>ENA-UERG01000053-UERG01000053.1-human-gut-metagenome-genome-assembly--contig:-NODE-53-length-93589-cov-14.791631_pt1 | contig 93589 bp, 76 predicted proteins | sample MGYA00242954_ERZ507954 | MGnify/ENA primary metagenome ERZ507954 (study PRJEB26167, sample SAMN06115478) | human gut metagenome | host: Homo sapiens | place: China:Sichuan | collected 2015-01-21...
AAGTAAAGACAGCGATTTGTGCGCAAGCGCCCATCGCTGTCCTCACTATGCCTATGCGCGGCTCATTGCTCGCGTAACTTTCAATTTAGTACAAAAGATACGAAAGATCAAATAGGTGTGGAAGAAGCCACAGAGTAAAATATTTCCTTTTCTCTGCTTCCGAAGTGTAGTATACTGTCTGTGGATAACTCTATGACAAGGATAATGTTAGCGAAAGGCGGTAAAGCAATGACAGCAGAGATCATCTGTGTAGGAACCGAAATTTTACTGGGCAATATTGTGAATACGAATGCAGCATATCTGGCGGAAAAGCTTGCTGCTTCCGGACTGGACTGCTATTACCAGACGGTGGTGGGAGATAATGCGGAGAGACTTGCGGGCGTGTTAAAATGTGCCATGGAGCGTTCGGATGTAATTCTGTTATCCGGCGGACTGGGACCCACGGAGGATGATCTGACCAAGGAAACCGTGGCAAAGGTCTGTGGGAAAAAACTGTCAGTGGATGACCACAGCATGGAACGGATCGCAGAATTTTTCGCAGTGAGAGATATTCAGCCTACGGAGAATAACTGGAAACAGGCCATGGTGCCCGAAGGTGCAAAAGTACTGGACAATGATAACGGAACGGCACCGGGGATCATTTTGGAAACGGAGAAGAACAGGATCGTATTGCTGCCGGGACCTCCTGCGGAGTTGATCCCCATGTTTGATCAGCAGGTACTTCCTTATCTGGACGCATTGACTCCCGGGGTGATCTGCTCCCGGATGGTAAAGCTGTGCGGTGTGCCGGAGAGCCAGGTGGAGGATACGCTGAAGGATTTGATCGACGGACAGACAAATCCTACCATAGCCACCTACGCTAAGACCGGAGAAGTACATATCCGGGTGACTGCTTCCGGAGAAAATGCCAAGGCAGCCGGAAAGACGATCAAACCAATAGTAAAAGAATTAAAATCCCGTTTCGGAGGGGATATCTACAGTACCAGAGAGGAGACCACTCTGGAGATGGCAGTGGCGGATCTGTTGCTTGCCAATGATCTGACCGTGACTACTGCAGAGTCCTGTACCGGAGGCATGATCGCAGCGAGAATTATCAATGTGCCCGGTGTGTCGGAATGTTATAAAGCGGGATTGGTAACTTATTCCAATAAGGCTAAACGAAAATTCCTGGGAGTGCGTAAGAGCACGCTGGATAAATACGGTGCTGTCAGCAGCAAAACAGCAGGAGAGATGGCGAAAGGGGCGGCTCTTTTGCTAAAAGCGGATGTGGCAGTGGCAGTGACGGGAATCGCCGGACCGGACGGAGGAACCGAAGAGAAGCCGGTAGGACTGGTGTATATCGGATGCTGTGTTAAGGGAGAACTTACGGTAAAAGAATATCATTTCTCCGGAACCCGCAGCCAGATCAGAGAAGCGACTACCTCTGCAGCATTGATCCTCATGCGCAGCTGCATTTTGAAATACTTCAGTAAAGTGACATTTGGTAAAAAGTAACAAAAAAATAATTTGTGAGATACCCTCAAAACGTAAGGGTACAAAATTGTAAATAGTGCTGAAAACATAAAAAATGTATCATGCATCCTTGCGGGAAGTGGGGATGTGTGGTACATTCATTTTATATCTTGTTGCGGAACAATTCGCGGACATGTCTTTCTATCTCTGATTATCGGCAATTCAGGCATTCGCCAAAATTTCAGACGATTATCGGGACAAATTAGCAAATAGGGGGGGTGCTCTTGAAGGGAGTTTTATTGGACATAAAATAGATATAATAAAAATAGACATTGACAAACACGAACAAATGTTTTATTCTAAATAAAAAGCAGAACATTTGTTCCTTGAACAAAAAGGAGATAAACATGGAAAAAGATGATAAGCTTAAAGCATTGGATGCGGCACTGAGCCAGATCGAGAAGCAGTATGGAAAGGGCGCGGTAATGAAGCTGGGAGATCCCACGGCACAGATGAACGTGGAGACCATTCCTACCGGTTCTTTAAGTTTGGATATAGCATTGGGACTGGGTGGTATTCCTAAGGGAAGAATCATTGAAATCTATGGACCGGAATCCAGTGGTAAGACGACCGTTACTTTACATATGATCGCTGAAGTACAGAAGAGGGGAGGTATTGCCGGATTTATCGATGCAGAGCATGCCCTGGATCCCGTCTATGCGAAGAATATCGGAGTGGATATTGATAATCTGTACATTTCCCAGCCGGATAACGGAGAGCAGGCACTGGAGATCACCGAGACCATGGTGCGTTCCGGGGCTATTGATATCATTGTAGTGGACTCCGTAGCTGCACTGGTACCGAAGGCGGAGATCGACGGGGATATGGGAGACAGCCATGTGGGTCTGCAGGCACGACTGATGTCCCAGGCACTGCGTAAGCTGACTGCTGTGATCAGCAAATCCAACTGTACTGTTATTTTTATCAACCAGCTTCGTGAGAAGGTAGGTGTCATGTTCGGTAACCCTGAGACCACCACCGGTGGACGGGCACTGAAGTTCTATTCTTCTGTACGACTGGATGTCAGAAGAATTGAGGCTTTGAAGCAGGGCGGTGAGGTCATCGGTAACCGTACCCGTGTCAAAGTAGTGAAAAATAAGATTGCGCCTCCTTTTAAGGAAGCAGAGTTTGATATTATGTTCGGAGAAGGTATTTCTATGGTAGGAGATATCCTGGATCTGGCGGCCAGCTGTGATGTAGTTGCCAAGTCCGGTGCATGGTATGCCTACGAGGGCAATAAGATCGGACAGGGCAGAGAGAATGCAAAACAGTATTTGAAAGATAATCCGGCTGTCTGTGATGAGATTGCAGAGAAGGTCAGAGAACATTACGGACTGAAGGCAGATGTATCTGCTACAGCGGAGAAGGAAGAGTAGATCCATGCTGGTAACACAGGTTACGGAACTTTCCAAATCGAGAAGTAAGGTATATATTGATCAGGAATTCGCCTTTGTTTTATACAAAGGCGAATTGCGTCTCTACAATATAAAAGAGAGTGAAGAACTCCGACCGGAGGATTACCGGACCATTATGCAGGAGGTACTGCCTAAACGTGCAAAACTGAGGGCTATGAATCTGCTTCAGGGGCGGGAATATACGACCTCACAATTACGGACAAAATTACAGCAGGGATATTATCCGCCGGAGATCATAGAGCAGGCAATAGAATATGTGGCAGGCTTTCATTATATAGATGATCTTCGTTATGCGGTGGATTACATCACCTATCATGAGAACAGCCGAAGCAGAAGACGCATTGAACAGGATCTCCAGGGCAAGGGGATTTCCTCCGCCACGATAGAGGAAGCCTGGCAGAGCTGGAGGGAGAATGGCGGGGAACAGGATGAACAGAGTATGATCCGGGAATTGCTTCGTAAGAAACATTATGATGCAGCGGAAGAAACAGACTGGAAAGAACGACAGAAAATATACGCATTTCTGGCAAGAAAGGGATTCTCACAGGAAGCCATTCGCAAGGCAATCGGAGGCATGCACAGTGACGATTTTTAGGATACTGTATAGTGAAGGAAAAGCAAGAAATAATGCACAAAGATTGTATTAATATAGGAACTATTTTTGGAGTAATTGCGACTTGTACTTGACAGAGGAGTATTTTCAGTTTACACTAATACTGTTGTGAATTGCTTGTTAGAATGTACATAAATTGCATTCTATTTTGAACGATAATTTGTATTATCAGAGCAAAATGTACAATGAAAATTTCATAAGGAGGTGCTCCTGTAGTGGACACTAATATTGTAATAGTATTAGTGGTTTCTGTTATTGCCATTATAGCTGCAGTGCTGATCACAGCAAAGGTTACCACCACCCGTCTGAAGAAGAATGCGGAGGGAACCATCGGCAACGCAGAGGAGAAGGCAAGAGAGATTATTGATGAAGCCCTGAAGACTGCAGAGAACAAAAAGCGTGAATCACTCCTGGAAGTCAAAGAAGAGTCCATTCGTACCAAGAATGAACTGGACAAAGAGATCAAGGAGCGCAGAGCGGAAGCTCAGCGGTATGAGCGCAGAGTTCAGCAGAAGGAAGAGAACATCGATAAGAAAGCAGATGCCATCGAGAAGCGCGAGGCAAGTTTGGCAGCCAGAGAAGAAACCCTAGGCAGAATGAAGGAAGAAGTCTCCAAGCTGAATGAGCAGCGTGTGCAGGAACTGGAACGAATTTCCGGATTAACCTCTGAACAAGCAAAAGACTACTTATTGAAAATTGTTGAAGATGAAGTGAAGCATGAATCGGCCGTGATGATCAAGGAAATGGAGAGTCGGGCCAAAGAAGAAGCAGACAAGAAAGCAAAGGAATATGTGGTTAACGCAATACAGAGATGCGCAGCAGATCATGTCTCTGAGACTACAATTTCCGTTGTACAGTTACCGAATGATGAGATGAAGGGACGTATCATCGGACGTGAGGGACGTAATATCCGCACACTTGAGACCATGACAGGTGTAGACCTGATCATTGATGATACACCGGAAGCAGTAATTTTGTCCGGATTTGATCCGATTCGTCGTGAGGTAGCGAGAATCGCGCTGGAGAAGCTGATTGTGGACGGACGTATTCATCCGGCCAGAATCGAAGAGATGGTAGAGAAGGCGCAGAAAGAAGTCGAAGTAATGATCAAGGAAGAGGGAGAAGCCGCAACTCTCGAGGTTGGCGTACATGGCATTCATCCCGAACTGGTAAGATTACTCGGTAAGATGAAATTCCGTACCAGCTATGGTCAGAATGCATTAAAGCATTCTATTGAAGTAGCACAGCTGTCCGGACTGCTGGCTGCAGAACTGGGATTGGATGTGAGACTTGCCAAGAGAGCTGGACTGCTGCATGATATCGGTAAAGCAGTCGACCACGAAATGGAAGGTTCTCATATTCAGCTGGGTGCTGAATTGTGTCGGAAATACAAAGAGAATGCTACTGTTATCAACGCAGTGGAATCTCACCATGGCGATGTAGAGCCTACTTCCCTGATTGCATGTATTGTACAAGCTGCTGATACAATATCCGCTGCAAGACCGGGAGCTAGAAGGGAAACACTGGAAACCTATACTAGCAGATTAAGACAGTTAGAAGATATCACAAACAATTTCAAAGGTGTAGATAAATCTTTTGCTATTCAGGCAGGTCGTGAAGTTCGTGTTATGGTAGTGCCCGAACAGATTTCAGATGCCGATATGGTACTGTTGGCAAGAGATATTTCCAAGCAGATTGAAGCTGAATTGGAATATCCCGGACAGATCAAGGTGAATGTGATCCGTGAGAGCCGCGTAATTGATTACGCCAAATAACTGACCAGTCAGAAATGACAATTTCATAAGATGTAAGAGGTAGCCGTTGTATGGAGACATACAACGGCTGTTTTAATGAAAATTTATGGATAAACGGGTGTAAAAAAGTGAAAGTTACCTATTGTGTTATATGTCATCTTATAGTATGATATTCGGAGTGTATGATTGTATACGATTATCCAACATCCACAGAAGAAGGCGTATTCCCAACGAGGAAAGACGAGAAAGGTATGGTAAGAAATGAAAGCATATCAGGAATTAACCAAGGAAGAACTTTTAACACTGAAGGCAGAGCTTAACGCTGCATATGAAGATGCAAAAGGCAAAGGCCTGAAACTGGATATGTCCAGAGGAAAACCTGCAGTCAATCAGCTGGATATGACAATGGATTTTCTGGATGTTGTGAATTCTCAGAGCGCTATGAAGGCTGAGGATGGAATGGATGTGAGAAACTACGGAGGTTTGGATGGCATTCCTGAGGCAAAGAAGCTGATGGCGGATATTCTGGAGGTAAAACCAGAGAACGTGATCGTATGCGGTAATGCCAGTCTGAACATCATGTATGATACGGTATCTCGTGCCATGACCCATGGCATTTTGGGAAATACCCCCTGGTGTAAACTCGAGCATGTAAAGTTTTTGTGCCCTGTTCCCGGATATGACAGACATTTTGGAATTACAGAGCATTTCGGAATTGAAATGATCAATGTACCCATGACTCCCGAAGGACCGGATATGGACCTGGTAGAGAAGCTGGTCAGCGAAGATCCCGCCATCAAAGGCATTTGGTGCGTACCGAAGTACTCCAATCCTCAGGGATATACTTATTCCGATGAGACCGTAAGACGCTTCGCAGCGCTTACGCCGGCGGCACCGGATTTCCGTATTTTTTGGGATAATGCTTATGCAATTCATCATTTATATGATGACAGACAGGATCAGCTGTTAGAGATTCTCTCCGAATGTGAGAAGGCAGGACATCCGGATATGGTATTCGAGTTCTGCTCTACCTCTAAGGTAAGCTTTGCAGGTTCCGGTATTGCGGCTATCGCATCTTCTAAGGCCAATCTGGATGATATGAGAAAGTCCATGACAATTCAGACGATTGGATACGATAAGATCAATCAGTTACGTCATGTACGCTATTTTAAGGATATTAACGGTATTCGTGAACATATGAAGAAGCATGCGGCAATCATGCGTCCAAAATTTGAGGCAGTATTGAAGGTTTTGGATGAGGAACTGGGTGGACTTGGTATCGGCAGTTGGACAAAACCCAACGGTGGATATTTTATCTCCTTTGATGCGATGGATGGTTGTGCCAAGGCTATTGTGGCAAAATGTAAGGAAGCAGGTGTGACTTTGACGGGGGCAGGCGCTACTTTCCCTTATAAGAAGGATCCCAAAGATTCCAATATCCGTATCGCACCTTCCTTCCCGACACCGGAAGAGATGGCAATGGCAACGGATCTGTTCGTACTGTGTGTCAAGATGGTAAGTGTGGACAAATTACTGGAGAACAAATAACAGATTCGAGGATAAATAAAAGAAGGAATAACGGGTCATGGAAGAATTCAGGCGTATCAAACGGGAACTGGTGGCAAAAGGTGCGATCATTGATTATTATCAGGACACCATGCAGATTCCCAACGGTAACATTGCAAAATGGGATCTGATCGATCATAAAGGCGCAGCAGCCGTGGTTGCAGTAAGAGAAGACGGTAAACTTCTCATGGTGCGACAGTATCGTAATGCGCTGGAGCGGGAGACTCTGGAGATTCCGGCCGGCGGACTGAATGGTAGAGAAGAACCTACGGATCAGGCAGCCATGCGGGAATTGCAGGAAGAGACCGGCTATCATACCGATCATGTGGAACTGCTGACTTCCATCTATACCACAGTAGCTTTCTGTAATGAGAAAATCGACATCTATCTGGCGTTAGACCTGAAAGAAAGAGGGAGCCAGCATCTGGATGAAGATGAATTTATCAATGTAGAGGCATATTCCGTAGAGGAATTAAAACAAATGATCTATGACTGTAAGATTCAGGATGCCAAGACGATTTGCGGCATTCTGACATATGCATCGAAATACTTAAGTAAATAGTCATTACGTTGAGGTAGGCAATCCGCTCCATGGATAGAATCTGTGTGGCGGATTGCTTTTTAGTTGTTACGGTTCAGGAATGATTCCCTGTGTTGTCCGCATATATTAACATAACATTGCGTGGCGTAGAAATGGGAATTTTCATGAAATGGGATAAGTCTATCGTACCGGTGGGAAAGCTGCCGCTTCGTTTTCTGTTTGTGATCGGATTCGCAGTGGGGTTTCTGATCGTATATTGGGGAAAAGGCACTTTCCTGAAGAATATGGGAATGCTGGATGAGGATACTTTGTATCATATGAAATACATGGCCGTGGACAACAAGGTTCTCTTCTGGTACGTCCTGTGTAAAAGAGGCAAAGATTTCATCGCACTGGTTCTCATGGCCACGACGTACCTGGGGTTGTTATTCTGTGGTGGGATGACAGTAAAATATGGCTTTTCCCTTGGATTATTCTTAGGTACTGCGACCTGCCGTTATGGAATCAAGGGGATTTTATTATGTATTGTTGGAATTTTTCCTCACTATCTGTGTTATGTACCTGCAATGGTGATGCTGCTTCAGTGGTGCGAGGATATTTACAGAAGTATTTATTTTTATCATAATATCACCGGGCAGGGAAAAAAGTCCCTGCCCGGTAAACTGGGAAAACCGGTGCTCATTTTGGGAGTACTGGTTCTCGGATGTGTGTTGGAAGCGTTTGTGAATCCTGTGTTATTCAAAGGCTTCCTGCAATTTTTTTAAAAAAGGGTTCGTCTTATTCGTACTCTGCGATATCGTAGATCAGACGCTCTGTATCGTCCCAACCCAGGCAGGGATCTGTGATGGACTTACCGTAACAGCCGGCACCCACCTTCTGGTTACCTTCTTCGATATAACTCTCGATCATAACGCCCTTGACCAGCTGATGGAGATCGGAACTCAGCTTGCGGCTGTGCATGACTTCTTTGGTGATTCGGATCTGTTCTTTGAACTGCTTGTTGGAGTTGGAATGGTTCGCATCGATCACGCAGGCAGGATTCTTCAGATCCATTTTTTCATACATATCCCACAGACGGATCAGATCTTCATAATGGTAGTTGGGAATGTTGGCACCATGCTTGTTGGTAGCACCACGCAACACGGTGTGAGCCAGATCATTTCCATGGGTATTTACTTCCCAGCCGGTATAAATAAAGGAATGGGGATGCTGTGCTGCATATACGGAATTCAGCATTACAGAGAAATCTCCGCTGGTTGGATTCTTCATACCTGCCGCTACATCAAAACCGCTGACGGTCAGACGGTGCTGCTGATCCTCTACGGAACGGGCGCCGATTGCCACATAGGAGAGGATGTCGGATACATAACCCCAGTTCTCAGGGTATAACATTTCATCTGCCGCAGTCAGCCCTGTCTCCTGGATCGCACGGATGTGCATTTTACGCATGGCCATCAGTCCTGCCAGAAAATCAGGCTTCTTCTCGGGATCGGGCTGGCTAGTGATACCTTTGTAGCCTTCACCGGTAGTGCGGGGTTTGTTGGTGTAGATTCTGGGGATCAGGATCAGCTTATCCTTCACCTGTTCGTTAACTCTTGCAAGGCGGTTTACATAATCGCAAACGGAATCCTCATTGTCAGCAGAGCAGGGTCCGATGATCACCAGAAATTTATTACTCTTACCGGTGAGGACATCTCGGATCTCGGCGTCTCTTTCTTCTTTGATCTTGACTAATTCTGCCGGAAGAGGCAGCTCCTTACGTATTTCCGCAGGAGTGGGAAGTTTTTTGATGAATTCGAAACTCATAGTATTCCATCGTGCGCGGGGCACGTCCTTTCTGCTAAATTTCTTTGCCTATTATAGAACAGAATCCCCGCAGATGCAAGAAAATTTAGCGATTTAAAGCGAAAAAGAGTAAAAATGATAAATAAGCTATCGTGTTAATGCGTTAATTTGCAAAAATTTATTGACAGGACAAAAGGTTTGCCATAAAGTTAGAGATAGTGAAATAATTGCAGAAACTGCGAAAAAACTACGAGAGAGGGCAAAATTATGTACGGAACAATTTGGGCATTACTACCGCCGGTGGTAGCAATTGTACTGGCACTGATCACAAAGGAAGTATATTCATCACTGTTTATCGGTATCGTCACGGGAGCGCTGATCTATACCGGATTTTCACCCATCGCGACGCTGGACACAGTGATCAACGAAGGATTCATCAATTCCGTTGCGGATGCATGGAACATCGGTATCTTCATGTTCCTGATCCTGCTGGGAACCATGGTGGCATTGATGAATAAGGCAGGAGGCTCTGCGGCCTTCGGTGAATGGGCGAAAAAGCATGTAAAGACCAGAGCGGGAGCACTGCTTGCCACCTTTTTATTAGGTGTTCTGATCTTCGTGGATGACTATTTCAACTGTCTGACCGTAGGATCCGTTATGATGCCGGTCACAGATGGACACAAGATCTCCCGTGCAAAGCTTGCATATATCATTGATGCCACGGCAGCACCCATCTGTATGATCGCACCGATCTCTTCCTGGGCAGCAGCAGTATCAGGCATGGTGGACGAGGGTGTGTATTCCGGTATCGAACTGTTCGTAAGAGCGATCCCCTATAACTATTATTCGCTGTTAACCATTGTATTTGTCGTCGGAATGGCACTGATGGGATTCGATTACGGTCCTATGGCTAAGCATGAGCGTAATGCCAGAGAAAAGGGTGACCTGTTCACTGAGGGAGAACGCGTGACCAATGCGGACAATGCACCGAAGGGTTCTGAGAGAGGAAAAGTATATGATCTGTTGATCCCTGTGATCGTACTGATCATCTGCTGTGTCGTTGGTATGATCTATGTCGGCGGATTTTTCGAAGGTGTGGGATTCATCGATGCCTTCAGTGCTACCGATGCTTCTGTAGGACTTCCCTGGGGATCTCTGATCGCGTTGCTGTTTGCTATCGTATATTATATGTGTAGAAGACTGGTATCCTTTAAGGAGGCCATGAATTGTCTGACCCAGGGCTTTATCGCTATGGTACCTGCCATGCTGATCTTGACCTTTGCCGTTACCCTGAAGACCATGACCGGACTGTTAGGTGCGGATGTCTATGTGGCAGGTCTGATGCAGGGTGCATCTTCGGGATTGACCAATATGCTTCCCGCGATCATCTTCCTGGTAGCGTGCTTCTTAGCTTTTGCTTCCGGCACCAGCTGGGGAACCTTCGGTATCCTGATCCCTATTGTAACCGGCGTATTTACCGATCCTGCTACCGGAGCCATCGTACCCGGAGCCGAGCATCTGATCATCATCGGTGTGTCTGCATGTCTGGCAGGTGCTGTTATGGGTGACCATTGTTCTCCCATCTCCGATACCACGATCATGGCTTCGGCAGGGGCACAGTGCAATCATATCAACCATGTATCCACCCAGGTTCCTTACGTACTGACTGTGGCAGCAATCTCTTTTGTGACCTATATCATTGCCGGATTTGTACAGAATGTGGTGATCTGTCTGGTGATCGGTATTCTGCTGACACTGGCGACACTGCTTGTACTGAAGCGTGTCTTCGGACAGAAGGCTGCTACGCAGCAGTAACGCAAAACGGGAATCATATTAGTACAGAAATGTGTCTAAATGTGTCTGTGAGAAAGGAAACATATAGAAACTATGAAATACGATTATCTGGTCGTCGGTTCCGGTCTGTACGGAGCAGTGTTCGCGAGAGAAGCGGCTGACAGAGGGAAAAAGGTTCTGGTGATCGACAAGCGTCCCAATGTGGCGGGTAATATTTACACGGAAAAAGTGGAAGGGATCCATGTCCACAAATACGGTGCGCATATTTTTCATACCAATGATACGAAGGTGTGGAAGTATATTACGAGATTCGCAGAGTTCAACCGGTTCACCAATTCCCCGGTGGCAAACTATCGTGGAGAACTGTATTCCCTGCCCTTTAACATGTATACGTTTAATAAAATGTGGGGTGTGGTAACGCCTGAGGAAGCAGCGGCGAAGATCGAAGAACAGAAAAAAGAAGCATGTATCACGGAGCCGAAGAACTTAGAAGAGCAGGCAATTTCCCTGGTGGGAAGAGACATTTTTGAAAAGCTGATCAAGGGTTATACAGAGAAGCAGTGGGGACGTGATTGTAAGGATCTTCCGGCATTTATCATCAAGCGACTTCCGGTTCGACTGACCTTTGATAATAATTACTTCAACGCTCTGTATCAGGGCATTCCCATCGGCGGTTACACGCAGCTGGTGGAGCATTTGTTAGAAGGTATAGAAGTACGTCTGAATACAGATTATCTGGAGCAGAAGGAGGAACTGGACAGACTGGCGGAAACAGTCGTCTATACCGGTCCCATCGATGCGTATTTCGGATATTCACTGGGAGCATTGGAATATCGATCTGTAAGATTCGAGACAGAGGTGCTGGATATTCCGAACTTCCAGGGCAATGCGGCAGTGAACTACACAGACCGTGAGACTCCCTGGACCCGGATCATTGAACATAAATGGTTCGAGTTCGGCAAGGACGAACAGGGAATGGATCTCCCGAAGACGGTCATCAGCAGAGAGTACAGCTCCGAGTGGAAACCGGGAGATGAACCTTATTATCCGGTAAATGATGAGAAAAACGGTGCTCTGTATGCAGAGTATAAGAAGCTGGCAGATGCCGAGCAGAATGTGATCTTCGGAGGAAGACTGGCGGAATACCGTTATTATGATATGGATGCAGTCATTGCATCGGCACTGCAGAAAAGTGAAGAAGTACTGTGATCATTCAGACCACGGTGGTGAGCATACCTGGTGTGACTCATAAAAATGCAACGGTGAAAACACCGTTGCATTTTTGTTATCTAACCAATCTGCGGTTTTGCTTTTCTCTTGTTGCGGAACTCTCTGACTGCGATCAGCAGGTCATAACGATATACCAGGGTGTACATCACAGCCGCCATAACGAAAGCGGTGAGCACATCGAAGACGGAGTGCTGTTTGATGAACATGGTCGCCATGATGATCGAAGAAGCCAAAATCAGGGATCCGATGCGGATGCCCTTTTTCTTCTCGAAGCATTTACTGCGGATGATCGCAAAATGTGCACCCAGGGAATTATATACATGAATGCTGGGCCACAGGTTGGTAGGTGTGTCTGTCCGGTACAGAGCGGCTACCATGCGGGTGAAGATATTGTCTCTGGGCATCACCGCGGGACGAAGGTGCTGTCCGTTGGGCCACAGAGTGGATACGATCAGGAAGATCGTCATGCCTGTAAAGAGGAAAATACAGGTGCGGTAGTAATCCTCTTTATTTTTGAAGAAAAAGTAGATGACCACTGCCGATACATAGGCAAACCATAAAAAGTAAGGAATGACGAACACCTCACAGAAAGGGATGTAATCATCCGCCGCCATATGTATGATCCGGTAATGCCCGGTGGTGTTCTTCTCCAGCCAGGCGAACCATGTCATATAAATAATGGCATATATAATAAGAGGAACGGCATGTTTATATTTTAAATAGAAGATCTTAAGTTTTTCCATAAAAACCTCATTTCTCTACCAAACCTATGCTTCAAAATTAATTTTAGTATAATCACAAGAAGAAAAAAATCAAGTTCTTTTTGGAATACTTAAGCATTCTTAAGAAAATCTTTAGAGTGTGTTTATTTCACTTCGGGAGTGATCATGCGAATGGCGCCGGGAAGACATTCCACCCGGAATCCACAGCTTTTCCTGGTTACTTCGCCGTCCGTATGTACCCATAGGGGAGCGGAGGCAGTGATAGACATCTGTGTGGCTGTGTAAGCATCGATCCCCTTTACGAAATAGTGTTTACCGAAAAAAGCGGTGGGAAGAGCCAGCAGGACCAGTACTTTGGAAATATTGCCAACGCAGCACAGATCCAATATGCCGTCATTATCCGTGGCGGGAGGACAGAACATGAATCCGCCGCCTTCATAGCGATGACTCATACAGGTTACAAACAAAAAGCGGGGGAGCTGGAATGCGGTCTGCTTTCCGTTTACTGCGTTTTCGATGGTCAGGGTACAGGAGACCTTGCGTGCGGTGATCAGCTGCTTTAAGGCGATTCCTAAATACGTCAGCTTGCCAAGACCGATCCGGTTCATGGTATCCTTGATGGGGGAATGCATGGCTTCTGCACAGACAGCTGCGTCAAAGCCGATTCCACAGCTGACAGCGAACAGCCGGGATTCTTCCGGCTGATCCTCATCGAGATAAGTAAGTCTTCCTAAGTCCATGACTCTGGGAGCAGCATTCCGAAGGATCAGATCAAGGGCTGCTTTCGGCTCTTTGGGGATGCCGAGATCCTTGGCCAGATCGTTGCTGGAGCCGGTGGGAATGTAACCCAGGATTACTTTGGAGGGATCAGCGATTCCCTGCAGGGCTTCGTTCACCGTGCCATCTCCACCTAGGACAATGAGCTTTAAATCAGGATCGTCTTTATATTCTGCGGTGATCTGAGCAGCCAGATGCTTTACTTCTCCGGCTTTTTTGGAAAAATAGGTCTGAAATACGGCATCGCTTTTTTTTAGAGCAGGTTCGATCTGTTCAGACCAGATCTTCGCACCTCTGCCGGAGCGGGAGGCTGGATTGATAATAATATGATACATGAGGATACCTCATCTTTCGTAAGAATGTAATTAAAGTTTATTCTAACACACTCAGGGGCTTCTGCCAACATTGTTCATTTTCCATCTTTGCAATTAAAAAGTTCTATGCTATACTAAACCATAAGTTTAGCGAATTAACGTAACACAAGGAGGAATGAGGCATGTATTCATTGGATGAAGTAAAAAAAGTTGATCCCGAGGTGGCACAGGCCATTATCGACGAGGAGAATCGTCAGAACAGTCATATTGAACTGATCGCTTCCGAGAACTGGGTAAGCAAGGCAGTCATGGCGGCTATGGGCAGTCCCTTGACCAATAAATATGCGGAAGGTTATCCCGGCAAGAGATATTACGGCGGATGTGAGTGCGTGGATGTCATCGAAAATCTGGCAATCGAGCGTGCCAAGAAGCTGTTCGGCTGTGATTATGCTAATGTACAGCCCCATTCCGGAGCACAGGCGAATATGGCAGTGCAGTTTGCCGTACTGAAACCGGGTGATACGATCATGGGCATGAACCTGGATCACGGCGGACATCTGACCCATGGTTCACCGGTAAATATGTCCGGTAAATATTTCCATGTAGTACCTTACGGTGTGGATGACAACGGATTCTTAGATTACGACAGAATGAGAGAACTGGCACTGGAATGCAAGCCTAAGATGATCATTGCCGGTGCTTCTGCGTATGCCAGAACCATTGATTTCAAGAAATTCCGTGAAGTGGCAGACGAAGTGGGTGCCGTACTGATGGTGGATATGGCACATATCGCAGGACTGGTGGCAGCGGGCCTTCATCCGAGCCCTATTCCTTATGCAGATGTAGTAACCACCACCACACACAAGACCCTGCGCGGACCCAGAGGCGGTATGATCCTGTGTAACAAGGAAGCAAATGAAAAGTTCAACTTTAACAAGGCCATCTTCCCCGGCATCCAGGGCGGCCCTCTGATGCATGTGATCGCTGCCAAGGCAGTCTGCTTCGAAGAAGCATTAAGCGACGACTTTAAAGTATATCAGAAGAATATCATTGACAATGCCCAGGCATTGTGTAAGGGACTGATGAGCCGGGATATCAAGATCGTATCCGGCGGTACCGATAACCATTTAATGTTAGTGGATCTGACTCCTTACGGTCTGACCGGTAAGGCAGTGGAGAAGCTGTTGGATGCTGCTCACATTACAGCCAATAAAAATACCATCCCCAACGATCCTCAGTCTCCGTTTGTGACCAGCGGTATCCGCCTGGGAACCCCCGCGGTTACTTCCAGAGGTCTGAACACCGAGGACATGGATCAGGTGGCAGAATCTATTGCCCTGGTCATCAAGGGCGGCGAAGAGCAGGTTCCTGCAGCCAGAGCCATCATTCAGAAATTAACAGACAAATATCCTTTGATCTAAAGCTTGGAGGAGTATAAGAAAAGAGCCGAAAGGCTCTTTTCTTATACTCAGAAATGTTCAGAAATGTATTAAAAAGGCCTGAAAAAGATAAAAATGGGGGTTGCCTTTCATACTTTACTGTGCTAGAATATCCCTCAGTGAAAAACAAGTGTCCGTACTACAGATACGAACTGCAGAAAGGATAACATATGGGAGAAGCGACCAAGTATTTCGTGGTGAAGCAGAAGGCGATCCCCGAGGTGCTGTTAAAGGTAGTGGAAGCAAAGCGGCTTCTTGAGTCAGAGAAGGTTCTGACCATACAGGAGGCGGTTGATGCAGTTGGCATCAGCCGCAGTTCTTTTTATAAGTACAAGGATGATATTTTTCCGTTCCATGACAATTCTCAGGGAACGACCATCACGCTGACTTTCCAGATGGATGACGAACCGGGAATTCTGTCGGATGTGCTGAAGATCATCGCAGAGTACCGTGCGAATATCCTGACGATCCATCAGAGTATTCCCATCAACGGAATCGCATCTCTGACACTGAGTATACAGGTACTGCAGACTACGGGAGATATCTCCCGGATGATCGAACAGCTGGAGGGGCAGACCAGTGTGCATCATGTGAAAATACTGGCAAAAGAATAATGTCGGAACGAAAAAGATAAAAGCGAGGAGAATATTATGATCAATGTTGCGGTATTGGGCTACGGCACCGTCGGTAGCGGTGTGGTAGAAGTTATCGAGAAAAATAAGGACATGGTAAATAAAAAGTCCGCACAGGAACTGGAAGTGAAATACATTCTGGATCTGAGAGATTTCCCCGGAGACCCTTATGAGAATAAGGTCATTCATGATTTCCATACGATCTTACAGGATGACAGCGTAACCATCATCTGTGAGACCATGGGTGGTGTCGGAGCTGCTTACCAGTTCACGAAGCAGGCACTGGAACTGGGCAAGAGTGTCTGCACCTCCAACAAGGAGCTGGTAGCAAAGCATGGTCCCGAACTGTTGCAGATCGCCAGAGAGCATAACTGCAACTACTTATTCGAGGCAAGTGTGGGCGGCGGTATTCCCATTATCCGTCCGCTGAACTACTCCCTGACCGCAGAGAAGATCGAGGCTGTCAACGGTATCTTAAACGGTACCACGAACTATATCTTAAGCAAAATGGAAAAAGAAGGCGCGGATTTTGATACCGTTCTGAAGGAAGCACAGGACAAAGGCTATGCGGAGCGCAATCCGGAAGCAGATGTGGAAGGTTATGATGCCTGCCGTAAGATCGCGATTCTGTCTTCTCTGATGTTTGGTAAAAACGTGGATTCCGAGAAAGTCCCTACCGAGGGTATTACGAAGATCACCGCAGCGGATTTTGAATATGCCAATGCTGCAGAGTATACCATCAAGCTGTTGGGCAGAAGCCGTGCGATTGACGATGACACAGCGGAAGTTATGGTGGCACCGTTCATGCTTCCCAAGGACCATCCCCTGGCCATGGTATACGGAGTGTTCAATGCGGTATTTGTCACCGGCAATATGCTGGGAGATTCCATGTACTACGGACGGGGCGCAGGCAAGCTTCCCACTGCCAGTGCAGTGGTATCGGATGTCATCGACTGTGCAAGACATCAGGGCAAGGTGATCATGTGCTTCTGGGACAAAGAGGAAGTAAAGCTGGTAGATACACGTGAGTCCGTAAGAAGCTTTTTTATCAGAGCAAAGGCCGGAGCGGAAGGCGCGGTAGAGGCAGCTTTCCCCGGAGGCAGAGAGTTGCATTTAGCAGACCGTAAGGAGGACTTCGGATACTTCACACAGCCCATGAAGGAGAGCGAGTTCCTGGCAAAATACGAAGCACTGGGTGAGCAGATGCTTGGCAGGATCCGCATAATATAATAAAAAAGAATATTATAAAGAGCATTAAATATATATTTGAGGAGAAAATGTTATGTCAAAAGTAGTGAAATTCGGTGGAAGCTCTCTGGCAAGTGCAGAGCAGTTCAAAAAGGTAGGAAATATCATCCGTGCGGATAAGGAGAGGAAATATGTGGTACCTTCCGCACCGGGAAAAAGATTTTCCAATGATACCAAGGTGACGGATATGCTGTATGCCTGCTATGATCTGGCAGATCAGGGCAAGAGCTTCAAAGCAGAGCTGGATGCCATTAAGGCGCGTTACCAGGAGATTATAGATGGTTTACAGCTGGATTTGGATCTTAGTGAAGAGTTTAAGATCATTGAGAAGAATTTCAAGGCAAAATCCGGAAACAATTATGCAGCTTCCCGTGGCGAATATCTGAACGGTATCATCATGGCAAATTACTTAGGCTATGATTTCATTGATGCGGCAACCGTAATTTTCTTCGATGAAAACGGTGAGTTTGATGCAGCGAAGACCAACGAAGTACTTCGTGCCAGACTGGCAGAGAGCAAGGAAGCGGTAGTTCCCGGATTCTACGGTTCGATGCCTGACGGAACGGTAAAGACCTTCTCCAGAGGCGGATCCGATATTACCGGTTCTATTGTGGCTAAGGCTGCCAAAGCGGATGTCTATGAGAATTGGACGGATGTGTCCGGTTTCCTGATCGCAGATCCCAGAATCATCGATCATCCCGAGGCTATTGAGACCATCACCTACCGCGAACTTCGCGAGCTGGCATATATGGGAGCTACCGTACTGCATGAGGATGCCATTTTCCCGGTACGCCAGGAGGGTATTCCCATCAATATCCGCAATACCAATGCGCCGGAAGACAACGGTACCTGGATCGTGGGAAGCACCTGCCAGAAGTCCAAATATGTCATCACCGGTATCGCCGGTAAAAAAGGCTTCTGCTCTGTGAATATTGAAAAAGATATGATGAACTCCGAGATCGGTTTCGGCAGAAAGGTACTGCAGGCGTTTGAGGAGAACGGAATCTCCTTTGAGCATGTTCCCTCCGGTATTGATACCATGACCGTATTCGTACATCAGGACGAATTCATGCACAAGGAGCAGAAAGTAGTGGCAGGCATCCACAGACTGGCAAATCCCGATATGATAGACATTGAATCGGATCTGGCGCTGATCGCTGTGGTAGGCCGTGGCATGAAGTCCACCCGCGGTACAGCAGGCAGAATCTTCTCCGCACTGGCACACAAAAATATCAATGTCAAGATGATCGACCAGGGATCCTCTGAGCTGAACATCATCATCGGTGTGGCAAATGATGATTTCGAAACCGCGATCAAGGCAATTTATGATATCTTTGTAATTACAAGACTATAATCGATAAGATATAAAAAAGGCAGGTCATTAAGACCTGTCTTTTTTATATCTCCGGATACTGGATCATGTCCAGGATCGGCGTCCGCATTATGTACTGATAAGCTTCGAAAATCTTCTCCGCAGGCACATTCTTGGGAGAAGAGAGCCAAAGCTTCAGGATCTCGATCAGTAATAGGGCATTATAATGCGCCAGCGACTGCGGAGTGATCAGATCGCAGGGCATTTTCTTCATGGGATGTCTGGAGAGAATACAGAAAAAAGTCTTTTCACAGTAATGGGCAAAAAATTCTCCGAAGCTGTTCTGACCTGTGATCTCAAAAAGTCTGCGGTAATATTCCTTATTTTTCTCAAAGCAGATAAACATCAGTTTAATAGCTTCCTGTTCCATGTCATTTTCAATCATGACTTCGACCTTGCTGCCGATATCCCGGTCGAACAAGAACTCGATCACTTCGTATTTATCCTGAAAATAATTATAGAAAGTCGGGCGGATCACATGAGCACCATCCGTGATCATTTTGATGGATATCTTCTGAAAAGGCACGGTAAGCACAAGTGTCCGAAAGCTGTCTGCCAATAATTCCTTTGTCTTCATCACATGACTCCTTTTCCCATAAAAAGAACCAAGATAGAAATATTATAAACAAAAAATTACCGTTTCTCAACCCAAAACGACACTTTCCGCAAAATGTCGCGGATTATTTACATTTATCGGAATAATGTAAAAGCAGGAAAAACGCTGTGCCGGGGTTGTATCTTACTATATGTCCGGAAATAGCATATCATAATCGCAGAAAGGAGATGTATGGATGGCGTGGTATGAAATACTGATCGTATCGGTAGGACTTTCCCTGGATGTTTTTACCTATGCATTATATAAAGGTGCAATGCTTTCTAAACTGGATAAAAAACAGATTCTGAAAATGACTCTGCTGTTCACAGGCTGGCAGAGTGGGGCAATGCTCTTAGGAAGCCTGCTCTCGGAGCTTCCGTACATTGCCATGAATTATCAGCGTACAGAGAGACTGTTCCGGGCAGCCTCCGCTGTTATTTTTTTTCTGATCGCGATCTGGCTGATCGTACGGGCATCCCGGATGCGGGATCCGGTAGAACGCAGGGAGGATGTATTTGCCTGGAAGCAGTTATGTGTCTGGGCCATGCTTACCAGTGTGGACTCTTTTCTGTCGGGAATCGGCATGGGATTTTTAGACACCGGAGTAACCGTACAGATCATACAGCTGGCGATCATGGCTGCGTTAGCCGTGGTTACCGGTATCTATGCAGGATACCGGATCGGATGCCACGGGAGAAGCCGTGTGCTGATCAGTGGTGCGATCATCTTCCTGTTGGCAGGGATCGATGTGTTGTTCCGCTATTACAGCTAGAAACAGGGATATTTATGTAAAAATACAAAAGAGAGGTAGATTAATATGGCAGACGTAAAACACAAGGTAGAGAGAGCTGCTTTCGGTGCAGCGATCGATGGGATTTTAAAGTATGTGAACAAGGATGAAGAGGACAGGGAAAAAGCTTTCTTAAAGCTGGTGGATCTGTCCGAAAAATTTATGGGAAATACGTTTTCGAAGGAAAGCTACGATGCGGTGAGACGTATGATCCGGGAACCGGACAGCAAATGGATGCAGTATGTGAACCGTATCTTAAATGAAGTAGATCCACACGTCATCAAAATGTCTGCGCTGGACTATGGCTTTGAGGCTGCCTTCTGTGGCAAAAAAGAGATCAATGAGATGCGTGTCAAGCATCAGTGTAATATTCCCTGGCTGATCCTGATGGATCCCACCAGTGCCTGCAATCTGCATTGTACCGGATGCTGGGCAGCAGAATACGGCAACCGCCTGAACTTAAGCTTTGAAGATATGGACCGTATTGTTACCCAGGGTAAGGAGCTTGGCATTTATCTGTATTTCTTCACCGGTGGCGAACCTCTGGTGCGTAAGGACGATATCATCCGTTTATGTGAGAAGCATGATGACTGTGGCTTCCATGCATTTACCAACGGCACCCTGATCGATGAAAAATTCTGCCAGGATATGAAGCGTGTAGGCAATTTCTCCGTAGCTATCAGCCTGGAAGGCTTCAATGAAGTAAACGATCTGCGCCGTGGCAAGGGCGTGTTTGATAAGGTCATGCATGCCATGGATCTGATGAAGCAGTACGGTCTGATCTTCGGTACTTCTATCTGCTACACCAGCAAAAACTATAAGGTAGTCACCAGTGATGAATTCCTGGATATGATCATTGAAAAGGGAGCCAGATTCAGCTGGTACTTCCATTATATGCCGGTAGGAAATGAGGCATCCTGTGAGCTGCTTCCGGATCCGGATCAGAGAGAGTATATGTATCACCGCATCCGTGAGATCCGTGCCATGAAGGGCGGTAAGCCCATCTTCGCCTTTGACTTCCAGAACGATGGTGAATATGTGGGCGGCTGTATCGCAGGCGGCAGAAACTACTGTCATATCAATCCCAATGGGGATGTGGAACCCTGTGTATTCATTCATTATTCCGGTGCCAATATCAAGGAGGTGGACCTGCTGACCGCACTGAAGCAGCCTCTGTTCATGGCGTACCGTGAGAACCAACCGTTTAACTGTAATCACTTAAAACCCTGCCCGATGCTGGAGAATCCGGAGATCTTACAGCGCATGGTACATGAAACAAAAGCTCATTCCACCGACTTGCAGTCACCGGAATCCGTGGAGCATCTGTGTGGGAAATGTGCGGAGTATGCAAAAAAATGGGACGTGCGTGCACGGGAGCTGTGGCAGAAGGATAGGAATAATAAATAATAGTTCTTTTACAAAAGTTTATATTTAGTTAATTGCTTTTTACTTTTCGGCAGACCATAATGTAGGTAATGTTCAGAGCCGGCTTCGCGAACGAGGCTCTGAAAGATTTGGATAATGTATCCCCTGCATGGTGGCAGACGAAAGGTGGTACTTCATGAAAGAGAAGTTACAGCGTTTCATGTGGGGGCGTTATGGCAATGACCGCTTCAATCAGTTTTTGATGATTGTAGCTTTGGTCTGCCTGGCGCTCTCTTTTTTTGGTCTGAGAATATTTTATGTGTTGGCTCTTGCCCTGCTGGTCTATGTCTATTACCGGATGTTTTCCAGGAATATGAGCAAGAGAAGTGCGGAGAACCAATGGTATCTCAAAAAAGAAATGAAGGTGCGCAGCTGGTGGCAGCGCCGGAAGAATCTTTTTGCCGGACACAGGGATTATAAGATCTTTCAATGTCCGAAATGCGGACAGAAGCTCAGGGTGCCCAGACACAAAGGAAAGATTGCGATCCACTGCAGAAAATGCGGGGAGGAATTTATCCGCAAGACCTGACAGGACAGGCAGGATTACAAATGGAAAATAAGCAAAACCGGGAAATAAGAAAGGATGGTGAGTCAGATGTTCGGATATATTGTGGTCAATCAGTCGGAGATGAAATTCAAGGAGTATGATGTGTATCGATCCTATTACTGTGGATTATGCCAGAGCCTGAAGGAGCGCTATGGTGTGCTGGGGCAGCTTTCCCTGAATTATGATATGACTTTTATTCTGATGCTGCTCACCGGACTGTATGAACCGGAAGATGTCGTAGGACAGTGCAGATGTGTGGCACATCCTTTCGAAAAGCATCAGATCAGAAGAAATCTTTTTACCGATTATGTGGCGGACATGACGGTGTTGTTTGCCTGCTATAAGGCAGAGGATGACTGGGAGGATGAGCATAGTCTGAAAGGACTGGCATACAGTTATCTATTGGGGAAAAAGTGCCGGAAAAAGCCTTTGCTCTATGCGGATAAGGTGAGGAGCATCTCCCTGGCCATGCAGGATTTTGTGGATGCGGAAAAGCAGGGTGATGCGGACATCGATACCATGGCGGGACTGTTTGGAAAAGTCATGGCACAGATCGTATCCTGCCGCGAAGACGAGTGGAAGGATAATTTGGAGAGACTTGGATTTTTTCTGGGAAAGTTCATTTACCTCATGGACGCCTATGAAGATGTAGAGCAGGACATTAAGAAGGGGACTTATAATCCGCTAAAGAAACGATATGAAGAACCCGGATTTGAAGAAGAATGCAGACAGATCCTGACCATGATGATGTCTGAATGCTGTAAGGAATTTGAGCAGCTTCCTATTTTACAGAATGTGGATATTCTGCGGAATATTCTGTATTCCGGAGTATGGTGCCGCTATGAGATCGTACGGGAAAAACGGGAAAAAGACAGTGTAAACGAGGTAACAGGAAATGACTTATGATCCGTATAGTGTTCTGGGAGTGAGCAGAGATGCTTCCGAGGAAGAAATCAAAAAAGCATATAAGATCCTGAGCAGAAAATATCATCCCGATGCCAATATCAATAATCCCAACAAGGCTCAGGCGGAAGAAAAGTTCAAGGAGATTCAGGCGGCGTATCAGCAGATCATGAAGGAACGGACAGAAGGACAGGGTTATGGCGGATTCAGCCAGGGCTTTGGAGACTTCTGGCAGCAGGCAGGCTGGCAGCAGCAGACTTCCGGATATGAGGAAGAGACGAGACTGCGGGCAGCCGGTAATTATCTCAGAAACGGTTATTACAGAGAGGCCAGAAATACCCTGGACGGCATGGGAGAGCATGAGAAGACGGCCAGATGGTATTATTACAGCGCCATGGCCCATATGGGACTTGGTAACAATGTGGCAGCACTGGAGCATGCAGGTAAGGCAGTGGCACTGGAGCCTCAGAATATGGAATACCAGATGCTGCTGCAGAGACTTCAAAGCGGCGGACAATGGTATGAGAGCAGACAGGCAGCTTATGGCTATCCCAATGCGAGTGGGAATGACCTGTGCCTGAAAATCTGTCTGGCGAACGTGTTCTGCAATCTGTGCTGCGGTGGTGGCGGTCTGTGCTTCGGAGGGTATGGTGGAAGAGGATTGTTTTAAAAAAGGTACTTGCTTTTTCCGGGTTTCCTCACTATAATAAATATACAAGATGTAGATGCGAAATGAATTGCGAAACACAAAATCTAGTAACATGCTATGATTTGCGTAGACAGTCGTATCGGGAACTTGCTTCCGATGCGGCTTTTCTTTCGGCTTATGCAGGAATTCGCATCTCGATGGGAATGATATAAAGTGAGGGAACAGCAATGAAGATTCAGAAGAGAGACGGCAGAGTAGTGCCTTATGAAGAGGACAAGATCCGGGAAGCGATCCATAAGGCGAACAACGAAGTGGAGGAGCGGTATCGTGCCAGTGAGGGGTTGATTGAAGAGATCCTGGAGGATGTGCAGCAGGAGGGCAGACAGACTCAGACCGTGGAGCATATTCAGGATATGATTGAGGAACATCTGGTAGAGCACAACAAATATACCCTGGCGAAGAAGTATATCGTATACCGTTACCAGAGAAGTCTGCTCCGCAAATCCAACACCACGGATGAATCTATTTTAAAACTGATCCGGAATGAGAATAAGGAGCTGGCAGAGGAGAATTCCAATAAAAATACCCGCCTGGCATCCACACAGAGAGACTATATTGCAGGTGAAGTGTCTCGTGATGTTACCAGACGTCTGCTTCTGCCGGAGCATATTGCCATGGCACATGACAATGGTGTGCTGCATTTCCATGATGCGGATTATTTTATCCAGCCGATCTTCAACTGCTGTCTGATCAATATCAAGGATATGTTGGACAACGGTACTTCCATCAACGGCAAAATGATCGAATCTCCCAAGAGCTTCCAGGTGGCATGTACTGTGACCACCCAGATCATCGCAGCCGTAGCCAGCAATCAGTATGGCGGCCAGAGTGTGAATATCAAGCATTTGGGAAAATACCTGCGTAAGAGCAGGGAAAAATTTGCAAAACAGCTGGAGGACGAGTTCGGAGATACCTTGGATCAGGCTGCCAAGGATAAGATCGTACAGATGCGTCTGCACGATGAATTAAAATCCGGTGTGCAGACCATCCAGTACCAGATCAATACCCTGATGACCACCAACGGACAGTCTCCGTTCGTGACATTGTTCCTGCATATTGACGAGAACGACGAATATGTGGAAGAGACCGTACAGATCATTATGGAGATCCTGCGCCAGCGCATTGAGGGAACCAAGAATGAGAAGGGTGTCTATGTGACTCCCGCATTCCCGAAGTTAGTCTATGTGTTGGACGAAAATAACTGCTTAAAGGGCGGAAAATACGACTATGTGACCAAGCTGGCCGCACAGTGCTCTGCTAAGAGAATGTACCCCGACTATATCTCTGCCAAGAAGATGCGTGAGAACTACGAGGGCAATGTATTTTCCTGCATGGGCTGCCGTTCCTTCCTGTCTCCATGGAAGGATGAAAACGGAGAGTACAAGTGGGAAGGCCGTTTTAATCAGGGCGTTGTCAGCATCAACCTGCCCCAGATCGGTATCCTGGCAAAAGGAAATGAGGAGAAGTTCTGGAAACTGTTGGATGAGCGTCTGGAGCTGTGCTATGAAGCACTGATGTGCCGTCATAAGGCACTGGAGGGCGTGGTATCCGATGTGAGCCCCATCCACTGGCAGTACGGCGCCATCGCCCGTCTGAAGAAGGGTGAGACCATCGACAAATACCTGCACAACGGTTATTCCACCATGTCTCTGGGATATATCGGATTGTATGAGATGACCTATCTGATGAAGGGCTGCAGCCAGACTGTGGAGCCCGGTAAGGAATTCGCCCTGCGCGTTATGGATTATATGAAGGATCGCTGCGCAAAATGGAAAGAGGAGACCGGCATTGCTTTCAGTCTCTATGGAACTCCCGCAGAGACACTTTGCTACCGTTTTGCAAGAATCGACCGTGAAAAATACGGTGATATTTCCAATGTCACCGATAAAGGATACTATACAAATTCTTATCATGTGGATGTACGGGAGAAGATCGACGCATTTACAAAATTTAAGATCGAGAGTGAATTCCAGAATAAGTCTTTGGGAGGCGCTATCTCTTATGTAGAAGTCCCGAACCTGACCAATAATGTGGAAGCCATCGAGGAAGTGATCCGCTTCATCTATGACAATATCCAGTACGGAGAGTTCAATACCAAATCCGATTACTGTCAGGTATGTGGCTATGATGGTGAGATCATGATCAATGATAACATGGAGTGGGAATGTCCCCAGTGTCATAACAAGGATCATGCAAAGATGAATGTCACCAGAAGGACCTGCGGTTATCTGGGAGAGAACTTCTGGAATGCCGGCAAGACCAAGGAGATCAAGGCAAGAGTTCTTCATCTGTAATGTGCAGATAGTACAAGGGAAGGAAATGTCCTATGAATTATGCAACGATCAAGAAAACAGATGTGGCAAACGGTCCCGGTGTGAGAGTGTCGCTGTTCGTCAGCGGCTGTACCCATCATTGTAAGGGATGCTTTAACAGCGAAGCCTGGGACTTCCATTACGGACAGGCTTACACAGAGGAAACAGAGCAAGAGATTCTGCAGGCACTGGCCCCGGACTATATCCGGGGCTTGAGCTTACTGGGAGGGGAACCCATGGAGCCTGAGAACAGAGGAGCCGTACTTTCTCTGGTGAAGAAAGTAAGAGAGCGATATCCGCAGAAGACCATCTGGTGCTATACGGGATATCATTTTGACAGGGATCTGCTTCGTTGGATGGAAGAAGGGGATCCGGTGATCACAGAGCTTCTGCCGCTTTTGGATGTGATCGTGGATGGAGAATTTATTGAGGAGAGGAAGAATCTGCGGCTTGCTTTCCGGGGATCAGAGAATCAGAGGATCCTGGATGTGCAGTTGTCTTTAAGAGAAAAATGTGGTAAACTCTTAGCTGTATAGAGGATGTGGGACGAATGGGGATATCGTTCCTGCGTAAGGGAAATAAAGCATGAGGGAGTAAAATTAAGTATGGAGAGTTTTCTGGATACGATATGGAATAGAAACCTCTATATTGGTATTCCGTTGGGAGCTTTTTGCTGCTCCCTTTTTCTGTTGTTCAGCTTTTTCCATACCATGAGGAACCGGACAATCCGCGGTCTTCGGCTGGTGCTGACCGCCTGCCTGGTCTGGACGGGCAGTGTGAGCCTTATGAGACTTGGAATATTTCCCGGAGTTTCCTTCTGGCATAATTTCGCCCTGCTTGGTCTTTTGTCGATCCCGATGTTCATGTATGTGTTTCTGTTTGGATTTTTGGAGATTACGGAGCATGATGCCCTGATCTACATATATGGTGTGTTGACGCTGGCGCTGGTGTTGGGAAATGCAAGGAGCGGTACGATCCTGCCGGCACCTGAGCTTGTGAACCGCGCGGATGGCACCTGCGTTTATGTGTATCATGCAACCGTCGGAACCGGTGTTCTCATTGCCATGGAGATCGCAGTAATGATCTATGCCACTTATCTGGCACATTGTAAGATAGGAACAAATGTGGAGCTGCGTAAAAAGCTGTTTCCGCTGCTGCTGGGAACGGTATGTATTCTGGGTGGAAATCTGCTCTGCATGCTGCCCGGAAGTGTATTCCCTTTTGATATGCTGGGCAGTGTGGGGATGGCAATATGCATGGTATATATCATGTACAAGCAGTATCTGTTTGATTTTTCGTATCGGGCAACGGTAGGTGCGGTGTATTTCCTGGCAGTGATCGTAGCAGCGATTCCGGTGGTGATCCTGTCTTATAATCTGGAAATCGTGACAGGGAGCCTTGGACAGGCTGCAGTGCAGAGGCTGATCCTATGCATTGCCCTGCAGTCGGGATGGACAGTACTTGTGATCCTTTTTGCCAGGAAGCGGCTGGATAATATTCTATATCAGAAGCAGAAGCATATGTTGGAAGGAATCCGGCAATTTCAGGACAGGGCGGCATCCATTCTGAGCCGCAGAGAGCTGTTTGCTACACTGCATGATATTCTGGGCGATGCGATCCCCGGATGTGAAGCCAGGATCTTCGAGAAGAATTCGAATGGAGAAGGCTATCGCGAAGCGGTACAGAGCGGACATATTCCATTAAGCAAGGAAGAAGAGGAACGTATTGGTGACCTTGTGAAACAGAATGGTATGTGGGAGCAGTCTGTGATCACAGGCTTAAAATATGATAATCAGATCTGCGGGTTTATCTATATGGAGCGGATGAGGGCAAATAAGCTCAATTATCAGGAAGTGGACTGCATAAGACAATTGGCGAATATTGCATCCGGAAGCCTGAAAAATATTGATGCCTATGAAAGAGTATATCAGGTATCTATTCACGATGAACTGACAGGTCTGTACAACCGCACTTATTGCAACAGATGCCTGCAGAAGGAGGGCGCTCTCGGAGATGCGAGAGGCTTCCTGTATATGGATATGGACAATTTTAAATTGTATAACGATCTGTACGGAGAGCAGACCGGAGACCGGATCTTAAAATGGTGTGCGGAGAAATTGCAGGAAAATGCAGAGAACGGCAAAGTGTTCCGCGTCGGCTCCAATGAATTCCTGATCTCTGTGCCGGAGGCCGGCAGTAAGACGTTGGTGGCACTGGCGGAAAAGCTGGCCCATGCAGTGCAGGAGAATGGCTTGGACAAACCACAGGTCATGCAGCCGATCACCTTCAGTGTCGGCGTGGCATGGTATCCGGGACTTGCGTCGGATGCACCGGATCTTTTTCAAAAAGCTAAGCGTGCAGCTTTTTATGCAAAGCAAAACGGCAAGAACCGGATCCAGGTATATGAAGGAAATATTGACGAGGAGCGCAGGAATAAAGGAACCGGATATGAACAGGTGGCACCTACGGTGTATGCACTGGTGGCAGCCATCGATGCGAAGGATTCCTTTACCTTCCAGCATTCTACCAATGTATCACAGTATGCGGTGCTGCTGGCACAGAAGCTGGGACTGCCGGGAGATGATATCCAGACGGTAAAGGTGGCTGGATTATTACATGATATCGGTAAGATCGGGATTCCTGAGAGTATCCTGAAAAAGGCGGGAAAGCTTACGAATGAAGAATATGAGATCATGAAGAGCCATGTGCAAAAGTCCATCGAGATGATCCACTATCTTCCGAATATGAACTATGTGATCCCTGCGGTCGTGTCACATCACGAGAGGTACGACGGCAAGGGATATCCCAGAGGACTGAAGGGGGAAGAGATTCCTCTCCTGGGAAGAATTCTGGCAGTGTGTGACAGCTTTGATGCCATGATCTCCAAGAGAGCTTACAAGGAAGCACTCAGTGTGGAATATGCTATGGGAGAACTGGAGAAAAATAAGGGAACCCAGTTCGATCCGAAGGCAGCGGATGCATTTATTGAACTGATCAAAGAAGGAAAAGTTCCATTGTAAAAAAGAGGCACCGGAGGGTGCCTCTTTTCAAAAGGGGAGGATTAAGTATTATCGTATCTTCCGTAGGATCAAAGGAGGGGGTCCGATGATAGTAGTAGTCTGCCCGGGATCTGTCTGATTATACATAGGTCATTGACATTTTTTTGTTGTTTTTAAGGACGAGATGTATTATTATATATTATTATAATCATATTAATCACATGTAAGGATGGTATTACAATTATGAATTTGATGGAACAGTGGAGATCAGTAGCATATAATGAGGCAACCGGCAAAGACAAGCTGCAGCAGCTTTGGGCAACTTATTTCCAGGAGGAGAAGGAGATCTACGCACAGCTTCTGAAGAACCCTGATGAAGTAGTAAAGGGTACGGTAAAGGAACTGGCAGACAAGTATCAGGTATCTCTGATGACGATGACCGGATTTCTGGACGGTATTAACGACAGTCTGGTAGAGAAGAACCCTCTCGATGATCTGGAAGAGGATACAGAGGTAAACTTAGGATTTGATAAGGCTCTTCTGTACAAGAACATGGTAGCGGCAGAGGCTGACTGGCTGTACAATCTGGAAGAGTGGAACGCTATTTTCGATGAAGAGACCCGCAAGGAACTCTACAAAGAGCAGAAATCTTCCACTACTATTGTGAAGGAGCAGAAGGTTTATCCCAACGACCCCTGTCCTTGCGGAAGCGGCAAAAAGTATAAAAAGTGCTGCGGCAGAAAGTAAATTGAACACAAAGGGGGTTTTCCGCAGGTTTGCAGAGAGCCCCTTTTTCGTTATAGGAGTTTTAGGAAAGGAAGGGTTACATATGAAAATGTTAAAAGAATTGAAATGGGAAGCAATTCTTACCGGTGTGCTGTATATTCTCTTAGGGATCGTGGCACTGGTGATCCCCGAGACCATGCAGAAGACACTGGGGTATCTGATCGGTATCGTACTGATCGTGGCAGGACTGGTATCTATTATCTGCTATCTGCTCAGGGATGCCAGAGAGAACTATTATCACAATGAGTTTGTATTCGGTATTCTCGGAATCGTGTTGGGAGCAGTAGTCCTGTACAAGGTAGAGATCGTCATCTCCCTGATTCCCTTTATTCTGGGAGTACTGGTTCTGTGTAGCGGATGCAGCAAACTGCAGGATGCCATTGACCTAAAAAGACTGGGTTACGGCAGCTGGCTGGGACTTCTTATTGTGGCGGCAATCAACATCATTCTCGGAGTGGTACTGATCTACAATCCGTTCAAAGCAGCAATTTTATTGTTCCGCATTTTGGGAGTGGTACTGATCCTCAGTGGTGCAGGTGACTGTTTTTCCACCATCTATTTTTCGCAGAAATTGCGCAGATTCAAACAGGAGCAGGATGCCCTGGACAGCACTTTCGAAGAGGTCGATCCTAAGGATCAAAATTAACGGACACAAAAGAACAGGCAGGAGGAACATTGTGAATATTGCATCTTTTTTATCTCCGAAGGAAGAAGTAATTTTTCTTCGGGACGATATGACCATCAGGCAGGGGCTGGAGAAGATGAAGCGCTACGGCTACACGGCGGTACCGGTGATCGATGCCGAGGACAGGTATGTGGGTGTAGTCAGTGAGGGAGATTTTCTGTGGAATATCTTAAGCCACAACAGTGAACTGGACAGCATTACCATGAAAAGTCTGGAGAAGCTGTCGATAAGGGATATCATCCAGAACGGCAAGATCCGTCCGGTATGTATCGATACGAATATGGAAGAACTGTTGGGACAGGCGCAGATGCAGAACTTTGTACCGGTGATCGATGATAGAAATGTATTCATCGGAATTATTACCAGAAGCGAGATCATCAAATATTTTATAAAAAAACAGATTGAAGTAGCAGAAAAGCAGTTATAATTCGTTAAATAAGAGAAAGGTGTGTAGAATCATGAAAAAGTTGGAAGAATATGTAAAGAGCATTCCCGATTTCCCGGAGAAGGGTATCATTTTCCGTGATGTCACAAGTGTACTGCAGGATGCGGACGGACTGCACCTGGCGATCGATACCATGCAGGAGAAGATCAAGGATCTGGATTATGATGTGGTAGTAGGTCCCGAGTCCCGCGGATTTATCTTCGGAACACCGATCGCATACAATAATCATAAGCCCTTTGTATTGATCCGCAAAAAGGGCAAGCTTCCCAGAGAGACCGTATCTGCCACATATGATCTGGAATATGGTTCCGCTACCATTGAGATGCACAAGGACAGCATCAAGCTCGGTCAGAAGGTTCTGATCGTGGATGACCTGATCGCTACCGGAGGTACCACCGAGGCTATGATCAAATTGATCGAGTCTCTGGGTGGTGAAGTAGCCGGCGTGGTAGTGCTGATCGAACTGGCAGGACTGAAAGGCCGTGAGCGCATTAGCAAATATCGTCTGGAGTCAGCCATCTGCTACGAGGGAAAATAAAAAAGTAACTATGCAGAGGCAGTTTTGCCTGGCTCTGTATAGTTGCCAAAATATTATATATGGAGCTGTTTCGTCTATGACAGAAGAGAAGAACGAAGTCATTTTTGATGATGACAAGATAAGTAAATCAGAAGAATTCGTGAATCCGGATGAATTATATCAGGAGCTTATTCAATGTGTGCAAAAATATCATCCCAGTGATGATATTTCCATGATCGAGAAAGCCTATAAGGTCGCCAGCGAGGCACACAAAAATCAGTTCCGGAAGTCCGGCGAGCCTTATATCATCCATCCGTTGAATGTGGCAATCATTCTGGCGGATCTGAAGCTGGATAAAGAGACCATCGTGGCAGGTATCCTGCACGATGTGGTGGAAGATACCGTGATGACGGAGGAGGATCTTAGGAGAGAATTCGGTGATGATGTAGCACTTCTGGTAGACGGAGTGACCAAACTGGAGAAAATTCCGCTGTCCGGCAGCAACGGAGAACAGTCAGATGCCAAGCTGGAGATGCAGGCGGAGAACCTGCGTAAGATGTTCCTCGCCATGGCGAAGGATATCCGCGTCATTATGATCAAGCTGGCAGATCGTCTGCACAATATGCGCACGTTGAAGTACAAGACACCGGAGAGCCAGCAGAGGATTGCCAAGGAGACGCTGGAGATCTATTGTCCCATCGCCCAGAGACTTGGTATCAGCAAATTGAAGATCGAACTGGATGACTTGTCACTGAAGTATCTGGAGCCGGATATCTATTATGATCTGGTGGATAAGATCGCTGTCCGTAAGAGCGTCCGTGAAAAATATATCCAGGGCATTGTGGATGAAGTCAGCGAACATATTAAAAATGCGGGGATCGATGCGAAAGTCGATGGCCGTGTAAAGCATTTTTTCAGTATCTACAAGAAGATGAAGAACCAGCATAAGACGTTGGATCAGATCTATGATCTCTTCGCTGTGCGTATCATTGTGGAGACAGTGAAGGACTGCTATGCGGCACTGGGTGTGATTCATGAGATGTATAAGCCTATTCCGGGACGTTTCAAAGATTATATCGCCATGCCCAAGGCAAATATGTACCAGTCTCTGCATACCACATTGATTGGCAGTAACGGACAGCCTTTCGAGATCCAGATCCGTACCTTTGAGATGCACCGCGTGGCGGAATACGGTATTGCCGCCCACTGGAAATACAAGGAGGCTTCCGACGGCAAGAAGCCGGAGGTACAGGAAGAAGAGAAGCTGGTATGGCTGCGACAGATCCTGGAGTGGCAGCGGGACATGTCGGATAACAAGGAATTCATGAACCTGCTGAAGAACGATCTGGATCTGTTCTCCGACAGCGTATACTGCTTTACTCCTACCGGTGAGGTCAAGAACCTTCCGGCAGGATCTACCCCGATTGACTTTGCTTACAGCATTCATTCCGCCGTGGGTAACAAGATGGTGGGAGCGAGAGTCAACGGGAAGCTTGTGACCATTGATTATAAGATCAACAACGGAGACCGGATCGAGATCATCACTTCGCAGAACTCCAAGGGTCCCAGCCGCGACTGGCTGAATGTGGTAAAAAGTACCCAGGCCAAGAACAAGATTAACCAGTGGTTCAAGAATGAGTTAAAGGAAGACAATATTTTAAAGGGCAAGGATCTGCTTTCCGGCTACTGCAAAGCCAGAGGCATCAACCTTGCCAGCCTGCAGAAGCAGGAGTATATGGATGCCATTATGCGCAAGTATGGATTCCGGGACTGGGATTCTGTGCTGGCGGCTATAGGACACGGTGCTCTGAAAGAAGGGCAGATCGTCAACAAGATGCAGGAGCTGTACGACCGTGACCATAAGAAAGCGATGACCAACGAGGAAGTTCTGGCAAGCATTGCGGAGAACAATGCGGCCAATGCGCAAAGTGGTGCGAACAAGCCTGTCCTCATGAAGTCCAAAAGCGGTATCGTGGTAAAGGGTATTGCGGATCTGTCGGTGCGTTTTTCCAAGTGCTGTTCGCCTGTGCCGGGGGATGAGATCGTGGGTTATGTGACCCGTGGAAGAGGTATCTCTATCCACCGTACCGACTGTATCAACATCATCAATCTGCCGGAGATGGAGAGGGCGCGACTAATCGATGCGGAATGGCAGCCGGAGGAGGAACATGCGGAGAAATATCTGGCGGAGATCAAAATCTATGCTAACAACCGTAACGGACTGTTAGCGGATATTTCCAAGGCGCTGACGGAGAAAAATATTGATATTATGTCCATGAACACCAGAACCAACAGACAGGGACTGGCAACGCTGCAGACGACCTTTGAGATCAGCGGCAGAGAGGAACTGAACCGTATCATTGACAAGATCCGGGGCATCGAGAGCGTCATTGACATCGAGAGAACCACAGGCTGATAAGGTGATGTCCGGAAAACGGCGGAACCTGTCGGGAAACAGAAAGTGAGATTATTATGAGCAATATCCGTATCGGACATATGACGCTGGGAATCTATCAGACAAACTGTTACTTTGTATACAGAGAGAACAGTGATAAAGTGTTGGTATTCGACCCCGCGGATCATGGAGAGAAAATTGAGGAGGCGCTTGGGCAGCACGGACTACATACAGCAGCGATCCTTCTGACCCATGGACATTTCGACCATATCGGTGGCTGTGAGGAATTGAAGGCGGCAGCGGATGCCTATGCCGGGGAGCATGGAGAGAACCCCGTGAAAATATATGCCGGGGAGGCGGAGAAAAAGTTTCTTCTGGATACGAAGAGCAACCTGTCGAAAGATATGGGACGCCCGGTAACGGTCACCGCGGATGTGTATCTGAAGGATGGCGAGGAACTGGATCTGGATGGCATCCGGATCAAAGTTCTGGCAACGCCCGGACATACCGCAGGCGGTGTCAGCTATTATTTCCCGGAGGGAGGGTTCTTAATCTGCGGGGATACCCTGTTCCAGGAATCCGTGGGCAGAACTGATTTCCCCACCGGCAGTATGAGTACGCTGGTGCGTTCGGTGAAGGAGAAGCTGTTTACTCTGCCGGAGGATACGGTAGTCTATCCGGGACACGGCGACAGCACCACCATCGGACATGAGAAGAAATATAATCCGTTTTGCTAATAGGGTTCTGAATAGTTACAATACTGAAATATATTCGGGCACAGAAAGAGTTATCTCTGTGCCTGTTTGATTCGCGATTCCTCCGACGAAAGGAATCGTCTGCGGAATGGAGATTACAATGAAAGTAGTGAAATTATCCCATCCTAACTATGAATATGATGTACATTCTCTGGTGAAGGCTTTTTATGCGGAGGACCAGATCACGGTCATCACCCCGGAGACAAAACCGGAGAAGCTGGCAGAGCTGGAACCGCAGGTCAGTCTGGAAATCGAACTGGCCGAGACCGGAGCGAAGATCCGTGTGGGAGAAGAGGATTTTCTGTGGGATGCAGAGACAGAAAACCTTGCAGATGGGTATAAGAACGGTCTGAAACGTTTCCTGTACCGCACCTTAAGCAAGGTGACCGGGCAGAAACTCCCATGGGGAAACCTTACCGGCATCCGTCCCACGAAGATCGCCTACGGTATGCTGGATGAGGGCAGAAGCGATGCAGAGATTCTGGATTTCATGGAGCAGAGCCATTACGTCAGCGAAGAGAAGGCACTTTTGGGAATCGATATTGCGAAGAGAGAGCGGGATCTGTTAAAAGAGATTCATTATGAGGGCGGCTACAGTCTGTACATCGGGATTCCGTTCTGCCCTACAACCTGTCTCTATTGTTCCTTTACCTCTTATCCGATCGCTGCATTCCGCAGGCAGGTGGACGCCTATGTGGACGCTGTGATCAAAGAGATGGATTATGTGGCGGAGAACTTTCAGGACAAGGTACTGGATACCGTCTATATCGGCGGTGGTACGCCCACCACACTGGAACCGGAGCAGCTGGACCGTCTGATCACGGCATTAAAGTCCAAGTTTGATTTCTCTACCGTGAAGGAATTCACTGTGGAAGCCGGTCGTGCCGACAGCATCACCAGAGAGAAGCTGGAGGTACTGCATCGTCACCGGGTCAGCCGTATCTCCGTGAATCCCCAGACTATGAAGCAGGAGACACTGGATATCATCGGCAGAAAAGCCAGCGTGGAACAGGTACTTACGGCATATCGGCTGGCGAGAGAGGTCGGATTTGATAATATCAATATGGATCTGATCCTGGGATTGCCGGGAGAACTGGAGGCGGATGTACAGCGCACCATCGAAAAGATCGTGGAGCTGGCCCCGGACAGCCTGACCGTTCATTCCCTGGCCATCAAGCGTGCATCCCGCCTGAACCAGTGGATCCAGGAGAACGGCGTCTCCATGCTTCACAACACCGACGAAACCATGAAGATCGCGGCGGCGGGAGCTGAGAAGCTTGGAATGAAACCTTATTACCTCTACCGACAGAAGAACATGTCCGGCAACTTTGAGAACACCGGCTACGCCCGTCCCGGCAAATACGGACTGTACAACATCCTCATCATGGAGGAGAAACAGACCATTGTGGCATTGGGCGCCGGAAGCATCACCAAGCGGGTCTTCCCCAACGGACGGATCGAACGGTGTGATAATGTCAAGGATGTAGGGCTGTATATTGAGAAGATTGATGAGATGATTGAACGGAAGAAGGAACTGTTCGCAGAGTGATAGTAATTCTCTTTGTGAGCGTTGCATCGGGACAGTCAGTGGAAATCTTGTTTGTATTTAAATCGCCGTTTTGGACGAAAAAAATACAAAAATGTGGAATTTTACCGTTTGAAAAGTCTCCATTTTCGCTATATAAGCAAAATAAGTAAATTCCGTACAAAAATTTCTGATTTGGGGAATTTTTTGTATGGAATTTGTCGTTTTTATGCTATTTACACCAAAACAACCTTGACTTTACAGGTGCAGACCAAGCTCTCCCGCAAGAGAGAGCTTTTGGGATGCTATATACCCGCTGATTTTTTCGTTACACAAAAATCGCATTTCGTTACATAGGATTGAATTTCAAAGGAAAAGTGGCGATATAAAAAAGGAAATGTTTGAATGGAATAAGATCCGGGGGAGTAGAAGACGAATGCTGAAAATAGCAATATGTGACGATGAACAGCCCATAAGAGAATACCTGAAAAGGCTGGTAGAGAAATGTACGGAGGGGGAAATCCGACTGTTTGCCGACGGCGGAGAACTGTTGGCGGATCCGACGGCGTTTGACCTGATCCTGTTAGATATTTCCCTGAACCGGGAGCAGAATGCGGCGGAACCGGACGGTATGGAGACGGCCAGAAAGATCCGGGAAAGGTCGGATGCACTGATTATCTTCGTGACGGCCTTACGTGAATATGTGTTTGAAGGCTATGATGTGGGGGCGTTTCATTATCTTTTGAAGCCTATCGATGAGCAGAAGTTCACAGAAGTCATGGACAGGGCAATCTGCCAGATCCGGAGTAAAAAGAATGTTGAACCGTTGGTTATAAAAGTAGGCGGCAACTATGTCAGGATTCCTGTGGATGATATCCTCTATGCCGAGAACCAGGCCAGAAAAATTATGCTGCACACCAAGTCAAAGAAGGAGCCCTACTGTTTTTATGAAAAAATGGAAGTGCTGGAGCAGAAGCTGGGAGATCGCTTTTTCCGCTCCCATCGAGGATTTCTTGTGAATCTGCAGGAGGTCGCCCGGTATGACAACAGCAACATAGAATTGAAAAACGGTGAGAGCGTATTTTTAGCAAAACAGAAATACAATGACTTTGTCACCGCATACATGAAGTATCTGAGAAAAGTGTAAGCGGTGATGCTTCAGAAAGGAATCAGCGGGTGATTTTTATATTTTGAGTGTCATTTTCTGCAATAAAAGGTCACTTTCTGCACAGGTAGTTGTAAAAATGTTTGAATCGGGTTTATGTTAGAAGTGTAGTTTAGGTACTCAATTATTGAGAAAAACAAAAATCTTAGGAGGTATGGTTTTATGATCAAAAAAAAATTAGCAAAAATGTTGACAACCTGTTTAATGTCTGTATTTATTATTGGTACTGCAAGCATGACTGTACATGCAGAAAGTGTGAGAGAAACAGAGCCTAATAATACTATGGAAACCGCTGAAACGATTATGGCAAATCATGAAACCGCTGCACAGGCAGTCAGTGGTAGTCGTCCTAGCCAGCATGTAGTTACAGGAAGTACAAGTAATACTGACGAGGATTGGTTTAAGGTATATTTGTCAGCCGGAACGCAGTATGTTACTTGTAACGATGATCCTTTTGAATTTGAGGTTTATGATCCAAACGGCAGTCTTGTTTTAGATGAAATATATACAAAGATAGGATTTGGTTCAACAGCATATCCGTTTGTGGCATCAACAGATGGATTTTATTATGTAAAAATTAAAGGAATTACATCATCATCTTCAGACTATATATTGCTAGTAGGTGGTCCAACCTATTCTGTTGCAAGTTGTAAAGTGGAAATGCCTACTGTAAACATGGCAAATGGCAGCGATAGTTCATCATCTATAGATTTACGATTTGAGGATGCTCTGCCAGAAGATGCTGTAGTATATATGCTTTCAATGAGTGGAATAAGAACTACTGCGGTAGATAGTATTTCAGTTAGAAATCTTAGTAGCAATAATACAGTTAACTTATCTACATATACGTGGGATAAATCGGGGTTAGTATCTTTAAACATGCCATTAAAAGGCAGATGGTCAATAACGTATGGCTATAGTAAGGATATATCTTTCACTCCTACTATTTCTTTGTATTATGCATATCCGGTTACATCAACATATGTTGAGGATGATGTTGTGATTATACAATAATTTTAGAAAGAGTGATGCTATGAATGTTAATTTTTTTCCTTTTAGTAATTCACTTCAAATTCTAGGTCGTAGACAGAGTTTGGCAAATATTATGTGCAATCAGCAAAGTGTTACTCAAAGTAGGAAAAAAGATTTATTTGTTAGAAATACAATGTATGATACAGGAATTTATACAGCTTCAGCAGGAAAAAGAAATAAAATGATTTCAAACAGTATATTATCTGCTATGAATAATGATATTTCTAAGGTACGAAAACAAGGCGATATATACGAATGCGAAGGAACATTTTTTACAGCGGAGCAGATACCTAAAATCAGTGGAACTTCTTTGAATGAAATTAAAGCGGAAGATAATATCATTGACTTTGGGAAGAATAAGTATTTTAAATATGTCTCCCGTGACGGACAGGAGCATTGTTTATACACAGATAATAAGGGGATAGGCGCTATTGTTTCCGAGATTATGCGTGGCGAGCCTTATGATCCGGTGTTGGAAAGGTATGCGAGCTTTTGGAATTATATGATGACAAAAGACCCTGTATATGTTCAGTTGTCTTATTCAGATGAAGAAATAAGAGGATATATGGAAAATGCAGGGATAAAAAATGGCTTTTTCACAGTAAAAATGGGAGATAGGGAAGCAACACAATTTTATTCTGCCACTAAAACAACAAGTCCAATTCAGTCTAAGGAACGATATGATGCAAGATATAAGAATTTGACTTCGGGTGGTATTTTGCTTGACGAATATGAAGCTGGAGATATTTTTAAGATTGGTAATAAGGAATATGTTTTAAGTGAATCTCATACATTGGACATACCATACGGAGAGGATATTTATAATATAGAGTATCCGAGTAATTATAAGTTTGGTAAAAAAGTTGAAGAATAATAAGGGATTCCCTTGAGGTGGACTAGAAAGTGTGGTTCAGCTCAAGGGAATTTTATATATTCTTATATAAGTAAGAGCATTATACATTAATAGAGTTTTTATTGCGGAAGTTTTCACTTATTTCGTGACATGGACTAAAACAAGTCCCTTTTCACCATGCGTATTGCATAAAATAATGCAAAAAGAACCAAAATGGGTTCATGGGCATGGTGAAAATGGATGGAACAGAAAATAAAGCAAGATGAGATATTTATTGGTAAGAATATCCGGCGTATAAGGAAAGAAAAAGGAATCAGGCAGACGGAAATGGTTGCATTGTTGCAGTTGGAGAATGTAATGATTACAAGAGAAGCTCTGGTAAAGATAGAACGTGGAATCCAGCATATTCAGGCAACGCAGCTCCGGGCAATAAAAAATGTATTAGAGACTACTTATGATGAGTTATTAAAATAGAGAATGAAAAAGACAGTCAAGTTTCATATAATGTGGAATTGACTGTCTTTTTATGTAGAAATTAGGATAATCAAATTAGCTCTTGTGCTGATAATTTAAAATATCTTTGAGCAAGGCAGGAGTTATTCTTTTTTTATCCGCTTCAGTTAAATTTGAAAACTGAGACAAGGTAGTAAGTTTATTCTTTTTAAAAAGAGTAATAGATTTTGGCTCAGACGTAATTTCAAATAGAAATTTGTCATGCCAGCTTTTAGGTGTGTTCCCATGCTTTCTTAATATACGGTATGTTTTCATGGTAAGGAGGTAGTCCTTATTACATATACAATAGAGGTCATATACGGTTTTGTCGTTAAAGTCATTGATGTGGTGGATATTGTTCCTAAAGAGATAAATATATAATTTAGAAGGAAAATTAAATTGTTGGAGACTTTCCTTTACAATGGAAAGAGAATTTATTTTTACGTGATATTTTTGGCACAGAGCGTCAAGTTCAATTAATGTAGTACTTCCGAGATTGCGGAACTGCATGATTTCCTCCCGTGCATAATGTGTTAGCTGGGAGATATACAGTATGTTATTACGATCAAGAATATTATAAAGGCGTTTAGACATAGGAATGCTGCTAATAGGAATTTCATTTTCAGGAGGAAATATGTAACCGTATGTGTTTAGCTCTTTCATAATGGGATTGAGAGAACAATTACGAGGAAGAACATTTGCTAAAGAGATATAATTATATTCCTTAAGTTCGGAAACAGTAGTAATTCCGGCATATGCTAATGCAAATTTGGTAATAGAAGAAAGATTAAGCTGCTCAATTTGGGTATCCATTGTTTTGACTCCTTTATCTGTATAAATAAAACTATTAGCATTATATCATTGATTTTGGATAAAAGGAAGAATGTGGACTAAAATTAGTCCTTGTATTATTGTATCTATATAGAAAAATGTTGCGGGTGATGGGCCTGCTGATTTTTTGATGTTTCGTTACATGAAAAGATCGGTTCGTTACAAGACATATTAAGAGTGAAAGAAAAGCGGCGATATAGAAGACAGAGAGAAAAAATTGCAGATCAAAGGAGGTCGCAAAATGAGGATCACAACCCAAATGCTGGCAAATTCCGCAGCAAAAAGCGGGATTCCCATTCAGAGAACGTCGCTCTTGGACATTATCAATAACAAGTCATCCCAGAACCTGCTGGGAACCATCGGGAAGAGCATGAACACCACAAGTACCGGTGCCACGGACATTCTGAGGAAAAATAATTATGCAAAGCTGGAGGATCTGTCGGAGAAGTTGAGCCAATCTGCGTCAAAGCTTGCAGGCAGCGATAAGGATTCCATCTACGACAAGGCAAAAGAGAGCGGAGACACCACGGACATCCTGAGTGATGTGAACAAAATGGTGGAAGCGTACAATGCTACCATGAAGCAGCTTAAGACCACCGGCGGAATCATGAATGAATTTTACCAGCAACAGTTAAAAAACATTCCAGCGGGCAGTAAAGAATCACTGGAAAGTATAGGAATCAGTCAGGCAAAGGACGGAAGCCTGATCGTGGACGAGAAAGTATTCCGGAATGCGGATGCGGATACCTTACAGAAGGTACTGGGAGGAGAGAATGGCATCGCCTCCAAAATAGGATTTCTCGGTGAGCACATCAATAAGAATGCTTCCGAAAATGTGGTCAGCGCATCCAACCGGTATGGTTCCAATGGGGCAACCTATATGGAAGCTTTTGAGGCTAACAAGTATAATTTCTTTGGGTAAGATTGTGTTGTAAAAAAGGCATTGTATTTCAAAAAAATTGAGATACAGTGCCTTTTTGCATATCTGAAATGGAGACCGAATTCTGGCATTAACATTTCTGCATCAATTCTAAAACATTTCTACAAAACTTCCGGGATACATAATATACAGGATAGGAAAATCGAAGTATAATAAATAAAAAAGTATAGGATACCTCGGAAAGGGATAACAAATGAGAATATTAGAAATTATATTGCCGGTACTTGTCATGCTGGTTCTCGGTATGGCATGCAGAAAATTAAAGTTACTTACCAAAAGCGGAATAGATAATATGAAACTGCTGGTAACCAATATCATGCTTCCGGTGGCAATCTTTCATGCACTGGCCACAGCGGATTACAGTGTGGAGACCTGGAAACTGGTGGGGATTATGTTCGTTATGCTGGTGGTATCTTTCGGAGTAGGATTTCTGTTGAAGCCGCTTATGAACGGAGAATACCGCAAGTACCTGCCGTTTATGGTCAGTGTATATGAGGGTGGCCTCATGGCTTATCCTTTGTATACCAGCCTGTGCGGGCAGGAAAATCTCTCACAGATCGCAGTACTGGATATTGCAGGACTTTTGTTTGGATTCAGCATCTATATGGGGATGCTGGGACAGGTGGAAAACGGAGAGAAGATCAATGCAAAGAAACTATGTATGAGTGCATTCCACACACCGGCATTTATTGCAAGTGTGCTTGGAATCCTGGCAGGACTGTCCAAGGTGGTGATTTGCCTGATCGACAGTCCCTTCGGCGGTGCATATCTGGCGGTGGAAGGGATCCTTACCACATCCGTGACAGCAATCATTCTGATCGTTGTGGGATATAGCATGGAACTGACCAAGGAACTGATCCGGCCATGCCTGAAGACAATCCTGATGAGAGTTCTGCTACAGACACTTATGGCAATTGGAGTGCTGTGGGCAGTGCATTTGTGGATAGGAGATAACATGCTGTTGAATCTTGCCATTATTTCCTATATGTCGGCGCCGGCCACTTTCAGCATGCAGACTTTTCTGAAAAAGGAAGAGGGCAGTGCCTATGTATCAACAACCAATTCTATGTACTGTATGGTGTCGATTCTGGTATATATCATTCTGGCAGCAGTGGTTTATTAGAAGTGTGAAAAAGGCAAGCGGTATCCTGCTGTCCGGTCTGGTTGAGGACAAGAATGCAGGGGGCCAGGATCCGCTATACGCCGACCACGGCACCGGAGATGGGAACGGAAACCAAACGGAATATGGAAGTCTTGTTGGAAGCCGATCCGGCAAAGTCTGCCGGACAGGGTTTTGGCAGCGCCGGACAGTATCTGGATGTCTGCATCAAGACGGACACGGACACTCTGGACGGTTATGGACTTCGGATCATCCGTACGGCGGCCCATTCCGATGCGGTATCCATGTATCTGATACAGTATGTGCGTGGACAGGCGCAGTGCATTTCCCGCGAGGTCGTGACAAACTGCTTTGTAACGGGATGCAGAATTTGGGTGCGGTATGAGAACGGAATATTATCGGCAAAAGCATGGACGGTTACGGAACCTACGGTGGTACAGCAGGAAAGGGGCTATGCCCGGGGAGTGGAGCTTACGGCAGAAGTAGGCAGAAGAGAAAATGCCGAAAACACCGGACTACTGATCTGGCACACCGGATCGTTGGGAACGGAGAACTGGAGAAATACCACGATGTTACATGGCGTAAGCATTCTTTATTTTTAAAAATTTCAGACAAAATGTGGTGAGAAAACACAGGAGGAAGGGAGGTAGGATTACCGGAGCTGCTTTTCAGGCGCATTCGGATGTGGATACTGTAGTGAAATATAAGGAGACTGCAATTAAAGAAAGGAGAGAGCAAAGAACGGTTCTTTTTATAAAAGAAATTAGAACAGGTAGCCAAATTCCAATAGCCAAACTTCTCCTAAAGCACCAATCTGCCGGATATTTGAAAGTTGTTTATAATAGTATCTGAAAAAACAGGCAGTTGCGGATAAAACTGCGGAAACTCAAGAATGTCGAAGTGTTGTGGATCCTGATAAAATATGCTATGATATTTTTCAATTAGATCAACTTGCGGATGTTTCATCATGCCCGTACGGGGATGGGTAACAGCAGGAAAAAGTTTATATCAGAAAACGAGGAGGGTGCTGAAATGAAGAAGAAAATGGGGTATTTGCAGGTGATTTTAATGATCGGCTGCATTCCGATGCTTGCAACGATGGTTGCTCTGACTGTATATGCATCGGGCAAAATGAAAGATGAACTGGTCGACAGTACCTATCTGCGGCTGAAAGCATGTGCTACATCAGTGGAGCAGTATTTCACATGGGATATCCGTGAGGATATTCTGGAAAAGGATGATATCAGTTATCAGTTTATAGATTCTTTGCAGGATGAGCATATTGAACAGACGCTTTTCATGGAGGATGAGAGATTTATTACTTCCATTGTGGACAAGGATGGGAACAGGGCAGAAGGAACCAAGGCTGATCCACAGATATGGGAGACGGTCAGAGCCGGTAACGATTATGAAACTGATGGTGTAGAGATTCAGGGAGAAGAATATTATGTCTATTATATGCCGGTATGTTCCGATGACGGAGAGATTCTGGGAATGGCTTTTGCCGGAGAACGGGAGAGCATAGTTCAGGATGCAATATCCGACATGTTAAGAAGCCTGGTTCTGCGATCAGTGAAGAGAATGCAGCCAGCAACGAGGAAGTAACGGCAAACGTATCTGATATCGCAGAAGCAGTTAACAAAATTTCGGACGATACAGGAACAATTAAAAAGGCATCCACGGATCTGGAAGAGTTGATGCAGTATTTTAAGTAGTTTGAGATATTTGGAGACATTTGTGGACGGGTGCTGCTTTATGTGCTATTATGCAGAATGTCATCAGAAAACAGTAATTGTAGGAAGTAACAGGGATTATAATGAAAAAAAGAATGTTCATGGCACTGGCGGTAGCTCTCACCGGAGTCAGTATGGTGGTGGCAGCAGGAAACGGAGAACTGAAAATACAGAGTGAAGCCTCGGTACAGAAAGTACATGCGGCAGAAATACATCAGATCGGTGTCGAGCCGATCCCGGCTACCGGACAGATTACCATAGAGGATCTGCTGGCGGTACAGGGTGGCGAGACGGAGGATCCCAGAGCAGTGGAAGGAATGTCGGATCCGGAGGATGTTCCGGTAGACGAAGCTTCCGTAGAGGACACGAACGCAGATGAGTATGCATCGTTAGCGATCGCCAATGTGACAAATTACGTCAATGTCCGGACAGAACCGAACACGGACAGTACCGTAGTGGGTAAAATCTATGACGGAGCGGTGGCACAGATCCTGGATGTGGCAGGAGAGGATCAGGACTGGTTCCGGATCATCTCCGGTAATGTGGAGGGCTATATCAAGGCAGAGTTTTTCATTTACGGAGATGCAGCAGCTGAGGTTGTAGACAATTATGTGACCAGATATGCTGTGGTTATCGCAGACCGTCTGAATGTGAGACAGGATCCTGCCACAGATGCAAAAAGAATTGGTTACATTGACAATGGAGAAAAGGTAAAAATTCTGGAGAATGACGGAGACTGGCTGAAGGTACAGTACACCGACAGCAAGGAAGGCTATGTCTCTGCGGAATATGTTACGATCTCGGAAGAATTTATCTATGCGAAGACAATAGAAGAGGAACAGGCGGAAATTGCCGCGCAGAAGGCATTGCAGGCAAGAGAACAGACTGCCGAGCAGGATGCCCCGGAGGTGATCACGAACATCACACTTCCCACTACAACTTATACCTCAAATGCGGAGCTCAGACAGGGAATCATTGATTATGCCATGCAGTATCTGGGCAACCGGTATGTACACGGAGGTTCCAGTCTGTCAGGAGGTACAGATTGTTCCGGATTCACCTGCTTTATCTATGCGGAGTTCGGCTATTCTATCAGCCGTACACCGGGAGGACAGTATTCCGGTGCCGGACGCAGTATCAGTTCTGAAGAACTTCAGCCAGGAGATATTGTATGTTATAGTTCCAATGGAGGGAAGAGCTGTACCCATGTAGGACTGTATATCGGTGACGGACAGATCATCCATTCCGCCAATTCACGGAAAGGTGTCATTATCAGTGCTGTGGACTACAGTCCCATCATCGGTATGAGAAACGTTATTGATTAATAGAATCGGTTTTGAAATTATGGAGCGCCTGATCTTTGGTGAGTACGAAATCACCGAGGATCTCGTCGCTCCATTTTTGCAGGTCTTCCAGATGAAGGACCACACCGGCATAATTGCGGATGCCGTGGGAGGCCGCCAGCTCTTCGGTATATTCTTCCAGCAGATAGACATTTTCAAACCGTACCGGTCCGGAGGTGTACTGACAGACCAGCGGGATCACACCGGTGGTCTTCCGCTCGATGGAGACACCGTCCTCTGCAACGTGAAAAGTCAGCCAGGCCATACCCTCTAACATGCTGAGAGCATTTTTCTGGGTGGACACATAATTGCCCAGCGAATAATAGCACAGAGACTCATTGCCGTTTTCTGCGGTGATCCATTCCACAGGCTCTACCACATGGGGATGGGTTCCGATAATGACATCGGCACCGGCTTCTGTCATCTCCAGTGCCCATTTTTCCTGATAGCTTGAGATTTTGGAGGAATACTCAGTCCCCCAGTGAGGACAGACGATGACGATATCTGCCAGTTCTTTTGCCCGGGAGATATCCTCTAAGACCTGCGGGTTCAGCGTGGTGAAGTCCATCTGTCCGTTTTTCTCATTTACGGCACACAGAAGATTCAGATGCCCCAGCAGATCTAAGGGGAGTGTCTCGGTATTGGCACCGTAGGTATAATTTAAGATGGCGAAAGTGACATCATCGATGGTAAGTAACGGAATGTCATCTGCCTGTGAAGCGTCTTCGTGAATACCGGTTACCAGTACCTCCGGGTGCTTGTTTTTCCAGAAATCCGCACAGTACAACAGGCCGTCCAGCTTCTGATCCGCGGTATGATTGGATGCCTGCAGGACCACGTTGAATCCGACATCCGCAATCGCATCCCCAACTTCGGTAGGAGAATTAAAATAGGGAAAACCGGAAAATCCCCGGGAATTGCCGCCCATGACAGTTTCCTGATTGATGATCCGGATGTCTGCCGCGTTTAAGAAGGGTGAAATCCCCTGAAACAGCATGGAGAAATCATAAGTTCCGTCCTCCTGTTTTCCACTGGCCACGACTCCCAGATGCATCAGGTTGTCCCCGACAGCCATGAGCGTAATGTCATGCTCCGGGAAGGGAGTGGGGGTCGGCTCCGGAGTAGGGACGGGAACCGGTGTGGCAGAAGGCGGTGCAGGGGTCTGTGGAACGACAACAACATCGCTGCCTGCAGCAGTTTCTTCCAGAAAGTAATAGCCGCCCATGCTCGCCAGTAACAGTAACGGAACGAGAACCAACAGCAGATAGAAACGTGAAATCGGTTTTTTCATATATTATCCTTTTGTTCTCCTTTATTATTTTATTATCTCTTACGGAATTCCGGTTACAAGGTCTGTTTACAATCAAAAGTAACAAAAGTATTATAGCATTGATTTTATTTTTTCGCAAAAAGCAAAAACAAATTACTGTTTTCCTATTGACATAGTATGAAATAGGAGATATAATCCTACCCATAAGTTGATTCGATACTTAAATGAGACATCGAAGAGGAGGAAAAGGATTATGAAGAAGTTTGAGTGGAAGAGCGTTTTGGCACTGGCATTAACAGGAGTATTGGCACTGGGACTGACCGCATGCGGCAGCAGTGACAGCAAAACCGCAGACGCAGGAAGCGCAGCGGCAGCAGACGGCAAGGCAGTATACCGCACACTGGATGAGATCAAGGAGAGCGGAACCATTAACATCGGAGTATTCTCCGATAAAAACCCGTTCGGCTATGTGGATGAGAACGGTGAATATCAGGGCTATGATGTGTATTATGCAAGAAGACTCGGCGAAGACCTGGGGGTAGATGTGAATTTTGTATCTACAGAGGCAGCCAATCGTATTGAGTATTTACAGACCGGTAAGGTAGATGTGATCCTGGCGAACTTTACCGTAACTCCCGAGAGAGCAGAGGAAGTGGATTTCGCTTCTCCTTATATGAATGTGTCACTTGGCGTGGTATCCAAGGATGATAATGTGATCACTTCCTTAGACAACTGGAATGCAGATGATTCCATCATTGTAATCTCCGGCACTACCGCTGAGACATATCTGATCGCAAACTATCCGGATATTCCTTTACAGAAGTTTGATTCCTATGCAACCGCAAAAGAAGCTTTCGAGAACGGCACTTCTGTTGCATGGGCAAATGATAACACCGAAGTTATCGCATTCGCTCTGCAGAACGAAGGATATACCGTAGGTATTCCTTCCCTGGGCAGTGCAGACACCATTGCTCCCGCTGTTTCCAAGGGCAACACCACACTGCTTGACTGGATCAATGATGAGATCGTAGCTTTGGGTGAGGAGAACTTTTTCCATGCAGATTACGAAGCAACTCTGGCAGACACCTATGGTCTGGACTATGAGGACAGTCTGGTAGTAGAGGGCGGCAAAGTAAACGCACAGTAAGGTACGATGGGAATAAGATGATATAGAGGGGACTGCGGGGCACGTAAGCCGCCGCGGTCTTTTCTTGCATCTGAGAAATACATTTGATATAATCTAAAAGATTGTATGAACTTTACCGGAAAGGACATAGATACATGAACTGGGAATTTATAGGAAAATATCTGCCCATGTACGAAAAGGCAGCACTTCTGACCGTGAAAATAGGTATCATTGGTATCCTGTTTGCGATTCTGGTGGGGCTCATCTGTGCAGCGGTTCAATATTATAAAGTGCCGGTGCTGCGGTGGATTGTGGCAGTCTACGTGGAGCTGAGCCGTAATACGCCGCTTCTTGTACAGCTGTTTTTTATCTATTACGGATTCCCGAAGATCGGGATCCGGATGTCAGCGGAGCTGTGCGGTGTAGTCGGCCTGGCATTCTTAGGCGGCAGCTATATGGCAGAAAGCTTCCGCAGCGGCCTGGAATCCGTAGAACCCATTCAGAGTGAAAGTGCCATCAGTCTGGGAATGAATTCCCGACAGGTGTTGGGATATGTGATCCTGCCGCAGGCAATGTCCACCAGTATTCCTGCATTTGTGGCAAATATTATTTTCCTGTTAAAAGAGACCAGTGTGTTCAGTGCCATCAGTCTGATGGACCTGATGTTCACCGCCAAAGACCTGATCGGTCTCTATTATAAGACCACGGAGAGTCTGTTCCTCCTGGTAGTATTTTATCTGCTGATCCTGCTGCCGGTATCGATCGTGGGATCTCTGGTGGAGAGGAGGATGCGTTATGCCGGATTTGGGGATTGATGTATTATTCAAAGGCACGAACATGCTCCGACTGCTGCAGGGTTTGTGGGTAGCCATGAAGATCAGTATCGTATCCATTCTGATCAGTATGCCTCTTGGTATCCTGGTGGGGGCACTGATGACGGTAAAGAACCGCTTTGTGAAGGCTGTCTTCCGTGTCTATCTGGAATTCATCCGCATCATGCCGCAGTTGGTATTATTGTTCATCGTATATTTCGGTTCCACCAGAGCACTGGGATGGAACTTATCCGGTGAGGTGGCATCCGTGATCGTATTCGTCCTGTGGGGAACCGCAGAGATGGGAGATCTGGTGCGCGGAGCGCTGATCAGCATCCCGAAGCATCAGTATGAAAGCAGTGAGGCGCTGGGACTTAGTAAGATACAGACATATCTGTACATCATCATTCCCCAGACTGTGCGGCGACTGATCCCATTGTCTATTAACCTGATCACCCGTATGATCAAGACTACCAGTTTGGTACTGATGATCGGCGTAGTGGAGATGTTAAAAGTAGCGCAGCAGATCATTGAGGCGAATCGTATGAGCAGTCCCAATGCTGCTTTTGGCGTATTCCTTGTAGTATTCGTTTTGTATTTCTTTGCCTGCTGGCCCTTCAGTGTACTGGCGAGGGTTCTGGAAAAGAAATGGAATTAAAGATGGATCAGGGTTGGAATAAGAATGGAGTGAAGACATGGCAGAGACATTGTTGAAAATAGAGAACCTGACAAAAGAATACGAAGGGCAGAAGATTCTCGATGGAATTCATCTGGAAGTGAAAAAAGGAGACGTACTGGTAGTGGTAGGTCCCAGTGGCTGCGGTAAGAGTACCCTGCTTCGATGCATTAATGCACTGGAGCCCATTCAGGGCGGTACGATAAAGCTACAGGGTATGGATATCCGCAAGGGCAGCAAAAATATCACCACCCTGCGGCAGAAGATCGGCATGGTATTCCAGAGCTATGAACTGTTCCCGCATCTGACGGTGATCGACAATATTACGCTGGCACCTGTGAAAGTACAGAAGCGTGATAAGGCAGAAGTGCGAAAAGAAGCCATGGAGCTGTTAGCACGCGTAGGTCTGGCAGATAAGGCGAAGAGCTATCCCAGACAGCTGTCCGGTGGACAGAAGCAGAGAGTAGCCATTGTAAGAGCACTCTGTATGCATCCGGAGATTCTCTTATTCGATGAGGTAACGGCAGCACTGGATCCGGAGATGGTACGAGAGGTGCTGGATGTTATGCTGGATCTGGCAAAGCAGGGTAAGACCATGCTCATCGTCACCCATGAAATGCAGTTTGCCAAAGCAGTGGCGGACAAAGTGATCTTCATTGATCAGGGAAAGATCGTGGAGGAAGCTGCTCCGGAAGAATTTTTTGAACATCCGAAGACAGAGAGAGCAAAACAGTTTTTGAATGTGTTTACGTTTGAACAGGTGGAGCATCAGATTTACAATATGTGACCTAAGGAGAATGGGAAGGTGAAGAAAAAACCTTATATCAGATATGCGATCCTGGGACTTCTGGTCTTATTGATGGCAGGGTGTATCATCCGTATTGCCATGCCCAACCGGGAATGGAACTATACCGGAAGCTATACTTTTGCGGAAGGGAAATCCTGCGCGGAAGAACCGGTATTTGAACATATTTCGCTGGGGACAGGGGTATACCGGGTGGAGCTGTGCTATGAATGCACCGGGGATGTCGTCGCTGTCTGCAATGTGAAAGACGGCACTGTGTATAAGGGAGGCCTGTTGTGTAACGGGGAGCATCTGTACAGTGCGCCGGGACATACTGCCTATGATTTCTGGCTGTATGAGCCTACAGAAGAACTGGCGGTGACGATCGATCATTCCGGGCAGGAAAAGCTGACCACCGGTGATCTGCGGATCGTGGAGACGAATCTTCTGTGGACAAGATACCTTGTGATCCTCGCGGCAGCAGCGCTTTCTATTTTGGCTACCATGTGGCTGGAGCGACGGGAGGCAGTAAAAGGCAGAAATGGGCTGAGACGCCAGATCTTGTTTGGAATCGGTGTGATCGCCTTTTTAGCGTCCATTCCTTATTTATATGACGGTATGGTGTCAGGGGCAGATCTGACCTACCATTTACAGAGGATCGAGGGTGTAAAGGATGGACTTCTGACCGGGCAGTTTCCGGTACGGCTGGAACCCAGATGGGTATTTGACCACGGCTATGCCAATGGTATTTTCTATTGTAATCTGTTATTGTATTTTCCGGCATTTCTGCGCATGGCAGGCTTTACGGTGACAGAGAGCTATCTGCTGTATTGCATTGCCCTAAATTTTGCTACGGTGGTCATCGCATGGTACAGCTTCGGAAAAATGTTCCGGGATGATGTGGTAGGACTGGCATGCAGTGGCTTGTACACGTTATCCATTTTCCGGGTATACCGGCTTTTGGGAACCGGAGCAGTGGGAGAAGGCAGTGCCTTTACATTTTTCCCATTAGTAGTATACGGCATATATCTTGTCTTTGAGGGAAAGAAGGAAGAACGGGAATTTCGTAACAGCTGGATCGTGCTGGGGCTCGGATATGCAGGACTGGTGCAGACCCATGTGTTGTCCTGTGAGATCGCAGCACTGATGACGGTCCTGCTTTGCCTGGTATATTTGCCGAAACTGTTTGAAAAAGAGAGATTTTTGAAAGGTGTGCAGGGAGCCTTTTTCGCACTGGGATTAAGCATCTGGTATCTGGTGCCTTTTCTGGACTATTATTTTAGCCAGGATGTCAAAATACGACATGCTTCCGCACGGACGATTCAGGAGAGAGGCGTGACCTTCGTTCAGGAGCTTCAGACTTTCTGGAATTTCCATGATACGGCGGCATCCACGACAGAACGGATGCAGTATACGCATCCCGTTGGACCGGGACTGTTCCTTATCGCAGGCGTGTTCCTCCTTTTTCTGCTCCTGTTTCTGGAGGTGATCCCGAGGGGAAAAGAGACAGAGAAAAGTTTTGCAATCCGTTCCGCCGGTTTGGGATGCCTTGCGTTGTGGATGGCTACAGATACGTTCCCATGGGATGCCCTCCAGATGACTTCCCAGACAGCGGCTACGCTTGTCAGCAGTTTGCAGTTCCCCTATCGTTTCATAGGCTGGGGGATGACTTTCCTGATAGTGGTTGTTGGATATTTGCTCAGCTTCTTCCGAAAGAATCAGAAAATGTTTTACCGGATGGGGCTGGTCATTGTGATGACAGCCGTGGCAACATCGTATGTCTATCTGATCGATGCGGAGGATGAGAGTACAGGAGCAATACATTTGTATAATCGGGAGAGCATGGGCTTTGGCTATATTTCAGGAGAAGAATATCTGATCTACGGCACTGACAGCAGTGCACTTTCCTTCGCTAAGCCGAAGGCAGATGAGGGAATCGGAATCAGTGAATATGAAAAAAAGGGATTACGTGCGACATTTATCTGTGAAAACAGTTTGGATACACAGGGAACGGTGAAACTGCCAATCCTTCTGTATAAAGGATATAACGCCTCCGGAGATGGAGGAGAGCCTTTGGAAATCACAGATGACGGAAGCCATCTGCTCGGGTTAAGTGTTCCTGCCGGATACAGCGGCCGGATCACGGTGAAGTTCACAGAGCCGTGGTACTGGAGAGTGGCGGAGCTGATAACGCTTACAGTGGTAGTGGCATTTGTGGCAGGGATGGTGTATAAAAGGAGATGCCGATGAGGAGAAAAATACTCTTTTTCATGGAAATTGTAATATTGTTATTCCTCTTTCTGGCATGCCTGAGGGGCCCTGTTACTGTATTTGAAGGCGGCAATGATGTCTTTACAAAAAATGAGGAGACCGGGGAGAGGGTTGGAGGCAGCTTCCGGCTGACACCCGGTGTGTACCGTATTTGTGTGCAGGCAGAGGGAGAAGGTGATGTTGGTGCCGGAATGGAAGTCGGACTGAATGCCGAAGAGAGTTATTACCGGTCGATACGTGGTAACCGCGGAACTGTATTTGCGGGAACCGGTTATCGGGAGGTATTGTATTATGTGACGGCAACGGTTCCGGAAGCGTATGTTGCACTGCTTCCTTTTTCGGAGGATGTCCCGGTGGCATATTCTGTGCGGGTGGACAGAACTGCAGCAGGATACCGGATGCTGTTTGTCATGGCAGCGACAGGATTTCTGTTACTTGATTTTCTGGTGTTTTTACATGACAGGATTCGAAAAGGATACATCAGCCAACAGAAAAAATGGGTGTTTGCCGGTATGACAGGAAGCCTTCTGATCGCAGGTATTCCCCTGACGGCAGACTGGCTCCTTTTGGGAACGGACAGCCTGCAATGCCTGAAAGAAACGGAATATGTACTAAGGGGAGAACTGGGGCAGGTCCCTGCAGCGTATTTGTGCTATCTGTGGCTTCCGGTGATCCTCAGGCGGATCGGCTTCCCGGTAATGGCAGCTTATAAAGGGCTGCAGCTGGGGGAGATTCTGTTTGCAGTATTGGTTTTCTATGAGGCACTTTCACGCACATGGAAAAAGGAACAGTGGTACCTGCCGGGAGTGCTGTGCGGTGTGGCCAATCCACTGGCAGTGAAACTGCTGTATGCAAAGGGAGCGGCAGGATGGTTTTTGCTGTATGTGGTGGTGGCAGCGATACTGCTGGCAGCTCTGGGAAAGGTATGCAGACTGTCTGCACGAAAGCTTTCCTCCTGGGTGGTATTTGCGGCAGTTCTGGTGCTGGTGCTTCAGGCGGTATATTTTGAAAACCGTCTGATCTTTCAGTCGGAGCCGCTGTACTGGTACAATGAAGAGCCTTTCATGACAGGAGAATAACAGATGGAAAGTACTTTTATCATATGGAGCCAGGTGATAACCTTTGGAACGGCATGGAGCATGTTCCATTGTATTTTTAAGAGAAAAAAGAAAGATTGGATTTCTCTGGCGGGCGCTTTGGTATATCTGCTGTTACCCTATCATGTGTATACGGTAATCCAAAGCGGAGACCGCCTGCAGACGTTGATTTGGATGTTGGTGCCGATCCTGACAGCGTCTCTGGTAAAAATGTTGGATACGGAGAAAATGTTCTGGAAGACAGGTTACGGATTGACCGCAGTACTGTCCCTGGGGATTATCGGAAGACTGGATGGCGTAGCCGCATTGACGCTTTTGTTCCTGATCTGCGTGGGTGGTATCTGCCGGAGACAATGGCAATATCCGGTGATCGGAATTCTGGGAATGGCATTGGCATACCCCACCTATATGACGTGGAAGCACTGGCTGTTCGGCGGTGACTTTGCGGAGAGTGGATTGGAATATACCAGCATCATGGAACAGGGATACAGTATCGGCGGTCTGTTCAGTACTTATTTTTATAGGAACGGAAACCCCGGAATGGGAATTCTGCTGCTGGGAATTCTGTTGTTTTTACTCTATCAGAGCTTTGTAAAAGGAATAAAGATCTGCGGCAGAAATGATCATATCTGGCTGGGAGCGGCGGCATTGCTCACTGTAATGTCTCTGCGGTATTTCCCGTGGGATTTTGTACAGAGACTGGGAAGCTGGTCACTTGGGCTGGTAACACTGATCAGGACTCCGGCGGTGTTTTTCGGTTACGCCCAGATACTGTTGTGTGTGTGGAGCATTGAAAAATGCGGTGCAGTTTTACAGTTGACAGACAGAACAGCAAGGATGTGGGAAGGCACTGTCAAAAAGAATGGAGAAAAGTAGCATGGAAAGCAGGGAAGTGGAAAAAGAATCCCGGGGAAAAATATTGTGGAAAATATTCCTGTCCACACTGTATCTGAGTGCATTCACGTTCGGGGGCGGTTATGTGATCGTCACCCTGATGAAGAAAAAATTCGTGGATGAATACCACTGGATCGGAGAAGATGAAATGCTGGATCTGGTGGCTATCGCCCAGTCATCGCCCGGTGCGATCGCAGTCAACGGAGCCATCGTGGTGGGGTACAAGCTGGCCGGGATCCCGGGGACACTGGTGGCGATCCTGGGGACGATCCTGCCTCCTTTTGTCATCATTTCTGTGCTCTCCATCTGCTACAATGCATTCCGCAGTAACTTCTTCGTGGCGCAGATGCTGTCGGGTATGCAGGCAGGAGTGGGAGCCGTAATTGCTTCTGTGACGTATGACATGGGAGCTCCTATCGTAAAAGAAAAAGATCCCATGTCACTTGTCATTATGCTGGGAGCTTTCCTGGCAGCATGTATTCTGGAGATCAATGTGATCTATATCGTGATCGTCTGCGGACTGCTGGGTGTGGTACGGACGCTCCTCGCCAAAAGGAGGGCCGGAAAATGATCTTTCTGCAATTATTTTTCAGCTTTCTGCAAATAGGACTGTTCAGCTTCGGCGGCGGTTATGCCGCAATGCCGCTGATCCAGGGGCAGGTGGTCACACTCCATGGGTGGCTTACCATATCGGAATTCACAGACCTGATCACGATATCACAGATGACACCGGGACCCATTGCGGTGAATTCCGCTACTTTTGTGGGAATGAAGATTGCCGGGATTCCCGGAGCCATGGTGGCAACGGTCGGGTGTATTCTGCCCTCCTGCATTCTCGTGACGATCCTGGCAAGACTATACCTGAAGTATCGTAACCTGGATCTGTTACAGGGTGTACTGAAGTCCTTAAGACCGGCAGTGGTAGCAATGATCGCATCGGCAGGAATACTGATCCTCAAAGATGCATTTTGGGGAAGTGGGGAGAGTATGTCTCTGACAGGGACGGAATGGAGCATGGTCGTGATCTTCGGGATCTGTGTGCTGCTGCTTCGGAAGAAGCTGAATCCCATCTGGGTCATGGTGCTGGCGGGTGTCATGAAGGTGGGGATTTCTATGACAATCCAGGGGATCTGTTTCTAATCAAAAGCAGGAACTGTGAGGGTTGACAGCGAAACGGAAAAAAAGTATCATATATAAGATATTGAGCAATTCATCATAAGAGCGGAAGGGTAGAAGACCATGGCACTTAGCAAGAAGCCCACAACGGGCATGAAAGATATTCTGCCGGAGGAGATGCAGATCCGTGATTACGTGATCAGTGTCATCAAGGACACCTACGGCAAATTCGGTTTTACTTCCATTGAGACTCCCTGCGTGGAAAATATTGCAAACTTAAGCAGTAAGCAGGGCGGCGACAATGAGAAGCTGATCTTCAAGATCTTAAAGCGCGGCGAGAAGCTGAACGTGGCAGCCGCAACCACAGAGGAAGAGGTAGTGGACAGTGGTCTGCGTTATGACCTGACGGTGCCTCTGGTACGTTATTATTCCAACAACGCGGCATCCCTGCCCTCTCCTTTCAAGGCATTGCAGATGGGCAATGTATGGAGAGCGGACAGACCCCAGAGAGGAAGATACCGTCAGTTCATGCAGTGTGATATCGATATTCTCGGTGAGCCGTCTAACTTAGCAGAGATCGAACTGATCCTGGCTACGACCACGACATTGGGCAAACTGGGCTTCAACAATTTCCAGATCCGTATCAATGAGCGTCGTATCCTGAAGGCAATGGCTGCTTACAGCGGATTCCCCGAAGAGTCCTATGACAGTGTATTCATTACTCTGGACAAAATGGACAAGATCGGTCTGGAAGGCGTGGAAGCTGAGCTTTTGGAGAACGGTTTTGATAAGGCATGTGTAGACAAGTATCTGGAACTGTTCAAAGGCTTGGAGAGTGCTGAGGACGGTGTGGCTTACCTGGCAGATACCCTGGAAGGATTCTTAGAGCCCGAGATCGCCCAGAGCCTCAGAGAGATCATGGACAGCGTCAGAGCAACCAAGGCTTCCGATTTCGAGATCGTGTTCGATGCTACGCTGGTAAGAGGTATGTCTTATTATACCGGAACCATTTTCGAGATCGCCATGCCGGAATTCGGCGGCAGCTGCGGTGGCGGCGGACGTTACGACAAGATGGTCGGCAAATTTACCGGCAATGATGTGCCCGCGTGCGGATTCTCCATCGGCTTCGAACGTATCATCATGTTGCTCATGGAGAGAGGCTTCAAGGTGCCCACGAGACCGAAGCAGGTAGCATATCTGATCGAGAAGGGTGTCAGCGGCGAAAGGCTGTGTGAAGTGATCGCACAGGCGCAGGAAGCCCGTAAGGACGGTACCCAGGTGCTGGTAGCCCGCATGAACAAGAACAAGAAGTTCCAGAAGGAACAGCTGAATAAGGAAGGCTACGAAGAATTCGTGGAATTCTATAAGGAAGAATTAAAGAGATAAAAGTAACAGACGAAGGAGCAAAAGCAATGATTCAGTCCAGAACACATAACTGTAATGAACTTCGGATCGGCAACGTCGGTGAGAGAGTCACACTGGTCGGCTGGTTCGAGAACATGAGAAAAGTCAGCAAAAATCTCGGTTTTGTCATTCTGCGTGATTTCTACGGAACCACTCAGCTGGTAGTAGAGACCGAGGAAATGATGAATGTCATGGATGGCATCAACAAGGAGTCCACCATCTCCGTGGAAGGTGTGGTCAGAGAGCGTTCCAGCAAAAATACTAATCTGCCCACCGGTGAGATTGAAGTAGTGCCAGACAAGATCGAGATTCTGGGAAAATGTATTTACAATGCACTTCCCTTTGAAATCAATCAGTCCAAGGATGCAGACGAGAATGCCCGTCTGAAATACCGTTACCTGGATCTGAGAAATCCGAACATGAAGAAAAATATCGTGATGCGAAGCCAGATCGTGGCAGAACTGCGTCAGAGAATGTATGCTTTGAACTTCATGGAGATCACGACTCCTATCCTGACCTGTTCTTCTCCGGAAGGTGCAAGAGATTATCTGGTTCCCGCCAGAAATCATCCCGGCAAGTTTTATGCACTGCCCCAGGCACCCCAGCAGTTCAAGCAGATCCTGATGGCATCCGGTTTTGATCGTTATTTCCAGATCGCTCCCTGCTTCCGTGATGAGGATGCGAGAGCAGACCGTTCTCCCGGAGAGTTCTATCAGTTAGATATGGAGATGGCATTCGCTTCCCAGGAAGATGTATTTTCCATCGTAGAGCAGGTGCTGCCTCCCGTATTTGAAAAGTATGGCATTTATAAAGAAGCTTCCAAGGCGCCTTTCGTACGCATCCCTTATCTGGAGGCTATGGACAAGTACGGTTCCGATAAGCCGGATCTGCGTATCGATCTGGTGCTGACAGATGCTACGGAAGTAATGCAGGGCTGCGGCTTTGCAGCTTTTGAAGGTCAGACTGTAAAGGCTATCGTTGTAGATGACTTCACTGCTACCCGTAAGCAGATCGACGCGATCTGTGCAGAGGTAGAGGTACAGACTGCACGCAAGGGCTTCTGGTTCCGTGTAGATGAGAACGGAGAGTTCGTAGGCGGTATCTCTAAGTTCTTACAGGATCGTAAAGAAGAAGTCATCAAGGCACTTGGTCTTAAGAACGGTGACTTTGTCGGTCTTGCCGCAGGCAAGAAGCTGGAAGCACAGAAGACAGCAGGCGTATACAGAAAGTTGCTCGGCGCAGCAAGTGAGAAACATATGAAGAAGGATTGCTATGAGTTCTGCTGGATCGTGGATTTCCCGATGTATGAGATCGGTGAGGAGTCCGGAGAACTGGAATTCTGTCATAACCCGTTCTCCATGCCCCAGGGTGGCATGGACGCACTGAACAATCAGGATCCCTTAGAGATCCTGGCATACCAGTACGATCTGGTCTGCAACGGTGTAGAGCTGTCCTCCGGTGCGGTGAGAAACCATGATCCGGAGATCATGATCAAGGCATTTGAGCTGGTGGGCTTAGGCGAAGAAGATGTGAAGGCTAAGTTCCCCGCCATGTACAATGCATTCTGCTACGGAGCACCTCCTCATGCAGGAATCGCTCCCGGCGTAGACCGTATGATCATGCTGATCTGTGGTGAGGAAAGCATCCGTGAGATCATTCCTTTCCCGATGAACAAGAACGCAATGGATATTATGATGGGAGCACCGGGCACGGTAGAGCAGAAGCAGTTAGATGAGCTGCATCTGGCGATCACCGCAAAACCGGAAGAATAATCATAAGGCTGTCGCAGGAACTTTTTCATGCGACAGCCTTTGTGTTGGATGGATATGGCGATCTGCCGGGAGAAGGACATGGCTGTAGGAATTTATGTATTGCATCTGCATTCCTGTGAGGAAGAGACGAGACAGAGTTTCTTACGGGAAGCATTGGAATGTGTGGATCCGGTGCGACGGAACAAGACAGAACGGTTAAAAGGGACCGGGGCGAAAGCAGCCAGTCTCGGCGCCGGAATGCTGTTGCAAAAGATAGCAATGGATCTGACAGAAGGCATTGAGAATACCGATATCCTGTTCCTGGAAGAGGATGAACTGCTTGCAGTGCTGCAGGCGCGGATGCTCAGAGAGCAGACGCCCCCCTTCTCTTTTTCCTATAAATATGGAGAACAGGGCAAACCGCAGATTGTAAATTTTCCGAAGAAATTTAATCTGTCCCATTCCGGAGACTATGTGGTCTGTGGGGTCAGCGACGGAGAAGTGGGAGTGGATATCCAAAAATGGGTTTCCTTCAAAGAGCGGACGGCAGAGCGTTTTTTCGCAAAGGAAGAGTGGAAACTGCTGCAGGAGACGGGCGTGGAGAAAAGGACCGAGCTGTTCTACCGCTTGTGGAGCAGAAAAGAAGCCTACGGCAAATATACCGGACAGGGGATCGGCAGCGTCGTGGGAGAAGACTTTTCCGACGAGCGCAGATGGAAGGAAAAGAAGATCTGCTTCCGGGAACAGACTTTGGAAGCGGGGTATTCGCTGGCGGTCTGCTACGGAACAGCAGAAGTGTTAAAATGAAGGAAAATGGTAAATAGTAAAAGGGAGTAGAAGCACGAAAAGCAGTTGTGTACTGCACGGTAAATGCATGGAACAATGCATAGAAATGAGGATCTTATGAAACGATTAATGATGTATCTGAAGGATTACAAGAAAGAGTCCATACTGGCACCGTTGTTCAAACTGCTGGAAGCTTTTTTTGAACTGATGGTTCCCCTGGTAATGGCGAATATCATCGACTATGGTATTTCCAACCGGAACATGGGCTATATCGGTAAAATGGGACTGCTCCTGCTGCTCCTTGGTGTAGTGGGACTGGCATCGTCCATTACGGCGCAGTTTTTCGCAGCCAAGGCGGCAGTGGGATTTTCTACCAAGCTGCGCCAGGCACTGTTTAATCATATCGAGGATCTGAGTTTTACGGATATTGATAAGGCGGGAACCTCCACCATGATCACCCGTATGACCAGTGATGTGAACCAGGTGCAGTCCGGTGTGAACATGACCTTACGTCTGTTCTTACGTTCCCCGATCATTGTATTCGGTGCCATGATCATGGCATTTACCATTGATGTGAAATGTGCACTGATCTTCGTGGTGGCAATTCCATTATTGTCCGTTGTGGTATTCGGCATTATTTTATCCACGATTCCTCTGTACAAAAAGGTGCAGTCCAAACTGGATCAGGTGCTGGGCATTACCAGAGAGAACCTGACCGGTGTCCGTGTCATCCGCGCGTTCCATCAGGAAGCAAAGGAGGCGGACCGTTTCCGGGAGAATAACGAAGCATTGTCGGCCATGCAGATCTTCGTGGGCAAGATCAGCGCCTGCATGAATCCTGTGACCTATATCATTGTAAACGGAGCCATCATTGCTCTGATCTATACCGGTGCCGTACAGGTCAATATCGGTAACTTAAGCCAGGGTGAGGTGGTAGCGATCATCAACTACATGAACCAGATCCTGGTAGAGCTGGTGAAGCTGGCAAATCTGATCGTGACCATGACCAAGGCGTTGGCATGTGCAGAACGTGTAGCTTCCGTTTTCGATATCGGCGCAGATGCTGCATATGTGGGAGCGCAGGATCAGAAACTGGCGGATAAGGTAGATAAGAGCGCACCTTTCTTAGACTTCAAACATGTATCCCTGACTTATCAGGGAGCCGGAGCACCTACCTTGCAGGATATGAACTTCACCGTAAACCGTGGCGATACCGTAGGTATCATTGGAGGTACCGGTTCCGGTAAGACCTCCCTGGTGAATCTGATCCCCGGTTTCTATCCGGCGACAGAAGGTGAGATCCTGTTGGAAGGCAGAGATATCCGGACCATGAGTGATGAGGAGTTGCGCGGACGTATCGGTGTCGTACCGCAGAAGGCAGTTCTGTTCAAGGGAACGATCCGCAGCAACCTCCAGTGGGGCAAGCCGGATGCTACCGAAGAGGAGATGTGGAAAGCACTGGAACTGGCACAGGCATCGGAAGTGGTAGACGGTAAGCCCGGAAAGTTAGATGCAACTGTGGCACAGAACGGTAAGAACTTCTCCGGTGGACAGAGACAGCGTCTGACGATCGCAAGAGCCTTGGTCAGAAATCCCGAGATCCTGATCCTGGATGACAGTGCCTCCGCACTGGACTATGCAACGGATGCAAAACTCCGTGCAGCAATCCGTACTTTGGAAGATAAGACCACAACCTTTATCGTATCCCAGCGTGCCTCCACCATCCGCCATGCGGACAAGATCATCGTTCTGGATGATGGAGAGATTGCAGGTATGGGAACCCATGATGAGTTGTTAAAGGATTGCACCGTATATCAGGAGATCTATTATTCCCAGTACCCTGAACAGAGAGGAGGTGTTCGGTAATGCAGAAGAAAAATAACAAAGAGACGATGAAGCGGGTATTGAAATATATCCGCAAATATACACCGGCACTGGTACTCTCCCTGTTGTTAGCAGGTCTCACTGTATTACTGACCTTATATATCCCTATCCTCACCGGTAATGCGGTGGATCTGATCATCGGCAAGGGACAGGTAGATATGGCCGGTATCTTTGCCATTATGAAAAAAATTGCCATCGCAATGATCATCACAGCAGTAGGCCAGTGGATCATGAACACCTGCAACAACTATATTACCTACCATGTGATCCGGGATATCCGTACGGATGCTTTTGCGAAGCTGGAGATCCTGCCCTTAAAATACCTGGATGCCCATGCTTACGGTGATATCGTGAGCCGTGTCATTGCGGACGTGGATACTTTCGCGGACGGTCTGCTGATGGGATTTACCCAGTTATTCACCGGTGCACTGACGATCCTGTGTACGTTGGGATTCATGCTGGTGACCAATGTGCCCATCACACTGGTAGTCGTATGTATCACTCCGGTATCCTTCCTGGTGGCAAAATTCATTGCAACCAAGACCTACTCCATGTTCAAGGAGCAGTCCGAGACCAGAGGCGAGCAGACCTCCCTGATTGAGGAAATGATCGACAACCAGAAGATTGTAAATACCTTTTCCAGAGGAGAAGCGGTGAAGAGCAAGTTTGGAGAGATCAACGGCAGATTGCAGAAATGCTCTCTGAAAGCTATCTTTTTCTCCTCCATTACAAACCCGGCGACCCGTTTTGTTAACAGTCTGGTATATGCCGGTGTCGGTGTGTTCGGTGCGCTCGTAGCCATCAAAGGCGGTATCAGCGTAGGTCGTCTGTCCTGCTTTTTAAGCTATGCGAACCAGTACACCAAGCCCTTCAATGAGATCTCCGGCGTGGTAACAGAATTGCAGAACGCTTTTGTCTGTGCCGGACGTATCTTCGAACTGATCGACGAGGAACCCCAGGTGCCCGATGCTGCGGATGCAAGAGTATTAGAAGAGGCTCAGGGCAACGTAGATCTGAAGGATGTATATTTCCAGTATGTACCGGAGAAGAAGCTGATCCAGAACTTTAACCTGCAGGTAAAACCGGGTCAGAGAGTTGCTATCGTAGGTCCTACCGGATGCGGTAAGACCACCGTCATCAATCTACTGATGCGATTCTATGATGTGAACTCCGGCTCTATTAAAGTGGACGGCACCGATATCCGGGACATCACCAGAGGAAGCCTCCGTACCAATTACGGTATGGTATTACAGGAGACCTGGCTGCGTTCCGGCACCATCCGTGACAATATCTGCATGGGTAAGCCGGATGCCACAGAAGAGGAGATCATCCGGGCGGCGAAGGCTTCCCATGCCCACGGCTTCATTAAACGCCTGCCCAAGGGGTATGACACCGTGATCACCGAGGACGGAGGCAGCCTGTCCCAGGGACAGAAACAGCTCTTATGCATTACCAGAGTAATGCTGTGCCTGCCTCCCATGCTGATCCTCGATGAGGCAACCTCCTCCATCGATACCCGTACCGAGATCAAGATCCAGAATGCATTTGCCACGATGATGGAAGGCCGCACCAGCTTTATCGTAGCCCATCGTCTTTCCACCATCCAGAGCGCTGATGTCATCCTGGTAATGAAAGACGGCAATATCATCGAACAGGGCAACCATGAAACCCTCCTGGCACAGGGCGGATTCTACGCGAACCTGTATAATAGCCAGTTTGCCGTGTAACGAGCCATGCAAAAACAAAAAGACGATCACCCAATGGGGAGCTAGCTCACCAGGTGGTGATCGTCTTTTTGTTTTTATACGGCGACAGCCGTCATCCGTAAGGATTCCCAAAGGGAATCCTTACGGATGGCATGGCTCGTTACACGATCTCGGCAGCGGCGCGCCCTTTGCACTTTTCTTTTCTAAAAAAGACAGAAAATATGTCGAAAAATATCAAAAAATGTAAAAATATACCAACACAATAAAAATATTGAAAATAAATTAAAATATTTCAAGAAATGTGTTGACAAATGCACAGCCTTGTATTATATTAAACTTAACAAAAGAGAAACGGAACAGCCCAACAGAGAAGGTTGGGAGAGAAGTACAAAAGAATCTATAGAAAGAGAGGTATAGTCCACCTAACAAGTAAAGTCCTACCACAGTCTTCCATGATGTACAACTGAATAGAACTACCAAAGAGAACCAATTTATATAGAGAACATCAAGTACACAGAAGAAAAAGTAATGAACAACAGAAGATAAGAATTATCTCACATTACAGTACATACGTACAAAAGAAAAGTGGAAAGAAAACAAAGGACAAAATGGAAGATCAAATTTAAGAAAGAGAGGGCAAGCCATTGGAGCCTGTAGTCTGAGAGGGCGTACTGATTGAAAGAATGATCGGTACGCTCTCTTACTGTTGTACAACTATTCAGATGGAACAACTATTCAGAGCCTCATTCGCAAAATATATTTTTTTCCAGTGGAAAAACCTACCGATATCATGTACAATAGGAAAGTAGTACAGATAGAGGAGTTATGAAAATGGATACAAACGAACAGAGACAGGAAAGTCAGCAGAACAGACGGGAAGAAAGACATAAGAGACGGCGGAGAAGCCAGATCATTGCATATACAGTCGTAGGAATCATGATTCTGGTGCTGGCAGCGGGAATTGCTTTTGCTGTAAGCAAGATCACCGGCATGAGCCGTGATCAGCAGGAACAGCAGAATAAGCTGGATGATATTATAGCTTCCGAGGAGACCATCACGGCACCTACTACGGAACCGGTGGAGACCGTACCGGAACTGACAAATGAACAGAAGCTGGATAAGATCATAGATGAAGCCATCATTCAGAACCTGCCCCTGGAGGACAAGGTAGCAGGATTATTTATCACCACGCCGGAATCCATCACCGGTGTATCTGCAGCAGTGCAGGCAGGAGACGGAACCAAGGATGCATTATCCAAATATCCGGTAGGCGGTATCGTCTATGCGGCGAAAAATATTCAGTCCGCAGACCAATTAAAGCAAATGATCGACAATACGAAGCTGTATACCAGCTATCCACTGTTTATTGCGATCGACGGAGAAGGATCCGGAACCGACGCTGTGGCAGCGGCAGGCCTTGGAACGAAGACCGATTCCCCGGAGACCATCGGCGCATCCGGAGATGCCAACAACGCCTATACTGCCGGAACCACAGTGGGCAGTTACCTGGCAGAGCTTGGTTTCAATCTTGATTTTGCCCCTGCGGCAGATCTGAAAGTAGTGGATGGAAATGCGGCAGGCAGCAGCTCCTACGGCACGGATGCGGCAACGGTAGCATCTTTTGTGACCGGCATGCAGACAGGATTGCAGGAACAGAAAGTAACAGCTGCTATCGGACATTTTCCCGGTATCGGCAGTACGACCCAGAGCACGAAGAATGGCATGGCTTCTACGGACAGAAGTGCGGAAGATTTCAGAGCCAATGAATTTGCAGTATTCCAGAGCTGTATTGATTCCGGTGAGACCAAAATGATCACCGTCAGCAATATGGCAGCACCTTCCCTGACAGGAGACAATACTCCTTGCTCCCTGTCCGGTGCGGTGGTAACGGATATTTTACGAAATGAACTGAATTTCCGTGGTGTGATCGTATCCGGTGCCATGAACCAGGCGGCAATCACGAACTATTACGGAGCCGATGAGGCAGCAGTACTGGCACTGCGTGCAGGGTGCGACATGATCTATGCGCCGGAGAACTTCGAGACCGCATACAACGGAGTACTGGAGGCAGTCCAGAACGGAACCATCTCCGAGGAACGAGTGAACGATTCCCTGCGCAGGATTTACCGCATCAAATATGCGGATAAAATCGAGCAATAGACCAATAATAAGTAAGAAGACGGTTGCAAGAAAGTGCAGTCGTCTTTTTGCTTGTATCGTATGCACCATGAAAACGGAAATGAGGGTCTGAACAATCGCGGACTGGAGCGGAGCGTAGACATCGAAATATACCATCGTCTGCAAACCCAGTAAATACAAGGAGAAAAGCACCCCACCTACCAAGTGTCTACAGCCTGTCTACAACGCATTCTAATATTTCTGTATCTTTATTAATCCCATGGTAAATTTTATTGTTTTTTGTTATAATATCCTAAATTGAGGAACGTTGTAACAGATTATTTAATTGTGCAGACCGTCTGCACAATTAGGAAGGAGGTTTGTCGATTGAAAGAAGATGTTTTAGAAGAATTAAACCTTAACGAAGATCATGAGCTTGAGTGCAAGTTGGCAACAGGTGGACTTCCAGAGAGCATATGGGAGACGTATTCTTCATTTGCCAATACCAATGGTGGCACGATTCTTTTGGGAATAAAAGAACATAGAGATTCATTTACTGTGGAAGGTTTGACAGAAAAGCAGATTATTAAGTATCAGAAGGATTTCTGGAGCACATTGAATGATAGAAACAAGGTGTCAAAGAATATTCTGTTGAATCATCATGTTAACCCTGTTCCTGTTGGAGATAAGCAGATTCTTAGAATTGATGTTCCTGCGGCAGATAGACATGATAAGCCGGTTTATATCGGAACAGATCCGATGAAGGGCACATATAAGAGAGATTATGAGGGCGATTTTCTTTGCACAGAAGAAGCAGTAAGAGCAATGTTTGCAGATCAAAGAGATGTGTCTGGAGATATTGAAGTGATTGATGAGATGGGACTGGATGTACTGAATCAGGATACGATTAAAGGGTATCGTATTATATTTGAGCAACTTCACAGCGGACATCCTTGGAATGCATTGGAAAATGATGAATTTCTGATGAAATTAAGAGCTGTAGCAAAGAATAAAAATGGCACTTTATCACCTACGATTGCAGGACTTTTGTTCTTTGGCGAGGCGTATCACATTACGGAAGTTTTTCCAAATTATTTTTTGGATTACAGAGAAGAATGTGATGATAAAGCAGTACGCTGGTTATTCCGCACTCACTCTAATGAAGGTGATTGGAGTGGAAATATATATGATTTCTTTTGCAAGGTGCGTACACGAATGGATGATGAGATAGCAGTTCCATTTGCAAACCGCAGAGATGGTTATCGAGTAGACAGAGTAGATGTTCATGATGCCTTAGAGGAAGCTTTGGCAAATGCTCTTGCACACGCGAATTATTATGGCAGGCGGGGAATTCTTGTGGTCAAAAAAGGCAAGGAACTTACCATATCAAATCCGGGTACAATCAGAGTGACCAAAGAAGAGTTTTATGCTGGAGGTAATAGTGATCCAAGAAACCCGAATATTCTCAAGATGTTTGGGTTCGTCAATGTCGGTGAGCGTGCCGGAAGCGGTGTTGACAAGATTCTGACTGCATGGAAAGAGCAGAACTGGAAGGAGCCGGAGTTTGATTTTTCAGAGCGTTTAGATAGAGTGACATTAAAGCTTGAAGTCGGACAGGTTGTATACATTCCGGGTGCTGTTGATATCAGAAATGAAAATACAGACCAAGCGGTACCAAAGTCAATGCTGAAAGAAGAAAAGATATTGGATTATATCAGACAGAATGGAAGTATTAATTCACAAGAGGCAGCAGATATTGGCGGTTATAAATCTAAGACTGGAGCACGAAAATTACTTGATAAGATGATTGCAAATGGTTTGATTAGGAAGGCAGGCAAAGGACCAGCTACTAAATATATTATTTAGAAAGCACATAGTTGATTATCCGACACTTTATCGAATACTATTGAACACTTTTTCTGTTTATCGGATACAAAGTGTTCGATAAGTGACCGGTAGTATCCGATAAGTGTTCGTTAGTGTCCGATTAGTGACCATCTATCGGACATTTGTAATCACTCAAATGGTTCTTTCCAAACTTAGTTGATTATAAAGAGAATTGCTTTACAAAACATAATGAACTTAGTTTTTTTCTAAGAGTTTACTTTTATTTCAACTAGCCTTGGAAAGAACCGCTCCATAACGAGTACCTTGACAACCATAGGCCGCTTTTGCGGCCAGCAGTAAATTTATTTTCGGATGTTCTTCGGCAGCTTTGGTGACCAGGGAAGCAACAGAGGAGATACAGAATTTATTAGAAAAAGCGTTGTAGAATCAGCTGTCTACAACTTCATGCAGACACAAAAATAGCGGAAACCCCGTAAAATCAAGGCTTCCGCTACAAATAAAAGAAGCGCGAGACGGGGATCGAACCCGCGACCCCCTCCTTGGCAAGGAGGTGCTCCACCGCTGAGCCACTCGCGCATGTCTTACAGACAAGTTATAATATACTATAGGACGTTCTAAATGTCAACAGAAAAAGTGTGCATCTTTTTGGATAATTGCATATACAATTTACAAAATAGTCAAATGACTAAATCGGTGCTATAAGGGAAATGCTTAGTGCAGCAGTTTCTTCCGCAGCCATCCGGAGAATTTTTGCTCCACAACGATCCAGGACAGGTAAGCCAACCCGATACTCAGCGCCACACTTAAGATCACTCCGATGACAGACATTACAGAGAGGGTGGAGAAGTCGAACACCGCCCGGTCTAAGAACATTACCGGATAGTAATGCACCAGATACAGGGAATAACTGATATTTCCCATAAGGATGAAAAAGCGGGGCAGAGAGAGCTTCCGTCCGGCCAGAAAAGCTAAAACCAACAGTACAAATGCCGGAAGTCCCCACAGCGGAAGCCTGCGGAAACCGATCACATTGATCCTGGGGGTGAAAAATGCCAACAGACAAAAAATCACCGGAATGCCTACCGCAGACAGCACACTTACAGCCATAGGAAACGGATGCTCCAAATGCCTGTGATATAAAAAACGCAGCAGATAATAGGCGAGGATTCCGAAAATGAATTCCAGCATGACAGGATCGCCGTAAAAAATAAGAACAGGAGAAAGTAACCTGCCTATCGGAGACTGCCAGGAGGAAATCAATGGAGCGAATATCTGGACTGCCCCTACCAGAACTGTCAGGAATGCACTGCAGATCAGACCACGATATTTCATGCTGATATGAAAGGCAATGAAAAATAACAGATAGAACAGCATTTCACAGTTGATAGTCCATCCGATCCGCACCAGAGGCTGGATAATTCCACCACTGATCTCAAAAGGAATAAACAGCAGGCTCTTGACCAGGTAGGAAAGATTGTGTCTAGTCTGCTGGAACATGGACGGGAAGAAAAGCAGCATTGCGTAAGTGCCGAACGTCATCAGATAATACAGCGGCAGAATCCGGATCAGACGTTTCCGGAAGAAATATTTTGTACTTTTTTCCGTGGTGAACATGATCATAAACCCACTGATGCAGAAAAATATGTCTACTCCGAAGGCACCAAAATTTAAGAAACGGACATGCTGAAACACCACAAAAAGAGCCGCCAGACCGCGTAAAGCCTGGATGCTGTCAAAATGCAGATCTTGAAATCTCTTGTTTATTGCGATATTTTCCATAAAAATAATACCTTTTTCCTGCTTATTTCCGACACATATTCTCATTCTAACATTTTTTTAAAAAATAGGGAAACATTTTATCTATTCCGTAAAATAACTTGCGCACCGGTGTATAAAATAATACAATGATAAGGAGTAAAGCATTGGGGAATTGACAGGATGGAACAAATATGAGTGTAGACAGACAGCAGATGTTAGAGACAGCAGAACGGTTAAACCAACAGATGGCAGATGGGATCCCTTATACTTGGGAGACACTGGAACAGGCATTGTCCTTTGTGACGGAGAAGAGGGATAGGGGAATCCATGGAAGGATCTGTTATTTCGCAGCATTTTATCATCTGGATACAGGGAATCAGGAACAGTGTCTGAAGTATCTGGACGAAAGTGTGAGATGCCTGCTGGGAACGGATCAGGAGATTCACGTAGCCAGGGCCTATAATATGATCGGTATCGTGGCACATATGCAGAACAATCTGTCTCTGGCCATGGAACAGTATGGCAGGGCATTGGATTATACAGCGAAATACAATGATAAGATGGTACATAGTATAGTATTAAGTAATATGGCGGATGCATATTATCTTATCGGAGTCTATGACAGAGCCGTGCAATGTTATAGGGAATGCATCCGTGAATTTGAAAAAGCAGGTGATGACAGCATTTACAGCCGGATCAATTTCCGGAAAATGCTGTCAGAGTATGGCTGTTGTCTGCTGCATCTGGATATGGAGCAGGAGGCAATGGAGGTATACCGCAAACTGGAAGAAACCGGAAAAAGCGAAGAGATCGTTCGGGGAACGAGACTTGCGGCGAATGTGTTTTTCACGTATCTGGCAGAAAGTGAAGGACACCGGGAAAAAGCGGCAGACCATGTAAGACAGGCTGTGATGGCATTGGAAGATATGCGTCAGGTATCTTCCGAATATGACAGTATTCAGAATCTTCTTCAATACGTGGAAAAGACCGGTAATATAGAATTGCTGCAGGAGATATTGGATTGTCTGGAACCCAAGGCGGCGATCGAACAGAATAGGAGCCTGCTGCTGCAGCTTTTATTGTTACGGCTGCGTTATTGCAGTGCACAGATGTCTATAGAGGAATTCCGTCAGGCTACAGAGACTTTTTTCCACATCAAGGAAAGCAGCGAAATGATCGAGAGCAATCAGGTCATGTATATGCTGGAGCTGCGTAAGCGCCTGCAGGCGGTGGAAGAGGATCAGCGGGAGCAGACGAAGAAGAGAAACAAATTATTGTATCAGTCAGAGCATGACGAATTGACAGGACTGTACAATAAGAGAAGTCTGAACCGTTATCTGGAGGATGTCTTTGAAGATTGCAAATTAAATGAGAAAGAACTGGGAATTCTATTTTTGGATATTGACTATTTTAAACAGCTAAACGACCGGTACGGGCATGGAAAAGGGGATGAAGGAATCTGTGCAGTGGCAGATACGTTGAAAAGAATATTCCCGGAAGACTATGTGGCGCGTTACGGAGGGGATGAATTCCTCGTAGTGATGACAGGGCGTGATCTGACCTATGCAATGGAACATGCGGAATCGTTGTGTGCCGGTATCCGGGAATACAAAATTCCCAATGAAGATTCCGAATTGGAACCGTGGCTTACGATTTCTGTAGGTGGTGTCTGTGCTATTCCGAGGGAACCAAACCGAGTGTGGGATTTCCTGTCTGCAGCGGACAATACATTGTATGAACAGAAGAAAGAACAAAAGGGGAAAGTTCGTTTCTATCAGGGAGAGGGAAAATATTTATAAGAAACATTTATAGAAATGATCAAAAAGGAATTTAATAGCAATGGAGAATAAACAATACACGACCCGCGAACTGTTTCGCAGATTTGCACCTTATTTTAAAAAATATCGTTTTACCCTGTGCATGGATCTGTTCTGTGCGGCACTGACTACGGTCTGTGAACTGGTACTGCCACTGATCATGCGCTATATTACCAATGAGGGGCTGCGGGATCTGGCTGCCCTGTCGGTGAAGACCATATTTACGCTTGGCATTTTGTATTTCGGACTTCGTATCGTGGACTGCATCGCCGGCTACTATATGTCCGATATGGGACACGTCATGGGAGCGAAGATCGAGACGGACATGCGCAGAGATGCGTACAATCATTTGCAGAAGCTGTCCAATACCTACTATAACAATACCAAGGTCGGTCAGATCATGGGGCGGATCACCAATGACTTATTCGATGTGACGGAATTCGCCCATCATTGCCCGGAGGAATTTTTCATCGCCGGGATCAAGACGGTGATCTCTTTTGTCATTCTGGCAAATATCAATCTGCCGCTGACTTTGATGATCTTTTTATGTGTACCGCTTATGTGCGGTGTGTGCATGATCCTGAATTTCCGGATGCGGAGCGCTTTCCGTAAGCAGCGCAATCAGATCGGCGAACTGAATGCCCGGATCGAGGACAGCCTCTTAGGTCATAAGGTCGTTAAGGCATTTACCAATGAAGAGGTGGAGAATGAAAAGTTCGAGAAGGACAACGGTACCTTTCTGGATATTAAGAAGCTGACCTACCGTTACATGGCGGCATTTAATACCACAGTCAAGCTGTTCGACGGACTGATGTATCTGGTAGTCCTGGTGGCAGGCGGTATCTTCATGGTAAGAGGCAGGATAGCCGCCGGTGATCTGGTGGCATATATGCTGTATGTGTCCACACTGATCGCAACGATCCGTCGTATCATCGAATTCGCCGAGCAGTTCCAGAGGGGTATGACCGGCATCGAGCGTTTTTTACAGATCGTGGATGCGGATATCGAGATCTTTGACGAACCGGATGCGGTCGAACTGAAAGACCCGAAGGGAGAGATCTCTTTTGAAAAAGTAAGCTTTGAATATCCGGATGATCACAATAAGGTATTTACGAATCTGAACCTGCAGATCCATGCGGGGGAAAAGGTGGCTATCGTCGGACCCTCCGGTGGAGGAAAGACGACACTGTGCAATCTGATCCCCAGATTCTATGATGTCTCGGAAGGAAAGATCCTGCTGGACGGTCAGGATATCAAACAATTTACACTGAAGAGCCTGCGGGGCAATATCGGTATCGTGCAGCAGGATGTATATCTGTTCTCCGGTACGATTTATGAAAATATTTCCTATGGACGTCCGGGAGCTTCCAAAGAAGACGTGATCGAGGCGGCAAAACGCGCCGGAGCACATGATTTTATCATGGATCTGAAGGATGGTTATGATACTTATGTGGGAGAGCGGGGCGTGAAGCTGTCCGGGGGACAGAAGCAGCGGATCAGCATTGCCAGAGTATTTCTGAAGAATCCGCCCATTATCATACTGGATGAGGCTACTTCCGCACTGGATAATGAGAGTGAATTTGCGGTGGCGAAGTCCTTAGGAGAGCTGTCGGAGGGACGCACGACCCTGACCATAGCCCACAGACTTTCCAGTATCCGTAATTCGGACCGGATCCTGGTGCTGACGGACGATGGTATCGTGGAGGAAGGCAATCACGACCAGCTCATGGAGCAGAAGGGAATTTATTATCAGTTCTACGAAACAGCCAATGCTTTAAAATAACATTACAAAAACGGAGGTAGAGCTATGAAACTTGTGTTTGTGGGGGCAGACCATGAAGTAACCGGAAGCTGCCATTATCTGGAGGTTGCAGGGAAACATATTTTAGTGGACTACGGTATGGAGCAGGGCATCAATGTATTTGAAAATGTGCCGCTGCCGGTGGCGGAATCCATGATCGATTATGTATTCCTGACTCATGCTCATGTGGATCATTCGGGTCTTCTACCGCTTCTGTATGCCAGAGGCTTCAGAGGACAGATCTATACCACGGATGCTACGGCGGATCTGTGTAGCATTATGCTGCGTGACTGTGCACATATCCAGAGTGCCGAAGCGGAATGGAAGAATCGTAAGGCAAAACGTTCTGCGAATAATGCAGTGGTGGAGCCACTGTATACCATGGAGGATGCAGATGGTGTGATCCGCCGGTTCGTTCCCTGCCATTACAATACGATCGTGGAAGTATGCGAGGGAGTAAAAATCCGTTTTACGGATATCGGACATCTGCTGGGTTCCGCCAGCATCGAAGTCTGGCTGACGGAGGACGGCAATACGAAAAAAATCGTATTTTCCGGCGATATCGGCAACAAGCACCAGCCGTTACTTAAGGATCCGACACCTACGAAGGAAGCGGATTATGTCGTGATGGAGTCTACCTACGGTGACAGACTGCATCCGAAGGATAAGTTGGATTATGTGGCAGAACTGACCAAGGTGCTGCAGGAGACCTTAGACCGGGGCGGTAACGTGGTGATCCCGTCTTTTGCTGTGGGCCGTACCCAGGAGATTTTGTATTTCCTGCGGAAGATCAAGGTAGGGCGCCTGGTAAAGGGGCATGAAGATTTCCCGGTGTATGTGGACAGTCCCATGGCGGTAGAGGCTACCGGTATATTCCAGGAGAACAGGTGGGAATGCTTCGATGATGAGGCGATGGAATTCGTAAAAGAGGGCATTAATCCCATTGCTTTTTCAGGATTAAAGCTGTCCATCACCAGTGAGGAATCCAAAGCCATCAACTTTGACGAGACACCTAAGGTCATTATCTCCGCATCCGGTATGTGTGATGCAGGACGTATCCGGCATCATCTGAAGCATAATCTGTGGAGACCGGAGTGTACGATCCTGTTCGTCGGTTATCAATCGGTGGGAACACTGGGCCGGGCACTGGTAGAGGGTGCTGACGAGGTGAAGCTGTTCGGTGAGACGGTTTCAGTGCGCGCCGAGATCCGGAAAATGACGGGACTGAGCGGTCATGCGGATAAGGAAGGTCTGATCGACTGGATCCAGGCCTTTGAAGAAAAGCCGAAGAAGGTGTTCGTGGTACATGGAGAGGACAGCGTATGTACCGGATTTGCCGAGTGCCTGAAGATCGAGTACGGGCAGAGAGCCTATGCTCCTTACAGCGGTACGGAGTTCGACCTGGCAGGCAATAAGTTCACCTACGAGGCAGCACCGGTTGCCGTGCAGAAAAAGACGAAGCCTGCTACCGGAGTCTTCGAACGACTGCTTGCCTCTGCGAGACGCTTACTGGCACTGGTTACGAAGAGCGAGGGTGTCATGACCAACAAGGATATGGCGAAGTTCGCGGACCAGATCAATTCCCTGTGCGACAAGTGGGAGATATAAAGTGCATCCATCGGCACAAACAACCCTGAGTATGTAGGACGATAGTCCGGAATACGAAGGGGGGTACGATTTCGAGAGTGCGAAGCACGGAGAAATCGTTTATATATTATATGTTAGAAGACAGAATCAGAATAAGGAGACAACATGAGTTTAGCGGATCATATTTTTATCGATATGTGCAATGACATTTTAACCAACGGTACCAGCACGGAGGGCGAGAAAGTGCGCCCCCACTGGCCGGACGGCACTCCTGCCTATACCATTAAGAAATTCGGAGTGGTGAACCGGTACGACCTGTCGAAGGAGTTCCCGATCCTGACCTTGCGCCGGACGGCATTAAAATCCGCCACAGATGAGATGCTGTGGATCTGGCAGCGCAAGTCCAACAACATTCATGATTTAAACAGCCACGTCTGGGATGAGTGGGCAGATGAAAACGGCTCGATCGGTAAGGCATACGGCTATCAGATGCAGGTGAAGCATCAGTATAAGGAAGGCATGATGGATCAGGTGGACCGCGTGATCTATGATCTGAAGAACAATCCCTTCAGCCGTCGGATCATGACCAACATCTATGTCCATCAGGATCTGCACGAGATGAATCTGTATCCCTGTGCATATAGTATGACCTTTAACGTGACGCAGAAGGCGGGAGAGGACAGGCTGACATTGAATGCCATTTTAAACCAGCGTTCCCAGGATGTGCTGGCGGCGAATAACTGGAATGTTGTCCAGTATGCGGTATTGGTTCATATGCTGGCACAGGTATGTGATATGAATGTGGGAGAACTGGTGCATGTGATTGCAGATGCACATATTTATGACCGTCATGTGGATGCCATTAAGGAACTCATCAGCAGAGAGCCTTTCCCGGCACCGAAGTTTTGGCTGAACCCGGAGATCAAGGACTTCTATCAGTTCACGCCGGATGATGTAAAGCTGGAAGGTTACCAGACCGGCGAACAGATCAAAGACATTCCCATAGCAATCTGATTTCGAGAGTGCAAGGCATGAAGAAATCGATTATTCTAAGGAGGACAATATGAATTTAATCGTAGCAGTAGACAGTAACTGGGCCATCGGCAGCAAGAACGAACTGCTGATCCGCATCCCCAACGATCACAAGCATTTCCGCGAAGAGACGACAGGTAAGGTAGTGGTTCTGGGACGCAAGACTTTGGAGACTTTCCCGCAGGGCATGCCTTTAAAGAACCGCATCAACATTATTTTGTCAAAAGATCCGAATTATCAGGTCAAGGATGCGATCGTGGTACACTCTATTGAAGAATTGCTGGAAGAACTGAAGAAATATGACGAAGAGAATATCTATATCATCGGCGGAGAGAGTATTTACCGCCAGATGCTGCCTTACTGTGACGTGGCCCATGTGACGAAGATTGACCATGCCTACGAGGCGGATGCCTATTTCCCGGATCTGGACAGCGATCCCGAGTGGGAAATCACCGCGGACAGCGACGAGCAGGTCTATTTTGACATCACTTATCAGTTCTTGAAATATGAGCGGAAAAAGTCTTAAATGCAATGACAGATATGTAGTGATTTTAAGCTGAAAAATCTGTGAAAAGAAGAAAAACGACACATTTTCGCTGAAAAAAGCACTGGAAAGCATAAATGTGTATATTGACTTTTATTACAAATGGTATAATAATGAAAATCAATAAATTCTGTTAAGAGAAATAAACAGGCAGAGTGGTAAACCGAGGAAAGAAGGAATACAAAATGGAAAAGAAGAACATTGACTGGGGTAACATCGGTTTCGGTTATATCCCTACGGATTACAGATATGTGTCCAATTACAAGGACGGCAAATGGGATGACGGTCAGCTGACACAGGACCCCAACATCGTATTAAATGAGTGTGCTGGTGTACTGCAGTATGCACAGACCGTATTCGAGGGTCTGAAGGCATACACCACAGAAGACGGACATATCGTAACCTTCCGTCCTGACTTAAACGGTGAGCGTCTGGAGTCTTCCGCAGCAAGACTGGAGATGCCTATTTTCCCCAAGGAGCGTTTCGTGGAAGCTGTTACTGAGACGGTTAAGGCGAACGATGCTTTCGTGCCTCCTTACGGCAGCGGCGCAACTCTGTACATTCGTCCTTATATGTTCGGCAGCAACCCTGTCATCGGTGTAAAGCCTGCGGATGAGTATCAGTTCCGTATCCTGTGCACCCCTGTGGGACCTTACTTCAAGGGAGGCGTTAAGCCTCTGACCATCCGTGTCACCGACTTCGACCGTGCGGCACCCCACGGAACCGGTCACATCAAGGCTGGTCTGAACTACGCTATGAGCTTACATGCTATCGTATCCGCTCACAAGGAGGGCTACGATGAGAATATGTACCTGGATGCTGCTACCCGTACCAAGGTAGAGGAGACCGGCGGTGCGAACTTCCTGTTCGTTACCAAGGACAACAAGGTCGTAACTCCCAAGTCCGACAGTATCCTTCCTTCCATCACCCGTCGTTCTCTGGTATATGTTGCCAAGGAATATCTGGGATTGGAAGTAGAAGAGAGAGAAGTATACCTGGATGAAGTAAAAGACTTCGCAGAGGCTGGTCTGTGCGGTACCGCAGCAGTAATCTCCCCTGTTGGTAAGATCGTTGACCACGGCAAAGAGATCTGCCTGCCCAGCGGCATGACCGAAATGGGACCTGTCACCAAGAAGCTGTATGAGACTCTGACCGGTATCCAGATGGGCAGAATCGAAGCTCCTAAGGGCTGGATCCATGTGATCGAGTAATCACTGACAGAAGGTTTGGAATGGTTAAAAACAGGATAATCAGGAAATGCGTGTGGATCATCTCTGCACGCATTTTTGTGTCTTTGGAATTCTTAGAATTTTCTGAACTTCCAAGAAAACATGGCACAGAAGAAAAAAATAGGGTATAATCAGAATTCAGAGACTTTGAGAAAGTAGGAAATGCTATGTTTTTTAAAAATAGATGTAATATCACCGCGGTATTGGTGGCGGGAGTGTTGGGAGTAAGTATGATGACGGGGCTGACCGCCTGCGGCGGCAGTGACGGCACGAAGGTCGTATTCACCACAGGATTTGGGAAAAATGAAGTATTCCGGATCGGAGATGAATCCTGCTCTAAGGCAGAGATCATGATCTATCTGACTACGATACAGAATCAGTATGCGAATGTCTACGGAACGGAGATTTGGAACACTTCCTTAAACGGTGTGACACTTGAGGATAACGTCAAGGAGACGGTACTGGCTCGGATCGCGCAGATCAAGACCATGTATCTGCTGGCAAAGGAAAAAGAGGTCACGTTAGATGAAGCCGAGGAAGCAAAGGTCGTCCAGGCAGCGCAGGAGTATTATTCTTCCCTGAATGACACAGAGATCGAGACCATGGGTGCCACGGAGGAGATCGTGGAAAATCTGTACCGGGAATACGCCATGGCAGATAAGGTCTATCGGCTGATCATTCAGGATATCAATCCGGAGATCAGTGATGACGAGGCGCGCAAGATTACGGTGCAGCAGATCTTTTTTGCAACAGCATCCACAGATATGGACGGTAACTTAAAGCCCTATTCGGAAAGCTCTATCCAGAAAGCTTACGAAAAAGCCTGTGAGGTGAGAGCCATGGCGGTGGACGGAGAGCATGATTTCACGGAGCTGGCTTCTAAATACAGCGATGATTCCGAGATCACCTATTCTTTCGGTAAGGGTGAGGCGGAGAGTGCCTACGAGGAAGCAGCATTTAATCTGGCAACGGATGAAGTGAGCCAGGTGATCCAGTGCGAAAGAGGGTATTATATTATCAAATGTACCAATACCCTGGACAGAGAAGAAACCGATGCCAATAAGCTTAAGATTGTAGAGGAACGGAAAAGGGAAGTCTTCGGACAGGAGTATGACAGCTTCGTGAATACGCTGGTGCGTCAGCTCAATGACAAACTGTGGGATGAGATCACCCTGATCACGGACGAACAGGTGACCACGGATAACTTTTTTGATGTGTATGCAAAGTATTTTCCGGAGGAGTAATTCTTAGGAACGCCATACGCTTTATTAAAATTTTAGAATTGCGGAAACACTGATAAATACTGGATTTTTGACGAATTGTTAGCACTCATTTGAAATGAGTGCTAAATTTGTCTTGACTTTTTATTTTTGCAGTCCTACACTTAGAATCAGTTAGATAACAGTCAGCCATGACTGTGCAATTATAGAAAAGGATGTGGTAAAAATGGCAGCAAAAAGCGGTAGCTTATCAATCAACAGTGAAAACATTTTTCCGATTATTAAAAAGTGGTTGTATTCCGATCACGACATTTTTTACAGAGAGCTGATCTCCAACGGCTGCGATGCCGTGACCAAATTGAAAAAGCTGGACATGATGGGAGAATATACCCTGCCCGAAGGTTATAAGGGACGTGTGGATGTCATCGTGGATCCCGAGAAGAAGACATTGACCTTCAAGGATAACGGTCTGGGCATGACCGCCGACGAAGTGGAAGAGTATATCAACCAGATCGCATTTTCCGGTGCTACGGATTTCATTGAGAAATATAAGGACAAGAGCAATTCCGACCAGATCATAGGTCATTTCGGACTGGGCTTCTATTCCGCATTCATGGTAGCGGATGAAGTACATATTGATACGTTATCTTACAAGGATGGCGCCAAGGCAGTACACTGGGAGTGTGACGGCGGCACAGAGTTCTCCATGGAAGACGGAGACAAGACTGATGTCGGTACGACCATCACTCTGTTCTTAAATGAAGACTGCCTGGAGTTCTGTAATGAGTACAAAGCCCGTGAGGTAGTGAAGAAGTATTGTTCCTTCATGCCTACGGAGATTTATTTGTCCAAGGCGAACACCAAGGAGACTCAGATCATCAAGGAAGAGGAAAAGCTTCCCGATGATGAAGTCATCGAAGAGATCGAGCCGGAGAAGAAGGAAAAAACAGAGGGCGAGAATGTAGAAGCTGAGGCAGAAGAAGAGCCCAAAAAGCTGAAGATCAGAAAGCGTCCCGAACTGATCAACGAGACACAGCCTCTGTGGACCAAGCACCCCAACGAGTGCACCAAGGAAGAGTATCTGGACTTCTACCGCAAGGTATTCCAGGATTACAAGGAGCCTCTGTTCTGGATCCACCTGAACATGGATTATCCGTTCAACCTGAAGGGTATCCTGTACTTCCCGAAGATCAATATGGAGTATGAGTCCATCGAGGGTACCATTAAGCTGTACAACAATCAGGTATTCATCGCAGATAACATCAAGGAAGTCATTCCGGAGTTCCTGCTGTTGTTAAAGGGTGTCATCGACTGTCCGGATCTGCCTCTGAATGTATCCAGAAGTGCATTGCAGAACGACGGATTTGTCAAGAAGATCGCCGAGTACATTACCAAGAAGGTAGCGGACAAGCTTGCCGGTATGTGCAAGACCGACAAGGAAGAGTACGACAAGTACTGGGATGACATCAGTCCCTTCATCAAGTTCGGCTGCCTGAAGGATGACAAGTTCTGCGAGAAGATGAATGATTACATCCTCTTCAAGAATCTGGACGGCAAGTATCTGACTCTGCCCGAGTGCCTGGAGATCAAGCCACAGGATGAGGAAGAGAACAAGGAGAATGCCGTAGACGAGAACGGCAACAAGGTAGAAGCCGAAGTCGTAGAGGACAAGGCGGAAGATGAGGCTTCCGGGGAGAATACCGAGGAAGAGAAGAAGGAGAAGATCATCTACTATGTAACGGATGAACAGCAGCAGAGCCAGTACATCAATATGTTCAAGGCTGCCAAGATGGATGCTGTGATCCTGACCCACAATATCGATCAGCCCTTCATCTCCCAGTTGGAGCAGAAGAACGAGGGAATCAAGTTCCAGCGTATCGATGCGGATGTGACCGATGCCCTGAAGTCCAAGACTTCCAAGAAGGCTGAAAAAGAGATGGAAGAGCAGGCTGAGAGCATCAGCAAGCTGATGAAGAAGGCTCTGAAGAATGACAAGATCACGATCAAGGTAGAGAAGCTGAAGAACAAGAAGATCTCTTCTATGATCACTCTGTCCGAAGAGAGCAGACGTATGCAGGATATGATGAAGATGTACTCCATGCCCGGCATGGATATGAGTGCTTTCGGCGGCGAGGGCGAGACCCTGATCCTGAATGCCAACCATCCTCTGGTACAGTACATTACTGAACACCAGGACGGCGAGAATGCAGAAATGATCTGCGAGCAGCTGTATGATCTGGCTAAGCTCCAGCATGCCCCTCTGGATGCAGATGCCATGACCAAGTTCGTGGCAAGAAGCAATGACATTATGATGCTGCTGACGAAATAACACTATGAAGCATTAGTATAGAAAAGAACAGGAATTGCAATTACGGTTCCTGTTCTTTTTTTGCGGACATGCACATATTTTCCCGGATCAACATATTCTGTAAGGAACATTTGCTGCGGCAGGAAGGACGCATGTCCATGGATGTTAAGGATACTACTTATACAGGTACACTACAGATCAGTGTTGTCTCCGCGCTGGGGATGTCACCGATCCCCGGTGCTACGGTCACCATTTCTTATACCGGAGATCCGGATTCTCCGATAGAGACACTTACTACCGATGAATCGGGGCAGACCCCGGAGATCAATCTGAAAGCACCGCCCAGAGAGCTTTCTCTGACTCCTGATATTACGGAGCAGCCTTATTCTGAGTATAACATTCAAGTGACGGCAGAAGGCTTTGAAACGGTATTGGTATCCGGCTCTGAGATTCTGGCAGGTGCATATTCATTACAACCGATACGAATGAATCCATTGGATGTAACAGAAGAGGAGGAGAAGGTGGTGGTGATCCCGCCACATACCTTGTTTGGAGAATATCCCCCTAAGATTCCGGAAGAAGAGATCAAGCCTATGAACGAGACAGGGGAGATTGTCTTAAGCCGCGTGGTCATTCCGGAATACGTGATCGTACATGATGGCGACCCGGAGGATCCCACTGCCAGAAATTACTGGGTACGCTATAAGGATTATATTAAAAATGTAGCTTCCAGCGAGATTTATCCGACCTGGTCGGAAAGTGCGATCTATGCAAATATACTGGTGATCCAGTCGTTTACACTAAATCGTGTATTTACAGAGTGGTACAGGGGAAAAGGATATGACTTTACAATAACATCTTCTACGGCATATGACCAAAAATGGATCTATGGCAGAAATGTGTTTGAAGAGATCGATTATCTGGTAGATTCCATTTTTACCAATTATTTATCAAGGCCTGGTGTACGGCAGCCTATTTTCACATCATACTGTGACGGCAACCGGACTACCTGCCGGGGACTTAGTCAGTGGGGATCCCAGTCGTTGGCGGAGCAGGGATATTCCGCCATTGATATCATTCATTATTATTACGGTAATGATATGTACATCAATTCTGCGGATATTATATCGGGAGTGCCGTCCTCCTGGCCGGGATATGACCTGACTATTGGGGCTTCCGGGGAAAAAGTCCGTCAGCTGCAACAGCAGTTGAACCGGATTGCCAGAAATTATCCGGCGATCCCTACTCTGATCCCGGACGGTATCTATGGACCTGATACTGCGGAAGCAGTCAGGATGTTCCAAAAAATATTTCATCTTCCGCAGACCGGTATCGTCGATTATCCTACATGGTTTGAAATATCGGATATCTATGTGGGAGTCACACGCATCTCAGAACCGGATGTGTAGAAAATTGAAAGTTAGTGAAATAGTTGATCTAAAATCTTCGTGGGTCTATAGAAGATAAATTTCCCTGTAGGTACTTTTTGGAACGGGTAAAAAACAAAAACGAAACAATATGGGCCTATAGCGAAAACTTCGCCTGCCAGATACTCAATTTCTTCAAAATGAGTATCTCAGAGCCAGTTTTTTTCCTATAGACCCATAGTCATCTTTTTATGCGTTATTTGTAGCAAATTTAGTATCTCACAACTCATTTTTTCTGTATAGACCCAAAACACAGAACGCCCACGCTGAGGCAGAAGGTTTCCGGCAGAAAAGGACTGCTCCCACGGGCGTAGATGCGGCGGAGACTGTGAGATTTTCTTGGAAAGTGGTTGAACCGCAGGGGCAACGCGAACACGATGTTCGCGTTAGCCAAGCCATGCTTGCATGGCTTTTGGTGCACATGGATGGCAACGTAAAGGCGGCCCCGTCATGATGAGAAACACTTGGCCACTTTCCTTTAGAAAATCCACAGTTGTAGCTAGCATCCGAGTCCGGGGCAGGCAGCCCTTTCTGCGTGGATTTTATGGCAACCCTACGTTACGCGCCATGCACTCAATTCATAAATGTGTCGCAAAAGGCGCTCAACATTTATTTCATTGACGGCTGTCGAGTGTGTCCGTTGGACGCACGGTATAAAAATAGAACGAAACAACCTCTTGTGGGAGCAAGCTCCCACCGAGGTATTCCGTTCTATTTTTGTATGGCTCGTAACACTCAACATTCTATTTGTGTGCCAACCCGGAATCTGTTATACTATCTTTAATATGACATTTGTGAGGGAGAGAACTTTGATGGGTATACAACAGAAGGGCAGTAATCTTACGACGCTTTGCTATATAGAGCAGGGCGGCAGGTATCTGATGCTTCATCGAGTGAAAAAAGAAAATGACATAAATAAGGATAAGTGGATTGGAGTAGGCGGTCATTTTGAGGCAGGGGAAAGCCCGGAGGAATGTGTGCTCAGGGAAGTAAAAGAAGAGACGGGATACACACTGACTTCATACCGGTTTCGAGGCCTGATCACATTTGTATGCGGTGAGGAATACGAGTATATGTGTCTCTATACGGCGGATGGATTCTCAGGAACTCCTGTGGAATGTGATGAAGGCACCTTGGAATGGGTCGATATGGACAGAATAGAAGAATTGAATCTTTGGGAGGGAGACAAGATTTTCTTCCGGTTACTGCGAGAGAACCGGCCATTTTTCTCCTTAAAATTGTCCTACGGAGATGACGGTATTCTTCGGGAGGCAATCTTGGATGGGAAACCCATGAAGGCAGGGTGCGACATTGAACTTCACTGATTTTACGGAAAAATATAACATTCAATTGAATGAACAACAGCTTCGGGCAGTGCAGGCAGTGGACGGCCCGGTGTTGCTGCTTGCGGTACCCGGCAGCGGTAAGACTACCGTGCTGGTCAGCAGACTGGGATATATGATCTATTGTCTGGGGATCCGGCCGGAATCCATTCTGACCGTAACTTATACTGTGGCTGCCACCGAGGATATGCGCAGAAGATTTGCTAAAATATTCGGGGAGGAAGATGCAAAGCGATTGGAATTCCGTACGATTAACGGAATTTCTCAGAAAGTATTGCAGTATTTTGCATACCGGACGCAGAAGACACCATTTCAGGTGGCAGATAAAGAAGCTTCCACCGCGGTTAAGCAGTCCTTTTGGGAAGTGACCGGAAAGTATGCTACGGAAAACGATATCAAAGAAACACAGCTGGAGATCACTTACGCGAAAAATATGCGTCTGACACCGGAAGAAATCCGCGATATGGATACGGAAGTGGAAAAGTTCCCGGAGATTTTTCGGGCGTATAATGCGAAACTCAGACAGATGCAAATGATAGATTATGATGATCAGATGATCTATGCTCTGCGGATTCTCGAACAGTATCCGGAGGTGCTTGCGTACTTCAGAGAAAAATATCAGTATTTTTGTGTGGATGAGGCACAGGATACTTCGAAGATACAGCATGATATGATGGATCTGCTGGCTGCAAAAAGCAGAAATCTGTTCATGGTGGGGGATGAAGATCAGAGTATTTACGGGTTCCGGGCGGCATATCCAAGGGCACTGGTGGAATTCGAAAGCAGACATCCTGGGGCGCAGCTGCTGCTTATGGAGACGAATTACCGCAGCAGACAGGAGATTGTCCGGGCAGCGGATCAACTGATACAGAAAAATCGGAACCGCCATGCGAAGACCATGACCGCAGCCAGAGCATCCGGTGGCTGTGTCACGGAGATCAGGGCAGTGTCCAGACAGGGACAATATAACTATCTGCTGAAAGTTGCGGAGGACTGTGAACAGGAGACAGCGGTATTGTACCGGAACAATGAGAGTGCACTTCCCATCATTGATATGTTGGAACGAAAGGGTCTGTCTTATCGGGTGAAAAATACGGATATGACCTTTTTCTCACATCCTGTCGTCAACGATATCTGTGATTTTATTCATTTGTCACTGGACCCATGGGACGGGGAGACTTTTTTGAGGATTTATTATAAAATGGGTGCCGGAATCAGCAAAAAGGCGGCAATGGAAGCGGTTGATGCCAATACCGGGAGACTGACATTGCTGGATATGGTCGCAGAGCAGGAGGATGTGTCCGTTTATACCAGAAAACAGTGCAGGGCGCTGGCAACGCACCTGGACAATATGAGGTATGAGACGGCAGGCAGGGCGATCTACCGGATCCTGAATTATATGGGATATCAGGAATTCATGGATACCCACGGTATGGACAGTGGTAAAGCAGAGATCTTGAAAGTACTGGGAGACCGGGAGGAGAGTCTGTTTGATTTTCCGAAGAGATTACAGAAATTGCAGGAGATGATCCGGGAAGGATGTGGCGATCCGGAGAGCAAATTTATCCTGTCGACGATCCATTCCAGCAAAGGATTAGAATATACAAGGGTCTATCTGGCGGATATGCTGGCCGGAGTACTGCCGGCAGCGATCCCACCCGGAGGATGCAGACCGGACTCTCCGGAGGCAAATGCCTACGAAGAAGAGAGAAGGCTTTATTATGTAGGGATGACTCGTGCAAAGGAACAGCTTTATATATTTACTTTTGGACCGAATATGACTTCTGTGTTTTCCGGGGAAGTGTTGAAAAAGCCGAAGGAGCGACAGATCCTTCCGGAAAAAGCACAGAAAAACATACATAAAAATGTACAGAAAAAAGTACAGCAATTGTCTGCGCAGGAGGTGGAAAAATGTATTGAGGCATGTGTTACCGGTTGTAAGGTGCAGCATCGGAAATACGGAACCGGTGAGATTATATCAGGAGACGGCAGAATCGCGGAAATCTTGTTTTTGGGAGAAAACACGCCACGGAAGATTTCTCTTCCGATCGCATTTTCCGCGCAGATACTTACTTTAAAATGAAACAGTGAGGTTACCTATGTATACGATTGTAGTTGCAGATGATGAAGAAGAATTACGCAGAGCGATCATACGGAAAATTGATTGGGAAAGTATTGGGTTCCGTGTGGTGGGAGAAGCTGAAAACGGTATCGAAGCATTGGAGCTGGTGGAGCGGATGGAACCGGATCTTTTACTGACGGATATCCGGATGCCCTTTGTGTCGGGGATTGAACTGGCCAGACAGGTCAGAGAGGTGCGGCCTACCACACAGATTGCTTTCTTAAGCGGATTTGATGAATTTTCCTATGCACAACAGGCCATTCAGTACAACATTATCAGTTATATGCTGAAGCCCATTACTATGGCGGATCTGACGGAAGAACTGAAGAAGATCAAGCTTAAGATCGATGGCATTTTTGCGGAATTTGACACCAGAAAAAATGATAATCCCAATCTTCAGCAGTTTTTTCTACCGCTGCTATTGGATGATTATGTAAATTTCGACAGTGGAGAGAGAGAAGAGAAGCTGATCGAACAGGCGATCGCGAATGGATTCCTGAAGGACCGGAATAATTCGTTTGAGTATGCTGTACTGGCAATCTCGGTGGAAGACAGAGACGGACAGAACTGCACCCGGCCGGAGCTCGCACATTCGGCTGATATGATCCTGCAAAAATATATGAAGCATTACAGCTTTGCCATGGATGGGCGGATCATAACGATACTGGCGGCTACTAGGACCACGTTTGAAAAATATCTTCATATTGCAGTCGGTGAGATGGTACAGAGTACGGAACGTATTTTGAACATGCATTGCCACATTGGTGTCAGCCGTATCAGAGAGCGTCTGGGAGAATGTCACGAGGCATACCGCGGAGCCATGAGTGCACTGGGATATTGCAAACCGGGAGAGAGCGGGATCCATTATATCGCGGATGAGGAACGGGACAACTCCATGGATATGGAAATGGCTTCGGAATACGTGGTGCAGATGGAGAATCTGATCCGAAGCGGTTCCCGCGCAGAACTGGAGCAGTATCTGAAAACTGTTTTTGAAAAACTGGAGTCGGAACAGGATACTCAGTTAAAATGCAAGTTTATGATTTTCAGAATGTCATCGGCACTCATCCGTATAGCTTATACCGTGACGGATGACAGCGCCCTGTTCCAGCGGTTTGCCATGCTGGAGGGGCCGGTGCGGGAGGTAAAAGACCGTTTTACGTCCTTATGTCTGGAGGTCTGGGAGCTGATCAACGCCGGCAAGAAAAAAAGCAGCCAGATCCTGTGTGAGAAGGCAATGCAGATCATCGAAAGGGATTATGGTGATCCGACGCTGTCTTTGGTGGGTGTCAGCAACAACATTCATGTAAGTCCGAACTATCTAAGCGCACTGATCAAAAAGGAGACCGGAGCCAGCTTCGTAGACCTGCTGACAAAAAAACGGATCGAGACGGCGAGAGAGCTGGTACTGGGCAGCGCAATGAAAATGAGGGAGATCGCGGAACGCTGCGGCTACAGCGATCAGCATTATTTTAGTTATTGCTTTAAAAAATATTGCGGAATGTCTCCCAATGCCATGCGTCAGGAGAAAGAATCATTATGAAAAAACGGAAAGCATCACTTTCTTTTATCATTACGATATTGGTGGTCGGACTGGTTACGCTTTTTTTACTGTGGTCTACCTTTTTCTTTTTATCGCTGTATGTATCCAGTATGAAACAGGCAGCGCAGACCAGCAGTGAACAGGCGGTGACACAGGCATCCAATGCGATCTCCAACTATATCGGGGACATGCAGGAGATCATGAGCCTGATCGAAAAGAATCTGACAAAGAGCGGAGAAAAATCCGACCAGACCCTGGAGACGCTTTGCAATGTACGCTCGGATCTCGTGGCTGTCTATATCTATGATGCGAGGGGACAGCTTGCGGATTCCTATACGGGGACACATACGATGAAGGAGCATTACCTCAAGGATCTGTCCTATATCGCACTGGATTCCTATAGTCAGGGAATACTCTATTTATCTGAACCGCATGTGGAGTCTCTTCTGCAGGACTATTATCCCTGGGTGGTATCGGTGCTTCAGGAACTTACCGGGGCAGACGGACAGAGGATGCGGGTTGTCATTGATATCCGCTTCTCTAAAATATCGGATTATGTGGATAACGTGGGAATCGGACAACATGGTTATTGCTTTATTACGGACAGCAACGGAGAGATTATCTATCATCCACAGCAACAGCTATTATATTCCGGGCTGAAAAAAGAGGCAACCGCCGGACTGGATCTGAGCAGCAACGGTTCTTTCGAGACAGATGACCTGATCTGCAGCGTGAGGTCTCTGGATAATTGTGACTGGAAGGTTGTGGGAGTCAGTTATATCAGCGAACTGGTGACAGCCAAGGAAATGGAACTTTTGGGCAATATCTGCGTGATGCTTACCATTATTTTGCTGGTGACAATGCTGGTAAGCTTTCTGGTCTCCAGACTGGTGACGAACCCGGTGCAGCGCCTGATCCGGGCTATGGGAGAGTTTGAAAAGGATGCAGCGGGATATGTTTATCGTCCGGTGGAAGGGACTATGGAGATCGAGGCACTATCCCAGTCCTATGAGCACATGGTACGAAAAATCCAGAAATTGATGAATCAGGTACGTCAGGAGGAAATATCTCTGCGGAAAACAGAACTGAAAGCATTGCAGGCACAGATCAATCCTCATTTCTTATATAACACACTGGATGCCATCGGCTGGCTGTGTGAAGAAGAAAGATGTCAGGATGCCGTGGAGATGGTCAACGCATTGGCCAAGCTGTTCCGTATCAGTATCAGCAAGGGACATGAGCTGATCACGATTCAAAAAGAGGTGGAACATGCGAGAAGCTATCTGAAGATCCAGAACTTCCGGTATAAGAACCAGTTTTCCTATGACTTCCAGATAGAAGAAGACTGTCTGCAGTATTATTGCAATAAGATCACATTACAGCCGATCATTGAGAATGCGATATATCATGGGTTGGACCGCATGGTGGATGAGGGACATATCCAGATCCGGATCTACAGTGAAGGTGAGGATGTTATTTTCCGGGTGGAAGACAACGGGGTCGGTATGTCGGAAGAACAGTGCAGATCCATTCTGCATAAGGAGCCGGGGGACAATTCCGGTATCGGTATTAAAAATGTAAACGACAGGATCAAAATATATTTCGGAAAAGAGTATGGACTGTCCATTGAAAGTGAACTGGATGTGGGAACCTGTGTTACGATACGGATGCCTAAAGTAGAAGAAAATGCAGCGGCAGGATGGGAGAAGGTATGAGAAATAAGATAAGGAAGAAAATACTGTCCCTGCTGCTTGCGGGAATCCTGGCAGCCGGGCTGTGTGGCTGTGGACAAGAAGCGGAGACGCAGAAGACACAGGTCGCAATGATCGTTAAATCTACAGAAAGTGCTTTTTGGAAAAGCGTTTTTGCCGGAGCCGGAGCAGCAGCCACGGAGTACAATATTAATATATCTTTTGATGGGCCGGCGGCGGAGGAAGATTATGAAACGCAGAATGAGATGGTACGCCGGGCAATGGATGACGGTGTGGACGTGATCATATTTTCTGCCGTGGATTATAATGCCAATGCCGAGATCATTGATCAGGCGGCACAGAGAGGGATCAAGATCATCGTGATCGATAGTGATGTGAACAGCAGTCAGGTCAGCTGCCGTATCGGAACCAACAATCTCCAGGCAGGGATAAAGGCAGCGGAAGCAGCGCTTGCCACTGATGATGAAGAATTATATATCGGTATTGTGAACTATGATGTGAATTCCGCTAACGGACAACAGAGAGAGCTTGGATTCCGGCAGACGGTGGAGCAGGATCCGAGGGTCAAAAATATAACCACGATCAATGTGCTCTCCACCACGGAAGATGCCAGAGCGGGAGCCAAGGAAATGCTATTGTCCGATTCCAGGATCAATGTGGTGGTGACCTTTAATGAATGGACCAGTCTCGGAGTAGGCTGGGCGATCCGGGATCTGAACCGGGCAGACAGGATCCAGGTGGTGGCTTTTGATTCCAATGTGGTCTCTGTGGGAATGCTGGAGACCGGAGAAGTAGATGCCCTGATCGTACAGAATCCATATGCTATGGGATATCTCGGAGTGGAGACGGCAGCCAATCTGATGAACGGACAGACAGGCGGTCCCAGCGTGGTGGATACTGCCACGACCATTGTCACCAGAGAGAATATGTATGAACCGGAGAGTCAGAAGATATTGTTTTCTTTTGAAGAGGAAGGTTATTGATCCTGTATAAAATCTTACGATAACGATAAGCAAAGTGTAAAAATATGTACAAAGCATGAACAAAATATGTACAGAATAGTATAATTTCTTACCCCTTGCGTAAGATTTTGCATATCTTTTTTGTACAACCTGACATATAATTACCTCATCAAGAGATGAAACACATACAATTTCATCAAAACAAGGAGGTATTTTGTATGAAAAAGATCATGTCACTACTGTTGGTCGGCATTATGATGCTCAGCCTCGTAGCGTGCGGAAAAGACGGCGGAAAGAACGGCGGAGAGCTGAACGTAGGTGTATTCTATTATACTTACAGTGATACTTACATCTCCAGCGTACGTACCGCACTGGACAGCGCACTTACCGAAGCAGGTATCAAGTTCCAGAATTACGACGGCAACAGTAACCAGACCACCCAGAACGAACAGATCGATACCGCTATTGCACAGGGTACCAACCTTCTGATCGTTAACATCGTTACATCCGGTTCCGTAGACGCTTCCCAGGCTATCGTTGACAAGGCAAGCGCAGCAGGAATCCCTGTTATCTTCTTCAACCGTGCGGTTGAGTCCGATGAGGATGAAGGTAAGGTATTAGGCAGCTATGACAAGTGTGCATTCGTAGGAACCGATGCTCCCGAAGCAGGTCATATGCAGGGTAAGATGGTAGGCCAGTACGTAGTAGATAACTTTGATGCTATCGACTTAAACGGCGACGGCAAGATCAGCTACGCAATGTTCATGGGTCAGTTAGGTAACGTAGAAGCAATCTATCGTACCCAGTACGGCGTAGAAGATGCAGACGCAGTGATCACCGCAGCAGGCAAGCCCGCTCTGGAGTACTTCGATGCATCCAATACTGATAAGTACCAGGTTGACCAGGACGGTAACTGGTCCGCAACCGCAGCTAACAACTACATGACTACCAACCTGTCTCAGTACAATGAGTCCGCTGGTAACATGATCGAGCTGGTAATCTGCAACAACGACGGTATGGCTGAAGGCGTTATCTCCGCTCTGAATGACAAGGGCTACAACTTAGGCGACGGCAGCTGCACCACCATTCCTGTATTCGGTGTTGACGCAACTGACGCAGCTAAGCAGCTGATCGCAGATGGCAAGATGACCGGTACCATCAAGCAGGATGCAGAAGGTATGGCAAACGGTATTGCTTACCTGGCTAAGAATATCCAGTCCGGTAAGGAGCTGATGGCAGATACCGACAGCTTCAATATCTCTGAGAAGGTTAGCAACAAGATTTACATCCCTTACGCTACTTATACCGGAGAATGATCTGAATAACAAGTAAATAAAAAGAGCGGCTGCTGCATCGGGCAGCAGCTGCTCTTTATGTATAGGAGGATGCGTATGGGACAGGAAGTATTGCTTCAGATGACAGACATATGCAAGGAATTCCCCGGCGTAAAGGCACTGGATCATGTATCCCTGACCGTAAAAAAGGGAACGGTACACGCGCTGATGGGAGAGAATGGCGCCGGTAAATCCACCTTGATGAAGTGTCTGTTCGGTATCTACAGTAAGGATGCAGGAAAGATTGAACTGGAAGGCAAGGAAGTTAATTTCAAAAATTCCAGAGAAGCATTGAATAACGGAGTGGCCATGGTTCATCAGGAACTGAACCAGGCACTGAAGAGAAATGTCATGGATAATATCTGGCTGGGCCGTTATCCCATGACAGCAGGTATTATGGTCAACGAGCATAAAATGCTGGAAGACACCAATAAGATTTTTGAAGAACTGGGGATCGCAGTAGACCCCAAGAGAATTATGAGTACGATGCCGGTATCACAAAGGCAGATGGTTGAGATCGCCAAGGCGGTATCCTATAACAGTAAGATCATTGTATTCGACGAACCTACTTCATCCCTGACGGAAGAAGAAGTGGAGCATCTGTTTAAGATCATCAACATGCTTCGTGACAGAGGATGCGGTATTATTTATATCTCCCACAAAATGGCAGAGATCCTTAGGATCGCAGATGAAGTAACCGTCATGCGTGACGGTACCTGGATCGCAACGGAGCCTGCTGAAGAATTGACCACAGATAAGATCATCAGACTCATGGTAGGACGTGAGCTGACCAATCAGTTCCCTCCCAAGACGAACAAACCCGGAGAAGTGGCATTGGAAGTGGAGCATCTGACTGCAAGGTATTCTCTGTTGCAGGATGTGTCCTTTAAGGCCAGAAAGGGTGAGATCGTGGGTCTGGCCGGACTGGACGGAAGCGGCAGAACGGAGACTCTGGAGAATATCTTCGGCGTTGCTACCAGGAAAGACGGTCTGATCAAATTAGACGGCAAAGAAGTGAAGAACCGCAATGCCAGAGAATCTATTAAAAACGGCTTTGCACTTCTGACAGAGGAACGTCGTGCTACCGGTATTTTCGGTATCCTGAATATCCGGGAGAATACGGTGATCTCCAGTCTGAAGAAGCATAAGAGAGCAGGATTTTATCTGAGTGATAAATCCATGGAGAAAGACACCGCATGGGCTATTGATGCCATGCACATCAAGACACCTTCCCAGAAGACGAAGATCCGGTCATTATCCGGTGGTAACCAGCAGAAGGTTATTCTCGGCAGATGGCTTCTCACAGAGCCTGAGGTGCTGATGCTGGATGAACCTACCAGAGGTATCGACGTAGGTGCAAAATATGAGATCTACCAGTTGATCATCGATCTGGCGAACAAGGGCAAAGTTGTCCTGATGGTATCTTCGGAGATGCCGGAGCTGCTGGGTGTATGTGACAGAATACTTGTCATGAGCGGCGGCAGACTGGCAGGAGAAGTAGATGCCAAAAATACGACACAGGAAGAGATCATGTCTCTTGCTGCAAAATATGTATAGGAGGATATGCGTATGAATCCCGGCAAAGCAATTCAAAATAAAATTAACGGCGTAAAGCAAAATTTTGCAGATTACAAGAAGCTGGACAGCAAGGACAAGAAAACTTATTGGAAAGAGTTTTTACTGAACAATGCGTTGTACATCCTGCTGATCGTAGCAATTATTTACACTTACATCCAGAACTCCAATTTCCTGTCGGCGGCTTCCATTGTCAACATTATCAGCCTGTCCGCAGCGAACCTTCCCATTGCCTGTGGTATTGCAGGATGTATCGTATTGACCGGTACTGACCTGTCCGCAGGACGTGTGGTAGGACTTACCGCATGTATTACCGCATCCCTGATGCAGTCCGTAACCTATGCGACCAAGATGTTCCCGAACCTTCCGGTACTTCCGATCCCTCTGGTGATCCTGATCGTACTGTTGGTCGGTGGTATCGTAGGATGGGTCAATGGATTCTTCGTGGCGAAGTTCCAGTTACATCCCTTCATCGTAACTCTGGCTACCCAGCTGATCGTATATGGTTTACTGTTAATGTATATCATGATCAACGGCAATAACGGCCAGCCTCTGTCCGGTCTGGATCAGCATTTCAATGATGTGGTAAAAGGAAGCGTAGTATCCTTTAATGCCGGCGGAGCGAGAATCGCCATTCCCAACTATGTATGGCTGGCAGCTGTCATTGTTATCATTATGTGGTTCATCTGGAACAAGACAACCTTCGGTAAGAATATGTTCGCAGTCGGTTCCAATCCGGAAGCAGCTAAGGTATCCGGTGTTAACGTAATGCGTACTACCATTCTGGTGCATACTCTGGCAGGTGCTATGTACGGTCTGACCGGTTTCATCGAGTCCTCCCGTATCGGTTCCAATACCGCCAACACCGGTCTGAACTATGAGTGTGATGCTATTGCAGCCTGCGTTATCGGCGGTGTATCCTTTGTAGGTGGTACCGGTAAGATCAGCGGTGTTGTACTGGGTGTATTCCTCTTAAGAATCATCTTCGTAGCACTGAACTTCCTGTCCATCAACATGAACATGCAGTATGTGATCAAGGGACTTATCATTCTGGTTGCCTGTGCGATCGATATGAGAAAGTATCTGGTAAGAAAGTAATGACATAAGACTCACCCATAGAA
>ENA-UERG01000054-UERG01000054.1-human-gut-metagenome-genome-assembly--contig:-NODE-54-length-92877-cov-19.187091_pt1 | contig 92877 bp, 94 predicted proteins | sample MGYA00242954_ERZ507954 | MGnify/ENA primary metagenome ERZ507954 (study PRJEB26167, sample SAMN06115478) | human gut metagenome | host: Homo sapiens | place: China:Sichuan | collected 2015-01-21...
TTTGCTGGTAACGCCTTGTACTACAGGGTTTGCAGCGATTACTTCGGAATAACTATTTTCTCGGCATAATCCTGACAAGGGCTGCCTCCTGTGATAATGTCTACCGGGGGAAGTTCGGCACCATTCAGTTTCGTGATGTCCCCGACATGGAGCATGGAGGGGAACCTCTTTCTTGTCACTTCGATGGGGAAGGCTTCGATCTCGCTGGCCCACACCGGCTCGATGCCGTTGCGGACCGCCGCGAGTGGGAACCCTCCGATTCCATCGAACAGGCTGCCCAGCGTGGGCATTATGCCATACCCATGCTCTGCCCTGGAGCTTCGCTTTGCTCCATCTCAGCGGGCAGAGCCTCCTGCTTGATTTCCAGCTCCCCAATCTGTCGGATGGGGATGCCGAGCCGTTGGGCCTCCTCAATCTCACGGGCCATGCCAGAACTGACCCTGCCGCCGCAGAGCCACAGTTCATCGCAGACTTCCAGCACCCGGTGTCCCAGCCGCAGTCCAATTTCCCGTTCTGTTGGCTCAGCGTCATCCAACATCTGTGGGTAGAGCAGGTGGACGGCGATGGGCGTATGCCCCTGATGGATGGCATACCGGCACGCCTTTTTCGCAAACGCGGTGTTTGTCTCAATATCTCCTGCATAGGGAGAGGCGATGTAAATCAGTTTTTCTCTGCTCATTTCGCCGCCCCCACTGCCTGTACCACGGTGCGGGTGGTGTTGACCGCTGACTGTGCTGCATAGACGGCGGACATGATGTTGGCGCGTGTCGAGGTGTCCAGCCCAAAGGCGCCGCAGATGCGGGGCACTTCACCGGCCGACAGCATCAGGCCAAGGCCCAGCAGCGCATGATCCTTCAGCACCAGCAGTCCCGCTGTAAGGATGGTGGCCTGCAGGAAGGTGGTCAGACACAGACCGATGATCTGCTTGCACCACTGCACAAAACCGTCCATATAGCCGCGGGGCACCGAGAACATATACAGGGAACCCACAGCAATCTGGATGAGTAAGACTCCTCCGCGCTTGAGGTTGGAGAAAAAGCACTTGATGACGGCGTACCCCATCATGATGATAATAAAAATTACCATGATGGGGCTGGTGATGCTGCCAATCCCGCCGAATACGCCGGAGGAGGCCGCGGCCCCGATATCCACGCCCTGCAGGGAGTTGATGATATCAGTGGAAAGGGCATCAAAGCTCTCGCCATACCCGGTAATTCCAGAGGTCAGGCTGGCCTGCAGCGTGACGGAGAGTTTATAAAGTTCCACCGGCACCAGGGTAAAACACCCCACGGCCATAAAGCCCTTGACGGCGCTGATAGCCGCGTCCTTGATACTGGCCCGTCCGGTCTGGTATTCGATTCCGACCTCGAACACAGCCACCACCAGCCCGACGACATACAGCGTCCAGGCCAGATAAGAAAAAAAGAGAACAATGGACTGTACCCAGCTCATCTCGAAGAGCTCGACGCCCATGTTCCCCATCTCGGCAAAAAAGTTGCCAAAGAAACCAACAAGCTGGCTGTAGACCCAGTCGATAAACTGATCCATCAGCCCGCCAAGGAAAAAGTCCAATATAAACATCTGGTGGTTTCACCCCTTTGCGTAAGGGGGACCGTGCCAGCATTGGACGCATACTCCTGCTCAAAGGCACAGGGGCCGTGGCTGGGCACGGCCCCTGCTTGTATTCGCTTCCTATTTTCTTAGCACATTTGCGGGCTGTGTTCCTGCGCCTCCTCCTGACGCTGGAACACCTGCAGATATTCGTCCACCGTACCCGCCAGCAGCCTGTAATCCGCCTGAGTAGGCTGGTAAACATACCAGTCTACCTTCCCATAATCGTCCCAGAGGTGTGGTAAGATACCATCCGAGAAGTTGGGATTGCTCACTTTTTTCTTTCCCAGTAAATCGCCAAAGCGTAGGATATTCACATCCACCGCGCCCTCGGTCCGGTTCAGGATCGTCAGCTTGAGGGCATTGTACTGGCCGGCAATGTTCAGAGAAACAAACTCCAGCCTGGCCCGCAAATCCGGGTCAAGCTGGATATAGGCGGATCTGCCCGCATAAGACACAACGCCGCTGGTTTTGCACTGAGTGAGGATTTTCCTCAACTCCTGTCCAAATGGATTCAATTTTCTTCTTTCCCTCCCTACATGGTTAATTCCGGGACAGTCGGCGCCGGTGGATGAGCTAACTCCAGCGTACTGCCTTCCAAGGCCAGAACGCCATCCAGCCGGTGAATAAGGCCCTCCATGTGTTTCTGCCATCCGTCCCAATCCTTCGGATCAAACCAGCCGCCGGGCAGCTCGCCGGCTTTGATCTGCCGCTCCGCTCTGATCCTGGCGTATTTCAAAGTGTCCGCAAGGTAATCCCGGAGTTCCCGGAGAGAAGCCCTTGATGCTGTAAACGAGGTGATGGACCGGAACTTGTTGTCCTCGGCCGCCCACTCCTCATCATAGTCCAAACTGCCGGGATCACCGTCAAGATACTTTACAACGATCTCAGCCAGTGCCATAGGGCTGGTATGCGCACACCCCAGCTTTACATCACAGGGGGCATTCCATCGGTCTTTCTTTAATCGTTCAAGCATTTCTCCCAGGTCCAGTTGTCCATCTGCCGGTAAATTGTACCGGACACATCTAACCGCATCCAGTCCATTGTCGGACTCCAGTGCGGTGATTCCCCAACAGCCCATAGAAACCGTCTCCCATTTCCGGCTTACGCCTCATCATTCTTGTCCTACATTTCCAGTTTCGGTCCAATCTGCTCCTGCTCATCCAGCCCAAATGCCTCGCGCATTTCCGCATCCGCCAGAATCCCGAACGCTTCCTGACAATCTGCGCAGCTCACGATCCAGGTCTTTCCTTCAAAGTACCGGAGCATTTCCGCCAATATTCTGGTCTTCGGGTCCGAGGCAGAGAGAAGCTGCCCCACCTCCTCCCGCGAAAGATATTTGCGTTCTCCGCTCCAGGAGCCAATCACGCCGACAGTGTACTCAGGGATTTCCTCCGGCAGTATTTTACAATCCAGAACCGGATCTGGATCAAAGGTGAAAAACACATCAATGGGAGTATCTTCTACCACGCTTACCCCGATGCCGTATGGACCTGCACCTGCTCTGCACATCCCGGTAGACCGCTGGTACAGCTCGTTAACCAATGAAAGCATTTTATTTCCGGATGGATTTGGAATTGGATATTCCATTGCTTCCTTCCTCCTGTATTCTCAGAATAATTCTTTACATTCCCAGGATCGTCCAGACATAGGTGGGAGCCGTCAGGGTGAAGATAAGGCAGGCAAACAGGATGGCCGGCGCAGTCCATTCGAACTGGCCGTGCTTTCTATAGTCAAAATACGCCATGCCCAATTTGGCGAAGAAGAACACAGCCAGAACAAGGTCAATCACGGGAAAGACCACATTATTGACAACCGTTTTGATCTGGGCGGATGCGTCCGTCCAAGTGCCTTCAATGGCACCAGCCACATCCCCGGTTCCTGCCGCAAATGCGGGTACCGTAAACATGATGGCCAGCATCATTACCATTACGACCGCACAGAGCATCTTTTTCGTTTTCATCATCAAATACCACCTTTCTTTGCTGAAAAAAGAAAGGCCGCAGGGGTGTTCCCGCGGATGGATGATCTATCCCGAACAGGCCGCGAGGCACTTTCCCACGGCCCGTATCTTTTCTGATTTTGTTACTGTGAATGCTTACATCGTGAGCACAGGTCCACTCAGTTCCTGTGTTTCCAGGAACTGAGCCCGGATTATTTCTTCAAACGCTTCCTTTGCTAACCTACAGAAGACAGAGTACATAGGCAGACCGTTCTCAGCCGTGTATTCATACGGTTCAGGTAACCGCCCGCATTTTGTAAAAAAGTTCTTTTCCGCCTCCATAAGCCGCTCAATAGACCACTCACGTACTTCGTTCCGATATGCCAAGACGGTTTGAACATGGCGCTCATCTCTTGCGGAGAGAAGCGTGGGGTAACGAAGTTCAGCATACTCTTGGGCGGTCGTGTCCATATAGCGTTCAAATGTTCTGCGTGTCGGCAGCCCATATTGAGGCTTCATTTCCCTTGCCACTGGCAGCCTTCTGTTCTTTTCTACAAATCCCGCAAAGGCTTCTTCGATTTTCTCCTTGGTCCATACTGCCGGAAGCCCTTTTTTGCACATTGTCAACCGCCTCTTTACATCAAGAAAGAAATATCTAAAAACTGCGTTTGAGCAGCCTCGACCAGTGGGGCTACTTCAATGACCTCTGGATTCTGTTGGAACTTCAAATCTCCCCGGAAGCCCAGTTTCAGGTTACTGAATGTTTCGGCGGCCTTCAGCAGTTCGGGCGGCGATCCTGGAGGCATCTCCTGCATCCACTGTACCCATTCACCTTTCTGAAAGCGGGGATTTAGCCGAAGGATCACATAGTCCTCCGGCACAAACTTGGGATAGCGGCCGATGCTGCCGCCCACCTTATAGTAGGGCTTTCCCTCCATCATGACCGTGGCCCGCATGAGCGTCAGGGTATCCTCCAAAGAGGCGCAAAACCAGCACTCCCTATCGCCCATACGCCTGATTCGGCCATCCCGCAGGATGCTGTCCAGATTCTTTCGGTGCGTGTAGTGGTAGACCTCGCCAGGCTGCTCATCCAGTCGGATGTATCCCATGGCTTCACCTCCCGCCTATAGATCAAGCGGAGCGATATGCCAATCGTCCCATAGATTGCCCCGGATATTCAGTGAATCGGTGAGGTTGACCGAGAGCATCCCTGCCGGGGTCCAGCAGTCAATGACCCAGGTGTTGACTGTATAGGAGCCATCCGGGTACCAGATAGGAGTGAAATGGGTACGCCGGTTATAGGTGCTATACTCGTTCTTCTGGAACTCCAGCCTGGAAGACGAGGAACTGATGGACATGCGATCCAATAGCCGCCAAAAGGATTCATAGTTGAACTCTGGTAAGTAACTGACTGCATTCTGCAGGGCGGTGGTAGCCGACCTCTGGGAACTGTTCACTCTGGCGGTGACCACCTGATTGACCCCATAGCCGGACTTCATGGTGCTGTCGCTGGCGGTGGGATTCTTCTCGTCTGGAGTAATTTCCATAGCAGCGGAAAGGCTGGCACTGTAGCGGTCCAGATCAAATTCCCACCAGCCGTGGTCGCACCAGTATCCGTCCTCATCATCGCCATGCCATACCCAATACTCCTGCCACCATGGGTCCCAAATGGTCCACTGGGCCGAGGTTTTCTCCGGCCGGTCTGGGATCGGGGAGGGTGTGAAGGAGTCGTTCCGGTCATCTGCTACTGGATTGGGCGGCGGATTCTCGTCCAGATCTACGATCTTACAGTGGATGGTGGCCTGTGCTGATCCTGGGCCGGATACATCCACATCGATGGTCATGTCCTGCGGCTCGTCCGGTGTAGTCCAGCGTACCCAGGCCAATTGGGAATCTCCGTCCGGGTAGTAGACATTGCTGACCGTATAGGTCGTCCCATCAATATGGAACTGTACAGTGACCGGATCATCCGGGTCACTTTGGCCACCGCTGACCTCTACCGCCGTGATGACCTCGGTATTGGTTCGGTATTCATAGTCATAGGTGCTGATCTCCGGCTCCTCCGGCTGCTCCTCAAAGCGGACGATACCAAGCCCAAGGGAGGACTTGATGTCCGAGTTGGACACATTCTTATTGGTGGGGCCGGACCATGCGGGATAGCCTAAATCTGGGGTTTCCAGAAACATGGACAGGGGAAGGTTTTTGGCCGTCAGCGATCCCATCCAATAGCGGAGTTGTCCTCCAACCACCTCGTCATAAAGGGCGGCCTCTGTCGCTGTTGTGGCAATCATGACACCTTGGAACTTATAATAGGCGATGGGTTCCAGCAGAATTTTGTATTCGCCGCTGATGAGCGTGTCATAATCCATACCAGTTTCTTCCGCAATGAACTTGACAACATATTCTGAACAAAAATACTTTTTGATGGCCTCGATGTTATTACGCCCGTTTGTACTTATGATGCGAGGCATTGGTTGTACAGGGTTTTTATAGCTATACCCGCCTTGTACGGGAGAGAGCCCAGTACCATTATTGTACTGGATTTTACTGACCTTTCCGAAATGATATATTCCTGCAGATGGTGTTTTGTTGGTCAAATCAAATGGTGTAGTAACAACGGCATGGTCACTTGCCCGCACTACGGTTACACGCACCCCTTCGTTTCCGGGGTTCCAACTGCCATGACTCGTCGCATCCCCCATACTCCCGCCGCCACCATCAATGTTACCAGACCCGCCAGTTCCATTCGCGGCATAAACTTGTATGCAAGTAAAGGAAAATATCATCACAACGGCCAGAAACAGGTTAAAGAGTCGTTTCACTTGATCTCCTTTCCCACAAAATAAAAAGCACAGCCAAAGCTGTGCTTTTTGAAGATGCGATATTACTTTATCCCATTATGCCAACCTGAGTATTGATATCTCCATCACTATCGATACTTCCACCTTGATTTGCGCCTGCGTTGGGAACATTATCGAAACCAGGCAGGCCGCCACTGGTGTTGGTGGAGGGCTGTTCAGGGGGAGGCGTCACATTGTTGTGATCTTGCGGCTCAGGAGTACCCTCGACCGGAGTCCCATCCGGCGTCTTGGTGGGGTCCTTCAGTTCATCCTCTGTATATTCCGGTTTGACCGGGTCCGGCTGAATGGTCTGCTCTGTGCCGGTAAAATCAGCGCCGTTTCCATCATCGGTGTTGGTACTGGCATCCGGGGTTTCCGGGTTAACGGTCACATTATCTCCCGGCTTCTGGTCATCCCCGGATTCTGCGGGAGGCGGGGTACTGCTGTCCGGGTCCACCACTACATCGCCCTGCTGGGAGCTGCTGGGCGGGAGCAGGTCATCGGTGACCTTGTCTTTGCTGAAGCTGCTTGCGATCACAGCAACCAGGATTGCGCAGACCACAAGACATCCGGCCACGGTCAGCCACTTCTTGGTATTCTCCGTCATCGTTTGGATTCCTCCTTTTTCTGTTGATTATGCTTCTTGTCAAACTGTCTGTGTGACTTCAGGCGGCCAAGGATAGTTCGGCTTTAAGATCTGCTGCCTACATTTTCCTATACCGCCCGTCCTTTGTCAACACGAACCCTACCACAAACAGGCAGAGAAGTCTATTGGGACAATAGAAAACTTTTTGAAAACTGCGTTAAAACCGAGGGGCATAGCCCGCGCTGACCTTGACTGTCATCCGCATGGGCGGCAGAAGCTCTCCTCCAAAAGACACTGGAACCTCCAATTCGATTTCACAGTCCGCCACAAAACGGTCGCCGGCGCTGTCGCCGGAAGCGAACGGTGCGTTGCGGATCTCCACATCAAGGCCCCACACACGGAACTCCATCCCACCATCCTCTGTGTACTGAGTATGGTAGCCGCCCCGATAGGTCAGCCCAAGGATATCGTCCAAGCGTCCATAGATATCGCCATAGTCCAGTGATTCCTCAAAATCTCCCGCCAACGGCTGGTAGGCGCCGGAGTAGCCCTCCCGGACGCCATGGTACACATCGTCATAGTTGTCGTTGACGGTGGAGATCACAGCCTCCTGCACCGCATCCCGAACCCCCTGGGCCACGATGAGCAGACGGAAATATTCGCTGATGCAGCACATCAGCATTACCAGCACCAGCACAATGGCAATAATCAGGGGGAAGGCCACGCCGCGCCGGTCTTTCAAAATCTGCCTGAGTCTGTTCATTTCCAGTACACCTCCGACTTTCCTGTGGCATCTGCCCGCAGGGTGATGGGGAAACTGCCAAAGCCGGCAAAGAGACCGAGGTCGATCTCATGAGTGAGCGTGACCGTGACCTCCTCGTTGAGCTGGATGCGGCCGGTATCGCTCCATTCAATCTCCGGGTCCAGGCCGGTCTGCTCCCGCAGGGCCTGTTCCCGGCGGTCAGTTTCCGGCCCGATCCTGCCGGCGATTTCCGCCTCACGCACCAGTTCAGTGGCAAAGGTATCGAGCTGCTGTTTGGCAATAAAGGCTGGGAGGACCTGCACTGCCAGCGCGATCACCAGCATGGCGCAGAGCACCAGGACGCACACATCGATGTATCCCTCTCCGCGTCGGGATCTCAAAATCCGTTTCAGCACATGGTTACCTCCTCGCCTAAAGTCAGATCCCTTTCCTGACACTGAGCATTATATTCGCTCAAAATACTGGAGATAGAGCTTTCCGATGAAAGATCAGTTTTATCACTTGTCAGGAATTGGTATAGTGCTTCCACAGGATTTTTTGGCTTAAGGATTAAATCCAAGTCATCATCGTCGAGTTCATAACTGTCATGGATAAGAGCAGAAAGCAGGCTTTCCTTTGCCGCAGTTTCAGCTGAATGGCGATAAATTTCATCGGCAGATAGCTGCTTCACCCTTTGAGCATATTCCTTCATTTCATCTTCCGCACGATCAATCAATCGATAGATGCTGCCTGTATAGTCCATTGGGCACCTCCTCTCTTAAAACATCCCGCCCAGGGAATGGATGATCTCGTAGATGATGATGGACAGATAAGTCACCAGGAAGCACATGAGCAGGACAAAGGAGAATACACGGATCTTAGGCGGGATTTTCATGGCCTTTGCCTTGAGGCGCTGGAGTTCCAGCTGCTTCATATCGTGGCTGAGCATCTGAAAGTAGTGGACCCCATTGTCGCCTCGCAGCACGCCGATGAGTCCGCGGACAATATCCGAAAGCAGCGGAGAGTTGAACCGGGCCTCAAAGCGGGTCAGTGCCGCCTCATAGGAGCCGGAACGCATATCCGCGGTGAGGACATCCAGTTCAGCGGAGAAAACAGGACCGGAGTTTTGCTTGTAATGCTCGATCATGCTCAGCACATCCCGGCTGGCGGCCAGTTCTTGGGTGATGGTGGCCACGAACCGGGGCAGTTCCGCCTCAATCTCGTCCCTCTTGGCAGAGAGTTTTTCCTCCGCCCTGCGAATCTCTTTGAAATAAACCGCCACCGCCAGAAGAACAACTATCAGCGCCAACATTGGGAAAATCAACAGGCACGGAATCACCGCCAGTAGCACTGCACCGGTCTTGACCATGGCAAAGGCGGTGTACTCCTCCGGTGTCATGTTCAGCCCAGCAGCGGCCAGCGTATTTTTCAGACGGCCCCGCTTATACTCATCCATATGGATGTGTGGGGCCAGCTTGATCGCCCAGCCCATGAGCAGGGCCTCCACACTGCGGGCCTGCTTCTTCTCCTGGCGGCCCACCGAGAGCATGGCACGCTGGGTGGCCAGACGGGGGAGTCTGAGCAGATCAGCCATCAAAAGAAACATACCCAGTGCAAGGAATATGCCAAATAAAAACAGAAGGAAAGTCATGGTTGTTTTGTTCACCTCCACATAAAAACAGAGCCAGTACACGACAGATGTATACCGGCCCTGTTTTTCTTCTTATGCTGTATTACAAGGCACTCTTTCTATGGCATTATTGCATCACATCTAACTCCGCAACAAATGACGAATCAAAGTCATCCCGCCAGTTTCGATAGTCAGGATACAGTCCCAAACCCTTTCGGATGAGTTCCCGGTTTTCCGGGGTGTCAATATAGATACCGTCCGGAATGCCGTCCATTCCATAGATGAGCCGGACCCCATCCTGCTCCGCTGCCTTTGCTGCTTCAAAATCTCCATCATAGAGCGCCATGTCATCGATGCGTTCTACATGGAGGGCCTCCGGAATATAGGAACCATGGTTGATCGTTGCGGTAATAAAATATCCCTTTTCCTGGTTACTGATGAGGATCACCTCCGATACTCAATGGGCTGGGTCAGCTTGATGACCGCTGCGGTGCTGATGAACATCACAGCGGCAATGATCGCCAACAGCGCCTGCCCCAGCGGGGTGTGCATCAGGACATCGTACCAGTCCTGATTGAGCCAGTACAGCAACGGGATATTGCCGATGACCAGCACCTGCATGGTGATAAACTCCTTGCGGGGCTCAAACACCAGATTCTCCAGCTCACCGTTGACGATCCGCATATCGGAGAGTTTAGCCACGATGGGAGTCAGGATGGTCTTGAGCCCCCGGTCGTGTCGGCAGGTCAGCAGAGCGGCCACCCACTCCCGAAACACGGCGTTGTCGATCTTCGTCCCCATGTCCTGGAGGGCGGCGTCCACATCGGGGTCCACCAGCTTGATCCGGGTGAGAAACTCCACAAACACACTCCGGACGGGCGGGTTGAGATAGTCAATGTTTTCCTCCACTGCCGTCTGGATGTCCTCATTGCGGAGATAAGCTGTGGTGATGATAGAGAGGGCGGTTTCCAGTTCAGCGGCGATGTTCTTTTTGTAGTGATTTGCGGTCAGACGGATAAACCAGAACGGCACGAACATCATGCCCACCGCCAGCACCGGCACCAGGAAGAGGTTGCCCAGCGTCAGGGCGAAGGCGGCCCCTACCAGAAAAAGAAGCAGGGACAGGGCGCACACCATGGGAAACTTGGCGGCCCGGCCAGTCATCCGCAGAATGGTCTGTGTCTCCTCGATTTCCCGGCGCAGAAAGGATTTCTTTTTGCGCCGTGTACTCTCATTAACCTCCGACCGGATGCTTTTGGGCTTACTGGTGATTCTGCGGAAGACCCCTTCAGTGAAGTCCATAGGGGAGATGTGTAAAAGGACAAAACAACCTGTGATCAGCCCTATACAGGCAATCAACTGGATCAGATTCATACAGATTCGCCTCCTTCCTTGCCGGTTTCAGGTTTGGCAGGCGGCTTGGACTGTGCGCTCCTGGTCTTCGGAGCGGGCTTTGCCTGTCCTGCCTTTGCCGGACTGGAGCCTGACTTACCCTTAGAGGGAGCGGACTTTTTGCCCACGAGCTGAGTCAGCACCTCCTGCGGCATACCATTGTCGATGAACCGCTTCTGCAGGCTTTCCGAGATGGGGTTGACCGCCTCGTGGCGGCCCTTAATACGGTATTTGCCGTCCTCCAACCGGTTTTCTTCGATTTTGAAGTGATAAAGGGTGTTGTACCGGCGCTCCCCAGTGGGCAGGATCTCACACTCCATGATCTCCATGATTTTACGGCTCTTATCCTCCAGCTGCTTGGCGAACACCACGATGGGGAATGCCTCGGTGACCAGATCCATGAGGGTATCGTCGGCCATCTCGTGCTTACGCTTGCAGAGGGTGACCATACGCCGCCATGTAGCCTGGGATGAGTTGGAATGAATGGTGGTCAACACGCCGTGGCCAGTACGGGCGGCCTCCTGTGCGGCATACGCCTCCGCAGACCGCATCTCGCCCACACAGATGATGTCGGGGTGGTACCGCAGGGCCATGTCCAGCAGCATATCCTGATCGATATTCTGCTTGGCGTTCTCGCTCTCACGGGTGATGGTGTGGATGACGCTGTTGCACACCCGGCCATCTTTCTCCCGCACCAGGTCCAGCTCACGGGAGCCGTTCTCGATGGTGAAAATACGCTTGTTGTCCGGGATGGTGGTCAGGAGCCAGCCTGCCACCGTAGTCTTGCCGGAACCGGTGGCCCCGGCAACGCAGACGGAAACGCCGTAACGCAGGCAGGCGGCCAGAAAGTCCAGCATGGGGCCTGTGGCTGTTCCACCTTTTACGAAGTCCTCTTTCTGCATATTCTGCGGGTTGACGATACGGATGGATGCCGTGACGCCCACATCCTCGTCCACCAAAGGGGTCTTGAGGACCGCGATGCGGATGTTCTTGCTGAGATGGCCCAGGACGGCGGGACTGGCATTGTCCAGCACCATACCGCTGACATGGAGCATACGGCGGATCACATTGACGGCGTGTTCAGGGCTGTCGAAATGTTCCTCCAGCTTGACCGTTTCGCCATTGGCGTACAACACCTCGATATCCCGCCAAGAGTTCACATTAATCTCCTCAATGCCGGTTCCGAAGATGTACTTGGTGAGCAGGCCGAACTCGGCCATCTCCGTGTAGAGGGCGTCCACCAGCTGGTCGCCGGAATAGCCTTTGACCGCGATGCGCCGGTCCTGCACATATTTGGTGATGTACCGTTTGATCTGGGCCTTGGCGTCTTCATCGCCGCCCTCGGTGATGAGGGCGGAATACTTGCCGGAGATATATTCCTGCACATCCTGCAGGACGGTGTTGAAATCCTGCCCTTCATTCTCCGGGGTGAAGAAGAGAGAATGCGCCCGATAGCCGCCTGCAGACTCTGTATTCAGGGACCGCCTGGGGAGATCCTCCGCCATGTTCACGCTATCTGTGGGATCAGCTTCAACCCCTGTCCCATCATCAGCTGGGGCGTGACGCAGCGGCTCATCCGCGGGCTGGGGTTCTCCAACGCCGGCTTCATGCTGATTCTGACCCATATTGCCGCTTACCGGGCAGTCCGGGCCGAAATAGAGGGGAAGTTCTTTCTTCCGCCCGTCCGGACCTGTCGTGATATGTGTTGCGGCGGCTTTCTCAGCGGACGCTTTGGGAGTGAACAGGGACTGACTTCGCTTCTCGCCTAACACCCAAACACCTCCCTGGCAATCTTCTCGATCTCCTTGCGGAATACCCGGCTGTCCTTCATGGATAGGTCCGCCAGCAGGTTGCCGGCCAGATACTGTCCCTCCAGCTCCGCCGAATGGGGCAGCGTGAAGGCCACTGTCCCAAGCGCCTGACTCATGTGATCCCCGGCCTGCTGGGGCTTTACATTGCTGGCGGTCTTGTACTGCTTGTCCGTATCCCATTTGGCATCCCGCAGGAGGGGAAGTTGGCTGGACAGGTAGCTGATGCTCTTGAGGTCGGCGTTGGCCAGCCGCAGGACGGAATCCGCCTCCATGAGCGCCACAGCGGAGAGGATGTCGTTGGCGATGTAACTGCCGCAGTCAATGACCACATAGGGGGCGATCTCCCGCAGGCAGTCGATGAGCTCCCGCGCCTGCACCTCGTTGTAAGGCGGGTAGGTGTACTCATTCTCTCCCTTGAGCATCCCCAGCACGGTGAGGTAACCCAGGCGTTTGTGGGTGACCAGGTTGTTCTTGACCAGATTCTCCGACACATGGGCGGCGGCCAATACGCTCCCGAGGGAACGCTCATACTCCAGATCTGCCGCCGGGCAGATACAGGGAAGCATTGGGGCTGTCATGTCGCAGAGAAGGAGGATCACATTCCGGTGCTTGTCGGCCAGATACTTGGCCAGCCGCACGGCCACGGTGGTCTTGCCGCTGCCGGGGCTGCCCCACACCGCCAGCACCCCGCCGCTCTGGTCCTCCTGCTCACAGGCGTCCTCCTGGCCACTTCCTCGGGAAAAAATACCCGCTTTCTTGAAGTTCAGCATCAGGCCACCTCCTCGGGTTTCGCGGGCGCCTCCGTTTCTGCGGTTTCGCTGGAGTCAGCGGCGGGTTCGGACTCTGCGGGATTCTCCTGTGGTTTCTCCTCGGGGTCCGGCTCCGGGGGATACAATTCCAGAATGATCTCGTCTTGAGCGGTCAGGAACTTGTCGGCATTCTCCCGGTCGCCCCGGTAGACCAGCGCCAGATGGATGGTCCCCTCGGCCTCCAGCTCGGCCAACACTTTGGCCTGCTCGGGGGACACCAGCAGGGTGACAGTATCGGGCAGTTCCTTGTCATCCTCCTCGTCCACAGGCTCACCAGTGTTGGCGTCATAGCCGGAGGAGGCGGTAACACTGATGATCTCCACATACTGCAGCTCAGCGGGGACAACGGTCTGGCCCTGCTGCTTGTAGTCCGGGGCGATCACCGACACAATGTCGCCGCTCTGCAGTTTGCCGGAGAGCCCCTCCGCAAAACTTTTGATGGACACGGAGATGGCCTGCTGGCTCCCGTCCAGGCTGTACAGGTAGGCGTTTTCCGCTGCTGGGGCGTCTGAGAGTTTGGAAGGGATGATATAGTCGCCCACAGCCAGATCCGCAGTAGCGTATTTACCCACGGCGCTCTCTTTCTGCCGCAGGACATCCTCTGGGAGATTATAGCCGCCCACCTCCACGGTCTGGACCATGCTCTCGGTGATCTCATCGCCGGCCCGGATGGGCTGGACTACCCGCACGATCTCAGCTTTCTGGCTGACGCTCTGGTTGAACAGCGGGGTCAGACCGAAGCAGATCAGCAGGGAGAGCAGGATGCAGATTACACCGACCACGGTGCGATTTTTCAAAAAACTCATACTGGCATTTCCTCCTTGATTTCATGTTGGGTCGGAAAGTCCGGGCATTACGCCCGGACCGATCTGGCCCTTCTGCTCCGCTTCAGCCGGCGCAGAAGAATGGCGGCCGCCGTCAGGGGCAGGGTCACGCCAACGATGGTGAGCACAGTCTTTCTCGTTACATGGAACTTCTTCATAGCAGTCAACCTCCAAAACAGTATAGTGCGGCAAAGCCGATGGATAAAAACGGTCCCAGCGGCAGCGCCGCCCGTGTCATTGCGGGTAGCGGATGATGAATGAATTTTTGAAATAGCATGGCGGCACAGAAATACAGCACCGCCAGCAGCAGACCCAGCGCCATCCCCCAGATCCCCCGCCAAAAGCCCAGCACGAAGCCGGCCGCAGCAGTGAGTTTGATGTCGCCGCCGCCCATGCACTCCGGCCGGATCAGGGCGGCAATCAGCAGGGGCAGAGCCGCCAGCACTCCAAAAAACTGGGCGGGGCTGAAGGAGATCAGCCCCGCCGCAGCGGTTAAAAGGCAGAGAAAATCAGGAATCGTGCGCTCACGGCAGTCCACCGCGGAGGCGGCAGTCAGTGCCGTGAGGAACAAGAGCGCCTGCACCGGGCATCAGCCCTTGTAGTCAAACATTTCCTCCACGCGCTCGGTCACGGTGGGCAGGACGGTGTCCCCGAACAAAGTGTAGAGGCCAGCCAGGAGCAGGGCGCCCAGCACCACGGCAATCAGGATCTTGATGGCGGTGTCGATGTAGCCCTCGCCGCGAGTGTTGCAGAGAGGGGCGGAAAGGCGGGCACGGGCACAGGTCATGGCGCAGTGGGCCTTGCAGGTCATCGCCTTCACGGTGTTGGACATCTTGTTGAACATCTTCTTCATAGAGAGTTCCTCCTCAAAATTTTAGATTGTTGATTGTTGTGTGGTCAGTGGGTCACATACCCATCTTCTGAGCCTGCTGTGCCGTGGGGTCCGGCGCGGACTGGGGAGAGCGGTTCATCCCCTGCGTCAGTGCCTGCTGGTAGGCGGTCACGACAGCCGATTCCAGTTCGGCGCGTGCCTCCCGTGTGTACGGAAAACAGATGTCCTTGATTTCACCCTTGCTGTTGATCTGGCCGGGCATGGATACAAACAGCCCATTGCTGCCCTCCATGAGCTTGACGCCCCGGACGGCAAAACAGCCGTTGATGTTCAGCGATGCGGTGGCCCGGCAGGGACCGTCAAACTGGATAGAGTGGATACGGACATCATACTGCATGGGAAGGACAGGAGTATCCTGCTGGGAAACCTCTCCCTGGTGGTTTTCACTTGTGGTCTGCGCTTTTGCCATGGTGTGTTCCTCCTTTTTATGAATATAAAAAATAAGTGGCTTTTCCGCTCTTGGGTCACAGGGTCATGGTCATGCCTGATTCCTGCTCCGGGGTTTTCAGTTGGACGGGGACGATAGCTGTGCGGTCCACATAGTAGAACTCGCTGCCGGAATCGTCGTAGAGTTCGACAAGGTCTGAGATGGCCAGCGGCTGTCCGTCGCTGCCCAGGGACCTGCGACAGAATACCTCCCAAATCCCATCCAGACTGTTGGTGCTGACAGTGCCGTCAAACACTGCCTGGTAACGGGTAAGGTCAGGTCCGCCATATTCACCACTCATGCGGTCCAGCCCAATGAAGCGCATGGCGGCGGGAGCTGAGGGGCCGAGCTGCCAGATACGGCAGGATTTCAGGGCTGGCCCGTTGTCTGCTGCCTTCTGGTATCCACCGCTGGAGAGACGGTCATAGATGCCGTCCTCCCACCGGACAGCCAGCCCCTTCCTTGCCAGCCAGTCCTCCAACTCCTCACGGCGGAACATGGAGTCCGCCACCACTCCTTGTTCTGTCCTATAGCCCACTGGATTCCCATAGTAGAGCAGACATCGATTTTTCATTTCCACACTTCGCATGGCGGCATATCTCCTTTCTGCGGTTAAGTCATTTCCATCCCTCCCATGCCTGCGTTCTGCCCTTGAAGCTCCTCCAGCTTTTCTCTGGCCCAGCCGGGGAGGAATTCCTCTTTCAGAACGCCGGTGAAGTCTGTGCGGTTCCATCTGGTCTGCTCTCCATCGCCCAGGCAGGTACAGCGGATAGACCGGACGACAGCGTGGGGGCTGCATCCAAAGCCGTCATGGGCCAGCCAGAGCTGGTTCTGGGGCGTCCAGCAGGACTCCTTGAGGGTGTCTGGACTGAGCACCAACACCCGGCCCTCATAGTCCAGAGATTCATAGGAGTTGGGTTCGCAGTGCTCCGGCCCAAATAGTTCCAGCTTGCCGTATGCCTCCCTCACTTGACTGATAAATGCGTCCAGATACGCCAGGGCGGTGTCCACTTCAAAATAACGGTTATGGGCATCATCGGGTGGGACATAGGTTTTCTTTTGCCATTCTTGGTTTTCCGCGCTGAGCTGCTCCTTGTAAGGCCCCAGCCTTTCCATCGTGTTGGCCAGGACGAAATTGGTCCGCTTGAAGCCCCACCGTTTCAGCACCATTTGGGATGCTTCCGGCTTTAATGCGCTGCGGCCGTCGCCATAGATGCGGATGACGGCTTCGATGTCCCGCGCACAGGATACATTGGCGTGGAAACTTGCATCCCAGAGCGCAGCTTCCCCAAGTCTGTGGGCCTCTGACTGTGAGCCGGGATAGAGGTAGATATCCTGTTCCATCTTGCCTCCTTTACGGCAGGCGCCATTTGCCCGCTGGGGGGATCGTCAGCGGGCTGATGCCCAGCTCATTGAGCAGGCAGCAAAGCTCCACCGAAAGCTCCCGCAGTTCCTCCGTTGAGGGGACGATGATGAGCGCTCCATCCGCGGCCAGAACCGCGACTTCTTCTCCCACGGGGATAGATGCCTCGGATAACAGTGCGGCGGGCAGATTGAGTTCCATACCGCTGCTGGTGTATCCGGTACACTCAGCGTCGTCACAGGTTCTGGTCACCAGGAGGCTGTTTGCGTCACAGTCGCAGATGTACTGGTTCGCTGGGGTGGTGATGGGAACTTCTTCCCCCGGCTCATAGCCCATTCCGCGCATGAAAAATGCAGGCAGGGTCAGAGACCCGTCTACACCGACCCGAACCGTTGTATGGATCTTACTCATCGCCGTGTTCCTCCTGCCCATTGCATGCGGTGCGTTCTCCGTAGATGAGATTCCCCACCATCAGCTGTTCCTCCAGCTCGCCCAGGCAGATTCCGGCTTCACCCAGCATCTCCAGCAGGTAGGGAGGCACATCCCGCAGGTCATGGTCATATCCGGCCTCGGCAATGGTGACGGTCTTTTCTTCGTCATCCACATAGACACAGAGCTTGGCCCCGGCAGGGATGCCGGCTTCTTCCCGCAGGTAGTCTGGCAGTTCCAGCATACCGTCCTCCAGATCATCGAATGGGCAGCCATCCTCGCAGTCATCACAGGTGCCACAGACTCTGGCCAGATGGACGGTGAGCTCCGTGGCCAGCCGGTGCAGGGCATCCATCGCCTGGATCAGTTCCATGGTGGTCATTTGCTTTTTCAGAACGACCACCGCGCTGTCCAGCGTGTGGATCTCGACCTTTTCTCCGCCCTCAAAGCCACTGATCTTGAACGTTCCGCCGGGAATCAAAAGAGTACCATTGTTTATCTGTTTGTTGAATTTCATCTTCTTCTCCTTATTACATTGAAATTGTAGAACGGGCTGGATTGGATGCTCCCGGCCATTCCTGTCCTTGTTGGGCAGCCAGCCCGTCCCGGAAGGCTGTCAGATCTTCTCCTGTCGGCGTATAGCGCCTTGCTTCAAGGGCGGCCATCAGCGCATAGGTCTGGCCAACCTCGGACAGCAGTGCCCGAAGATCGTCCGCAACCATATCCGTCCCCATCCGGCGGAGCTGCGCGGTAAAGGTGATTCGGTAATGCGGCTGGCCGGGGATGCTGTCGATCCGCATATCCATTCCCAAGTTGGAATCGTGTTGCGGGCGGATATAGACCTGACCCACTACGCTGGGGCAGACCTGAAGGCGGCCCTGACTCATTTCCTCAATCAGCTGAGCCGCCTGCTGGAGCTTTTCCAGTTCAGAGAGCTGTTCATCCAATTGCCTCACCCCCGTTCCAGTCAAACAGCGTCATTTGAGAGGGAACCGCCCGGCTCCGCTCCCGCAGGTCATAGTTGGCGATAAGCAGTTCCGGGAACTGAGCCCCATTGTCGTACCTCTGCTTGATGTTGTTGATACGGGTGGTTTCCATGAGGTAGATGCCTGGCCTGTCGTACAGCCCGCGGACAAAGGCGTCGTCGTTGTAGGAGAGCAGGAATTTGCCCTCGATCCGCATCAGGGCGTCCCGCAGGCGGATGTGGTCGGCTTCGGTGAAACCGTCTTCACCAATGTTCTGGTAATACCCCTCGGTGGCATGGTAGGGCGGGTCGAGATAGAAAAAGCTCACTGGCCGGTCATATTGACGGAGCAGTTTTTCAAAGTCCTTGTTCTCAATAACCACCTTGGCAAGCCTCCGGTGGGCCTGCTCAATGAGCGGAAAGTTGCTCCGCATATCGTGGGGCTGGCTGCCAAAACTGGTCAGCCCGGAGGCGTAGCTGTAGCGGATGAGCTGATAGAACCATGCCGCCCGTTGGACATCGCTGGCGGGGCTGTCCCGCGCCAAGGCGGAGCGGATGCGGTCAAAGTCCTCCCGTGCGTTGAGTACATACCGCAGAGCCTCCATCAGCTCCTCCGGTTTGTCCCGCACACAGCGGTACAGGTTGACCAACAGGCCGTTGAAGTCATTGTAGACCTCAAAGTCGTTGCCGGGAGGCTTGTGGAACAGTACCCAGCCCCCGCCGCCGAACACCTCAATGTACCGCTCATAGTAGAGGGGGAACAGCCGGACGATCAACTCCCGCAGGGCCTTCTTGCCTCCAATCCAGGACATGAAACTGTTCAGGGCGTATCACCCCCATCCAGCGGCAGGCGGGTCTGTGCGGTATCCTCTCGCTCCAGAGTCCGATCCAGTCCCCGGATGGCGGCCGCGATTCCGCTGATCCGCCTGGTCAGATGGGCGATGGTGGCCCGCACCTCCTGGTCCGTGGCGGCATAGAAGTATCCACTCCCGTTGCTGGCGATGGGGACGCCATCCCGCCGCAGGGCATTGACCATGTGTCGAACCTGAATCCCTTTGATGCCGAAGGTCAGTTCCAACTCCCGGCTGGTGGCGGCGTTGAGAGCTCCCATGTGGTACTGCTCCAGATATTCCGCCAGCCGTTCTTTCTCCATGAATGCCTCCTTTCCGGGCCTGTTTTCCGAAAAAGGGCATAAAAAAGAAGGGGCCGTTTTCCCCTTTCGGAAAACGGCCCCTGTGTCATATTCTATATCCTGTTTTTACTTCATCGAATCACCCCCAGCTCCCGCAGCGGACAGATGCGGTTTTTGTGACTTGGCAATAGATCGGCTATATTGACAGAGCGGGACTGTGGTGCTCAGGCTGGCTATACTCATACCGGCGCTCTCCACCGTTCCAGGCTACATAGCCGTGGTCGGTGGTCGAGAGGCCATATTGACCCATATTGGCCTCTGCGTAGGCAGCCCCGTCAAAGGCGTCTGTTATCAGTCTGCTGGGCGGGATCACGCCGTTTTGGACCGCAAGTTCCCGCCCGTATGCGGCCAAGTCCATGCCGCGGGGGAAGAACTCATAGTGCTGGAGATTCTGGGCGAGATCCAGAGCCAAATCCAGCCGGTGGCAGTCCTCCAGCTCCAGCACCGCCTGCCATTTGTCCAACCAGTGGGGTGCCCCCTGACCCTGTTCCGCCCAAACATAACCGAAGTCAATGGCATGGCGAACCAGTTCGCTGGCTGAGTCGTACTGGTCGAGAATACCCGTCAGCTGGGGCAGGCAGCAGTCCACCTCCAGTGCGATGCACTCGCTGAGGCTCTCTGCCTGTAGCGAGTCCAGCCCCAGCAGGAGTTCGTCCGGATGGTTTGAGTCGATATACTCGCCGGAATCCGGGAAGCCAACCCAAATCCCCTCCATATTGCTCCGGCTGGCCAGTTTAACTCGTATGGCATAGTCACCGGCGACCGGCTGGAGGGTGGGATCTTCCTCTACGAAGGGATCTGCCAGTTTGATGTTCCGCACATAGTGACCGTTACAAAAGGCTCCATTCTGCGACTGGTGGTAGGCGGCCCCCAAATGCTCCGCATTCAGGAATGGACGGGCGGCATCCGAGGAACACTCTATGCTCTCCATGACAAATTTTCCAAGCGCGGCCTCGTCTCCCGCGCCATAGAAGAGGTCGTAACAGTCCAGTTGGGACGCAATCCGCATCACATGGCCGATCTCTTGGGGCTTCTCCAACTCCATCGCCCCTTGGAACAGGATCTTTTCTTTCTCTGTCATATTGGAAAAGCGCCGCTCCAGCCAGTCATGCTCCGATTTTGTAACATAGAAGCCGTCCAGCTTGTCAAAGAGGGCGGCGTTTTGATCTGACATCGCTCACATCATCTCCAGTCCTTGTCCTATTTCCTGTTCCGGCTGAAATACCGGGAGAGGCTGGCCGTCCTTTCTGCGGATCAGACCATACTCTGTGATAACCCCCAGCCGGTCATCCAGCATCTTCTGGCCGATCTGGGCCGCCTGCGGGGTCTGGAACAGCTCCTCTGGTAAAGCAGAATACTTCTCACGGAACATCATCTCCGCATAGCCCCAGGCCTGCGCTACCTCGGGACGGAGTTCGTACTGGTCAATCTCGCCCATCAACCGTGTGGCGTCCTGCAGACTGGGGTGGTCAACCACGGATAAAAGCGCCTTATACTTGACCATATCCGATTCGGGCCACTCCCGTTCTATTTGAGCCAACCGCTTGGCAAATTCGTCGGCCTGTTCAATGCCATCCTCATCGTCGATAGCGTTGTTGATAGCATCCCGCAGGAAGGGGATCAGGCAATCCACACAGCGGAATGCACATTCATCCACTGAGGCGGCATCTACTTTTTCCACCGCTCTCCATATACCGGCATCCGCTGCGGGAAGATTCAGCACTGCGGTTTTGTCGTTATCATAGCTTGGGTCATTGAAAAATCCCTTACGCACCTCCAGCACCACCGGAGCATCGGAGCGATGGAAGCAAGCCGTTTCATTGGACTGGCACACATAGATGTCCTTGATTTCTCCACCCAGTTCCGCATAGCCGAAGTCGGTGAACACGCCGCCATGATCCTCCTGATGCTGTTCTCCCAGCAGTTCCAGCAGTCTTTCCCGAAAGCCGCTGCCCTCCTCTGTGGTGTCAAGCAGAGCCATAGCCTCATTTGAGAGCATTTCATTTGCGTATAAAAACGCCCCCAGTTCTTCATGATTGGAAACTCGGGGCGCAAAACAGCAGATATCGGTATTGTAGGTCAGGTTAATCAATTGGTTCAGCGGAATGGGAGCGACGCGGTGATTCTGCTTGATTTTCAAAAGAGCATCCATCCCTTTTTTCTGCTCCTCTGTCAGTGAGGCCAATCGCTGGGCAAACAGGTTTAGGTCGTATAGATTAGCATTCCACCCAATCATGGCATGCGTGAGGCCATTGTAATGGATGCAGGTTAGCTCATTTTTGCAGAAGCTACCGTCTTTGATTCTCGCCTTTTGGAGTGCGTCGCTGAACTCCGCAAAGGATGCTGGCATTTTCATTACCGTGGCCGTCTCATAAGATTTAGGTCCACTGTTGCTGATCTCCACCTCGAAAATTGTCTTATCCAAGAGTAATCCCTCCCTGTGTAGACTCTTGCTCAGGAGCCTCGGGCGGTTCCATGTCTGAGTGAACTTCGTTCACGGTTTCCAATATGGATTCCAAGTCTCTTTTCCGAGAAATATTCGCAAAATCCACGGAGCGGCAGTATACTTCGCCATCCTTTCCCACAGAGCACTGTGTCTGCTCTTTGCCTCGTATCTTTTTCGATTTCACTGCCAGGCATCCGTCATCGGCAATTCGTGAGGAGAAGCCCTTTTCCTTTAACCGCTCCGACAATACCGAAAAAAACTGCCGCGTTCTCCCATCAAGATCCATTTTATACGCCTCTTTCTATAAACTCATTCCCTGCATCTCAATATCTTCTGCAGGAGCGGAAGGGGCCTCATAGAGTGTGCTTCGGCCATAAGCGATGCGGATGATATCCTCTGCGGAGTAGTCGGAGCCAGCGCCAAAAAGATGCCTGAACTGCAGGCGGTCTGACGGAGCAATGTACCATGTGGAATACTGAGACTTCAGCCCTTTCAGGGATTCAGCCGATGTTTTGAAGGTCAGTTCCACTCCGTCCTTCTGTACCGTGACATTGACCGCCTTTGCGCCACTTTTTTGGAGGGCATCTGTAATCGCCCGCATCCGATAGACCGGTGCATCGCTGTCCTGGCTGAGCATCTGATACTCTGCCAGCAACGCATCCTTCTTTAGAAACTGCGCCAGAAATTCCTCCTGGTTGTCCCGCATGTACTGTTCCGCAGTTGTTTTTATATAATCCTCCGGGGATTTGAGGTAGGAGAGCAGGGTGTCTTCTGTCAAGGATGTATAATACTCACTGTGAAACTGTACATCGGGTTTCTCCCCAGAAAAAACGAGGGAAGCTGCCTCCCGCCCTGCCTCGGTTCCCTTGTAATACCGGTATGAATTGATGTTCCTCTCACTGGTGAGTTCCCTGACAGAGAGGCGACTTCGGTCATTGGAAATGGCCGCCTCAACATAGCGGTCGACCTCCTGAGCGATGCGCTTCCCAAACGCCGTAGAATCCTGGCATTCTTCTTCCGTCAGTCCGGAGACAAAGTTGGGAAGGGGGTCATCCAGAAGATGGAGCGCCTGGTGTTGCCGGTCGTACAGGCCGCAGAACTCCAAACGGTCGCTCCAGCTGATCCTCTCTCCATAAAATGTTTCGCATCCAAAGAGGTAATCAATCTCTGGCGTTGCGGGAACTTTCACTACTGAGCCCAAATGCTTGCCCTTTTGCAGAACTAAAACTGGCACAGCGGCATTTTCCAGCCACTCTTGAAACTCCTGCCGGGGAAGTGGAGCCTGCTTTTGCTGCGACATTACAAAATCCTCCCATTTTACTGTTTCTGCTCAAAGTTTGCACAACTTGTCTGTCCCGAGTATGACTCTTCATAGTGTTTGGGGTCAGCACCAGGCACATCCCACCCAGCCATGCTTCCTATCTCCATAGCTTGCCGCTGGATGGGGGTGACGCCCAGGTCTTCGTTCAACTCATCCGCCAGTTCCACATTCCCTTCCTTGTCGCCGGTATCCCAGTCGGAGGGGTAGTAGCCAGTTTCACCCCGTTTGATGCAGATAAGCTGTCCGGTGGTCCGCAGGGTGGAGAAGCACAGTTCCGGCAACCCCTCGGCCACCTTGGGGGCAAACCGTTCCTGTTCGGTTTGGATGCTCCAATCATCAGGCTGCCACAGATGGACATACAGCTCGCCGCCGTCCACCTCGATGGGGCGCTGCTCGAAGCCTTCGCCCCATCCGTCAGAGGCTTGTCCACCCAGGTACTCTTTTAAGATGGTAAGCTCTTCCGGAGTCAGCTCTCCGGCCACCCGGCACTCCGCTACGCCCCAGAGCTGGCGATTCCTGACCTCAACAGTAAACACCGCCGAGCGGACCTTGTGATCTACGCTGTCGTCCTCACCGTACCAGTGCATGAGGCCGCTCTCGTTTTCCTCTGGTACCCGGTTTTTTACCAGAGCGGACAGAATTTGTCCCTCATAATCCATGAGGGTGCGGCCATCCCACTCCTCACCGTCCTCTGACATATCCCCCCACTCGTCCCGTCCATAGAAGTCCGCTGTGAGCGGCATATACAATTTGAATGTCTGAGGCTCTGGCAGATAGACCGAGAATCGGTCTTCTCCCAGCACCAGAGCCAAGGTACATCCATTGTCCCACTTTACATGGAATTGCCCGGCATCGTCGATATAATCCAGTTTCCCGGTACTGCCGGGGGAAATGGGCCGGGGATTACCGCCTATCTCTGTGAGTTGGATGCGGGAATCCTTGGGGAACTGCTGCCGCAAGAAGTCCAGCCACTCTCTCGGTACGCTTTGCATTTACATCTCTCCCATTCTAATCCCAATATCCGGCTGATTTAATTGTTGATAGAGCCGTTCCATCGCCTCCGCCACCACGAGGTCCGACCGGAAGCTTTCCAGTTTTTCGTGATCCGTAAAGAATTGCTGTTCACCGCTCTGGAAATGAACAAAGTCCACTGTGGCGATACCGTCCTTAATAACGCCCAGCCGTTTCTCACTGGTATTGCTGTCCTGGTAGATTTGGATTGCTTCCTCCAGAGTCAGATCTTGCCTGATTATCTCCTGCGGGGTATTGGTGTCCGCCATGACAAACCAGGCATAGGTGTGGGGAATGCTGGGATCTGCGGCTTTCCTAAGAGCCTGCTTCCCAGTTTCAGTCAGTCCATAGCTGCAGGTACGGCGTGAATTGTCCTCACCGGCAAAATCCAACAGGATATCGTCTACCGCTTTTTTGACCTCCGGATCGTCTGTCAGCGTTTCAAAGCGGAAGCCGGTTGTGCTGCGGAAGGGCAGTTCCTCCCGGATGGCCTGGAGCAACGCCTTGGAATCCGTGAACTCCTGCTGTTCGCCGCTGGCGAAGGTTACCCGACCTACCACAGGGTGTTCCTGTCGGTACATCTCCTGCTGGCAAAGATCATAGCAATAGAGGTACCCCTGATACTCGCCGGGAAAGGGAGTACAGCGTAGACAGAAACGGTAATTTTCTGTTTCCGCAATATAGCCATAACTCCTGCGGTCCTCTGTGATGGAGCCGCCATGCTGCCAGCAGTAGGCGTCCATGGCCCCCAGATTCTTCAGGAGTCCAGTCTGACGCAGGTCGTCCACAAATCGCTGCAGCACCTCTTTGAACTCCGGGGTGTTGAACCTATCCTCGTTATGGGGCCACCAGGTGTGCCAGAACTCCTTCTCACCATGGCCGAAATCCATGTGGAGGTGGCCTACAGTACCCAGTGCCTCGTCCAGCTTTTCTTCGGAATAGAACAGCCCCGCCTCATCCAGGGAGGCGGGGCGCAGTACAAACTCACGATTATCCTGGGGGTAGGCCAGATCATGCTCCTCGCAAAACTGCTCCAGCGTCATTTCTTCTCCCAGCAGATAAAATGTGCCGTTGACCCGGCGCGAAGCAGTACCTTCATGCTTTAAAGGGATTGGAGAAAGTACGGTTCCTGCATGATAGTCAGCGGCATGATCCACCAGAGTGGTTCGGGTGCTGGGAGATTTATGTGTCCCCCGCAGGTCATAGCAGTACCACCCATCAGGAATGATATCCCGCTGAATCAGCCAGTTGGTGAACAGCACAGGTTTTCCAAGCAACGCTGCGTGTTGCATGGAGTCTGTCCAGATGTTAATGCTCATTTAATCCCTCCCATATTCACAGTGTTTTCCCACTCGTGCTGGTTCCACAGCGTATCTTGTATCTGCGTACAGGGATTAATGCATCTGCAACCCATCTTGTACTTCAGGGAACGGATCACTGAGCTTTCGGAGCAGGCCAAATTCGGTCCTTCTCACACCATCCTCCCGCATATAAAAGTTGCCCATTGCTTCGAAATCCGTAAAGCCATCGAGGGTAGAGATCAGCTCCTCGTCCGCCCCGATCCGCTCCAACACCTGCTTGCCATATTCCTCCGGATCGTCCGGTACACGCTCGTAGTCATCCAGTTCGATGGAAAACCTCAAAGCCTCCTGGAGCGTTGCCGGCTGTTCCACCTCAAGGACAGAGAGGTATTTCAGCAATGCGCCATCCTCCTGATCCATTATCCGGATATTTTCCGCCAACTCGTCCAATTGCTCCAGTCTCAGATCCATCCCCTGGAGAGGAAGATATTCCCCCAGATAAGGCCGCAGGGCCTCCACCCGAGTGAGTTTCGCCATATTGAGGCTGTCCACTCCCAGAAGTTGTCTGGCGCTCTCCAATTGCTCAAAGGTCGCAGGCAGAGTGATCTGCGCTGTTTCGCTCTGTACACGAACAGGGCAGGGGTTTTCCATCCATATCCGGAAAACGCCGTCCAATCTCTCGTTCTCCAAAAGTTCAGGTGTCTTTTTCTGCACATAATTGCCGCTGGAATATTCTCCTCCATGCTTTTCCCGATATTCAGCCCCCACACGGGCATAATTGATATAGGGCTTGAAGCGATCCGGAAATGGTGTGATCCCTTTGTTCACAAGGTAGATGCCCAATTCTGAATCAGACGACACATTGTTGACGAGCATATACTCATCCAGCCTGTCCGCCACAGTAAGGGCCCCCTCCAAGTTCCAGACACACTCCGCATCCAATGCCCCGGAAAAGATGGCGGCTTTCGCCGGAGAAAGTGCCTCTGTGCGTTCCGCCAGTTTTTGTAGTTTTTGAAACTGCTCCGAATCTTCTACATCCACATCGTACAGGCATCGGTAAAGGACCGGTACATTGCTGCTCACATCCAGGATGGCGGTGGCTGTGGTATCGAGGCTGATTCTGTCCAGGAAGGCAAATGCCTCCCCAATCTCAGCGGGACTGGCGGGCAGTTGCAGACGGACAGTTTCTTCTCCTTTTCCCCGGCTCAGAGTCAACAGAATCATCGTTACATTCCTCCCATCTGAAATTCCTGTTCCCGCTGGTGCTGCTCTGCCGGACCGCCGGCCATCAGCTCCCCCAATGTCAATGTGCCACAGTAGGCCACATATCCTTTCTCCGTGAAGGCTCCTGTTTCCTTCTCCATACGGAGTTTGCCGTAACGCTCATAATCATAGAACTCCTCCAGATTGGGGTCATATTCATAATGGCCGGAGTCCTGGATCATGTATCTGCCATATTCGGCGGGAGTGCGGACTTTGGGTGCAAACTCAAACAGCTCCAGATTTTTGGCCAGTTCGCGTATCTCGCTGGCACACTCCGGCTTGGCCATCTCCATGACCGCCGTCAACTTTTTCTGTTCCAAATCAGACAGTGCAGCGATGGCCGTCGCCATATCATTCAGCGCGAATAGATCCTCCCGTTGTCCCTCCAGGACCTCCTCCACCTCGGATGGAAGCAGACTGTCCTCATACCAGATGCGGGCATCGTGGATGTTAACGCCTGAGCGTGCAATTCCACGCTGGAGCTGTTGCTCGGAGCAGGGCAGGAGCAGCCAAGTGATTTGATCTGTATTTTCCGGCTCTTGCCGGGAGGAAAGCCCTACCGCCAGCAGATTCGGCTGGTAGTGGTAACAGGGGAAGTGGCGGCCGTCATAGAGCTGCTCCAGTTTCATCCCGTTATCATAGACCACGCCATAAGGGGTAATCCTTCCCTCAAGATGATTGAGGATCAGGTCCAGAGCGAACTTGCGGCCATCCAGCCGCTCGAGCTCCTCGATTCTGCAGCCCCCACCCTGCATCGTCATGTAGTGCTGCCGCCCAATGGCGTCCAGGTCGGAGAAGTCTGTGATGACCGTGGCCTGCTGGCAGCAAAAGGTCAGATTGATGAAATCCTTTATATTTGAGACGCCCAATTTGCAGGCCATTCCCTGGAACTGGGCAGCCTCACCGTCATCAAAACTGTCCAGCCGTTTGGCCAGATAGTCCAGCTCATCAAAATTGACCAATGAGCCAACCAGCCTGTTCAGTACGGTATAGAAGCTGTCCAGTTCATCCACCCGGCAATCCTGCCGGAGCACGTCACCGATTTCCAATGGCTCCAGCAGTTCGATCATGCGGTCATATTTCTCATCGGGGATAGGGAATGGAACCGTAATCTGCCCATATTCCGGGTGCTGAGCGCTGCTCAGTACCGCTTTCAGCACATAGCCCATTCTGGTGCCTCCTTACTCGCATCCATGACCGCCTTTCCATATCTGGCAATCATGGTTGCGTAAATAATATTGTGGAAGTCCAGATCACTCACCAGTTTTGGGTGTGCCAAATCTTCTGCCTCCATGGGTGACTTCAGGTCATACAGCCGTCTGGCGGAATAAAAGATGGGGTAATCCTGTATCGCAAATCCATGGGGTTTGGATACGATGCGGCTGAAATCAATGGAATCGTGTGAAAGAGCGGGGAGCGCCGGTTGCCAGAGTCGCTCCTTTGAGGCGAGAAGATAGAGCGCCGCCAGATAGCCAGGAGGCGCATCATCCCATACCCTGTCCGCAAAGCGGCTTCTGAGGTGGACGGACACTGTGTGCAGGACTGCCTGATCCGGCCCGCTCCAGTGTTCCACAGCCTGAATCCTCTTGTGCAGGCCGGCATGAGGGATGTGTCCGAAATATTCCAGAATCAAATCCAGGTACTCAATCGCGCCGGACTTCAACCGCTCCGCGATATACGGACAGGTGCGGACTTGACAGGATCGGCGGCGGTAATGCAGGCAGTACCGGCAATCCACATCCTCCGGCTTGTAGCAGAAGCGGCTGAGGATCATCATCCCGCCGCCGCGCTTCTGGAAGCCAGGGACGCTCATCATCATATGCTCCAGACCAGCTCGAGGGGTATTCTGAGCGAAATATCTTGTCATGGCACACTCCTTCTTTCAAAACAAAAAAGCGGGAGCTGCTTATGCTGCACAGTGTGTGCAGATGCGGCTCCCGCTTTTTCTGATGTCACATATCAATTTGTGGCTCCTGTGCTTGTCCCTGCTCCAGTCTGTCCGCCAGATCTGGGACAGTGTATTCGATCTTTGTCCTTGCGGTCTGCATGGCTTTGAGGTGTCCATCTTCCAGCTCTGGGCCTTCATCCAGCAGGTAGTCTGTGGCCCGGTAGAGTTCAGTTAGCTCCTCCGGTGAGAAAAGCTGGGTCTTGGAGATCAGCCCGGAGCGGACGGCAAAATCCTGCTTGGCCCCGCAAAAATCTTCATCATAATAATGTCCGTAGCTCACGCCGGTTCTGTTATAGTCCCAGATCCAAGTGACAAACTGATAGCCCCTGCCATTTTCCAACTCCCGGCCAGCCAGCACTGCGCCGCCAAAATCCGCCAGCAGATGGAATTTTTCGCTCAGACCGCTGATATGAAGGGTGGGCGCAGTTTGAACCTCCTCAACATAAGTGTACACTTCATCTGCGGTCTGTGCGACTCTGTGGTACAATTCACTGGCCTCCGGATTATTGCTTCCGGCAGGAAAAAGGAACACATCGTTTCCTGGAGAAACAAAGAGGACAGGCTGACCATGGAGGAAAATCTCCAGCCGCCTATCCTCTACATTGGATGATTCAACTCCGCCTTCTCTCAGGCACCGGGAAAGTTCTTCAAAAAATTTTTTCAATGGTTAAACCTCATTTCTTTTTTATCTGTTGGGACGACAACAAAAAAGCGGAGATTCTATCATCGAATCTCCGCTTCAATAACTATATTGGTTTTTCTCCGGGGGAAGGGAATCAGGTGTCCGTCCTCTTTGTGTTTTCGTATGGATAGAACAATGACTCACACATTTGGTCTGTGTGAGTCATTGTTTTTGGTGGAGATAAGCGGGATCGAACCGCTGACCTCTTGAATGCCATTCAAGCGCTCTCCCAGCTGAGCTATACCCCCATGTTGCCAGAAACCCTTGATTTTGCTGGATTTCTGAGCTATTCAATTTTTTGACTTTACTCTCCGTTGCGGGGGAGCATACCCGGTTGCTTGCGCTCGCAGGTTAGCTATACCCCTACGCAGTTTTTACTTTTGTTTGCATCCGTGCTGAGAGAGCCTTTTTTATAACGATGCCAGCCCTGGGCAATTCGTGGTGGCATTGCGAATGATGATAAATGATATCCTGGCACCACCAATTTCCGCAAGACAGGATCAAGTCAATGCGCCGTTGTCTTCCACCTTTTCCACTTCGGACAGTTCTTCCCAATCTCCAAGGTTTCCGCACCTACGAAGATAATCAAAGCCACCGTCCACGGCGCACGAACCGCAGCTGCAAAACTTGAAATCATGGACAGTCTTGCTTTCAATAATGTCTCCACATTTCTTGCATCTGATCGCGTTCCTGATAATTTTCGGCATGATCATTCTCCCTTTAGTGCATTTTTGATTTTCTCTTTTTCCCCGCTGCCATCTGTGCGGAGGCGCAGCAGCGTGACGGCGCACTTCTCCAGAATGGAGTTTTTCTTCATATCTCGCTCTGCCTGCTTGCTCCCCGCTTCGTGGAAGCCAGTCCCGTCTACTTCAATCGCCAGCACAGGCTGCTTATCCATCTGATTGAACAGCAGAAAATCCACATGGGTCAACGGATTGCGGGCATATTTGCGTTCTTTCTCTGTCAGCGGTTCATAGTTCTTCACCAGTGTCGCAAGAGAAACATGCACTGCACAACCGATAGAGGAAAACGCCTCCTCAGACAACACCTCTTGAATCACAGAGTACATGAGATTCTCGGAATCGTACTCCGATATCCGCTTATGTTTTTTCAGATATGCTCTGCGCTGCTCAGCATAGCCCTGATAGAGCATATCGAACACGGAGTAAACCTGGCTCTGGATAACCTCAAAATTGTTATATTCGATGTACCGCGTTAGGTCGCCATAGTTGGTTTGGTCATTGCGCGGATCCTGCGATGTGACCACTGCCAGCGAATGAACCGCACGGGAAACCGCCACATTCAGCATATGGGGATCATCCACAAAATCTGTGATGACATTGTCGACTGAGGTCAGAATGATCGCATCTTGTTCTCGCCCCTGAAACTTGTGGACGGTGTCCACCTCATAAGTATCTCCCAGCTGCTTGCGGATGGCTGTCACCTGATCCCGATATGGCGTGATAATACCGATGCTCTGGAAATTTTGCTGATACAGCCGCGGAAGCACCTCCTGCTGGATGACATCGATCTGGCGCTGGTTGAGATGCCCACGGGCGTGATTACCGGCAATCGTCCGGTACATGGTCAACACATCCGGCTCATCATGGTCTTTTGTCATAACGATCAGCTGTCCGTGGTAGAACTTCTGATTGCAGAAATTGATGATCTTCGGGTGACAGCGGTAGTGTTCCCGCAGCAGCGTAACAGGTGCATCCTGCCATATTTCCAATGCGGAGGATAGCAGACTATGGGTAGAGAAGCGATACCGCTCATCCAAGGAGTACTTTTGCCAAATGGCATCACTGGTGCGAATGTCATCCTCCGTCAGCACATTGGGGAGCTGCTTCAAGTCCCCGACAATCACGATATTCCGCGCACAGGAAAATGCCAGCACCCCTGTGGCTAAATCGACCTGTGAGGCTTCATCCACGATCAAGTAATCGTAGATATGTTCAATGCTCAGCGTCCCCTTAATGGAATAGGTCGTGCTGAGCACCACCGGATACTCGCGGGTAAACTCTTCGGAATTCCGGCGGAAATCATTCTTTTCAAAGCATCGTCTATTATTCCGCCAATGATACCGTGTTGCCAGCTCCGCCCGGAACAACCGCAGGGACTTCTGTGTGAGCTCATCCATCTTCGCATCGAAAGCGTAGCGCTCCAGCTTTCGGTTCAATTCCTGCTTTTCAGCCTCCAGTTCCCGCCTCTTTACAGAATAGAACTGACTCTGCAAATAGGGAATGACCAGTTCCGGAGAATGAAGGAATAATTTGAGTGCATTACGATTGAAGCGGAACATGATGGAGAGCTTTTGCAAAAGACCCAGTCGGGTTTCGTGTTCCGCGTGCTGTTCAAACTCCATCCAAAGCGCAAGAAGCTTCTGCGAGGACAGCTTGTCCATGCTATCCATTGGCACATCGCTGTAACTTGCGTAATATTCCTCGAAATAGTGCTGTTCCGGATTCAGCTGCAAAAATTCCTGCTCAATTTCCGCAATGCGGTTCTTGGCGTTGAGCATTTCGTTCAGCTCCTGGGAAAGCGCGGTCGTCTCTTGATCCAACTGCTGCCGTTCCTCTGTGGGCATCTCCCAATCACTCATATTCGGATAGGCGCCAGTTTGATTCTCCAGGAACTTTTGCTTGTTGGCAAGGCTTCCGAGAAACGCAGTCAGAAAAGAGGCATTCTTCTTTTCCAGCTTTTCCGCCACATTGTGTGTTGCAGAATTATTGTTGGATACGACCGCCACGGTCTTCCCGCTCCGAACCACATTGGCAATGATATTTAGAATCGTCTGCGTTTTTCCTGTCCCCGGAGGTCCCTGAATGATGCTGATTTTGGAGGAAAGCGCCCGCTCCACCGCCAGCTTCTGACTCCGGTTCAAGCCAAACGGATAGATCACCGCCTCCGGCATCTGTGGTACTTTGACTTCCTTCTGCGGTGCAAGATAGCTTGCCAGCACGGTATCCTCGCTGACCTGCTTGATCTTATCGTACTGCATGCTTAGGATGTTGATGCCTTCCACCTCAAGGCTAATTGCCGCGGCAGTTTCTTTGAAATACTGGAATATTTCTTGATTTGTACCGTCTGTCAGGCAATTCTGCTGGAACTGCACTTCATTCCTACGAAATGAAAAATCTCTCTTTCCGTTGCGGACAATACGATAATACCCACCGAAGTCGAGAATCTCATCAATTCCGCTGATGGTTTGCCCGTTTACGGTGACAATCACCTGCGCAGGGTCGATCTTCTTTTGCAGGGGTAGGATCTCCACATTGCTGCTCTGAAAGCTGTACGACTTATTGGGCGCACTGGTATAGACGACCTCGCACTTCCCGTCATGGAACTGAAAGCTCGCGACCGAGTCCGTCTGGTCTTTTCCCTTTATGATGATTAAGTGCTTTCGTGCGTCCATAGGCATCTCCCCATCAATTCTACTCTCAACTCATAAGTTGCGAGTTATTTCATCACTCGCTCAAGAAGCGTCTGATAGCTGTCCACGACATCATAAACCACATTTCCGTTACTTATTGCTTTGAAATGTTCTCTTGCGCAGTGGATTTTGGATTCCTCAATGAGCCGGAGCTGCATAGAGGACATAGAGCCTTTTGTTTCGGCAACAAAATAGATGTGTTTGACGGTGCCTTCATAGAAAGCAATCGCCCAGTCCGGATTATAATGTCCGACTGGTGTTGCGATATAAAAGCTGTCCGGCAGCTTCACATAAACCGCAACATCTGTGTTGGTGTCCAGGTCGGCTGCAAAATCACGCTCGTTCGTGGAATCGTACATGATATGATCATATAGATGCCGCTGCGCTTTCATTGCATTTGTACCGAGTTTGCCCTTGATGGTCGGTTCGGTGAAGATGTCCGTATCGTAATGCTCATCCAGCACGTTGTAGGTAATATGCTGAATAATTGCAGTTGCCTTTTCGTCATTGATCAAAGCGGCTGCTTTGATCAATGAACTCTTCTGGATTAAATTTGAACTGCTCAAAAACGGATTTCTCAATGCCGGTCAGAATTGCAACGACTGCCTTTCGCGTCAAGCCTGTCTCTCCGACCAGCTTGCCGATCAGATCATACTTCACGCTGCTGCCCACGCGGATTTGCTTGCTGCTGTCATAAGTAGAAGACTTTGACTTCGAGAATGCACTTCCGTCAAGAAGCGAGTCCTTTGACTTGATCTCATCCATCGCGCCGGTTTCAACTTTGAAGAAGATTTTCGGCACATGAAGATTCCTGTTGATGGAAGCAATCGCCTTGTTTACAAGCTCATCGGTATCAAAATCAACCACATACACAGATTTCGGGCTGATACGTTTCCAAAGAGCTTTGAACTCCGGCATGGCGAGCTTGTCGGGATCAACTTGCAGCTCGACGTTCTTGTCGCGGGCATTCTCCGGCTGCATAGCGCGGTTGTCATAGACGGAATCAAGAATATTGATCACAGAATCGCGGCTGTCCGCCACTTCCTCCGCAACCTGAATCGCGCCGTTTGCTTTGTCGGCATAATATTTGTCAGTCAGTACACCGCGCTTGACATATCCGTTGGAGATCAAATCCTCAAAGATCGCCTGAGCAATATCGCCATCCACAACCTGTTCGTTGCCTCTGGCATCCACAATGACCTTGCCCTTGAAGAGGTCGGCAGTAACCGCCACGGGGCGTCCGGCAACTGCATCGGCAAGCTCAGTCTGCAAGCCTTTTGCAAAGCTGTCATAGCTCTCACTGGCGATGACGGTCAGAACATTGATGGACTGCACATCATTTCCAAGCACGTTGGCGTCCATGCGCTCGCCGTCCTGATTGACGCATAGGCGCAGACCACGACCGACCTCTTGCCGCTTGCGAACCTCGCTGCTGCTTTGTTTCAGTGTACAAATCTGGAACACATTCGGGTTGTCCCAGCCTTCGCGCAGCGCGGAATGCGAAAAAATGAAGCGCACCGGAGACTTTTTCGGATCGCGATCCAGAAGCAGCTCCTTGTTCTTCATGATCAGGTCATAGGCGTCAATGTCGTCAGACGTGCCCTCCTTCTTGTCGGAGAGCTTGCTGTCGGTCATCTTGCCCTTCTTATCAACCGAGAAGTAACCGGCGTTGGTATCATGGGCAGAAATTGCGTCCAGATATTGAATGTAGTCCTCGTCGCCGATCTCACGCTGCATGGAGCTGAGAATGTCGTTGTATTCTTCCTCGAACATATCCGCATAGATGCCGTTAAACGGATGTCCAGCCTCGTCGTACTGCTTGTACTTTGCAACCTCGTCGATGAAGAACAGCGACAGAACCTTGATGCCCTTATGGAAAAGCTGACGCTCCCGCTCCAAGTGAGAAAGAATCGTTTCGCGGATCTGAATGCGTCGGAGCTGGTCTTCGCTGACCTTGCCGATCACATCTCCGGCAAAGACTTTGATACCGTTCAGGAACTCTACGGAGTTGTCGCGTCCGTCGATAGACTTGACCACAAAGCCTTCCTTATACTCGTCGAGCTTGCCAGACTCGCCGGAGTTGTCATAGAGGTTGTAGCCGATACCGACCGTGGCGGTTTTCTTGCGAAGTCCCTTTGCTCCAATGTAGTCAAACTGAATGGTCGCCGTCGGGTCGGCTTTGGAAAGATTGATGCTTTCCAGATAGACGAATCCCTCGGTTGCCGTGCTGCCGGATTCGGTAATGCCCTTAACGGCAATTTTCTTAACCAGCCGCTTGTTGTACGCCTCCATCGCGTCAAGGCGATAGACCATGTTATAAATGCTGTCTGATTTGTGGGTTGCGGAGTAGCGCAGCGTCAGCAGCGGATTAAACTCTTTCAGACGTTCCTTTGTCTGCTTGCCCTCGACCGACTGCGGCTCGTCAATAATCAGAATCGGGTTGGTCTTTGCAATAATGTCGATTGGACGGCGGGAGCGGAACTCATCCAGCTTCATGTAAATGCGTCGTGCATCCTTACCCTTGGCATTGAACGCCTGAGAGTTGATGATCATGACATTGATGGCGCTGTCCGACGCAAAGCGGTCAATTTCCGTAAGCTGCGCAGAGTTGTAGATGAAGAAACGAATCTTCTTGCCGTATTCCTCCGCAAAATGCTCTTGCGTCACCTGAAAGGACTTATAGACGCCCTCACGGATGGCAATGCTTGGCACGACCACGATGAATTTGCTCCAACCATAATGCTTGTTCAGCTCATACATGGTCTTGATGTAGGTATAGGTCTTGCCAACGCCCGTCTCCATTTCAATCGTCAGGTTATAGCGACCTTCCAGCTTATCCGACGGCTTGATCTGATTGGTACGCTGCACCTTTTGCAGATGTTCCAGAATCAGTTTGTCGGAAAGCTCCGGCACAATGCGTTCGTTGCGCCATCCGGTAAAATCGTCCATCGCGGCGATCACTTGCTGCTCACCTTCTTCAAGGCCACGATCCATCATATAGGTGGGCGTAAGGTACGGCTGTCCGGCGAAAACGTCAACAACTGCTTTTGCCGCATCTGCCTGAAATTTTTGGTGTTTGAATTGGAGTTTCATAACTGATGCTCCTTGGTTTTCTTTTGGATCATTTTCAAATTGATTTCCTTACATTTTTCACGGTTTTCATGAAACCTCTGCTCAATCTCATTGTTTGATTCCGTTTTAGTCGCAGGAAGTAAATCCGCATTATAGTAAGAAAACATTGTATGAACCGCTGCATTTGCAAAAGCCGCTAAAAAGCGAGATTCTATCGCAGGTACAGGTTTTCCCTCAAATGCGTAACGCCAGTCAACGAAGGCGTTTGAGAGCAAAATAAGCTCATCGAGTCCTTTTTCAGAGCCCGCATACTCCGGTGCCTTTTCGATTAAGTATGCCCACAGTTCCTGTTGAAAGGATTTCGGAAGCATCTGAAAAAGAATTAGCAAGTTGTGCTCTTTTCCACATTCAATTTGGTTTTTAGCTAAAATTGCCTTGAGTGCTAATTCGACAGAAAATGCGCCGTTTACAACTAAAGGGGCAAAAAGCAAAAGCAGCGTATCTGAATCGTCCCGGCTTAGTTGGTCAAGTGCTATATATGCGTTATAAAATGCCTTTGCTTGATAGACTAACAAGTCGGCGTTCATCACATCACCCTCACGCGCTTGGAAATGTCATTTGCATCCTCTGGCATATAGAGCTTGAAAATTTCGAACACGTTGATCTTCTCCGGGCTGGACGCAAAACCGGAATCGCGGAAGACAGCACGGAGCGGGCGGCGCTGTGCAATCTCCTTGACCACACTTTCGGGAATGTTCGTGTCAAAACAGGCGATGAGGTCGCCGTCATTGTAGGTGTGGACGGTGCAGCCGTCGATTTGCTCGGATTTGTACGGCAGGGACAGCGGCAGCCCCCAGTCGATCAGGCAGCCGAACAGCAGGTCGAGGTCGGTGCGGTCATCCTTGATGTTGGATTCCAGCCCCGCGATCATCCCCTGATCGTAATCATCCGGCGCATAGTAGACATCCTTCATGTTGGTATCGTCCAGCTTGAGGACACGGAAACCGGTATCGATAGGCGGATGCTCCTTTTCAAAGTATTCATCCGGCAGGTGTCCCAGTCTATCGCACTCTTTCTGGTGTTCAACATAATAACATGTCTGATCCCATTCGTGTTTTGAGAGTGCAATCGCTTCCAGACGCGCTTCCTGAATTTTTTCACCGGCACGGCGGATGCGCTCTTTGCCGATTTCGCAGATGTTCTTGTAGCCAGCTTTATAGGCTTCGCTCTGCTCGTCGCACTTTTCAGGTAGCTGCACCATAATGAATTTGCGGTGTCCGCCGTCCTCGGCGTTGAGCTGCATGACGGCGTGGGCGGTAGTGGCAGAGCCGGAGAAGAAATCGAGAATAATGCAGTCCTTAGAATCAGCTGTAATATATCGAGCGAGGTCTTTTATATCCGTGATACCCTTAGGGTTTTCAAAAACTCGCAATCCATCAAATATTTTGTTAAATTCTAAAGTCGCAGTTTGTGCATAGCTGAAGTGAACACTACGCATAACCTGTGCATCATAATCAAACAGATTGCGCCGAATGCGAGGCAGGGTTGTTTCGTCAGAACCGAACACTACTCTACCGGCCTCAATCTCTTCCTGCATACGCTTAATGGACGGGAATCTCCATCCTGCATCTGGACATTTGCATGGTTTGCCCGTCACCGGATGTATAACTTCATACTTAGGTCCGCCGCCACCGGGCCAACTGATGTTTCCGTCATCTCTATATGGCCCATGTTCATCAACCTTTGTGAAGCGCGCCAGTGGCTTTCTCTCATCATCTTTTGACCATGAAGCATATAACTTCTTCAATCCTTCGCCCACCGCTGTCCAATCGTCCCCGTAGCATTTCCTGAGACGAAGAAATTCAGCCTTGACCTCATCCACACCCTCTTTAGGTTCACGGAAAATAATTTGGCATTCGTATATATACCGGGCATTTTTGAAATACACAAGCATATATTCATGCCCAACCGAGAAGTATTTCGCATCATTTTTTCTGTTTTTGTCATACACTAAGCAGGCAACAAAGTTACTTGCTCCGAGGACTTCATCACATATTTTTCGCAGATTTTCTACCTCAGCATCATCAATGCTGATAAAAATGACCCCATCCTCCGTCAGCAGATTTCTTGCCAGCATCAGTCGAGAATAAATCATGCTGCACCAGTCGGAATGAAACCGTCCGTTGGTGTCGGTATTCTTGAACAGGCGGTTTTTGTCCTCGTCGTACATTCCCATCTGTGCGTTTTCTTCTTCCTGCGAGCGCATGAAATCGTCGGCGTAGATGAAGTCGTTGCCGGTGTTGTACGGCGGGTCGATATAGATCATCTTGACCTTGCCGAGATAACTTTCCTGCAAGAGCTTGAGGACTTCCAGATTATCGCCCTCGATGTAGAGGTTTTCGGTAGTGCCCCAATCCTTGCTCTCTGCCACACAGGGGCGCAGCGTCTTCCGGATCGGCTTGTTGGCTTCTACGATAGCTGCCTTCTTGCCGACCCATGTGAACTCGTATGCCTCGTCGCCATCCACCACGTCCGGCGAGAGCATCTGTTTCAGCAGCTCAAAATTGACCGCCCGCTTGTACACCTTCTTCTCCGGCGTGCTGTGTTCCTCATCCAGCATCTCCGTGATGCAGTTGGGAAACAGGGCAGCAATGCGGTCTATGTTCTGCGCCGTCAAGTCCGGCGATTCAAATCTCATATGGTTCATTTTGATTGTTCTCCAATCTTGCCTTTTCGTATTTTGCATTCAGGTAGTTCACAAAAGCAGAGCAAGTCACAAGCATATACTGCGCATCTTCAATAGTGGCATCTGTAAAATCAATACTTCCGTGTCGAATTCCACCAGCGTTTGACGTATAACCGTATAGCTTCTCAAAAGCACCTTTCATCGCGCTATGAATTGTCACTCCTGCATCGTCGAGCTTCTTTATAGCGTTTCCTAATGTTGCGTTTCCACCAGTCGAATTTGTAATGATACAGCACATCGCTTCTACTGCACTTATGGCATCTTTTATTGAATTTTCATAGTCTGGGCTTGCTTTATCTGAAAGACTTCTAATTGCCTTGTTTATATGTTTTCTGACAGATTCAAAACTAATCCTGCTTGCTTCTTGAACGGATTCAAGTTCTGCCGTATTGGTAATCGGAACGAACAAATCATCCATCAGCCGATACCCAGAATTTTCTTCTTCAAGAATGGAATTTATCTTCTTTGTAAACACCGGAAAGAAATTTGAATCGCGGCAGCAGTCGTTAGGACATGGGCTGATTGTACAATTTCTGCAACCGAACCGTCCACGTTGAAACTCCAAAAACAGCTCAATAATGGTGTATGGGTCATACCATTCGCTTTGTGGTATTTGATGATAGAACCTTGCCGCAATAATCTGTGTATTTCTTTCGGTGCTCACATTTGCTTCTCCGAGTTTGTCAATAATATATGCTAATATTCGGGAATTATCTGGAAGATACCGAAGCATTTCTACCATCCAATTATACAGTCTGTTGCGTAAACTCATATCAATGTCTGCTATCTGTTGTTCTTTATGCGCCTTAAAACCGTTTCTCTCTCCAAATGTCATGTGCTTGCGTACTCCTTTCTCAGCTTTTTCAACTCCGCATTCATTTCCATCTGCCGGTTAAGCTGCTTCTCTTTCTTCATCTTGTTTTCCAGCGTAGAAATCTGTTTTTCGAGCTGCTTCTTCTTTTCGTCCCGCTCGACAGACTCTTTCAGACTCTCGCCGGAATCTGTCTGCAGCGTGTCCCCGGCGATCTGGCGGACAAGGCTTTCATAGACGGCATCCATATTCAAGCCGTCGATGCTGAGATGCAGTTCGTCTTCCGACATCCAGTCCGTGTGATAATAGCGTCCCACCTTGAAGGCGTTGCTGCCGGATGCAGCAGCCTCCTTGTAGCCAATCCACGCCTGAGCCTTGCCGTCACAGGTCAGAATAAAAAGAATGTGGTACGGAATCTCCTTGTCGATTTGTTTCAGCACTGCTTCGTCAAGCTGCGGATCGTTCAGCCGCACCTCAAACACTTCAATCTCGGCCACTGCTTCGCCCGCAGCGATGTTCAGCGTAGACGCTGCCAGCTTGTTTCGCCAGTAGACCAGCCGGATCTGATCGACAAACACACGGCGCAAAGCAGGGGAAATGTCAAGATTCTCATAGAATTTCTGCTTCGGTATTCTTTTGTTAAATTCAGTCGCTTGAGGAAAACCTACCACTTTTAAAGTCACCTGCCAAACTTAGCTTTTAGTTCCGGATCACCATCTATCTGTTCAATCACCCACGGCTGCAAAAAATAATTTATTTGCGGGTTCGCCATATTTACTGCATGGGTTGATCCTGCAGGCAAAATAACATAAAAATGTTGCAATTCTAAAACCACTCCATCGTGCATCGGAAGCATCGCTGTATGAGTAGACTCATTAAGGAGATACCTTATTAGTTCTACTTTATTGCCGTCAATTCGTTTTAAATAAGCAATCCGAGCTTTTTTCAGCCGCTTATTATAATATTTGTCCTTGATCTTTTTTGCGATGATTACAACTAAAAACACTACCAGAATTGATGTCGATACAACAAATACAATTCCAATTGCAAATCCGTATTTGTCACGGAAGCTTGTCATATACAGTTTCTCTATTATTGCATTCGGAAGAAAAAGCAGTAATCCGCTTGCAACCGACAAAGCACCAAGTATGCGCGGGGGCAACTTCAAAAAATCAACAATATTCTTCATATAACCATCCTTATTTCACGACTAAGAAGCAAATCAGCTCAAAATCATCCAGCCCCGAAACCGCACTGAGCAGCGCAGATGTGCCGCCGCTCTTGAACAGACTGTCAATATCGTTTTCTTCTTTTGCGTCAATGATGGAATTGATCGCCTCGCTCAGTAGCTCAGAGATTTCACCCATTTTGCGTCCGTCATCCGTCTCATCATTGAATCGCTTACAAAGCTCCGCACAAGGCTCACCCTTGCCACGGCAGAGCAGACGCATCGTGTCGAGCAATTTCTTCGGGTTCAGGTAATCGCAGACAATTTCGCCCTCTTCACTGATGTAAACCATGTAGAAGGGGTGAATGCGGTTCCGGTTGTCAATGTTCACGCTGTCATTGATATTTCTGAGGACGAAAATCACACCGGCTGGAGAATCCTCCGTCTGCCCGACAACGGGACAACGGTGTGTAGCCCCTTTGGTGCGGTTTCGATGTCCTCGTGCTGCTTCATGTATTCGAGCAGATCAAGCCGGAACTCGTTAAGTCCCAAATCCATGATGGAAATGCCGCTGGTCATGTCTTCAATGTCCACGACTTCCTCTTGCAGCCGCTTGAGCTGTGCGCGGCGGTATTCAAGATCGCCTTTTTCTTCGGCATTGATCAGATCATCGTCGCCGGTGGAGGTCATGACCGAAATCTTCATGCGGGTTTCCACACGGCTTTTCAGGTTGATATACTCGTCGAGGTCCATATCCGGCCAGAAGTTTACGAGCTGGATATGGTCGTTTCTGCTTCCGATACGGTCAATTCGTCCGAACCGCTGGATAATGCGCACAGGGTTCCAATGAATGTCATAGTTGATGAGGTAGTCGCAGTCCTGCAAGTTCTGACCTTCGGAAATACAGTCGGTTGCAATCAGAATATCAAGCTCATCAGTGCTTCCGGGCAGAAGTACGGATTTTCCTTTGGAAACAGGCGAGAAACAGGTCAGCACTGTGTTGAGGTCTGCCCGAAGCTTTGGAATGGTGGTCTTTCCGTCAACCGTGCCGGTGATCTCTGCCGTTTCCAGCCCGAAATTCTCTTTTGCAAATTTACTGACGTTCGCAAAGAGATAGTCTGCGGTATCAGAGAACGCTGTGAAAATGATGATCTTCTTATTACCAGGATTGATTGGATGCTCGATTTTCTTCTGGATTAAACCAAATAATGTTTGCAGCTTCGTGTCATGCTCCGGCGTGATGTCGGCAATCATGAGGGACAGGAGTTCCAGATTATCTGCGTCCTTTTCCAGCTCGCACATCCATGAAACATAGTCCATATCAGCGAGGTCAATTTTAACCTTCTTGCCGACAGAGAAGAAGTCAGTGTTCTGATCATCGTAATCAAAATCTTCTGTGTCGGAAATCTCAGTCAGATTCAGGACACAGTCCCCAGACTGATAATTTTTTATCGTCCCAATCGTATCGTCAATCAGCTTTTTAATACGGTCAATCGTCAGGCGGAAAGAAGCCACCGAGCTTTCCAGGCGCTTGAGGAGGTTGATGCTCATAAGGCGGCGAATGCCTTCTTCACGTCCTTGCTGGGTCAGGCTGTTTCCCTTGTGATGCGTCATGTCGATGTACTTTGCCAGTTTCGACGGCATGATATAATTCGACGGCGTATAGATCGTCAGGCTCAACGACATAAGCAGATTGTAAATATCGTTATAGTTGATCGCATCATTCAAATCGGTCAAGCAGGGACGTAGAGAAATCGGCGGCAGACGTTCCGGGAATTTGCCGATGTCAGAAGTATTGTAATACTTTTCGATGTGCTTTCTTGAGCGCGCAATCGTCACGCTGTCCAGCAATTCAAAGAAATCAAAATCCAGCGTCCGAAGAAGTTCGTCCGTCGTGCGTTCTTCGGCAGGGAGCTTGCTCCATGCGTTGAAGGCCTTCTGTGCCTGACGGAAAATTTCATCAATGCTTTTGGTTGTGTCGAGCTTTTTGCTCATCTGTGAGGCATCACCCTCATAGGCAAGTGCAAGCTGATTTTTGAGATCGATAAACTTGTTGTTGACTGGCGTTGCCGAGAGCATAAGTACCTTCGTTTTTACACCGGCACGAACTACTTTATTGAGTAGTTTCAGATAACGGTTTTCCTTTGCATCCTCACCGGACACCTCACCGCCGTTACGGAAGTTGTGGCTCTCATCAATGACAACAAGGTCATAGTTGCCCCAATTCAAGCGGTCAAGATCAATTCCGTTCGACTGTCCATGCTCGCGGGAAAGATCCGTATGATAGAGGACGTCGTACCTCAACCGGTCTGCTGCAATGGGATTGTTGATATAGTTGCCCTTGTATGTATTCCAGTTCTCAGAGAGCTTTTTCGGGCAAAGGACAAGCACAGATTTGTTGCGGTTCTCATAATACTTGATCACTGCAAGCGCAGTAAATGTCTTGCCGAGACCAACGCTGTCTGCCAGAATACAGCCGTTGAATTTCTCAAGTTTGCTGATGATGGCAAGAACTGCGTCGCGCTGGAAGTTATAAAGCATCCCCCAGATTTTACTTTCCTTAAAACCCGTTGCCTCGTTAGGCAATTCGTCTTCAGATATATCATCAAGAAATTCGTTGAAAATATTATAAAGCGCAACAAAATAGATGTATTCAGGTGCGTTTTCGCGGTATGCAGCAGAAATGTTTTCAATCACAACGTCTGTAACTTCTTGTAGTCTATTTTTATCATTCCAAAGTTGTTCAAAAAGTTTGAGAAAATAATTGGCATTCTCATAGCTTTCGGTTTTCTGTACCGGATAATAAGCGTTGTTGCCGCGCTCACAGCCGAGGTCAACAGTAGTAAAACCGTTGATCGGCATATAGGTACTTTCATCGACTGTCATAAAGCCCATCATCTGCTCCTGCGTGACATTCGACTTAAAAATGGCTTTGCGCCTGATCCAGTCTGCGCATTCTTTTGCAACCGCCTTTTGTGTCAGCTCATTGCGGAGTTTTACTTCAAACTCTGTGCCATATAAACTACATTCTCTTGAAATGCGGGGAATGTAGAATTCCCGCTGTGCTTTAGGTGTTTTTTCAGTTACAAAAGTTGGGGAGGTAAAAATGAAACGCAGCTCATCGATGCTTTCAAGCTGCTTCTTCAACTCTTGGTATGCATAAATCGAAAAGCATGCCGCAGCGATAGATAGTTTACTCCCTGTCCGAATGCTTTCTTGCAGGTCGTTCTTGACGATATGATTGATATTATCGATGATTTGCATTTACCCACCTCAATAATTAGAGCTTTGTAATGATTTAGTTCCAATATCACCAGCAAGCGCCAAAGATTACTTTTTATCCGGCACGATCTCCACAATATCCTCGATTCTACAATCCAGCGCGGCACAAATCTTCATGAGTATCTCTGTGGTGACATGCCCATTTCGTCCCATCTTGGTGACGGAAGCTGGGCTGATGCCCGCCTTTTCACACAAGTCTTTCTTTTTCATGTCCTTATCGATGAGCAGCTTCCAGAGTTTTTTATAACTCACAGACATAAATATCTCCTCCGTACCAATATACAAAAAAATGCTCTGCTACTTGGCAGAGCATTCGGTCTATTGCAGCCATACTGCCAAGGCCTATTCCAACACTTGACAGCGTTGTTTATAATGATAGCACATTTGGGCAGGGAAAGCAAGAAAATGATAAATCCGCACGAATTACGACTCTATTAAATTTCTTTTCGAGCCACAAAAGAAACAGTTGAACCTCCGAGCAGTCAGAGCTACAATGCCAACACCTCATAGCGAGGACAAACTGATTGGAGGTCAAATAATGAATTATGAAGTAAACTCATTTCAGAACTACGAATCGATCACCATTGACGAACTGAAGGATCAAGCTAACAGTCTGCTGAATCTGGTAACGGAAGAACAGCGACTGCTGCGCGTATGCATGAATAATGGCAAAGAGTTCCTGCTGTTCTCTCAAGACCTGCTCGCTCCGATCTGCGATTCCGACTTTCGCTTGATCCTGCTGTCAGCAATGCGGTATGCGATGGGCAGGAATACTTGTATGCCCATGGTAGTCGCTGATTATATCAAGCGTCACATTCAGCTTCTGGATGATAAGTTTCTCGTACTGGCTGCCGATGAGATTAGGCGGTATCTTGAAGATTACGCAGAACACGAGCCGAATCCGAATCTTTGGCATGGCCTTTTAGGTGCACTTGAGACAGAACAGAGAGAGCGTGCCACTCGTAAGGCAAGGAAAATCAGACCTTGCCCAGCCTGCGGAAAGCCATTGGAGATCATGAGCATTGCTGACAATCGGCATTCACCTGGCGGATTTGATGTAATTGCTCACTGCCGGAACTGTCTCGCTGATTACGAATGGTTCTGTGATAAAGATGGCAGTGTCTCAGATATGAAGCAGTATTTCTTCGGGTAAGGCGAGTGTAAACAGCGGACGCTCATATGAACAAGTGCATTCTCGTATTTCAATATGCTTTCCCTTAAAATGCCCCTCAAATTACGGGAATGCGATAGTTATTGAGGGAAAGCGAGTTTCACCTTTAGAGAGCAAATGCGTGAGGGTATTCTTTGTCTATAGCGCCGCAGCTTCTGAGCCGCCATCCCCGCAGAAACCACTTGCATAACACCCTGCTCAGAGTTACAATGCAGCCAACTGCAATGAGAAACGCTTCCCATCCGGCATCGGTGAACCTTCACCGAAAACCGGGCGGGAAGCGTTTTTGACCACATAGATTACCACAGACGGCGCTGGAACACCCGGAAACAGTGGAGATAAGAGCGTCAAAGAGTAAGTAAAACAAATAGGAAATGGCTAAAAACCGCTATAAACAAGCGAAAAAAGTGTTCTCAATAAGTTTGGGAGCAGGAGGCCCGTGGTTCGAGTCCCCGCACTCCGACCAAAATAACTTTGAAAAGCCGCCTTTTTAGGCGGTTTTTCTGCGTTAAAAGTTCAGTTTTTTTCATTTTGCGTTGACCGCATAAGTTGCTGAAAAATATGGGTCAAAGTGCGAAAACAGTAATGCGGCGGCAAGTTCAATTTGCCGCCGTTTTCTCATTTGACCCACAACCTGACCCACACAGGCAAAACTGAGACAACCACACGGAATTCGGGGGCAAAAACCGCCTTAAGATGTTCAGATTGAAAATGCAGTTGAAATAGGCTATTATTGGACAACGGTAAGCCTTGTGCCTGCAAAGCCAGCCGTACGGTGTTCCCGTGCGGCTTTTTGTATTTCGCATTCCACATGCAAAACGGAGAGATGCTTTAAAGCAGTATCTCCGGTGATGAAACGGCCCCGTGCGTCCTTGGGTATCTGCTCGGCGGCAGCTGACAGCGGACCGCTTTAAGATGAATATCGTCAACTGTGCCCTGCTTGGCGCATTTGTTCTGTCCATGCCAGAATGGCCGGACGTGGAACGGCTGACGGACTTTTACGAATACCCGGGCGGCAGCGGCTATGAAGGGCGGTTTACCCGGTGCGGTATCTGCACACTGATGCAGGAACTGAGATCGTACGACCTGACGCCGGCTCTGTGTCATCCGGACTATACCATGAGTGAGACCGGCGGCGCGACAAGCTTTGTGCGGACGTATACCCTGGCCTCCGGCGGACCGTACTGTGACTGCGGCTATAAGAAAAAAATGCGTGAAAAAAGTGCCCCTAGGCTTTCTTGGTGTCCTTGCTGCCCAGGACCTTAATGCCGGTGGTGCCGAACAGCACGCCGGCGGCGAACATGGCAAATTTTTTCATGTCAGATCACTCCTTTATCCTTTTATATTGTACAGCGGTTAACCAAAACTAACTGCTGCCTGTAAGATAGCACAGCACAGGAAAAAAGCGAGACTTTTCCGAAACAAAACCGCCAAAAATGTCATGGAACACAGTGTGTTCCGCAAGAAAAATGACAAACACGCCACGCACAGCCGTAAAAATACGCAGACCGCCGGAGGTGTCAGCGACACCTCCGACGGCCTGAAGCAAAGGCAGCGAGATAAAGGAAGGAAGTTTTTTATAAGGAAGGTTTGGTGGGCGGGAGTAGCGCCCATGAAGAAGTTTCTTGCCCGCTGCCCGGGGAAAAGGCAAGGTCATGCCCGCGCCGGTGCGTCACGGCGTATAGCCAGCAGCCCCGCCGCCGACAGCGGCAGGCAGGCCGTCAGGCCCCACAGGGGGATGCCGTAGCCTACCTGCTCGATGAGCCGCCCCAGCACCGTGGGCGCAATCAGTGCGGACAGAGATACGCCCAGCACGATGATGGATGAGGCCGAAGCCGTCCGAGTGGGGAACGTCTCGCAGCAAAGGATCACCAGGGCCGGGACTTCCGCGCCCTGCAGCAGGCCCAGCAGCACCAAAAGCACCCGCTGGACGGCCAAAGACGGCGTCAGCAGCAAAACCGCAAACACACCGGCCGACAAAAAACAGGTAAGCAGATAGAAAGTCCGCACCGGCATACGCTTATACACCAGCGGCGAGAGCATACGGACCACCAGTGCGCCCAGGAAAAACAGGGTGAGCATGGCGTTGGCCGCGCCGCCTGCCATGTGGTGCACGGTCTTGTAGTAGTTAGGCAGCCAGACGGCGATGCCGTTCTGGAAGCACAGATACAGGAAACAGCACAGCAGATAGAGCCATGCGCGCTTGTCACGAAAGATCTCCGCCGGGTTGGCCACGGACCTGTCCCGCAGGGCCGTCATATCGGCGTAGGGCGTGTGGGGCGTGGCGCGGCGGGACACCGCCCAGAATACCGCGCCCAACACCAGCGCCGCCGCGCCCAGCACCAGATACGGTACGGCAAAGGTGGCGGGGCGGCCGCTGTCGGTAAGCCATGTCACCAGCAGGGGCGCCAGCATGGCGCCCAGACCGTAGAAGCCATGAACGATGGGCAGCAGCGTGCTCTTCTTCTCGGGAAACACGTCGGCGATGACGCCGTTCATCAGCAGGTCGATCGTGATATAGCCCACACCGCCGATCAGCGCAAACACCAGCAGCAGCCCGTAGCTGTCATTGCCGTACAGGGGCATGGTGCCGATGGTCACACCGGCCACGCCCACCAGCACCGCGCCGGCCAGCAGGCCGTACAGCTTGTGGAGCCGTTCGCCGAACAGGCCCAGCAGCACCGTCATCACGATGCCGCCCAGGGACTGAATGGTCATCACGAAGCCCTGGCGGCTTTCGGTGATGCCGAAAAAGGCCATCATGGACTCGGCGTTGGCGCCAAAGGCGTTGAAATAGACGCCGTACAGCAGAAACAGGGCGAAGCACAGGGCCGCCAGTAGCGGCAGGATACGCTTTGCGCCGCTCATGCCCGGCTCCTCATGGCGGCCAGGGCATGGAAGGTCTCCCGCAGCGCGGGATATTGCCGCAAGTAGAGCTGGTAGTAGGGCTCATAGGCGCGGCCACATTCCGCATCGGGGTACAGAACGGTATCCGGCTTGACGATGGCATCGCAGGCGCTCTCCACGGAGGGATACACACCGGTGCCAACACCGGCCAGAATAGCCACGCCCAGCGCCGGGCCCTCCAGCGCCGCCTTGGCGGTCTGGATGGGGCAGCCGTACACATCGGCCAGCATTTGACGCCAGAATGCGCTCCGCGCGCCGCCGCCGCAGGCCATCATTTCCTCCGTAGGCACATTCATGCCCCGGAGCACATCCACGCACTGACGCTGGGAGTAGGTAACGCCCTCCAGCACAGCGCGGATCAGGTGGCCGCGGCCATGGCCGCCGGACAGGCCAATAAACGCGCCCCGGGCCTTCTCGTCCAACAGCGGGGATCGCTCGCCCATCAGATAGGGCAGGAACAACAGGTCGTCGGCGCCGATGGGGGTTTTCTCGGCCAGGGCCGTCATCAGCTCGTAGGGGTCCACGCCCTGTTTGGCCGCCTCGGCCACCTCGCCGGCACAGCAGGTATCCCGCAGCCAACGCAGGGACTGACCCGCCGCCAGCGTGCAGCTCATTACCGCCCACTTGCCGGGAACGGCGGAGCAGAAGGTGTGTACGCGGCCCGCCGGGTCGATGGAAACGCTGTCCGCATGGGCAAAGACCACGCCGGAGGTGCCCAGCGTCGTAAAGGCCTTTCCGTAGCGGACAGTACCGGTGCCCACAGCCGCGGCGGCGTTGTCGCCCGCGCCGCCCACCACGGGCGTACCCTCGGCCAGGCCGGTCAGGGCGGCGGCTTCCGCCGTCACCGTTCCGGTCACGTCCACAGACTCGTACATCCGGCCCAGCAGCGCCGGGTCGATGTCCAGCTTGTTCAGTATCTCGTCGGACCACTGCCGCCGGGGCACGTCCAGCAGGTTCATGCCGGAGGCATCGGATACCTCGGTGGCAAACTGGCCGGTGAGGCAGTAGCGAATGTAATCCTTGGGCAGCAGGATATGACGGCAGGCCTTGTAGACCTCCGGCAAATGCTTCCGCACCCACAGGATCTTCCCGGCGGTAAAGCCCGCCAGGGCGGGGTTCGCGGTGATGGCGATGAGTTTCTCCGCGCCCACAGTCTCGGTGATCTCACGGCACTCCTCGCCGGTGCGGCCATCGCACCACAGGATGCTGCGGTGCAGCACCTCTCCCCTCTCGTCCAGCATCACCAGACCGTGCATCTGTCCGGAGATGCCTACACCGGCAACATCGGCGGCGGCCACACCGCTTTTGTGCAGCACGGCCTGCACCGTCTCCCGCACAGCACGCCACCAGTCGGACGGCTCCTGCTCAGCCCAGCCGTTCTGGGGCTGGTAGAGGGGGTATTCCACCGTGTGGGCGGCCATGGCCGTACCATCACTGCGGAACAGCACCGTCTTGGTACCGGAGGTGCCCAGGTCGATACCCAGCAAATATTCCTTCATAGCCTTGCGCCTCCTTTAGGCAGGGCCGCCCTTCCGGGCGGCCCGCAATATGTCATTTCTCAGTGGAACAGCACCCGGTTGACCACAGATTCCAGATACTCCTGACGGCCGCTGGGCACATCGAAGCTCTTGAGGCCCTCGGCGTAATCCGCCAGAGACTCCAGGGTCATCTCACCATCCACGATCTTCTTGCCCACGCCGCTGTCATAGCTGCTGTAGCGCTCCTTGATGAACTGGTCCAGACGGCCATCCGCTTTCAGCTCCAGCGCCTTGCGGAGACCCAGGGCAAAGGTGTCCATACCGGAGATATAGGCCAGCAGGATATCCTCGAAGGTGTTGGACTGGCGTCTGGCTTTGGCGTCAAAGTTCAGGCCGCCGTTGGTAAAGCCGCCGGCGCGGAGGACCTCCATCATGCAGTAGGTGGCGCTGTACACGTTGGCGGGGAACTGGTCGGTATCCCATCCCAGCAGATAGTCGCCCTCGTTGGCGTCGATGGAACCGAAGCTGCCGTTGACGATGGCAGTACGCAGCTCATGCTCGAAGGTATGGCCCGCCAGGGTGGCGTGGTTGGCCTCGATGTTCATCTTGAAATCCGCCGTCAGGTCGTACTTCCGCAGGAAGTTCATGCAGGTGGCCACGTCGAAGTCGTACTGGTGCTTGGTGGGCTCCTTCGGCTTGGGCTCCAGATAGAAATCGCCGGTAAAGCCGATCTTGCGGCCGTAGTCACGGGCCATACGCAGGAAGCGGGCCATGTTGTCCAGCTCCAACCCCATGTCGGTGTTCAGCAGGGTGTCATAGCCCTCGCGGCCGCCCCAGAATACATAGCCGGTGGCGCCCAGCTTCACCGCGGCGTCCAGGCAGGCCCGGACCTTGGCAGCGGCAGCGGCAAACACATCGGCGCAGCAGGAGGTGGCGGCACCGGCCATGAACTTCTTGTCGCCGAAGTTGTTGGCCGTTACCCACAGGCACTTCTTGCCGGTCTTCTTCTGCAGCTCGTACAGATAATCCACCATCACGCGGAAGTTGGCGATACTCTCGGCCAGGGTAGCGCCCTCCGGGGCGATGTCCACGTCATGGAAGCAGTAGTAGTCGATGTCCAGCTTTTCCATCAGCTCGAAGGCGAAGTCCGCCTTGGCGCGGAACTTGGCCATGGGGTCCGTCTGGCCCATGGACTTATCCATGGTACCGGAGCCGAACATATCCACGCCCTCGGCGTCGATGGTATGCCAATAGCTCAGGGCAAACTTCAGATGCTCACGCATTTTCTTGCCGGCGATGACCTCGTCCGGGTCATACCAACGGAAGGTAAAGGGGTCGGTCCCCTTGGGATCGTAGACGACCTTACTCACATCAGCGTACTTTTTCATGTTATTACACCTCCGAAGTATGTTTCGTTTTTACGCGGGAACGGATCATGGGCACCACCAGCTGGATGATAACGGCCACCAGCAAAATCGAGCCCTTGATGGTATCGTTGATCAGAGCGTCCACCTGCAGGGAGGCGATGATCTTGTCGATAATGGTATAGCTCATGGCGCCGAACAGAACGCCCAGAAGCTTGCCCTTGCCGCCGCTCATACTGATACCGCCGATGACCACCGCGGCGATGGCGTACATCTCGTTGCTCTTACCCAGGGTAGCCGGGTCGACGGAGCCGTTCATGGCCAGCCACAGGAAAGCGCTCAGGCCGGTGAGTATGCCGGTGATGACATAGACCGCCACACGGGTGCGGTTGACGTTGATACCGGCCAGGGCGGCAGCGCGTTCATTGCTGCCCAGGGCATAGACGGTCTTGCCGAACTTGGTGCAGGTGGATATGAACACCATGATGACCGTGACCAGCAGCAGCACGATGCCCACCACGGGAACAGTGGCGATCTTCAGCTGGCCGAAGCCGTAGAAGCTGGCATAGTGGTCCAGGGTACCGGTCATATTGAAGATGGAGGACCCGGTAGTCCGCAGGTAGTACTGAGCCACCGAACGGAAGATCAGCATTGTGGCAAGCGTCACGATGAACGCAGGCATTTTCACCAGGCCGATGAGCACACCGTTGAACAGGCCGCACAAGCCGCCGGCCACCAGGGCGAACAGCAATGTGAGGAACACGCTGTCCGTGGCATTGAACACCACCACGGAGAAGCTGCCCACCAGCGCCAGCATGGAGCCCACGGACAGGTCGATGCCGCCGGTGATGATGACCAGGCCCATGCCGAAGGCCATGATGCCCACCACGGCGGAGTGCCGCAGGATGTTCATCACGCCACTCCAGGTGGTCGCGCCGTGGTTAATAAACAGATAGGCGATGAAGATCGCCAGTGCGATGAGGATAAAGCTGTAATTATTGATCCAGGCGGCAATGCCTTTCTTGTTCAGCCCCGGTTTTTTGGTCTGGGCCTTCAGTTCCGTGTTCTGACTCATACGTTTACCTCTCCCTCCGTTGCGTGTATCACATTGGTCGCATACAGCATGACTCTCTCCTCCGTGATCTCCTCACGGGGCAGGATCGTCTGGATATGCCCGTGGTAGAACACCACACAGCGATCCGCGATCTTCTGTATCTCCGGTATCTCCAGGGTGTTGACCAAGATGGTCTTGCCCTTCTCGGCCAGCTCCAGGATCAGCTTGTAGATCTCCGCCTTGGCGCCCACATCGATACCCTGAGTGGGGTTATCCATGATAAGGATATCCGCCTCAGTGGTGAGCCACCGGCCCAGGATCACCTTCTGCTGGTTGCCGCCGGACAGTGACAGGATCAGGTCGTCATGGCTGTTGGCCTTGATGTTCAGCATATCCCGCATCCTGTTGTACTGCGCCACCTCTTTCCGCCCGCGGATCAGCTGGTGATTGGCAGAAAGCGTGTGCTCGGAGATGTAGTTGTTCTCCAGCAGCGTGAAATCCGGGATGACGGAGTTTTCCTTGCGGTTGGCAGGGATCATGCCGATCTTGTGGCGCATGGCGTTATGTATGCCGCCGTGGTGCAGCGGCTCTCCGTTGACATACACCGTGCCCGAAGCGATGGGAATCGCGCCGAAGATCGCCTGCATCATCTCACTGACGCCGGCACCCTTCAGGCCCGTCAGGCCGATGATCTCGCCCTTACGCACCTCCAGATCCACGTTCTCGAACCCTTCGCCGCTGAGGTGCTCCAGCTTCAGCGCCACATCACCCAGCTGGCGGGGCTGGTACACCGAGGCCTCGGAGTAGCTGCTGCCCACCATAAGACGGGTGACAGCCTCCGGCGTGGTGTCGGCAATATTGCCGGACTGAATAAAGCATCCATTCCGCAGGACCGTGTAGCGGTCCGCGATGGTAAATATCTCGTTCATTTTGTGGGAGATGAAGATGAAGGACTTGCCCTGCTCCTTCAATCGCCGCACGATACTGAACAGGTGCTCGATCTCCGCGTTGTTCAGCGCGGTGGTCGGCTCGTCCAGAATAAAGAGCTTCGCATTGGCGTGAAGTGCCTTTGCGATCTCCAGCAGCTGCTTTTTGCTGGTCTCCAGCTCGTCTACCATGGCGTTGGGGTCGATATCCACGCCCAGGTCGCTCATCAGCTGGCGCGTCTGCTCCAGCATGGCCCGCTTATCCAGCGTGCCCAGCTTGGTCAGCAGTTCCTTGCGAAGAAAAATGTTCTCGTACACCTTCAGATCGTTAAACAGGTTCAACTCCTGGTGTACAAAGGCGATACCTGCCTGTTCTGTCCGCTTGACGGAAATGTCGTGCATTTGCTCTCCGTCAAACTCGATCTCGCCCTCATCCCGCTGATGCACACCCGCCAGGATGTTCATCAATGTGGACTTACCGGCGCCGTTCTCTCCCAGCAGCGCGTGTACTTCCCCGCGCTCCACGGAAAAATCAACGTGCGAAAGCACTTCCACACCGGAGAATGATTTGGTGATATTGGTCATTTTCAGCAATTCCATGCCGCACGCCTCTCTTTGCTGTTTGATAAGATCCCTTCTGCGAAGGGGGAGGTGCCCCGCGGGCGCCGAAGCGCCCGCGAAGCCCTCGGAAACGACTTTACTTACTTGGAGACAGCGTCACCGAAGCCCTGGAAGTCGTTGACGTTGGTAGCATCCACCACGGACACGGCGATGACGTGATCCTGGGTGACGGTACCGCCCTCGATGTGGGTGACCATGTCATCCACGGCAGCCTTGATCATCGCGGGATCGTAAGTAACGGAGAACAGATCGGCCAGCTTGGCAACCTCAGCGGTGTAATCCTTCTGATGGATGCCCTTCAGCACGGAGTAGATCTCGTTCAGACCGGAGGAGGTGCCCAGATGCACACCGGCGTTCAGGAAGGCATCCTTCTTCTCGGCGTCGATCTCGGAGCTCTTCAGCGCCTCCAGGATGCCCATGGCGATCTCGTCGTCGTGGGTGAAGATCCACTTGGTGGCGGTGATGTCCTCAACAGTGCTGGCATCCAGCCAGTTGATGAACAGTTCCTTGCCCTTGCTGCGGCTCCAGCCGGTGTAGTCGGTGGACTGGATGGCAGCGATCTGCTCCTCGGTCCAACCATTTTCCTTCAGCACGCTGAAGAAGCCGTCGTTACGCATGGTGGGAACGGAAGAGTTGTCACCGGGCATGATGAGGACCTTGTCGCCAGCCTTCATGCCGTCGGCGATGAAGCGCTTGGCGGTCTCGGCGCCGATGCCGTTGTTATCGCCCTTGACGCAGGCAACAGCAGTGGAAGCAGCGGAGTCGATGATACGGTCGAACATCACATAGGGGATGCCGCTGGTGGCCAGCTTGGCCATGGTGTTCTCCAGGGTGTTGTCCTGAGGCAGAATGACCACATAGTCAGCGGTCTTGTTCTCGATCAGGTCCTCCACCTGCTGGATCTGGTTGGCGGCGTCGGAAGAGGTGATGACGGTGGCGGCATACTTGCCGGCGTCATTCAGCTCCTGCGCCTTCTCCTGCGCATAGGTCATCACAGCGCCGGTCCAGCCGTGGTCGGCATTGGGGACCAGGATCGCGATGCGATTACCCGTGGCAGCATCGTTGTCCTTGTTGGCGTCATCGTCCTTCTTCTCGCCGCAGGCGACAAGAGACAGGGCCATGACCAGCGCAAGGATCAGTGCCAGTACTTTCTTCATGGTTGTTTCCTCCTAAAAATTTTTTATAGATACGGACAAAGTCCGCCTATAACGTGTTCTTACAGCTCCACCCAGGCAGAGTCCTTGGCTGCGGAGTCGATGACCGCGTGAATGAACTTCACGCCGTTGAGGCCGTCGGTGACGGTGGGATAGTCGAAAGAGCCGTCGTTGGCCGTACCGCCCGCCTTCACCGCCAGAATGGCGCTGATGATGTTCTTGTAGATGTTGGCAAAGGCGACGATCAGTCCCTCGGGATGGCCGGAGGGGATGCGGCTGTACGCGCCGGCCTTCTCGGTGATATAACCGGTACCGCGGGACAGGATCTCCGTGGGCTTGCCCTTGGGGGTGTACTTCAGATAATCAGGATAGTGCTGCTCCCACTCCAGTGCGCCCTCGCTGCCGTAGATGCGGATGGTCAGGCCATTGAGCTTACCCGCCGCGATCTGAGAGCACCAGTACGCGCCGTTGACACCGTTTTCGTACTCGACGAGCATATTGGCGTTCAGGTCCAGCTCCTTGCCGTAACGGTTCACGGTGGCGGCCAGACGCTTGATGTTCAGGCCGGTCAGGTAGTGGACGGAGTTCTCGATGTGGGTGCCGATGTCACCCACACAGTTGGAGATACCGGACACCGCCGGATCGGCGCGCCAGACGGACAGCTTAGTGGTGCCCTCGCCGGGGACGCCCAGCTCATCGATGAGCCACTCCTGGACATACTCCGCATTGACGGCGGCGATCTTGCCGATCTTGCCCTCGGCGATCATCTCGCGGGCCACCTTCATCATGGTGTAGCCGGAATAGGTATAGGTGACGCCGAAAACCAGGTTTTTCTCCTTGGCCAGGGCCACCAGCTCCTGCGCCTGTTCCACGGTAAAGCACAGAGGCTTTTCGCATACCACATGAATTCCGTGCTGCAGGAAGCACTTGGCCACGTCGTAGTGGGTGTTGTTCGGAGTCGTGATGCTGACGAAATCGATACCGTCGGGACGCCTGCTCTCCGCCTCGGCCATGGCCTCATAGCTGGGGTACACGCGGCTCATGTCCAGGGAGTAGGTCTCGCCGGTCTCACGGTTCTTCTCCGCATTGGTGGAGAAGCAGCCCGCCACCAGCTGTGCGCGGGGGTCAAAGGCGATGGCTTTGCGATGCACCTCGCCGATAAAGGCGTTCATGTGGCCACCGACCATGCCGTAACGGATCTGAATACCCATATTGTCCTCCTTGTCGCGTTTCAGTTGGCAATAGCGTCGTCAAACTTCACATCGGACTTCTTGAAGTCCACCTTCTTCACGAAAGCGGCCGCCTCGGTAGCGCCCTCGATACGGTCCATACCGCTGTCCTCCCATTCCACGGACAGAGGGCCGTCGTAACCGGCGGCGTTCAGCACGCGGATGATCTCCTCGAAGTTCACGTCACCATGACCCAGGGAGCGGAAGTTCCAGCCGCGGCGCAGGTCTCCGAAATCGATGTGGGAGCCCAGCAGACCGCTGCGGCCATCCAGAGTCACCGCCGCATCCTTCATATGGACGTGGTACACGCGGTCCATAAAGTCGCGCAGGAACAGATGGGGCGTCACGCCCTGCCACAGCAGGTGGCTGGGGTCGAAGTTCAGGCCGAACTCGGGGCGGTCGGCAAACTTCTTCAGCAGCTTCTCGGTGGAGTAGTAGTCGAAAGCGATCTCGCCGGGATGGACCTCCAGGGCAAACTTGATGCCGTTGGCCTTGAACTCATCCAGGATAGGGGACCACAGGCGCACGATCTCATCGTAGCCGTTCTCGATCATCTCCTCGGTGGTCTGGGGGAAGGAATACAGCCACTTCCAGATGGGAGAGCCGGTGAAGCCCGTGACCACATAGCAGCCCAGCTTCTTGGCCACCACGGGGGCCTTCTTCATGGTGTCGATCGCCCAGGCGCGGATCTCCTCCGGCTTGTCGGCCAGCGCCGCGGGAGCAAAGTTGTTCAGCCGGGGATCGGGAGCGTCGCCCACACACTGGCCGATGATGTGGCAGGCCAGGGCCTTGCAGATCAGGTTGTTCTTCGCCAGGGTCTCCTTGATCCAAGCCACATAGCTGTCATCGCTGTATGCACGATCAATGTCGATGCCGTTGCCCCAGCAGGCGACCTCCAGGCCGTCATAGCCCATCTTGGACGCCAGCGCACACAGTTCATCGAAGGGCAGGTCCGCCCACTGGCAGGTGCAAAGAGTTACCGGTCTGTTTCCCATGATACATTCCTCCTGTTAAAAAGTTAAATCATCATCGGCCTGCGCCGATCGGATCACAAACTTACTGCGAGTGCCGCACACGCACACGGTTGTGGGTATACACCACGCCGGCGGCGGGCCGCCGTCCGGTGTGGATATAGTCGAACAGCACACGCACCGCCTCGTCCCCCTGGGCGAAGGGCTCCTGGGTCACAGTGGCGGCAATGCGCCCTTCCTCCATATACCGCAGCACGGCCTCCGTCCCGTCCACCGCCAGCACGCGGATATTCTTTCCGCTTTCCAGGATGGCCCGCATACCGCCGTCGATACCGGCGGCGGCAAAGCACACCATGTCCGGCGTGTGGTCCGCCAGATAGGCCCGCAGCACCTGATAGGAGACATCGTCGTCGTCCTGATTTTCCAGCACGGCGTCCACCGTGATCTCCGGCGTGCCCTCCAGTGCGGTCCGCAGACCGCGCACGCGGTCCATATGGCCGCGGACATTGGTGCTGCCGATAACAGCCGCCACGCGGCCCCGGCCATTGAGCATGAGCTGCACCAGATCTCCGGTGATCATACCGCTGTTGTAGTAGTCGCAGCCGACAAAGGCCACACGGTCGACATCGATATCGGTGTTGACTGTGACCACCGGTATGGGCAGTGACTGCAGGTACTCCGCGACCTCGGGCACATCCAGCGGCATGACCGCCAGCGCGTCCACGCCCTCGGCCACCAGCCGGCGCATGGCCTGCAGCTGCGTGGCGGCGTCGTAGCCCTTGATCTCGCGGATGGTAAGGGTGGTGCCGTAGCTGGAGAGTTTTCTGGCGCGGCTCTGTGCGCCGCGGAGCACCTCGTCAAAAAAGGGATTGCCGACGGAGGGTATGACCATGCCGATGTGGGTGCGCTGACGGGAGCGAATAAGCGCCTGGGCCAGCTGGTTGGGCTGGTAGCGCTCACGCTCGGCAATGTCCAATATACGCTTGGCCAGCTCGGGATTTACGTTGCCGCGGCCATTGAGCACCCGGTCGACGGTGCCGCGGCTGGTGCCCGCTTTTTCAGCGATCTGCTTGATGGTCACGCGTCCGCTTCTCCTCTCCGAAATTTGTATCGCCCTTGGCGATGTGTCATTTGTGCTCGAGCACGAATTGACTGTGCTCGAGCACAGTTTCAAAATACCATCTCTTTTGTGATCTGTCAACGGAAAAGGGCCGGCATGGCTCTATTTCTGTAGAGTTGCCTAAACACGGCGAAAAACTTTTGTTGTTTTTCCCAGTAGACATTTCGGAATTCCCTGTTACCCGCAACGCTTTGTGCCAAACATTCCAAACCAATAAGGTGGCTGCCAAACAGCAAAAGGGGCCACCATACAGTGGTCCCTTTTATACGGAACAAGCCGAACGGCTCCCAGGTGCGTGCCTGGGAGCCGTTCGGTGCAAGGGGGAGGAAAAGGAGTAAAGGGAGAAAACAAGCTATTTGGTGCAGACCGGCAGGAACTGGCCGAAGCAGTCGGGCAGGACCTGACCGTCACGCATAGTGGTGCGGCCGCGAAGGATGGTCTCGACCACCCGGCCCTGGAAGGACATACCGTCATAGGGGGACCATTTGGCTTTAGAGTACATCTTCTCCTGACGGAAGGTGTAGGCCCCGGACATATCCACAATGGCCAAGTCGGCATCGGCTCCGGGGCGAATAACGCCCTTGCGGGGATAGAGGCCGAAGGTACGGGCCGCATTGGCGGAGGTGATCGCCGCCACGCGGGGCAGCGTCAGCAGGCCGCGGTGGACAGCGGTGAGCAGCACAGGAGAAAGACCCTCGATACCGCTGATTCCGGCGGGGGCATCCCAGAAGGAACGGTGCTTTTCCTCGCAGGTGTGGGGCGCGTGATCGGAGCATACCCAGTCCAGGGTACCATCCGCAAGGCCCTGCCAGACTGCCTGGCGATCTGCGGCGGTACGGATGAGAGGGTAAGTCTTCATCACCGCACCGCAGCGGCGGGCGTCGCGGTCGGTGAAGGTCAGGTAATGGGTACAGGTCTCGGCGGTGACATCCACGCCGTCGGCCTTGGCGCGGCGAAGGTGCTCCACGCCGTCGCCTACACCCACATGGAGGACGTGCAGGGGCATGGAGAGCTCCTTGGCCATGTCGATGGCGGTGTCGATGATGGAGGTCTCACAGCTGACGGGGCGGGTACGCAGCAACGCGGCGTAGTCCTGCGCGCCGGCGGCAAGGGCCTCCCGCGTCAGGGCTCGAACAATGGAGAAATTCTCCGCATGGATGCCCAGGCGTTTGCCGGTGGCCTTCACGGCGCGGAACAGGCGGTAGATCTGGCCGTCGTCCGGGGGCGGGAGGACGTTGTCCATGCCCTCACGGTAGTTGTAGATCAGGCTGTTGTCCCGGTGGTCCACCGCGTAGCCCCAGAAGAATTTGAAGGCCACGCAGCCAGCCTCCGCCAAAGCGGGCAGGCTGGCAAGATTGGCATCGCCCAAAGCCAGGCCCCAGACGCAGAAATCCGCATGGGCCTTGGGCTGGATGACCGAGACAAGATCGCGGAGAGACTCCGCCGAGTGAATGGTAGGGGTGCAGTTGGGCATTTCGAACACGGTGGTAATACCGGTGGCGGCAGCCGCCGCGGTGGAGGAACGGAAGTCCTCCTTCTCACCTGTGGCCAGACGGCCGTCGCGGGAGTGAACGTGGGTCTCGATCAGGCCGGGCAGGATATAGCGGCCAGAAGCGTCGGTGGCTTCGCCGACGGTGCCGGGCAGGCGCTCGGACGTGACGGCGGCGACCCGGCCGTCACGGATGTAGATATCGGCACGCTGCATACCGTCATCGTTGACCACCGTACCGTTGTAGATGACTCTGTCCCAGTCCATAAATGCCTCCTCTGATATGTATACTGTATACACTTGGTCTTCAAGAGAAGCCCCCATGACAGGTCACAGGGGTCTCGTGCAGGCGGTACATTCCGTCACACAGGCGGTACATTCCGTCATACAGACGGTATATACCCGTCATGCAGATGGTACATATCCGTCATGCGGGCGATACATATCCGCCATGCAAATGGTACATATCCGTCATGCAGATGGTACATATCCGTCATGCAGATGGGGTCTGTGCGTCAGTCCTCCTTGCCGTAGCGCTGGAGTGCGGCCTCGTGAACGTTAGCGGTATGGGCGGTGAGCACCCGACGGAGGCGATCCGCATCACGGGCCCGCAGGGACGCCACGATCTCCTCGTGCTCCGCCAACGCACGGCGGCGGCGTTCGTCATCGGACAGCACGCTCTCGCGGAAGCGGGCGTGCTCCGGGTTCTGAAACGACGTGGTGGCGCTGTAGCTTTCGATCTGGTCCAGAAGCTTGATGAGCAGGGGCATATTGCTGCTCTGGGTCAACAAGCCGTTGAATTCGTCCAGGTGGCGGAAATACGCACCGACGTCATGCTTGTCCAGCGCCTCGGCGCAGCCGCGGTTGTCGGCCTCCATGGCGTCCAGCTGCGCGTCGGTGATGTTCCGCACCACAGCATCCACGCTGAGCAGCTGCAGGGCGGAACGGATGGTATAGACCTCGTCCACCTCGGCACGGGTCAGCCTGGGGCGGGCCACGGCGCCCTTACGGGGCTCGTAGACCACCAGCCCCTCACGCTCCAGCATACGGATGGCTTCGCGCACGGGGGTGCGGCTGACGCGGAAAATATCGGCGTATTTTGTTTCGACAATGCGCTCATCCGGCGCGATATCGCCGTTGATGATGGCGTTTTTCAGCTGGGTATATATCGTCTCGCGCTGGGGATTGGCGGGGTCCACCGGTGTGAAGGCTGTCATCTCTCTATGCCCCCTTCTTTTTGTACCGCAGCAGGCGGCTCTATACACACTATACCCGCTGCTGCGGGAAAAAGCAAGCAAAACCGGCAAATTTTGCCGATTTTCCCTCCCCTGCCGGGGCTTTGGCGCAGTGCAGTCTCTCTTACATGTGTATGGGATACTGTATACAAAATACATGGTAACATATTCCTTTCCCTTTTGCAAGGGGTTTTCAGATGCGCGGCAAAAAAAGAAAGCCCTTACGGGCTTTCTTTTTTCGCTTAGTGACGCTTTTTAGCGGTCCAGGCCATGCCGGTCACGGACAGCACCGCCGTCACGGCGTAGATGCCCACGCCCGCGTCAAAGGTCTGGGGGCTGCTGCTCTTACCGCCGACGGTAAAGTCCATGCTGGTGTTGCCCGCCGTGGACAGGATGGTGATGGTGTGCTTGCCCGCCGCCAGCGTCTTGAGGTACGCGGCCTTCAGGTACACCACGGTGGAGCCCTCTTCAGCGGTGTAGTTGGACTTGGCAAGGGTCTTGCCGTCCACCTGGACACCCTGGAAGGTGCTGAACGCCGCGGTGGAACGGAACACCAGGCCGTAGTCGCCGCCGGGATAATCCGTAGCGGACTTGTTGGTGCCGTTCAGCTCAGCGGTGATGCCGGGGGTGGAGGGGTAGTAATAGTAGCCGCCGGTGGAGGGGGTGGGGGCAGGCTTGGCCGTTTCGGTCTTACCGACAGCAATCGTGTTGCCATTGATGCTAATGTCCTTTTCGGTGCTGTTCTTCACAGTGACACCGGTAGGAATACCGGTCAACTCAACATTTTCACCATATGTGATTTCAACGGTGCTCCCGGCAGTCGCAGCCTCAGCAATATTAGATGCACCCACAGCATAGACGGTCTCGCCGTTCTTATCCTTAACAGTAGCCCTGGGGCTGTCAGTCTTTATGTAGGACGTTACATCAGTAGTGAATGTACCGGAAAAGACCGCCAGCTTTGCCGTAGCGCTAACCTCGATATTGCCCGTAATAACGCTGCTACCCTCTACAGATACTTCGGAGGTTTTATCTGCGTCAAATGCGACATTTGTGAAATCGCCGGTAACTCTTGCTACTATTTTGGTATCTTTAATGGCGGTTTTTGCCGCATTTTTGCTGTTGTTGGACAGCGTGTAATTCGGGCCTTGCTTTAAGCTTCCATCAGCTTGTTTATAAAAAGCATCCTTCAAATTCCTGCCATCAATGACCATATTATTCAGTGTCAAATCGCAATAGTTCTGGATAAGCATTGTCATATTGCCTTCGCAGTTTTCGGCAATATTGATCGTACCGTTCATGAACACGACCTTTGTGCTCTCCCCTGCCTTTGTCTCCAAGTGGAACCCCTGCGATTCATAGCCCGCTGAGCCAACTGCCGGTGTAGTCAGCGTATAGGTAAAACTATTAAAATTAATCGTAAACGCCTTGGCTGCAATCTGATTTGCCTTCGGTGTTGCGTATGTGCCTATGCCACCACCAGCAGCATTTCTCAGCAATACAACTGTCCCGTCATCCGGAACATTTTTGATTGCCTCTTCCAGTGTCGCATACTCTTGGTCGCCAACTTTGGCAACCGCCGGATCTGTAGCCCAGCTGACGCTGCAGAGGGACAGCGCCATGACCAGTGCCAGAATGGTTGCTAACAATTTCTTCATGTCTCATACCCCGTTTGTTTTAGATTTCCGCAGACACACTCGTTTTAATGGAGGTTAAAACGCAAATGCAGAGGTACCTCTGCGGATAGTCAAATTATAGCACAGTCACATCGTTTGTCCAGCCTTTTTATGGAAAATTTACATATTTTTTCTGTTACCGGGAATGGAAAACGGGAGAATTTGACAGAAAATGGAAATTGGGGGTGTTTCGCCGCTGCGGGCGGGGCGGGTATGTTTTGTCATAATTGTCAAAAAAGTGGGGTTTATTTTTGTGCTAAGGGCAGAAATGCTGCACTTCTATTGACGGCGGGGTGAAATGCGAGTAAAATATGTACACAAAGAATACTGTATACAGTATCCAATTCGAACACACGCAGAAACACCGTCTGCGCTGTATACCATGAGCGGCGGCCCCTGCCCGGGACACAGTATGCCGGGGCAGACAGATACAGCCGGTTCGGACATGGGCGGATAACGCCGGGCGGCAGAAGCGGAGGACGGCACATGGAGAACTTCTCATTATATATAAACGGCGTGCTCCGCACGGTATGCGTGCCGCCCCAGTGGACGCTGCTGCGGGTACTGCGGGAGACGCTGGGCCTGACCGGCGCGAAAAACGGATGCTCCTCCGGCGACTGCGGCGCCTGCCGCGTGATACTGGACGGCACGGCGGTGAACGCCTGCAAGGTACCCATCAAGGATGCGGCGGGACATCGGGTGGAGACCATAGAGGGGCTGAGCCGGAACGGACAGCTGCACCCCATACAGCAGGCGTTTATCGACTGCGGAGCCGTCCAGTGCGGCTTCTGCACGCCGGGAATGGTGATGAGCGCCAAGGCACTGCTGGACAAGACACTGCACCCCAGTGACGAGGAGATACGGGAGGCGCTGGCACCGAATCTGTGCCGCTGTACCGGCTACTACAAGATCGAGGAGGCCGTCCGGGAGGCGGCGCGGCGGCTGGAGGCGCAGGACCGGTGAAGGAGCTGACGTACATCGGAAAGAGCTACCCGGTGCAGGACGCGGCGGCCAAGGCAACAGGGGAACTGCTGTATGTGGACGACATGACCATGCCGCGGATGCTGTACGCCAAGGCGCTTTTCTCGCCGATAGCACACGCGCGGATCAAGCGCATCGACACCACAGCGGCAGAGGCGCTGCCCGGCGTGTGGGCAGTGGCTACCTATCAGAACACACCGCAGACGCGGTTCAACAGCACCACGCGGTTTTATATGCAGGCGCCGGCGCCTATCGAGACGGAGCGCATTTTCGACGACACGGTGCGCTTTGTGGGCGACCGGGTGGCGGCGGTGGCGGCAGAGACAGAGGATATCGCCCAGGCAGCCATCGACCTGATCGAGGTGGAATACGAGCCGCTGCCGGTGGTGACGGATCCGCTGGAGGCCATGCGGGAGGACGCCTATCCCCTGCACGGCAGCAGCAACATCGCGCTGCGGATCGAGAAAAACACGGGAGACGTGGCGAAGGGTTTTCAGGAGGCGGACCGGGTGTTTGAAGACACCTACCGCACGCCGGCGGTACACCACTGTGCCATCGAGCCCCACACCGCCATCGCGGAGGTGGACGCGCAGGGACGGCTGACCGTCACCGCGCCGTATCAGAACACCTTTGGCGAACGGATCGTATTGAGCCGGATATTCGGCCTGCCGCTGAGCAAGGTACGGGTGGTAAGCCCCACCATGGGCGGCGCATTCGGCGGAAAGATGGAGTCCTCGGTGGAGCTGATCCCCGCAGCGCTGGCGATGCTGTGCCGCAGACCGGTGAAATTCACCGCCACACGGCGGGAGTGCATGGTATCCACCCGGGTGCGGCACGCCAGCGTCATCACGGTGAAGACCGGCGTGAAAAACGACGGCACCATCGTGGCACAGGAGATCACGGCCATCACCAACACCGGAGCATATGCCTCCAGCGCAGGGAACGTGATCGGCGCCATGAGCGCCAAGGTGTTCAAGGGCTACAAAACACCGAATATGCGCTTTGTGGGCATACCCGTATATACCAACACGCCGGTGGCGGGGGCCATGCGGGGCTACGGCTCGCCGCAGGTATTCTTTGCCATGGAACGGCAGTTGTATAAGATCGCCGACGCGCTGGGGATGGACTACACGGAATTACAGATGAAAAATCTGGTTGATCCGGAGGATAGCGACCTGTTCGCGGGGCACCCCATCGGCAACCCCCGGCCCAAGGACTGCGTGCGCCGGGCCATGGCACTGCGGCAGAACTGGCCGGACATGGACGATGAGGACGGAAAGTACCTCATCGGCGAGGGCTGGGCCATGGGACTGCACGGCAGCGGGGCCTTCGGCTCGCAGATCGACCAGAACTGCATGGTGGTCAAGATGAACGATGACGGCACCTGTGTGCTGCACTCCGGCACCCACGATATGGGCAACGGACAGCTGATGGTGCAGATACAGGTCGTGGCGGAGACGCTGGGCATCCCACCGGAACGGGTGGCCTGCGTGGCCTCGGACACGGATGTGTGCGGGTGGAACCTGGGCGACTTTTCCAGTCGGGGCGTGTATGTCAGCTGCGGCGCGGTGCAGAAGGCCGCGGAGGACGCGGCGGTACAGCTGCGGTGCGCCGCCGCCGGACTGTTGGACGGCCAGGCGGAGGACATCTCTCTGCACGACGGACGGGCGTGGCTGCCGGAGGGCGGCAGCGCCTCGCTGGCGGAGGTAATGAACTACGCCCAGAGCGTACAAAAGCATGAGATATTCGGTGTGGCCACCCACGCATCGGCACACACCCCCGGGTCCTACGGCGTACATATGGCACGGGTAAAGGTGGAAAAGGCCACCGGCGCGGTGACGGTGACGGACTACATCGCGGTACACGATGTGGGACGGGTGATGAACCGGATGGGCATTGAGGGACAGCTGGAGGGCGGCATACAGATGGGGCTGGGCTACGCGCTCCGGGAGGAACTGGCCTTTGACGCGGCAGGACAGCTGCGAGACAGCAGCCTGCACAGTTACCGGCCCTTCCGGGCCACGGAAATGCCCCGTTTGCAGACGGACTTTATCGAAGAGGGCGAACCTACCGGGCCCTACGGCGCCAAGAGCATTTCGGAGTGCGCGGTGGTGCCCAGCGCACCGGCCATCATCAATGCGGTATGCGATGCCACGGGACTGGACATCCACGACCTGCCCTACCGCCCCATAAAGGCAGAGGGCGGCATACGGCGGCTGCACACCACGGAGGGCTGCGTATTCTGCGGCCTGTGCGTGAAGAAATGCCCCTATGGCGCGCTGTCCGTGGACCGGCAGACCAAGCAATGGCGGGTATCTGACCGGCGGTGCCGGGAATGCGGCCTGTGTGCGGCGGCCTGTCCAAAGCATTGCCTTTCCTTAGACAATAGTGTCGTATAAATGACACATGAACTTTCTTATTGTGAAATGTATTATTTCAACAAATAGCAGTGATGTGAAACCGCTATGGCCCGGTTATTGACTTTGCCCGGGCCGACGTGTAAACTGTAACATCATTTTTGCGGCGGCTGGTGTTCCGCCGCCTCTCCCCTCCCCTGGCGCGGGAAAAAAATCGTGGTGTACACTGTAATGTATACTGTACACAGTCGACGGACACAGTCTCCCTCATCCATGCCAGCAGGGGCGAAACACCGTGGACAACATCATACGCAACAGCGCGGCCCGCAGACGACGGACGGCGCGATAGCCACAGACAGAACGGAAGGAGCGACAGTCATATGGCACATTACAACGATATGCGGGAATTTCTGGAGGAGCTGAAGAAGCGGGGCGACCTGATGGTCATCGACAAGAAGGTCAGCCCGGTACACGAGATATGCGCCTTTACGCGCAAGGCATCGGACATGGGTGGTCCGGCGCTGCTCTTCACCAATGTGGAGGGCTACGATATGCCGGTGCTGTCCGGCCTGTACGGCACCCGCGAGAGAGTGCGTCTGGCACTGGGTCTGGGCGACGATACAAAGAGCGTCATTAAGGAATACGTAGCCCACGAGAACAAGTTTATCCCGCCGGTAACGGTGGGTGACGACGAGGCTCCTGTGCACGAGGTGGTGCTGACCGGCGACGCGGTGGACCTGTACAAGCTGCCCATCCTGACGAACTTCGAGAAGGACCTGGGGCCGTATATCACCGCCGGCGTGCAGATGGCCAATGACCCCATCACCGGTGTGCGGAACTCCTCCATGCACCGGATGCTGCTGCTGGACAAGAACCACATGACCTGCTTTGCCCCCAAGGGACGGCATCTGGGTACCATTATCGAACGCAACGAGGACAACGGAAAGGGCACGGAGATCGCCACGGTCATCGGCGGCGACCCCATCATCGCCATCGCGTCACAGTGCCGGCCGGCACTGGGCACCGATGAGATGGGCATGGCCGGCGGCCTGCGGGGCGAGGCTGTGAAGATGGTCAAGTGCAAGACCATCGACGTAGAGGTGCCTGCCACCGCGGAGATCGTTATCGAGGGACGCACCCTGCCCGGTCTGCGGGAGGACGACGGCCCCTTCGGTGAGTATCCCGGCACGTACAGCGAGGTACGCAAAGCCCCGGTGGTGGAGATCACCGCCATCACCATGCGGAAGGACGCCATTTTCCAGAATGCCTATACCGGTATGCCCATGACGGAAAACCACTGGATGATGGATCTGGCGGCCACAGCGCTGGCTTACCGCGAGGCGTACAAGATCTGCCCGGACATCCACGACATCTGCCTGACCTCCGGCGGCACCAGCCGCCACCACTGCGTGGTGTCCATCAAGAAGCGCCATCCCTATGAGCCGCGGAATGTGATGACCGCCCTTCTGGCGGCCAACATCGGCATCAAGCTGTGTGTGGTGGTGGACGAGGATATCGACGTACATGATATGCAGCAGGTGGAATGGGCTATCAACACCCGTATGCAGGCGGACCGGGATGTGATGATACTGCCGGTGATGTACAGCCCCACGCTGGACCCCTCCGCGCCGTATCCCCGTGCGTCGTCCAAGATGGGCATCGACGCCACCGCGCCGCTGGAGGACAAGGAGGCGTTCGCCCCTGTGTTCACACCCGGACAGGACGCACCGTATATCGAGGAAATGCTGCGGGACTTTATGGATAAGCGGCGGAAATAAGCCGCAGGAGGCGGAATATGTCTGACAGGACTCGTGAAATGGCCACCGTACGGGAAAACAGCCGTATTCTGGACGGCTACTATAAAATGACACTCCACGCACCGGTGATCGCACAGCGCTGCCGGCCGGGACAATTCGTGTTTATCCGGGTGGGCAGCGGCACCGCACCGCTGCTGCGGCGGCCCATCAGCATCTGCGAAGCCGACAGCATCGGCGGCACGCTGACACTGCTCTATCGGGTGGTGGGCACAGGCACCGACCTGCTGTCCGCCGTGCGGGCGGGCCAAGCCCTGGACGTGATGGGCCCCATCGGCACGCCGTTCCCCGTGGAGGGCGAGCAGGCGATACTGGTAGCCGGCGGCATGGGGGCGGCGCCCCTGTGTATGCTGGCCCGGGCACTGCATGATGCAGGATCGGCTGTGACCGTGTATCTGGGCTGCCGCGACGCGGCCCATGACCTGTGCGGAAAGACGCTGCGGACCTACGGGACAGTACACACCGCCTATGAGAGCGAAGGCCGCCTGGTAACGGATATCCTGCCGGAAACAGCGGCAGGCGTCGTGTACGCCTGCGGGCCGACGGCCATGCTGGCTAAGGTGCAGCAGTGGGCCGCACAAAACGGCGCGGAGGGCTATGTGTCTCTGGAGGAACGCATGGCCTGCGGCATCGGCGCGTGCTCCGGCTGCGGCTTCCCCATGCGGAAAGCCGACGGCGGCGTGCTGTACAAAAAAGTCTGCGTGGACGGACCGGTATTCCCGATGGGTGAGGTGATCTTTCATGGATAACATCACAGTGGGCGGCGTGACGCTGCATTCGCCGCTGCTGAACGCGGCGGGCACGATGGGCTTCGGCTCCTCCTATGCGGACTATATCGACCTGCACCGTCTGGGCGGGCTGGTGACACGCACGATGACCGTCAAACCCCGGCGTGGCGCGGAGGCGCCCCGGCTGTGGGAGACGCCCTCGGGGCTGCTGAACTGCGTGGGGATGCAAAACCCCGGATATGAGAAATTCACGCAGGTATTTTACAAGGGACTGGTGGGCTATGACGTGCCCATTATTGCCAGCGTCACCGGCACACCGGAGGAAATACGGCGTATGGCGGACGCATTGGCGGAGCTGCCGGCAGTGGCCGGCGTGGAGGTGAACCTCCACTGCGCCTACGAGGAATACCGGACACTGGGAAGCAAGGCGTATCTGGAGCAGTGCGCACAGCGCATCCGTGCCGCCGCAGACGGACGGCTGCCGGTGTGGGCGAAGCTGTCGCCCTGCGCCGGAGACATCGTAGATGCGGCGCGGACGGCACAGGACGCCGGGGCGCAGGCGGTGGTATGCGCCAACACCTATTGGGGCATGGCCCTGCAGGCGGACGGCAGCTCACGGCTGGGCAGCATGGTGGGCGGACTGTCCGGCCCGGCCATACGGCCTCTGTCCGTGTTCCAGACATGGCGGGTGGCCCAGGAGGTCGCTGTCGACGTGGTGGGCTGCGGCGGTATCGTGTGCGCCGCGGACGTAAAGGAATACATGGCCGCCGGCGCAAAGGCCGTGGAGATCGGCACTGCCAACTTCACAGAGCCGGAGACGATCATACGGATCACAGAGGCACTGTAACGCCCGCGGGGCGGGCAAAATGTACGAAACAGACGGGAGGAATGGACATGGTGGCAGTGGGCATCAGCGGTGCGACGGGCTGTATATACGGTATCCGGCTGCTGGAGGCACTGCGGGCGCTGGGACAGGAGACAGAGCTGATACTCAGCGACTGGGGCGCAGAGACCATACGGCTGGAAACGGATCTCACCGTGGAGCAGGTCAAGGCGCTGGCTGACCGGGTATACGACAACCGCAATATGGCCGCACAGGCGGCCAGCGGTTCCAGCTGCGCGGACGCCATGGTCATCGCCCCATGCAGCATGAAGACCCTGGCGGGCATCGCTATGGGCTATGACGACAGCCTGCTGGTGCGGGCGGCAGATGTGATGCTGAAGGAACGGCGGCGGCTGATACTGCTGACACGGGAAACACCGCTGAATTTGAGCCACATCCGCAATATGGAGACGGTGACGCTGATGGGCGGTATTATCCTGCCGCCGGTACCGGCCTTTTACAGCCGGCCGCAGACGGTGGACGACATCGTGGATCAGACAGTCAGCCGGACGCTGCGGCTGCTGGGTCTGGACGGCGGGGAAAGGTTCAGGTGGAACGGAAATGACTGAGCGCGTGGTGGAGCGAACACTGAGCAACGGCGGACTGTCCATACACTACCGGCTGGAACGGCTGGGCGGCGACCTGCTGCTGACCGTGACCGGCGGGGCGGCCCACGTAGGCTGCGTCGTACTGGCCACACACCGGCAGAGCCTGACAGGCAGCGGCGCGGACAGCGCCGACAGCAGCGTTCTCAATCGCAGCGGGCACAAGGACGAATTCTTGCTGCGGGCGCTGGCAGAACGGCTCAGCGCCGTGGCCGGCTGTGCCGTGGCCGCCGTGGGCGGCGTACATTACGACGGGCTGGACCAGCAGGGACTGCGGTCCGCCGCCCATATTGAACAGCAAGCGCTGGCACAGGCAGAGGACTGGGCGGCGGAATTGCTGCCGTAACGGGAAACAAGAAACACAGAGGGGAGGTATGCCGCTGTGGCACAGCGCGAACAGGACATCCTGCGGGTGGACGCCCGGGACAAGGTGACCGGGCGGACGAAATACGCGGCTGATCTCGCCTTTGACGGTATACTGTACACAAAATCAGTGCGCGCGGATCTCCCCCATGGGAAGCTGCTGGCGGTGCATACCGCGGCGGCACTGGCGGCGGAGGGCGTGGCCGGTGTGTACACCGCCCGGGACATACCGGGCCGAAATGTGGGTGACAATGAGAAACCCATCATGGTATATGACACTATACGGAGCCGGGGCGATTGCATCGCCGTGGTCGCGGCCGTCTCACAGGAGGCGGCAGACCGGGCGGCGCGGCTGGTCACCTATGACGCCCAGCCCATGCCCGCGGTATTCGACCCGGAGGAAGCACTGCTGCCGGACGCGCCCAAGCTGTACGACGACGGGAACCTGATACTGGAGCACCGCGTCCGCAAGGGGCGGGCGGCAAAGGGCTTTGACGAGGCGGACATCATCGTGGAACGGGAGTTCCGCACCCAACGGGTGATCCCCGGGGCCATCGAGCCGGAGAGCGTGGTGGTGTCGCCTCAGGACGGAGAGCTGCGGGTCTACTGCCCGTGCAAGGCACCCTTCAACATCCGGCGTATCGTGGCGGCGGCCTGCGGTCTGCCCATGAGCGCTGTACGGGTGACACAGCCCGGTATGGGCGGGTCCTTCGGTGGCAAGGATGACGACGCCGGGGCTATGGCCGCAAGAGCCGCTATCGCGGCGCTGCACACCGGGCGGCCCTGCCGCATGACATGGCGCAGCAGCGAGACGCTGCTGGAGGGCGTAAAGCGGCATCCCTTTCACATCTACTACAAGGCCGGCGCAAAGCGGGACGGCACACTGACCGCCATTGAGGTGCGGGGCTTTGTGGACGGCGGCGCATACCTGTCCAAGAGCAAGACCACCACATGGCGCAGCGGTATCGAAGCCACAGGGCCCTATCGGGTGGAACACGTGGACGTGTGCATGAAAGCGGCTTATACCAACAACTGCTATGCCGGCAGTGTGCGTGGCTTCGGCTCGCCGCAGATCGACTTCGCCACCGAATCTGTGATGGACGAGCTGGCACAGCAGCTGGGCATGACGCCCTGGACCTTCCGGGAGAAAAACCTGCTGCGGGACGGCGACATATCCGGCTCCGGCCAGCCCATGCGCGACGTGAGCGCAGGTGCGTGCCTGGAACGCCTGCGGCGGGAATTCGGCGAGGACCTGCGGCCCTTTGTCCGGAACGGAAAGCTGGTGGGCAGGGGCATCGCCTGCCTGTACCGGGGCGAGTCCTACGGTGCGGGCACACCGGTGCAGGACACCTCCGGCGTGACCATCGTATTAAACGCGGACGGCAGTCTGAACGTGAGCACCGGACTGAGCGAGGTGGGCCAGGGCGGCCACACGCTGCTGACGGCCATCATCGGCCGGGAGCTGGGGCTTCCGCCGGAACGCATACACATCGCGCCGGCGGACACGGACTACTGTGTGGATTCCGGGTCCACCGCCGCCTCACGGGGGACCATCACCGCGGGCAACGCCGCCTGGCTGGCAGCACAGGAGGCCAAGCAGCAGATCAACACCGCACTATGGGAATACCGGGGGTTCGACGGACCCATCGTATATGAGGACGGACTGGTCCGCTGCGGTGACGAGCAGATGACCTTCACCGAGGCGGTAGGCGTCCTGCGGAATACCGGACGGGATATGCGCGCCCACGGCTGGTGGGCCGCCCCCAAGACATTCTGGGACAGAGAGAAATGCCGGGGCAGCAATTATATGTCCTACGCCTATGGCGCCTGCGGCGCGGAGGTGGAGATAGACCCCATCACTGGAAAGACCGACGTAACCGACTTTGTGGCCGTACACGACATGGGCCGCATCATTAACCACGCTGCCACGGTGGGACAAGTAGGCGGCGGTGTGTCCATGGGCGTAGGCTACGCCTTGACGGAAAATGCCGACACACCGGGCGGCGTAACACGCGCCGCTGATCTGGACAGCTATCTGCTGCCCACAGCACTGGATATGTGTCCCGTGCGGACGGTGCTGCTGGAGGAAGGCGCCGGCGTTCCGCCGCTGCTGGTACACGGCATTGGCGAACCAGCCACCTCTATCGTGGCGCCGGCCATCACCAACTCTATGTCCGCGGCGCTGGGCGCACGGATAGACACCCTGCCGGCGGACCTGGAAACGGTACGGGCCATACTGGACGAGAAAAAGAGGTAGCTATGTTTCTGCAAGCGGGCAGCCCCGCGGAACTGCGGGCCTATATGGCACAATACCCCGACAGCCGGTGCATTGCCGGCGGCACGGATATCATGCCGGTGCAGAACCGGGAAAATGACCATGAGGCGGTGTTCATCGATATATCCGGCGCAGCGGCGCTGCACCGGATCGTGGCGGAGGACGGCGTGCTGTCCGTCGGGGCAGCGGCGACCTTCGCCGAGATAGAACGAAACGCGCTGCTGCGGCAGTACGCGCCGGTGCTGTGCCTTGCCGCATCACAGGTGGGGTCCCCTCAGATACGAAATCTGGGCACCATCGGCGGCAATGTGGCACATGGGAGCCCCGCAGCGGACACCCTGCCGGTGCTGGCCATGCTGGACGCGGAGGTGCGGCTGTACAGCGCCACGGAGGGCACCTGCCGGGACATACCGGTGGATACCTTCATCACCGGACCGGGACAGACCCTGCTGCGTCCCGGCGAATACATAGAGGCGCTGCGCTTTTCCCCGCCGGAGGCGAGCTGGCGCATGGCCTATGAAAAAGTGGGACGGCGCAATGCGCTGGCCATCTCCCGGCTCAGCGCCTGCTGCGCGGCCAGATGGGAGGGACAGCGCCTGACCGGACTGCGCCTTGCGCTGGGCGCCGTATTCCCCACGCCGCGGCGGCTGTACGCAGCAGAAGCACTGCTTTTGAGGGAACAGCCCTCCCCTGCCGCGGAAATGCAGGCGGCAGAGCTGGTAACACAGGCCATCGTGGCGGCCGCCGGGCGGCGGGCCTCGGCCAGCTACAAGCTGGCGGTGGCCCCGGAGCTGCTGCTGCGGACACTGCGCCGCACCCGAGAGGAGGCGGACCAATGAAGATAGGTTTTACGCTCAACGGCGCGCCCGTCTGCGTGGAGGCGCCGGGGACGGTGTCGCTGCTGACATTGCTGCGGGACTACTGCCGCCTGACCGGCACCAAACGGGGCTGCGACATCGGCGAATGCGGCGCCTGCACGGTGCTGCTGGACGACAGGGCGGTGACCTCCTGCATGGTCATGGCCGGGCAGGTACAGGGCCGCCGGGTGGTGACCATTGAGGGCCTGACCGGACACGACGGCGCACTGAGCCCCCTACAGCAGGCGTTTGTGGACCACTTTGCCGTACAGTGCGGCTTCTGCACACCCGGCATGATCATGAGTGCCACAGCGCTGCTGCACGAGGACCCGCATCCCTCCCGGGAGAAGATACGGCGGGCGATCTCGGGCAATCTGTGCCGGTGCACAGGCTACGACGCTATTGTGGACGCCATTGACGCCGCAGCGGCGGAGATGGCCAGGCTGGTATAAAACAAGCGTGGTAATTACCCCTTATGGGGCGATTATAAATTCAAAATTATGAAGGAGAAAGACATGAAAAAGCTATTTGCATTGCTGCTGGCGCTTGTCATGGCCCTGTCTCTCGTCGCCTGCGGCGAGAAGAAGGATGATACCGGGGACAAGACCGATGACAGCAACCCTTCCACCGGCATGGAGCTGACACAGGCCACCGATCTGGTGATCGCTACCGGCGGCACCTCCGGTGCATGGTACCCCATCGGCGTCAGCATCGCTGACACCCTGACCAACGTGGACAACAACCTGTTCGTTACCTCCGAGGTCACCAACGGCGGCGTGGAGAACGCCCGTCTGCTGGGCACCCATGCGGCCAATGTCGGCTTCGTGAACTCCGACACCGCGTACTTCGCCACCCATTCCGAGGATGCTTTCGCGTCCGAGCCCGCGTATGAGCTGTACGGCCTGGCCAACCTGTATGACAGCGTGCTGGAGATCGCCGTGCTGGCTGACAGCGGCATCAACAGCATCGCAGATCTGGCCGGCAAGCGCGTGGTGGTGGGTACCCCCGCCTCCTCCGCCTCCACCATGGGCTGGACGGTGCTGAGCACCTATGGTCTGACCGACAAGGACGTGAAGGGCTCTGAGCTGAGCATCGCCGAGGGCGTTGAGGCCCTGAAGAACGGCGATGTGGACTGCGTGTTCATCTTCAGTGCCGCCCCCAACAGCGCCCTGACCGAGCTGTCCGTGACCAAGAACTTCAAGCTGCTGAGCATCGACGAGGAGCATCAGAAGGCCGCGATCGAGCAGCACAGCTACTTCAGCACCGCTACCCTGTCCGCTGACCTGTACACCTGCACCAGCGAGGACACCACCACCCTGGCCATGCCCACTCTGCTGGCCTGTGACAGCAGCCTCAGCAACGAGGCCGCCTATCAGTTCGTGAAGGGCATCTATGAAAATCTGGACGTGATCTCCACCTCCCACGCGATGGCCGCCAAGATCAACCTGGACCACGCTGCCAACATCAACCTGGAGATCCACCCCGGTGCCCTGCAGTACTACCGCGAGATGGGCATTGTTGACTGATCTTCCCTCTCTTTTCCCCCCTGTCCCATCGGACGGCGGGCTTCGGCCCGCCGCCCGGTGCGGCCCCACATTCCGGAAATAACGAAAGGATCGGAACATGGCAACTAAGTCAAAATTCAGCGATGTACTGAGTAAGATCGCGTTTGTGATTGCCGTTCTGCTGACCCTGTTTCAATCGTACACTGCACTGTTCGGCGTTTTGACCGCCGTATACCAGCGGGCGATACACCTTGGTCTGGCGAGCAGCTACATCTTCCTGTTCAACATGGCAAACCCCAAGGAGAAGGGGAAAGTTTTTCACATCATCATCAATTTTATCGGGCTGGTGGCTTCCGCCGGTTCCAACTTCTACATCTGCCTGCACTATGCGGAGATCCAGGGGCGCTTGGGTATCACCACTGAGCTGGATATGATCTTCGGCGCGCTGCTGCTGGTGGCGATCCTGATCATGGGATATGAGTCCCTGGGCTGGGCGCTGCCCACCATCTCCGTGATCTTCCTGCTCTATGGCCTGTTTGGCCATCTCATCCCCGGTGCGCTGAGCCACCAGGCCTTTACATTCAAGCGCCTGATCTCGTTCCTGTATCTGGGTACCGAGGGTGTTTTCGGTTCGGCAATGAGTGTCAGTGCGACATTTATCTTTATATTCATTCTCTTCGGCGCGTTTCTGGAGAAAAGCGGCGCCGGCCAGTTCTTCGTGAACCTGGCACTGACCGCCACCGGGCGCGTTACCGGCGGTCCCGCGCTGGCCGCCGTGGCCTCCAGCGCCCTGATGGGCACCATCTCCGGCAGCGGCGTATCCAACGTCGTGACCACCGGCACCTTCACCATTCCGCTGATGAAGGCCAACGGCTATGACAAGAACTTCGCCGGTGCAGTGGAGGCAGTGGCCTCCAACGGCGGGCAGATCCTGCCGCCGGTCATGGGTTCCGTGGCGTTCCTGATGGCCGAGATGATCGGCGTAAGCTACTTCACCGTGGCTAAAGCCGCAGCTGTGCCCGCGCTGCTGTACTTCTTTGCCGTGGGTATCGCCGTGTACTTTGAGGCCAAGCGGCTGAACCTGCGCCCCGATCCCAATGCCCAGTATGAGCGCGTAGGGGTGGTGTTCAAGTCCGGTTTCTACTATCTGCTGCCTATCGCGCTGCTGATCGTGTTCATCATCTGCGGTTACAGCGTACTGCGTGCCGGCGCCTATGCCGCCATCCTGACCATCGCTCTGAGCTATGTGAAGAAGGACACCGCCTTCCACCTGAAGGACTTTGGTGCGGTGGTGACCGACGTGGCCAAGCAGGTGCGCCCCATTGTGGCAGCCTGCGCCTGCGCCGGTATCATCATGGGCATCACCTCCCTGACCAACCTGGGCATCAAGCTCTCCGGTCTGATCGTCACCGTGTCGCAGGGCAACCTGATGATCGCGCTGGTGATGACCATGCTGGTATCCCTGGTCATGGGCATGGGCCTGCCCACCACGGCGGCCTATCTGCTGCTGGCGGTGCTGGGCGCCCCCGCCCTGATCAAGCTGGGCGCGGATCCCCTGCCCGCACACCTGTTTATCCTGTACTTCGGCTGTATGTCCACCATCACCCCGCCGGTGGCCTTGTCTACCTACGCGGCGGCCGGTATCTCCGGCGGCTCGCCCATGAAAACGGGCATTTACGCCATGAAGCTGGCTTCGGTGGCCTTCCTGATCCCTTACATCTTTGTGTACGGGCAGGAATTGCTGCTGTATGGTTCTCTGGGCTCTATCCTGCTGGCTATCCTCAGCGCCTCGCTGGGCTGCGTGGCCCTGGCCGGCGGCATGATCGGCTGGCTGGGCGCAAAGATGCCCATGCCCCTGCGCTTTGTGCTGGTGGGCGCGGCCATTACGCTGATGATCCCCGGCGCGCTCACGGACGTGATCGGCGTGGTGCTGATGGCCGCCTGTGTCATCACAGCTGTGACGCTGAGCAAGCGGCAGACACCGAAGATCCAGTGATCTTACGCGGCTGAAGGGCGGGCCCTCCGCTGACAGAGGCCCGCGGAACGGAAATCATACATATGGAGGAACATAAACATGGACTTCAATTTCAAGGGTCGCGACATTATCAACGGCTATGACTTTACCCCGCAGGAGCTGTGCCACATCATGGACACAGCCATGATCTATGAAAAGCGCGTAAAAAGCGGTGAGGCCATCAAAGACATGGAAGGTATGCTGGTGGCCACGCTGTTCTTTGAGCCCAGCACCCGGACCCGGCTGTCTTTCAACTCCGCCATCCAGCGCATGGGCGCCAGCACCATCGACCTGGGCAGTGCCTCCGCCTCCTCCCAGTCCAAGGGTGAGACATGGCAGGACACCATCCGCACCGTGGACGGCTATGTGGACGCCATCGTTATGCGGCATCCCGTGGCCGGTTCGGCCATCGAGGCCGCCGAGATCGCGCAGCATCCCCTGATCAACGGCGGCGACGGCGCCCGCCAGCACCCCACGCAGGCGCTGCTGGATATCTATACCATGCGGAAGGAAAAGGGCCACATCGGCGGCCAGACCATCACCTTCCTGGGCGACCTGAAGTATGGCCGCACCGTACACAGCCTGGGCTACTTCATGCAGCAGTTCGGCAACCGGATGATCTTCGCCTCACCCGAGGAGCTGAGAATGCCCAAGGAGATCACTGACGACCTGCGCGCCAAGGGCGCCGACATCGTGGAGACCTCCGATGTGAAAGAGGCGCTTTCCCAGTCCGACTTCGTGTATGTCACCCGCGTACAGCGGGAGCGCTTCCCGGATGAGGAGTCCTATCTGCGGTGCAAGGGCAGCTATATCGTCAACAACGAGCTGCTGAAGTGCGCCAAGAAGGATATCACCATCATGCACCCGCTGCCCCGCGTGGATGAGATCGCCACAGAGGTGGACAGCTACCCCGGCGCGGCCTATTTCCGCCAGGCACACAACGGTATGTACCTGCGTATGGCGCTGCTGGGCCTGATCACCGGCCGGATTTGACAGAACACAACGGCAAAAGCTGTGCAGGCGCGGCTATCCCGCCTGCACAGCTTCTGCAAGGAGGACACCATGTACAACACTGTATCCGTCCGTTCCCAGGACATTGTCGTTCCCGGCGTGATGACACTGACGGTCCTGGCTCCCGAGATGGCGGCCGCCAGCGCGCCGGGCCAATTCTATATGCTGAAGAGCTGGCGGGAGCAGGACCCGTTCCTTATGCGGCCCATCAGCATTGACCATATCGATGTGCAGGCGGGGACACTGACCTTCCTGTACAAGGTGGTGGGGCGGGGAACGGAGCTGCTGTCGCACCTGCGCGGCGGCGACACGCTGGAGCTGCTGGGACCGCTGGGCAAGGGCTTCCCCATCGACGGCAGCTGCCGCCGGGCAGCGGTCATCGGCCGGGGTATCGGCATTGCGCCGCTGCGCCCGCTGGTGGAGCAGCTCCGCGCCCAAGGCACGGAGGTCTATGCCTATCTCAGCGCCAAGAGTGAGGACGATCTGTTCCACCAGGAGCTGTTCCGCACGCTGGGCGCCGTGGTGAGGACCACCACCGCGCCGAATGAGCGCATTACCGACGCCTTTGCCGCAGACGCGGCGCAGCTGCCCTTTGACGCCGCTTATTCCTGCGGCTCCAATCGTCTGGCTGCTCACATGAAGCAGCTGCACACACAACACGGATTCCCGGCCTATGTGTCTCTGGAGGAGCACATGGCCTGCGGTGTGGGCGCATGCAAGGGCTGCATCTGCACCGCCCACGACAAGGACAGCGGTGAAGCATCCTACGTCCGTGTATGCAAAAGCGGCCCTGTTTTTGACGTGGACCGTGTGCTATAATGGAACGCACATCGCATAGCAGCACACCGGTAAAGGGGGAAGCCGCCTTGTCTTCCACGGAAAAACGCATCTATATCTTCGAGAAAGCCCCCGTCCGGCGGGCGGTATTACAGCAAATGCTGCCCACCGTCGCCGGACAGATGGTGGCGCTGCTGTACAACCTGGCGGACACGTTTTTTGTGGGCCTGCTGAATGCACCCATACAGACAGCCGCCGTTACGGTAGCCTATCCCCCCTTCCTGATGATGACTGCCGTGAGCAACCTCTTCGGCATCGGCGGCGCCAGCGCTGTGTCTCACGCGCTGGGACGCAGGGATATGGACGGCGCACAGCGCATCTCCGCCATCGCCTTCTGGCTGAGCCTGGCCAGCGCGGCGGTATTCAGCCTGCTGTGCGGGTCGTTTCTGCACCCGCTGCTCTCTCTTTGCGGCGCGGACGCGGAGGTATATCCCGTGGCCGCGGCCTACGCCCGCTGGACGCTGCTGTGGGGCGGCGCGGGCACGATACTGAACCTGCTGCTGTCCAATCTGCTGCGTGCCGAGGGCCGGGCCGCGCTGGCCTTCGCCGGCGTGACGCTGGGCGGCGTGCTGAACATCGTGTTGGACCCGTTTTTCATTCTGCCGCAGTATATGAATATGGGCGCGGCCGGCGCTGGACTGGCCACCGCCATATCCAACACGGCAGGCACGCTGTTCTTTCTGCTGTGTCTGCTGCGGCGGAGCAGCACGGTGCTGTCCCTGCGGCCATGCCATCTGAAGCGTACCGGCGTTTATATCCGGGAGATACTGTCCATTGGTTTTCCCTCCGCGCTGCAATACGCGCTGACGGTGGTGTCGTTAGCGGTGCTGTCCCTATTCGTATCCAAATACGCGGTAGAGGCCGTAGCGGCCTACGGTATCGTGAAAAAGCTGGACAATCTGCCGCTGTACTTTTCGCTGGGCACCTCGGCGGGGCTGCTGCCCTTCCTGTCCTACAACTATGCCTCCGGCGACCGGGAACGGCAGCGGCAGGGCTTTGTCTTCGGCGTCAGCATCACCGTGGGCTTCTCGCTGGCGTGCGTTATCGTGTTTGAGTTGTTCGCGCCGCAGCTGGCGCGGCTGTTCATCCAGGATGACGTGACCGTGGCTTACGCCGCCGCCTTTTTACGCAGAATGGTGCTGTGTATGCCCTTCGTGGCCATATGCCACCCCATGATCACACAGTTCCAGGCGATGGGACGCACCAGGGAATCCCTGATCTGCTCCATCCTGCGGAAGGGCTCGCTGGATATCCCGCTGCTGCTTCTGCTGGACCGCCTATACCCCCTGTATGGCTGCGCGCTGGTGCAGCCTGTCGTAGACCTGATCTCCCTGATCGTAGCACTGGTCCTGTACCGACGCCTACGGCGGACATCAGTTGTCTGACGCGCAAAATACACTGGAAAGGAGAAGGCGCGTACACCTCTCGCCGCGCCTTTGCACCGTTGTGAATTACCTGACTGATCTATCCGTGGAGCTGGGCGGCGCGGTGTTCAAAAACCCCGTCATGCCCGCCTCCGGCACCTATGATTATTTTGAAAACAATGCCGACTGCTTCCCCGTCAGTGAGCTGGGCGCGGTTATGATCAAGAGCGTTCACCGCCTGCGGCGGCCCGGCAATCCCGGCCCCCGCATCGCCGAGGTCTGCGGTGGAATGCTCAACTGTGTGGGCATCCCCTCCGTGGGTATCGAGGCCTTTCTGCTGGACGAATTGCCCCGGTATGAGAACATCGGCACCCAGGTCATCCTGAGCATCTCCGGCTCCGAGCCGGTGCACTACGCCGAGATCGCGGAACTGGTAGGCAACGATCCCCGGATCGCCGCCCTGGAAATGAACCTGTCCTGTCCCAACGTGGGCAGCGGACTCCCTTTCTCCTCCGACCCGCAGCTGCTGTACGACACGGTACGTCAGACGCGGCAGCGCACCACCCTGCCTCTGTACGCAAAGCTGTCCCCCAATGTGACGGATATCCGGGTAAGCTGCCGGGCGGCGGAGGACGCCGGCGCGGACGCGCTGACGCTGTCCAACACCTTCCGGGCTATGACCATCGACATACAAAACCGGCGACCCTACCTGGGAAATCTGTCCGGCGGTATGTCCGGCCCGGCGGTAAAACCCATGAATATGTTTCTGGTGTGGCAGGCCTATGAGGCCGTGCACATTCCGATCATCGCCTGCGGCGGCATTGCCTCATGGCGGGACGCGGTGGAATACCTGATGGCCGGAGCTTCCGCCGTACAGGTTGGCTCCTGTAATTTCAACGATCCCATGACCATGCACAACATCATCCATGACCTTGATTCCTATCTGCACCGTAATGGCATCGCCTCTGTCCGCGAACTGTGCGGTGCAGCACACAAACAATGAGTAATGAGTAAGGAGTAACGATCATGACGACCGCTTATCGTTCCCTCTCCCCGGAGGCACTGCGCCGGGAATACGCAGAGGTCTCCGCCCGGTTCGACGCCCTGCGTGAACTGGGGCTGGCGCTGAATATGGCGCGGGGCAAGCCCGGCAAGGCGCAGCTGGACGCCGTATCCGACATATTGACCATACTGCACGACCCTGTGCAGTGCCAGGCGGACGGCATGGATGTCCGCAACTACGGGCAGCTGTCCGGTCTGCCCAGTGCCAAAAAACTGTTCGCGGAGCTGCTGGGCTGCCGGGCGGAGGAATGCTTCATTGGCGGCAGCGCCTCGCTGACGCTGATGTATGACACCATCGCCAAGGCATATACCCACGGACTGCTCCACAGCGAAGCACCCTGGAGCCGACTGGACAAGGTAAAATGGCTGTGCCCGGCTCCCGGCTATGACCGGCATTTCAAGATCACAGAATCCTTCGGTGCGGAGATGATCACCGTGCCCATGACGCCCACCGGCCCGGACATGGACCTGGTGGAGACGCTGGTACGGGATCCCGCCGTGAAGGGTATGTGGTGCGTACCCAAATACTCCAATCCGGACGGCATCGTGTACTCCGCCGAAACGGTGCGGCGCATCGCCGCACTGAAGCCCGCGGCGCCGGACTTTCTGCTGATGTGGGACAACGCCTACTGCGTGCACGAGTTCGAGGGGCCGTTCATGCCCTTTGACGACATACTGACCCTCTGCCGCGAGGCGGGGAACCCGGACATGGTGTTCGAGTACGCCTCCACCTCCAAGATCACCCTGCCCGGCGCGGGCATATCCGTCATGGCCGCGTCGACGGCTAATCTGGCGTATATGGAAAAGCTGATGGATATCCAAATGATCTCCTACGACAAGGTCAACCAACTGCGCCACGTACTGTTTTTGCAGGATAAGGCACACACGCTGGCGCTGATGCAGAAGCACGCCGCCATACTGCGGCCTAAGTTCCGGTGCGTGCTGCGCTGCCTGGAGCAGGAGATCGCACCGCTTGGCATCGCCGCGTGGCAAAAGCCCACCGGAGGCTATTTCGTATCCGTGAACACCCTGCCGGGGCTGGCCAAACGGACGCTGGCGCTATGCAAGGAAGCCGGCGTGACCATGACCGGCGCGGGCGCTACCTTCCCCTATGGCGTCGATCCGCAGGACAGCAACATCCGCATCGCGCCTTCCCTGCCGCCGGTGGAGGAGCTGGAGAAGGCCATGGAGGTATTCTGCGTATGCCTGCGGATGGCCGCGCTGGAACAGCTCCTGCAAGAGTAAACGCGAAAGGCACACCCCAATGGGGTGTGCTTTTCAGCTTTTGATCCGGCGCAGTACAGTTGTGCTGGGTGCGCTTTGCTATTAAATTCGCTTATACGCCATATATTAAATCGATGTTTTACTTATTATCTTGCTGCGCGTATAATGAACCGTTGTTTGAAAATAACACGGAACGGAGGCAGTGAATATGGCAAATTGCGCGATCGTAGGTATCAACTGGGGCGACGAGGGAAAGGGCCGCATGGTGGACTATCTAACAGGGCAGTATGATGTGGTGGTGCGGTATCAGGGCGGCGGCAACGCCGGGCACACCGTTATCAACGATATGGGCAAATTCGCCCTGCACCTGCTCCCCTCCGGCGTGTTCCGCCCCGGCGTGATGAATATTCTGGGCAACGGCGTGGCGCTGGACTGCGAAAACCTGGTGACGGAGATGGAAACGCTCCGCGCGGCGGGCGTCAGCATCTCCCCGGAAAACCTGATGGTCAGCCACCGGGCCTCCCTGCTGCTGCCGTGGCACCGGGAGCTGGACGCGCTGGAGGAGGCCCGCCTGAAGGACAAGATGTACGGCTCCACCAAGCAGGGCATCGCACCGTTCTACTCCGATAAGTACCAGAAAAAAACCATTCAGGCCGGTGAACTGCTGTATCCCGATCGCCTGATGGCGCATTTACAGGACCTGCTGGAGTGGAAAAATCTGATATTGCAGAAGGTCTATGGCGCCAAGGGCTATACCATGGCGGAGATGACCGCGTGGCTGGAGACGTATGCCGCGCAGGTCCGGCCCTATGTAGCGGACACCGGGCGGTATCTGCGGCAGGCGCAGGCAGAGGGCAAAGCCATTCTGTTCGAGGGACAGCTGGGCGCGCTGCGCGACCTGGACTACGGTATCTATCCCTATACCACCACCTCCAACACCATTGCCGCTTACGCGCCTATCGGCGCGGGGCTGCCCACCGCAAAGATCGACGAAGTGGTGGGCGTGGTAAAGGCGTATTCCTCCTGCGTGGGCGAGGGGCCGTTCACCTGCGAGTGGTTCGGTGCCGACGCGGAAAAGCTGCGGGAGGCCGGCGCGGAGTATGGCGCCAAGACGGGCCGCCCCCGCCGGGTAGGCCCCATTGACCTGGTGGCCACACGCTATGGCGTGGAGGTACAGGGCGCGACGAATATCGCGCTGACCAAGCTGGATATCCTCAGCTACATGAACGAGATTCCCGTCTGCGCCGCCTATGAGATCGACGGCGAGATCACCCACGAATTCCCCTTCCCTGCCGTGCTGGAGAGGGCCAAGCCTGTCATGGAATACCTGCCGGGCTGGGGCTGCGATATCTCCGGCGTGCGTACATGGGCGGATATGCCCCAGGCGGCGCGGGACTATGTGGAGTATGTGGAGCAGGCCATCGGCTGCCATATCGGGTATGTCTCCGTGGGTGCCGAGCGAGAGAGCCTGATCATCCGATAAACAAGGAGGATCGTTATGTCTCACGATATGTACAGCTCCCCGCTGGCATCCCGCTATGCCTCGGACTATATGCTGCACCTGTTTTCCGACGACAGCCGCTATCAGACCTGGCGGCGGCTGTGGACGGCGCTGGCCCGCGCCCAGTGCCAGTTAGGGCTGCCCATCACCGAAGCACAGGTCGCCGAGCTGGAGGCGCATATCACCGACATCGACTATGATGTAGCCGCCCAACGGGAGCGAGAGGTACGCCACGATGTGATGGCGCACATATACGCCTACGGCAAGGCGGCGCCGTCGGCGGCGGGGATCCTCCATCTGGGGGCCACCAGCTGCTATGTGACCGACAACGCCGACCTGATCCTGTACCGGGATGGCCTTGTCTATCTGCGCGCACAGCTGCTGACTGTGCTGAACAACCTGGCAGCCTTCGCGAAAAAATATGCCGACACGCCCGCCCTGGGCTATACACACTACCAGCCGGCACAGCCTGTGACCGTGGGCAAACGCGCTGTCCTGTGGATGCAGGACTTTCTCGCTGACGTAGAGGAGCTGGACCATGTACTGTCCGCACTGCGGTTCTTGGGCTGCCGGGGCACCACGGGCACAGAGGCCAGCTTCATGGACCTGTTTGACGGCGATGAGGCAAAGATCGACGAGATGAACCGCCGCATCGCGGCGGAGTTCGGCTTTTCCGCCTGCTTCCCGGTATGCGGACAGACCTATCCCCGGAAAACGGACAGCCGCATCCTCGGCTGTCTCAGCGGCATCGCCCAGAGCGCCTATCGCATGGCCAACGATATCCGCCTTCTGCAGCATGACCGGCAGTTGGAGGAACCCTTCGAGGCGGATCAGATCGGCTCGTCCGCCATGGCCTATAAGCGCAATCCCATGCGGTGTGAACGCATCTGCTCTCTCAGCCGCTATATGATAGCCGACGCTATGAACGCGCCTATGACCGCTTCCGTCCAGTGGCTGGAGCGAACGCTGGATGACTCTGCCAACCGGCGCATCGCCATGCCGGAGGGCTTTTTGTGCATCGATGCAGTACTGCGGCTGTGTCAGAACGTGACGGCGGGTCTGCACGTCAACGAGGCGATCGTAGATCGCACCCTGCGGGAATATCTGCCGTTCCTGGCCACGGAGGACCTGATGATGGAGGCGGTGAAGCGGGGCGGCGACCGGCAGCAGCTGCACGAGATCATTCGGAGGCACTCTATGGCAGCAACAAAGCGCATGAAGGAAGGTCTGCCCTGCGACCTGCTGGACCGGCTGGCAGGCGATCCGGTCTTCGGACTGAGCCGGTCGGAGCTGGAGCAACTGATGGAGCCGCGGCTGTATATCGGGCGGTGCCCGCAGCAGGTACGGAAATTTCTGGATGCCTGCACGCCGCTGCTTCGGCAGGCGCAGGCCGCTGACGGGGACATCCGGATATGAGCACAGAGAACACCGGGGCGCGCTGAAAATCCATCGCGCGTGAAAAGGCCGAGAGCCGCTTATTCCCAAACCGGAATAAGCGGCTCTTTTGCAGGTATCCATTTGGACATTTGGAAGGCGGAAATACGGTACGGCTCATCCCTTGACGCTTCCCAGCGACACGCCCTCCACGCTGTAACGGGAAAGGAGGAAATACATGACGAACATCGGCAGGATAGTGATGGACAGCGCCAGGAATATCACGCCGTAATCGGCGCGGAAAGACTCCCCCATCAGCATCTGCACGAACATGGTCAGTGTCTTTTTCCCGGTGGAGTTGATGATCAGGCTGGGCAGGAACAGGCTGTTCCAGTTGGCTACGAACTGGAAGATGGCCTGTACCGCCAGTGCCGGCTTCATAATAGGCAAGACGATGGTATTGAAGGTGTGGAACTCTCCGGAGCCGTCGATACGGGCGGCCTCCACCACCTCCAGAGGCAGTGCACCCAGCAGATACTGCCGCAGGAAGAACACCACCACCGGCGTGGTGATGGCCGGGATGATCAGCGGCCAGTAGGTGTCGATCAGCTTCAGCTGTATCATAAACTTGTAATAGCCGATGGCGAACACCTGCGTGGGCACCATCATCACCGCCAGGATAAAGCCCCAGGCGGCTTTTTTCAGCTTGAAATCGTAGGCATGGATACCGTAGGCCGTCAGCGCGGAGAAATAGACCGACAACGCCGTGGCCGGTACCGTCACCAGGAACAGCAGGATGGACACCGCCGCCGCGCGGCCGGTATCTGTACCCTGACCAAGAAGGGCAATCTGGCGGTTGGCAGCGGCTTTAACGACGACCCGCTGTGGCTCATTGCCGGAACGGACGCCTACCTCCGCGAGATGGGCGACTGGACCATTCTGGACGAGCCCACCTTCGGCGAGGGCAAGAACAGCTGGCTCACCGGCACAGCAGCCTGGACGTTCGTCAGCATCTCGCAGGCCATTCTCGGCGTGCAGCCCACGCTGGACGGTCTTGCTGTCGCCCCCTGCATTCCCGCGGGATGGGCAGGCTATACCGTCAAGCGCCGCTACCGCGGTGCAGTCTACCGCATCACTGTAGAGAATCCTCACCACGTAGAAAAGGGAATCGCTTCCATCGCCGTGGATGGAACACCCATCACCGGGAATGTGCTTCCCCCGGCCGCACCCGGCACAGAGGTGCAGGTACGCGTGGTCATGGGCTGAGTGCAATAATAACAACACATCCCCCGCGCAGATACACTGCGCGGGGGATGTGTTGTTATTTTGAAAAGGAGTATACCGTGCAGTGCCGGTATACTTTGCCCCGCCGCAGCAGCGGCTGGGGAAAGCCCGGGTGGTGTACCGCGTCCGGCGGGAATTGCGGTTCAAGACACACGGCGCAGCGGGGCTCATATACCGCCCCATTCTTTCCGCCGCGCCGGGACAGCCAGTTGGCCGTATACAGCTGCACACCGGGAGAGGTGGTGTCCATCGTCATGGCGATGCCGCTGCTGTCGCCCCGCAGCACCGCCGCACGGCGCAGACCGGCCCCGTCCACACAGAAATGGTGGTCATAGCCGTTCACCAGCCGCAGCTGCTCCGCCGCCGTATCGATGTCCCGGCCGACAGCCTTAACTGCGCGGAAGTCAAAGGGCGTCCCCGCCACCGGCAGCGCCCGCCCCGTGGGCAGGCAGCCGGGAGACGTCTCCAGATACCTCTCCGCCGCCAGTGCCAGCGTATGCGCCATAGCCGTACCGCCGCCGTTCAGGTTGAAATAGCTGTGGTTGGTCAGGCTGCACAGAGTGTCGGCATCGCTTTCCGCCTTGTATTCGATCCGAAGCGACTCGCCGGCCAGCCGATATGTCACCGACACCGCCAACGTTCCGGGATACCCCTCTTCCCCGTCAGGCGACAGACGGTGCAGCCGCAGGCCGTCCGCCAGCGGCTCCGCCGCCCAGACACGCTTGTCAAATCCCCGCACGCCGCCGTGGAGATGGTTCTCTCCGTCGTTTTGGGCCAGCGAATATGTCACGCCGTTCAGTCCGAAGGACGCCCCGCCGATGCGGTTGCACACCCGGCCCACCGTCGCACCGACATAGCCGTCGTTTCGCTCATACTCCGACAGGGTGTCATAGCCCAGCACCACATCCACACCGCCGAATACCAGCCGCCGCAGCGTTGCGCCGTAGGTAAGCACCTCCGCTGTCAGAAACTTATTTTCCAGTGTCCAGCTTTCCACGGTCTCGCCAAGCGCTGTTATGCCGAAAGTCTGACACATCTCCCTCATCTATGCTGCCTCCTCTCCACAGGTGCGTTTCAGCTTTTCGCCCTTAGTATAGTCTGCATTTTGCCAAAAAGCAAGGGCTCCGATGTACATAAAGCCAGCCGGACGTTGGCACTGCCCCTGACACCAATTGGCTCTTTTCCTTCTCAAAACGATTTAGCCGTATGTGCTGCGTTCCTGCCCCAGCCAAAGCCTCCTGTATTCCGCTCAACGCCATCCTCGCCTGAAGCACCGCCAAATGCCCCGTTTAAATGACAGGGTTGCTTTTGCTTGAAATGTCAGGTATGCCGCTTAAGAACAACTGCGGCGCAAATATAACAATCCGTTCAGCAAAAGCTGCATCTAACGAAGGGGTGCTATATGGGCAAAGTATCCCGTATAAGGGAAAAGAATACACCCTGATAGAGCAGCTGCACTCTCTATTGGGAGGCGGCGCCAATCCTTTGCAAAGGAATACGGGATGGTCATTGTGAACGAATATCACCATGTGGCGGCGTCCTCCTTTGAAAGAGTGCGGAAGGTCGCAAAGGTGAAATAAGGCGGACAGTACGGTCAGCAGCAGTGTCACACCTGCGGCGCGGGCGGTAGATACGCGGAAAACCGCCAGCAGCATAATCAGCAGCAGTATAGGTAAAAAGCTGACGCACCAGGTCAGAACAGTAATTTTCATGTGCTCTCTCTTTTGCGGTCTGAAGTATTTTCACCTATAGGGTAGCACGATTTCCTCGGCCATGCCCGCCGCACGGCACAAATTCGCGCCCGGTTTTTTGTGCGTCTGCACAAAAGGCGGTTTACACTTATGGGGTATAATGGTATCATCAAAACAGGGGGTGTTTTGGTGTTTTGCCGAAGGGAGGCGTACTTATGACGCTGCGGGAGCTTTTGAAACAGAATGAGCTGCACTTCCCGCTGATGCGTATTCCCTACCACACCTCCCTATCCGAGATCAGTGAAGCCGTCAGCAAATATGTTTACGGCATCAACGAGGAACACAATACCCAGCTGCTGTACACGCTGGAAACCTATTTCAACAACTGTCAGAACTCCGTAAAGACCTCCAAGGCGCTGTTTATCCACCGGAACACGCTGCTGTACCGGCTGGACCGTATTGCCGAGATATTGGACGCCCGGACAACGGACTGTACCCGCACATTTATATGCTGTATATCACGGTGCTCCGCCACGCCGGGGTTGCGAAAAGCGCGCGTCCGTGGTACCATCGATTGACAAGGACTTGTTTGTCCTTGTCAATCGATGGTACAGTGAAAAAACAAGTTCTATGGAGGGACACCCTTGAAAACGGATCATCTGGCTTTGCTGCGCAGCGGCGCGCCGCTGTCCACCCGGCAGCAGATCAGCCTGACGCTGCAGCTCAGCTGGCCGGCCATCATGGCACAGCTGGCCACTATTATCATGCAATATATCGACGCGGCCATGGTGGGCCGCCTGGGCGCGTCCCAGTCGGCGGCAGTGGGGCTGGTGGCCTCCACCACCTGGCTGTTCGGAGGGCTGTCCTACGCGGCAGCTATGGGCTTCAACGTGCTGACGGCGCAGCGGGTGGGCGGCGGCCGCCTGGCCGAGGCGCGCAACATCCTCAAGCAGGCGCTGGTGCTGTGCCTGGCCTTCAGCGTGGTCATGGCGGCGCTGGCGGCGGCACTGTCTGCGCCGCTGCCCCGGCTGCTGCGGGCGGAGCAGGAGATCTGGCGGGATGCCTCTGCCTATTTCCTGGTGTACAGTCTGTTCCTGCCCGCCCTCCAGCTGGACAACGTGGCGGCGGGACAGCTGCAGGCCACCGGCAATATGCGCACGCCCGGTGTCTGCATGGTGCTCATGTGTGCGCTGGATGTGGTGTTCAACACCCTGCTTATTTTCCCCACCGGTACCATCCGGCTGGGCGCACTATCCCTGCCCGGCGCGGGACTGGGCACGGCGGGCGCCGCCCTGGGCACTGGCCTTGCGGAGCTGGCGGTGGGGTTGTACCTGCTGTATTTCGTCCTGCGCCGCAGCCCGGCGCTGCGGTTGGAGAAGGGTGAGCATCTGCACCTTGACCGCACACAGCTGCGCATGGTGCTCCGCATCGCGGCGCCAGTGGCATCGGAGAAGGTGATACTGTCCACCGCGCAGATCGTGTCCACCGCCATCGTGGCGCCCCTGGGCACCGTGGCTATCGCTGCAAACTCCTTTGCTGTCACGGCGGAAAGCCTGTGCTATATGCCCGCCTACGGCATCCAGAGTGCCGCGGCCATGCTGGTGGGGCAGAGCGTGGGAGCGGGACGCCGCCGCATGGCCAGACGCCTGGGCTGGGTCACGGTACTGCTGGGTATCGTTGTCATGGTCGTCACCGGCGGGCTGCTGTACGCCTTCGCCCCGCAGATGATGGCGATATTGACACCGGACAGCGACATCATCGCCCTGGGCACCCGCGTCCTGCGTATTGAGGCCTTTGCCGAGGCTATGTACGGCGCGTCCATCGTGGCCGGCGGCGTATTTCAGGGTGCAGGCAGTACACTGGTGCCCACGCTGTTCAATCTGGGCACCATGTGGGGCATCCGCCTGCCACTGGCGTGGCTGGCCGCGCCCCGGTGGGGACTGCCCGGCGTGTGGGCGGCCATGTGCACGGAGCTGTGCGTCCGGGGCCTGCTGTATCTGATACGGCTGGGAGGCAAACGCTGGCTGCCGCCGGAGGGGCCGGCCGGGCAGGTATAGACACAGCGGTACGAATGAAAGCAGAAAACTCTGCATAGCAACACCTGTACCTTATCCAGACCGCCATCGAGCAGGGCAAAACAGAGCTGGCAGAGCACCTATACGCCCTGCTGCAATCAAATCCGCTGCCGCGAGAGGAATGGCGTGAAGACCCCGATGCGTTCAAATCTCTGATGGAGGAACCTGCCGATACGGAGGATAACGCGCCGATGTACCGCTACTGAAGCAGCGAAGAAAAACAGCGTAAACGGCATGGGTAGAAGCGTTCACAAATATCTGCTGTAATTTTTTTGAAGAAATTTTGAAAATCGTGAAACCAAATCCGATTTTTGTCGGGATATATAGTGAAGGAACCTGACAGCAGATGAGAAAGGAGGTTCGCCCATGCAGGATGAAATGATCGTTGACTTATACTGGAAAAGAGATGAGAGTGCCATCAGCGAAACGGATCGGAAATATGGGCGGTATCTTTCAAAGATCGCCTACAATATCCTCTCCGACTGGGAGGACAGCAAGGAAACCGTCAACGATACCTACTTAAAGGCGTGGAACTCCATGCCAACGCATAAGCCAAGCGTCCTCTCCACTTATTTAGGAAAAATCACACGACAACTATCCATTGATGCGTTCCGCACACGCAACAGGGATAAACGGAAGCACTCGGAATATGCAGTCTCTCTTTCCGAGCTGGAGGATTGTATTTCCGGCAGCGAAACCACGGAGCAGCGCATAGAATTGAAACTGCTTGCGGAAGCGATCAATACCTATCTCTACACACTCCCGGCAGAAGCACGAAACACTTTTGTCGGCAGATACTACTTTGCGGATCCTATCCGAGAAGTCGCAGACTACTACGGCATGAGTGAACCGAAGGTCAAGAGTATGCTCTACCGAACAAGGCAAGGTTTGAAAGAATACTTGGAAAAGGAGGGCTATGAGCTATGAAGAAAGAACACATCAGTGACGCTTTGAATATGCTGAACGATGATATTATCGAGGAAACCAACAATGTCCGCACCAATGCGAAGCCGAAGCGCAAGTGGGTCAAATGGGGAGTTGTTGCAGCCTGCCTGTGTCTGGCGGTGACTATCGCCATTCCTGTGCTTCACCATAAGGGAGGTCCTGACACCCAAGATCCCGTGCAGAACATTGCCGCACTTGAGTACAACGGCAAATTTTACGAGGCTGTCAAACTTCCGGAGGTGCTTGAGAAGTATGGTCTGCCGCCTGAAATCACCGCCGATATGGCTGGCGAACACATTTCCTACCTGAAATCTGACGGAGGCATTGGCTATAAAAGCACTGTCAGCCAGACTGACATCGAGCTATACCGGTATGCACCTGCTGTTTGTGATGGCGTATATGTTCTGCGAGACGGTGACACATGGTATGCCGCGCTGTTCTGCAACTTCTATCAGTTTGACAGCAACACAAACTGTTCGTTCACCGAGCTTTATCGCGTGTATGGCATTGAGAGCGCAGACGATATTGCATCCATTACAGAAATGAAGTGGAACAACGAACAAGAAGTTGGCTCACCGGTAACAAATCGGCAGGAAATCGCTGAGTTCTATCACATGACGATTACACTTGTGAGTTATGGAAACGATGACTTCCAGACGGAAGTATTTGATGGTATCCCCGAAGAAAATCAACAGGAAGCGCACACTGCTTTTGCCGATGATCGAAGAAATCTCCGAATCGAAACCGCCTCTGGCTTGCGCTTCTTTATCTCCTTCTATCCGAACTATGACTGGATTGAGGGTGGAGGCACAATGTCCTATTTCAAAATTGATAAACAGATGCACGGATGGATTGAGAGAAATTTGAACAGATAACAGTTGAAGTATATAAATATTAGAAAAGAGCAGCTATTTTCGCATAGAAAACAGCTGCTCTTTTCGTTTGCCCCAAAAATCAAGAAAGGAGTGACTGGTAATGTGGACTTTTTGACCTTTGGCCACAGGGATACGGACGCGCTTCGCTTTGAGAATATGGACATTGCCGAGGAGTTGCTGTCTCTGACAGATGGATCAGCGTGCGAACAGATGCGGCTTTCAGATCGAAGATCAATGGGGGCACTGTTTAGGTGCCCCCATGTCGTGCTTATGTAGTGGAAACTGTTTCCGCCGGGAATTGCCGGCCGGTGTGGTCGATGGTGTAGGGCGGATCGAGGATCAGCTGACTGATGGGCACAACGGTATACCCGTCGTTGATCAGGCAGTCGAGGATGGCAGGCAGGGCCTCCGGCGTGTGCAGCGCAGCGTTGTGGAACAGCACGATGCTCCCCGGCTGCACCTTGGATGTTACGCGCCTGCATATCGTATCCGCGTCGTAGTCCTTCCAGTCCAGGGAGTCCACATCCCACTGGATAGGTTCCATACCCATGGAGCGTATGGCGGCGATGACATGGTCGTCATACTCCCCGTAGGGACAACGAATCAGCGTGGGGGTCACGCCGGTAACAGCACTGATCCGCTCGTTGCTGGCGGTGACATCGTCAATGATCTGCTGAGTGGACAGACTGTTGTAATGGTCGTGGTGATTGGAGTGGCTCATCACCTCGTGGCCCGCGTCGTGCAGGGCTTTGACGGACTCCGGGTACTTCTCCGCCCAATCTCCCACAACAAAGAAGGTGGTCTTGACACCATACCGCGCCAGAATGTCGATAAGCGTCTGGGTATCCTCGTTGCCCCACGGTGATGCAAAAGTGCGGCAGTTCACGGAGAACTGTCGCACTTCTTTATTGTGCTTTTATGA
>ENA-UERG01000055-UERG01000055.1-human-gut-metagenome-genome-assembly--contig:-NODE-55-length-92552-cov-12.284444_pt1 | contig 92552 bp, 75 predicted proteins | sample MGYA00242954_ERZ507954 | MGnify/ENA primary metagenome ERZ507954 (study PRJEB26167, sample SAMN06115478) | human gut metagenome | host: Homo sapiens | place: China:Sichuan | collected 2015-01-21...
GCTGCCGACCATGCCGCGGTGGCCGCAGATGAAAATTTTCGCGTTTTTGTCGATCATGTTCAGAACCCGATCTCGTAGCCGGGCTGGTTCAGCAGCCGTAAATCTCCGTCCACCATGATCTTGACCAGTTCCTCGAACTTCACCTCCGGCCTCCAGCCGAGCTTCTCCTTCGCCTTGGCAGGATTGCCGAGCAGCTGCTCGACTTCGGCCGGACGGAAGTAGCGCGGATCGATCCGGACCACCGTTTTTCCGGTCGTCGTGTCGATGCCGGTTTCGTCAACACCCTCGCCGCGCCACTCGAGCGGACGGCCGAGATATGCAAAACTTCTCTCGATAAATTCCCGGACCGTATGCATTTCGCCGGTCGCAACCACATAATCGTCAGAGGTTTCCTGCTGCAGCATCAGCCACATCGTCCGGACATAATCCGGAGCATACCCCCAGTCGCGGCAGGCATCGATATTGCCCATATAGAAGCACTCCTGCAATCCGCGGTGAATCCGCGCCGCCGCCATCGTGATCTTGCGCGTCACGAAGGTCTCGCCCCGCCGCGGAGACTCGTGATTGAACAGTATCCCGTTGCTGGCGTGAAGATTATACGCTTCCCGGTAATTCTTCGTGATCCAGAAGCCGTACAGTTTCGCAACCGCATACGGACTGCGCGGATGAAACGGAGTCTCTTCCGTCTGCGGCACTTCCGCGACTTTTCCGTAAAGCTCCGAAGTAGACGCCTGATAGAAGCGGGCGGGCACCCCGGTTTCCCGGATCGCGTCCAGCAGCCGCAAAGTCCCCAATGCGTCAGTCTCCGCCGTGTACTCCGGAACCTCGAAGCTCACCCGCACGTGACTCTGCGCACCGAGATTGTACACCTCATCCGGAGCGATCTTTTCGACCAGCCGGTTCAGGTTCGACGAATCGGTCAGGTCTCCGTAGTGCAGGAACAGCCGTACTCCGTCCAGATGCGGATCGCGGTACAGATGGTCGATCCGCCCCGTGTTGAAGCTGCTCGCACGCCGGATGATGCCGTGCACCTCGTACCCCTTCTCCAGCAGCAGCTCGGTCAGATAGGAACCGTCCTGACCCGTTATGCCCGTAATCAATGCTCTTTTCACGTTTTTACCCCACAGTCACACTTCCGGCCGGATTGCGCGGCCGCTCGATCGCGCATCCGCGCTTCTCGACAATATAACATGCAAACTGCGGCAGTGCAACCGCCGTCGGCAGAAGCGCCTTTCTGATCTCCGCAGCCGAGTTGCCGCCGAAGACATCCGGCACCGGCGCGAAGAATGCTTTCCACCGTGTTTTTCTCACTGTCCCATGCAGAACGCATGATCACTTCTGAGCAATTCGTCAAAATATGCGATCGTCCTGCTCAATCCCTCCCGAAGCGGCGTGGACGGCTGCCAGCGGAGCAGTTCCCGCGCTCTGGCGATATCCGGTCTGCGCTGCCTGGGATCGTCGGCCGGAAGCGGCCGGCGAACGATTTCCGACTTCGAATCCGTGAGCTCGATTATGGTCTCCGCCAGCTGCAGAATCGTGAACTCCTCCGGATTGCCGATGTTGATCGGGCCGGCCACTTCGTCCGGAGTCGCCATCATCCGCATCATTCCGTCAATCAGGTCATCCCGATAACAGAAGCTCCGGGTCTGACTGCCGTCCCCGTAGATGGTGATGTCTTTCCCCTGCAGTGCCTGCAAAATGAAATTGCTCACCACGCGACCGTCGTTCGGATGCATCCGCGGACCGTAAGTATTGAAAATCCGGATCAATTTCGTCCTCAAACCGCACTGCATCCGATAACAGTTGAAAAGCGTCTCCGCACAGCGCTTCCCTTCATCATAGCACGAGCGAATCCCGATCGGATTTACATTTCCCCAATAACTTTCCTCCTGCGGATGCACGGCGGGATCGCCGTAAACCTCGCTGGTTGAAGCCTGAAGAATCCCCGCGTTGAGCCGCTTGGCCAGTCCCAGCATGTTGATTGCGCCGTGTACGCACGTCTTTACGGTCTGCACCGGGTCGCGCTGATAATGAATCGGCGATGCCGGACAGGCCAGATTGTAGATTTCATCGCACTCCACATACAGCGGAAACGTCACATCATGCCGGATCATCTCGAATCTGGAATCATCCAGCAGATGATAGATATTGCGTTTCGCACCGGTATAAAAGTTATCGACGCAAATCACCTCGTTGCCCTGTTCCAAAAGTTTTTCACAAAGAAAGCTGCCCAAAAAGCCGCTGCCGCCGGTTACCAGAACTCGTTTCATTCTCTTTCCTGCCGTATTGTCAATGAACCAATAGATTTGTCATGTTGCGAATCGTTTTTTCCCGGGAGAATTCATCGCGGGACAACGCCAGCGCATGTTCACGCCAGTCCGCGAATCTGGCGGCCGGAGCCTCGCACATCGCGTCGAACGCACGGCCGATCGCCGCTTCATCCGCCGGGTCTGCGACCAGACCAAGATCATGCTGCCGGATCAGGTCAGCCGTATCGCCGCGGACCAGCCCCAGAATCGGCCGGCCGGCCGCGATGTAAGCTTGAAACTTGGCCGGAATCGTCAGATCAAATTCCGGCTTCAGCGAGATGATCAGTACATCGGATTCCGCAAAATATTCCGGCATCTCCTCACTGGGACGCCGCCCGGTGAAAACGATGTTGCGAAAGCCGTTGTCAACCGCCTGTTTCTGCAGGCGGTCCAGATAAATTCCGCCGCCGACGATGCGCAGTTCGGCATCGGCGCGGTTCCGCTTTCCGAAAGCGTCAATGACCTTGTCCAGATTCTGGACTGAACCGATGTTGCCGGCAAACGTGAAGATTTTCTTCCCGTCGGCACGGCGCGGCGGCAGCGGCGTGTCATGGGTCGTCCACTGCGGAAGGAATACAACTTTCTTCCGGGTATAGGGTTTCAGCTTTCCGACGAATCCCGGGCACGACACCGTGATTGTCCGGAATGCCGTGTAAATGCTCCGGACCACGAGATTCAGGAACAACCGCATCGGCAGCGTCGGCCTGATGCCGTAGCTGTAGACTGTGTCCGGCCAGACATCCTGCGTCCAGATCATGCACTTCCGCCACCAGACAAAGCGGAATATCATCCCCGCGCTGGCCATGGATAGCGGCCCGGTATGATAAGCGAACACCCGGTCGCAGCGCCAGCCGTTCGCCAGCGCCCACAACGAGGTCCAGAAGGCGAAACTCAGGTAATTGACGATCTTGCGCTTCACGCCCCCGGTATTGTATCCGAGCACGGTCCGCACCCGGTGTACCGGGATCTCGTGAAATTCCCGGGTCGTCTGGAACAACCGATTGCGGTAGCCGCTGAAAATCCGGTCCCCGGGATAACTCGGAACCTGAGTCAGCACCTCCACTTCATGGCCGGCGCTCCGCCACTCCGCCGCCAGATCATTGATCAGAAACTCTTCCGGGAAGAAGCGTTCCGTCAGAATCAGAATCTTCATAGACGACTCAATGCTTTAATTCGACGCCTTCCCAGCGATTAGCCAGTTTAGCCGTGCCGAGAATCAATTTCAAAACCCGCCATGAGGTGTTCGACACCTGGTATTCCGGACAGATTTTATCGTATTTGCCGCCGTTTTCCCGAAATTCCGCCAGCACGACGTCAATGGAATTCAATACGGTTTCCGGGTCCAGTCCGGTCAGAATGATGGTTCCCGCATCCAGCGCCTCGGGGCGCTCCAGCGCCTGCCGGATCGTGATCGCAGGAAAATTCATCATGCTTGATTCCTCGCTGATTGTGCCGGAATCGGAAATCGCGCATTTGGCATTGAGCTGCAATGCGTTGTAATCGAAGAACCCGAACGGCTTCAGCCATTGAATCCGCGAGTCGATCCTGACATCGCCCAGAGCTTCGATCCGCTTGCGGGTACGCGGATGAGTCGAGACGACCACCGGCATGTCGTATTTCTCCGCAATCATATTCAGAAACAGGATGATCTTGCGCAGATTGCCGGGATAATCGACGTTTTCTTCCCGATGGCAGCTGACAATGAAGTAACGGTTCTTTTCCAGCCCCAAGGTCTGAAGAATCTTCGACTGCTGAATTTTATCCCGATACTGATTCAGCACCTCGTACATCGGACTGCCGGTGACGTAGATCTGGCGCTGCGGCAGCCCTTCGGCCAGAAGATGCTGTCGGGAATTCTCGGTGTAGACCAGGTTGAAATCCGCGATATGATCGATGATCCGCCGGTTGATTTCCTCGGGAACATTAAAATCATACGACCGGTTTCCGGCCTCCATGTGGTAGATCGGAATTTTCATCCGCCGGGCCATGATTCCCGCAACGGCGGCGTTGGTATCGCCCAGAATCAGTACGGCATCCGGTTTTTCCTCATGGAAGATTGCCTCGACTTTGATCAGGGTCTCGCCCAGGACATGCCCCAGGCTGGAGGTGTCCACCCCCAGATAATGGTCGGGCCTGCGCAGGCCCAGATCATCGAAAAAAACCTGGTTGAGTTCGTAATCGTAGTTCTGGCCGGTGTGAATCATTTTGTGATTCACGTGCCTGTCCAGCAGCTTGACAACCGCCGCCAGGCGGATGATTTCGGGACGGGTTCCGACAATCGTCATGACTTTCAATTTGGACTCGGTCATTTTCATACCCTCTCAAAGTAAGTATCGGGATCGTCAGAATCATAAAACTCATTGATCCAGAAAATCGTATAAAGTTCGTCTGTTCCAATGTTGGTGATGTTGTGCGTGTACCATACCGGCATATCCACGAATGCCGGATGCTCTCCGTCGAGTTCAAACGCAAGCTTTTCGGCGGTTCCGACCCGGCGCAGTTCAATCCGCGCTTTCCCGCGGATGACGGCGAACCGCTCGATCTTACGCGTGTGATAGTGATTTCCCCGGGTGACTCCGGGACGTGTGGTTGAAAATGAAACCTGCCCGCCGATGCGGTCCAGCTTCACGGTTTCGACAAACATTCCCCGTTCGTCGCTGTTCTTTTTCAGGGCGAACGGATAAAACCGGGCATAATCGATGTAGCCGCAGAACGTGTTGAACAGCTGGATATCAAATCGGGTGGGGAGTTCCGGAATCACCCCCTGTTCGCAGTAGAGGCTCCGAAAGCGCTGAAAGGTCGCCAGCAGTTCGGAAACCCTGCGCTCATCCCGCCACGGAACCGGATACGGATTGACTCCCGCTCCCGAGCGGATGCATTTGAGAAATTCACGGCAGAGATCTCCGACATAAATCAGCTTGATTGAATTGTCGACCTGAATTTCCGGCTCCTCTCCGCGGATCAGTTTATGACAGAACGTCGCCGCGACTGAATTGTAATGGGGGCGGCCGTAAGGACCGAAAACATTGGGGATTATGCACCCCGTAAATTGCCCTCCGGCACGCTCAGCCCACTCCTGGAAAAGCCGGCGGCCCTCCTTTTTGCTGTCGCCGTAGGGGTTGTTGCGTTCCTCCTGAATCGAGCTGGAAAACAGCACGTGCGGCGTGACCTTTTCCGCCTCCATCGCATCAATCAGCTGCCTGACCAGACGGACATTCGTGTCATAAATCACTCCCGGGTCCGGATGGCGGTTCATTGCCGCCAGATGTACAATCGCATCACAGCTGCGCACAAATTCACGCAGGCCGGCGGGATCGGCGAAAAAAGCGTCTTCCCAGGGGATCCGCTCAAACTCCTCAGGCATGGTTCCCAGCAGATTATAAAGATGGGACCCCACAAAACCGGGCTGACCGGTAATACCGACTCGAATCATTTTACGGCGCTCCAATCGAACCAGTAGTCAGCAGGATAACGCCAGCTGTCCGCCTGGGCTTCGCTCAAGATTTTTCCGGAAAACACCAGCAGCACCGAGTCCGGCTGTTCGGCCCTGATGCAGTTGGCATAGCCTTCGGGGACGCAGATGATTTCGCTCTTCTGCTCGCTCAGGTGATATAATTCCGGCCTGAGCCCGCGTGACGGCGTCTCCCAGTCGTCGATTTCCACCAGGCCGAGCGTGAATGCACCTTTGACGCAGTAAAACCATTTTTTTTCAAACCGGTGCCCATGCCAGCCGCGGATTATCGTGATATCAGGATGATGAATGAAATAAAAACGTTCCACGCCGGGAAACCGAAAGTCGTTCAGACTGGAAATCCGGCCCCGCGCATCGCGGAAAATTTCACCTTCCACTATTTTAACAGCCGCCATCGCCCAACCCCAGATCCTGCCGGATCAGTTTCATTTTTTTCAACAGTTCCTTCATGCCCGCGACATCCAGACGCCGCGTGTTGTGGGAATGGTAGGTTTCGACCTCGTTGATTTTTTCCGATCCGACCTCGAAATATCTGTCATAATTCAAATCCCGGGTATCGCACGGAATCCGGAAGTAATCTCCCATATCCTCGGATTTCGCCATCTCCTCGCGCGTGACCAGCGTCTCATATAATTTTTCCCCGTGCCGGGTGCCGATAATCCGCACTTCGGAATCGGATTGATAGAGCTCCTTAAGCGCCTGCGCCAGCGTGGCCAACGTCGCGGCCGGGGCTTTCTGCACGAAGAGATCTCCGTTATCGCCGTGCCGCCAGGCGTAGATGACCAGATTGACGGCATCATCCAGCGTCATCATAAAACGGGTCATTTCGGGATTGGTAATAGTGATCGGCCTGCCGGATTTGATCTGTTCGACCCAGAGGGGAATGACCGAACCGCGTGACCCCATGACATTGCCGTAGCGGGTGCAGCAGATCGTAGTCGGCGCCCCGATTCCGAGCGCCCGTCCCCTGGCGATGGCAACCTTCTCCATCATCGCTTTGGAAATCCCCATGGAGTTGATCGGATAAGCTGCCTTATCCGTCGAAAGCACGACGACGTTGCGCACGCCGTGGGCGATCGCCGACTCCAGAACATTGCTGGTTCCGAGCACATTGGTCTGCACCGCTTCAAGCGGGAAAAACTCGCAGCTCGGCACCTGCTTCAGCGCAGCGGCGCTGAACACGTAATCGACGCCTCCCATCACGCCGTCAACCGCCTGCCGGTCCCGGATATTGCCGATGTAAAATTTGACTTTGGGATTCTGCAGCTCGTGCCGCATGTCGTCCTGCTTTTTTTCGTCACGCGAAAAAATGCGGATCTCCCTGACCTCGCTGTTGAGAAAACGCCGCAGTACGGCGTTGCCGAAACTGCCGGTGCCGCCGGTAATCAGCAAAACTTTGTCTTTGAATAATGACATTGGCTTTCGAATCCTTCTGCTTGTGAAATAATTCCACTCAATTGACTTTCAAATTCAGATCGCTGCGCATATATTGCTTAAGCTCTCCGGCCGACGGCTTCCGTCCCAGATTCAACTCCAGTTCGTACATTTTAGCGTCGATTAAAAAGCGGTACCAGAATGCCTGAAGCACGGCCCAGATCAGGCCGGGACATCCGTCGAGAAATCCCCCCAGGCAAACATAACGCATAAAAAAATACCCGAATGCCCGCAGGAACGGCGGCAGACGATAATAGCGGCTTTTCTTCCGGTCACGCCCGGCCAGTCCATTCCCGCCGGCCCCCGGAAACAGACCGCAGCGCCCCCCGACTTCCACCGCCAGTTCCCGGTTGGAATAATTGTTGTGCTTGTCCGTCCACCAGCTGAGCCCGTTCAGATTATGGTCCACGAAACGCTGGTTCAAAACAATGGTGCGGCCCGACTTCACCACGCAGCGCTCATCCATCCAGCGCTGTTCCACATACGCCATGCCGCGTCGCCACAGGCGCAGGATTTTCGGCGGCGCAATCCGTCCGTGACGCATATTCTTCCCCAGAAAGATAACATCCCGCGGCAAATAACATCCGGTAACATCCTGCGGCATATCCGGGAGCTTCCGCCGGATTTCCGCGATCAGTCCATCCGTAAGATATTCATCGGCATCCATACGCATCACCCACTCTCCCGAACAGGGAAGATTCTCCAACGCCCACTGGAACTGCTGCGCCTGGTTGATATATGGATGCTGAACGACATGCGCTCCCTCTGCTTCGGCCAGTTCACAGGTCCGGTCGGAGGAAAAGCTGTCGACAACGAAAATCTCCCGTGCAATCCTGCCGATATTCCGAATGCACCTGACAATGTGCCGTTCCTCATTGAACGTAAGAATGATTGCCGAAACTTGCGGAATCGGAATTGAATGCTGCGTCATGTTTTCCCTTTCAACATATCCGCCCGGACCGTCTTCCTTCAACCCGGGAGGAAATCTCAATCCACCCTTATCCATGCAGGTTTTTCCCCGCCATCGACCAGCCAGCGATATGCGGCCGCGGTTCTCCGGCCGATCACGTTCCAGTTGAAATCCTGTTCCATCCAGCGGCGTCCGGCCTCGCCCATGGCTGCGAGTTCTTCCCGGGGGGTGTCCAGCGCCTCCCGCAGAGCGGGAATCAGCGTTTCCGCCCCGACCGGGACGCACCATCCGGCATGATGCGCCGGCAGTTCCGTCCACGGCGTGCCGTCGGTGGTGACAACCGGAGTTTTACAGCTCAGAGCTTCGGCCACAGTCATCCCGAAATTCTCGGTATATGACGGCAGAACATACAGATCCGCTCCGGAATATTCCGCGTTCCGCATATCCCCCCTGGCTTCGCCGTGGAATTCGACCCGCGGCAGACGGGCCGCCCGGGCCTTCAGACCCGCGGTGTAGGCCGGCTCCCCGGGACCGACGATATGCAGTTCCCAATCCGGATGATCTTCAGCCAGCGCCCGCCATGCCGCCAAAAGATTTTCGATCCCCTTGACGGGATGCAGCCTGCCCAGGAACAGCAGTTTCCGCCGCACTCCGGAGGTCCGGGGAATCTCCGGCGGCAGATCCACGCCATTCGGCAGAATCAACACCGGCTGCTTCAGGCCGAACGCCCGGATTTCACGATACTCTTTTTCACAGGTGGCATGCAGCATATCGGCCCGGAAAAGGTTGGCATATTGCCCCAGCATCCGGCTGACGCACTTCTTCCACCGCGACCGGTTCAGCGCCCAGGGAGCCAGGCAGCCCCGCGGGCTGATCACCAGCTTGCAGCGGGTTCCCCGCCGCACGAATTCCGGGTAAATGTTCGGCAGCATCCAAAGGCTGTGATTGTGAATGATATCCGCAGTTTGGCACGCTTCCTGCAGACCACGCCGCATTTCAGGCGAACGTCCCAGAGCGGGATGCGGGAACCTGTGTCTCGGCCAGGCCTGAACCGCGAAATTCCACTCTTCCCGCGCTGCGGGCAATGGTGCAAGCGTGTGCAGAGTCAACTTCATGCCGGGAACCGCGGCGACAGCCCCGCAAAGCCGCGGAACCGAGTAGGACGGCCCCGCCGAAACGTTGCCGACATATGGCACAATATTCAGAATTTTCATGATCAGCTGTAAACTTCGCAATTCATATCACATGGAATCGGCGAAAATAAATAATCCTTATTCACCGGGCGGTTCATACTCAGCCGCATGCTCCGGGAATCCCGGCCGGAACTCTTTGCCGGAACGGCCATTCTATTGTTCTTCGGCGATCACCTGATCGATTGATTCCAAACCGTACACCGGCGGAATACCGTACGAGAAACCGTTCCTATCGGCTTCCGGAATCGCAAGCCCTTTTTCCAAAGAGTAACTTTCGCTGCGAATCGTTTTGGCCCATTGCAGAATGATATCAATCATCGGAGTCGGGATGTCCAGCTGATCGGCAAACCATTTGGCAATGCACAGGCCGTAGTTGATATCATCACGGAAAAATCTATGGTTTTTATCCAGAGTCCACCGGTTTTTCTCAAATACCACCGGGGGTTTGATGTGATGCAGCGTTTTCGATTCCACAAAAGATTGCCGGATATCGGTATTGCATGAGTGATAGCTCAACTTTTCCAATTCAAGATAATTAAGCATATATTGAAAATCACTGCCGGGGAACCGGGCGATGATCCGGTTTCTCACCAGAGAATATTCATCGTCAAGACGCTGAAGAATGTCCGCGGATTCCTCATCGAAATCCCGGTAAAAATAAGGGATGGCCTCCTCTGAATTCCAGTGATCCCCATACCGCCGGAACAATCCGTAACACCGGGCGGGGTGTATGATCTGATTATCCGCCGATAATGTCAGGGAAAGAAAATTCTCCGCCTGTCTCACTGCCCCCCGGCCAAAATAGCGAAAGCATATATCCTGAAAAAAGCACTCATTCAGCCAGGCGAAATCGGAGCGGGGATATACGGCGGCAACATTGGTCGTCTTCGGCCCATAGTTGATGCCGCAATGTCCGTAAGCTTCAATGCGGCAGATCCAGGGCAGCAGCCCGAAAGCAAAATAACCGGTCATTTCCAGCCGGAATTTACGGATGATTTCCCGTATCATCCAGTTGACTCCGGCCTGGCCGTAAATGCAGCCGATCCATTGCTTCTTCCGCCTGGAGACATGGGGGGCGATCTGATGCAGCATATTGCGATACTGGTGGACCGGCAGGCATAAGACAATGATGTCCGCCTCCGGAATCACCGCCGCGGGGTCAGCAGCCGCCCGGGCCAGACGGCCGGTCAAACTCTGAACCGTGACATTGTCCACATCCCGAACCTGCATGGTCACGGTGGAGCCCCAGCTGTTCGGCCGTTGGGTCAGAAGCGATACTTCATGCCCGCAATGAGAAAGCATCGGAATCAGTGTATGGGCACTGCTGCCGCCGCCGACAATTGTAATTTTCATCCTTTCATCTCCCCGACTGATGGTCTATTTGCGAAATCACGAACAATCGTTTCCCGTTTTTCGTCAGGGGAATCCGAGTCACATATTCAATGTCGGTTTGAAGCGTGCCTCCGCTGACGTCATGGATATATGCAGATATCTTTCGGACGACATCTTCCGGAAGCTTTTCCCGGCAGGGAACAACCAGCAGCTTCAGATGTTCCAGATCAGTCTGAATGAACTGATAGCTGCGTATCCATTCCGACAGGTTGTATACCGCCGATGTGATCGCAAACGCCTGCAGCGTCCCGCCGGACGACAGTTTCAGGCATTCGGTCATGCGTCCCAGAACCATGTTCAGCCGGCGGAACGGCAGCGCATGGCCCTGATCCCCGCCCAGGCGAATGCGGTCGCCGTTCTTATAACGGATAAACGGAAAGGCGAAGCTGTCAAGATTGGTGATTACCGCTTCTTCGTCGCCGCCCATCGATTCGGCGACGATATGGTCTTCGTTGAGCAGCAGGTTGCCGTCGGTATCCGGCTGGGCGATCATTCCAAATTCAACTGAACCGTAATTCTCATATACCGGGACCCGGAACACCTCTTCAAACAGTTCCCGCTGTTCCGGATAGAGTTTCTCCGATTCCGAAACCACCGCGCGAAGCGAGGGGAACAGGCTACGCGCGTCCCTGCCCGACTCTTTCACCCACCGCGCAATCTCCGCAATGGAGGCGGCATAACCGTGAAAATATACCGGGTTGTAACGGCGGATGTTTTCCACTGTACGGGCCAGGTGTTCGGGAGAAACCGTAAGAAAATGAGCATCCACCAGCAGACAGCGGTTGATCATGCTCCAGAGTTTGCGGCGGCACCGGGCCACGGGCGGCAGCTGTGCCGTCTCGTCAATCCCTTTGACCCAGACCCGCTTGTCTCCCGGACGGATTCCGGCCCGTGCCAGCCCCCGCCAAAACGTTGCGTAGGTGTAAGTGCGTTCCTTCGGGTCGGAATAGAAACAGAACGGCTCCCCGGTACTTCCGCTGGTATGGCAGCATTCAAGCCTGCTCCGGTCATATTCATCCGAGATAAATTCCGCTTCGTGCGAGCGAAAGGCCGCCTTGTCCAGAACGGGAAACTGTTCCAGGGACAATGCATCGATATCCCAGTGATGCTCCTGTGCATAGTTCCGGTAAAACGGCACATGAAGCACCGCATAACGCAGCAGCTTCTGCAATTTCCGCTGCTGAAGCCGTTCGAGCTCCCCGCGCGTCATATGTTCCACCGCCATGCATCGCCGCCAATCCCGGCAGATATGCGGATGGGTCAACAACTCCTTCAAAAAAAACAATTTAGCAGAACATTGCAAAAAATACATCGTTTCCGATTCTCCATGACATCATTGACGCAATTGTAAATCCCAATACCATACCTCTCCCCGCAGCAGCGAAAGACACACCCGGAATTTCATCTTTTCCTCCGCCGGAGAGAAGACAAGCTGCTGCGAATAACGAGCCGTCCCTTCCTTCGGAATCGTAAAGCTCGGGAAGAGGCGATACCCGATATATTGATCCTTTTCGTCGTAGAGATATATGCCGGGCTGAAATTCGGAACCGGCAACTCCGCGGTAGGAAAATTGCAGAAGTCCCCGTTTTCCGCAGGGAAAACTCTCCTGCGTGCTGATCAGAATCGGGGAAACGCTTTTCATCCGGATTTCGGCTTGTTTCGATGCCTTGTCCCCCGGCAGCCATTCCACCTCGGCCCCGCTGTCCGGCGCATAGCCGCCATGCGCGAAATTCGCTCCCCAGCCGAGGGGAAGCTTCAGATTTTTTCTCCGGAAAAATGTCAATTCCCCGGGAGGAGTGCCAAAGGAGGCGGCAAGGAACTCCGGCAATTCACAGGCCTGCTCCGTCCAGATGTTCTTCTCTTCCAGACCGTCGTTCTCCGGCGGCCGGGAATCGGAAGCGGAGCAGCGCCAAACAGTACACTGCTCTTTTTTCCGAATATTCTTATAGCTGCTGAAAATCCGTCTGCATTCCACGGGGCCGAAACGCCGAACCGGCGAATCCCTGCCGGCGGGCTCATCGAGGATCAGGTAGACTGCGTCATAAAAGGGAAGATAGTTTTCCGCCGTCATCCCCATCTGCTCCCCGGTGCTGTTTACCGGCTGCCGGATGCTTTCCACTCCGGCATAATACCCGAATTGCGCCATTCGCTTATTGTAAACCAGGAGCACGGCATTCGGATTTCCCGCTGCGTCCCGTGCGACGGCCTGTCCGCAGCGTATCGGGAAGTCCCCATACGGATTGATATGCAGGACTTGCCCGACACACCCCAGAAACAATGCGGCGCCGAGCAGATGCGGCAGCCGCTTTCTCCATTTTGTTTCCGGAAGGAGGCGGGGAAACGCGGTTTCCGACTGCATCATCAGAAAAACGGAAAAGAAAATCATGGGGAGAATCAGCAATACGGCATAGCGATGACTGCCGATATATCGAATCCGCCACAACAGCATCCCCGCAAAAAAGAGCGCGCCCCAGAACCACAGGCGATATTTTCTGCGGTACATGGCCAATACAACCAAACCCGCCAGCGAAGCATAGAAAAAAGGCTCAAATCCGCTTTTGATGACTGGTGTAAAATGCACGATCATATCCGGAAAACCGCCTGAACCTTCCCTGTGATATAATTCAAAAAATCACCGGCGGACAAATCCAGCAGACAGAAGAAAAGGATTCCTCCGAAAACGCATCCGAGAAAATAAAACGACAGATTTTTCAACGCTTCCCGCAATGAACAGCACTTCAGGAAACAGGCACAACCGATTCCCGCGCAAAACAATATCACCAGTTCCAACGCCTCATAACGGCATAATGTTCCGGCCGCCGTCAATATGCCGGCCCCTCCCCACAGCCACGCAGCTCTCCTGCCGCAGGCCATCGCCGCGCACAGAATCGCAAGCAGACAAAACAGCAGATATAATGATTCCCGCTGCAGCTCATATGAAACCGCCACCAGCGTCGGATGAACGGCGGCCAGTACTCCGCACCATACGGCCCACTTGTTTTTCATCCCGAACGCTCTGGCGATTGCCCAGATAATTACCGGAATCACCGCCCCGGCAATGATATTGGTCAGGGCTCCCGCCGTTTCGACTTTCCAGCCCCATGCGGCATACTGCCCCAGCAGCCGGATGAAAAGCGGGGAAATATAAAAAAGCTCCGGACGGTTTTCCGGCAGAACGCCATCCGCCAATTGGCGGGCGGCCTGCAAATATAAAATCCCGTCCCGCGAGATGACCGGGTCCCAGACGTAGGAGAAATAACGCACCAGAAAGGAAAAAAGCACGAGAAACGCTCCGAAGTACCAGAGCGATATCTTCCGGCCCGTACCGTCGCCGCAAAAATCGATCCGCATCACAACAGCTCTACCATAATGCGGGCCGCATCCTCCGCGGTGCGGGATGTCCGCAGATCCGGATATTCGCCGATTTGAACGCCCAATGCCACGGCAACCGCGCGGCTGTGACTCTCACACTGGAAGAAGTTGAACGGAATCCGGGCGCGGTTCCGCGTGCGCCGGCTGCAAAGCTTGCGGCCGCTGACGACAGCCCAGGCATCCGCCAGCAGCTCCACGGCATAACGAATCCGGTTGCGCAGCGTCAGCCGGACCGGCTGTGCCGCAGGCAGACGCAGCGGAATGCCATACAGACGGTCGAAGTGCCGCAGCACCCCTTCCTGAAAATAGCCGATCACCGCATTTTCGTCCCGCAGCGCTCTGGCGCAAATGGCCAGATACTCCTGACGTTCCGCCTGTTCCTCCGGCGTGCATTCCCGAATCAGAATCGTTTGCGGACCGGATTTTTCCACCCGGGTCAGAAATGTTCTCCACTGCAATTTCTTCCCCGAAAAATCCACTGCCGCCGCCACAGACCAGCAATATGGTTCCACATTTCCCCAGCAGGCCGGGTCGACAACGAAATTCCCCATTCCGTAAAAGATCACTCCTTCGCCATATTGCTCCCAGCCCTGCGGGACATGGGCGTGGTGACCGTGAATCACCGACGCGCCTTCGTCGATCAACCGATGATAGAATAGCCGCAACTCCGGGTCCGGAAACGGCGAACTCTCCAGGGCGGCATGACAGGATACGACAACAAAATCGGCCCGTTTCCGCGCAGCCCTGACCGCATCGAAGACCCATCCCCCGAGCGCCGCAACGCCCGGCCTGCCGCCGTAACTGACGCCGAACTGATGTTCACAGCATCCGATCACCGCAATTTCCCGGCCGGATTCCTGAAGAAACATCGGCATTCGCGCCGCCTCCCGCGTCTCCCCCGCGCCGCAGCAGGGGATTCCCCGCGCCGAGAGCATCGCCAGGGTCGCCCGCATTCCCTCCGGGCCGTAATCCATCATATGATTATTGGCCAGATTGAATGCGAACTCCCGCCGTTCATTACCCAGGGTAACGTTGTAAAGGTTGGGACCTGCCTTCGGACTCGGCCGGAATCTTTCCGGCGCGTCTCCCAGCACCGGAGCCTCCAGATTGCACAATACCGTGCCGGAAGGAAGCCGCCAGTCAACCCGGCAGCCTTTCGGAATATAATCGCCGGCCAGAATCATTCTGACTCCATCACATTTTCAATGATCCATTCCCAGCGCCGGGCCCAGTTTTCCGCGGAATATGCCTGGGCATACACCTGCGCCCGCGCTCCGAACTCCGGCAGGGAATCCCGGTGATCGTGCAGATAGAGCATCGCCCGGGTCAGCTGCCCGGCGTCGCCAGCGGCAAAAACCAGCCCGTCATACAGCTGGCGGACAATATCCAATCCGGAACAGCATGCGTCGGAACAGATGATCGGCAGCCCCGAAGCCGCAGCTTCCGCCAGCGCCACGCCCCACGGTTCATGTTTGCTGGGCAGAATCATCGCGCCATGCCGGCTCAGCTCTTCCTGAAGCTCCTGCGGCTGAAGGAATCCATGATCGACAACTCCTTCGGTCTGCAGCAGCTGATCCCGCAAATCACCATTGCCGAAGCAATGAAGGGGCCAGGCATCCTGACGCGCCCGACGATAACGCCGGTATGCTTCCAGCAGGGTATCCAGTCCTTTGATTTCCGCATAGCGGCCGATGTAGACGAAACTGCGCGGCCAGCCTTCCGGGGCCTTGCGGCGCACCGCCATCGCCGGACTGAATCGCGCATAGTCGCAGCCGTAAGTGCTGCCGAAAATCCGGTTGGCGGCATACCCGAGATAACGGGCATACTGCCGTCCGCGTTCCCCGGCCACCACCACGGCACTGGTTCGGCGGACATAGGGGGCGTAGACCACTCTGGCCGCAAACTGCCGCAGCTGACCGCGCCACGCCGCATCCATGCACATGACGACCTTTGCCGTTTTCAGTTCCCTGACCCGCAGCAGCTGCCGGAACGGTTTGTAGGAGAAGCCGGAGACAAAAATGAGATCCGGACCCTGCTGGACCACAGCCCGGACCAGCTTCCCCGCCGACAACTCCTCCGCCGTGAAAATCTGAATGGGCAGCTTCTCCAGAATCTCCGGCGCATAGTGGTAACGGGTTTCCGGAGAATAAATCTGCACCTGGAGTCCGCGACAGGCGCATAACGCCTGCCAGCAGGCAGCCATATACCCGGAATACCCGGTCCAGCAAATCGCAATTTTCATGATATCATCCTCAGAGCTTATCAACGAATAAGTTCTTATGGTTCCGGACTGCGGGAAGGCGAAGACAGAAGATCACTGCAACGTCCCTGGGTCAGCCAGAACAGCACACATAACGGGCTTCCTGCAAAAAAAATGTATCCTTCAATGCAGAGGTGGATCATAAAGAATGCCAGCACTGCCATCCGGAACACCGTCTCCAGATTCACATCGTGCGATTTATGCAGAAATACCGCCCACAACCGAAATATCATGGCCGCGACGCACACTCCGCCGAAAATCCCGGTGGAGGCCAGCACATATATCCAGCCGGAGCCGGGCTCCACCCCGGCATTGTCCATGCTGAGGAAGAAATAATCCGAGCTGTTCGCAAAGCCGTTGCCGAGAACGGGATGCTCCGTGAAATCTTCCCATTGGACCTCCCACTTGGATGCACGGGAGTCAAATATGCTGTTGGAACGCTCCAGACCGGCTTGCGTTTTTTCCCATAACGTTTCGGCCGCATCGTCCCAGCGGGAAAAGGTGGCCGCAGCAATGCCGATCAACACTGCAATCTGAAGCATTGCGAGATGCTTGCGCGTATTGAAAAAAATAAAAAACAATACGCCGCAGATCAGCCCCGCCACCGCGCCGCGCGATCCGGACAACATGGCGGCGGCCGTCGCCATGCAAGCCGCCCCCAGCCACAGCCAGCGCCTGTTTCCGTGAAGCCTCGCCTGATACAGCGCCCAGATTGCGGTGATCGCGGCAAACGGACCGCACAGCATCGGCTGGCTGAATATCCCATGCAGCTGGCTTCCATAATATTGCGGCAGGAAAGGAATTGCGCATGACAGCAAAGACACTCCGACGCCTGCGGCCAGAAGCCAGTCGAATGTCCGGCTCAGGTGCAGGCGGAATTGCCGCAAATATCCGGAATCGAGCAGATTGGAAGTCAAAAACATAACCATTCCCCATCCCAGCAGCCGCAGCCACGGGTGAAAGAACTCCGGAATGTCGTTGGCTATGATCGAACAGACCGCCGCCAGCCCCAGTACTGCCGCGGCAGGATTGACCTGCAATGCTTTGCCCGGCATTCGCAGCAGCGTCCATCCCGCGCCGACGCCCCAGATCCCGTAATAAACCGGCAGCGGGACGGGAATTCCGAGCGTGGTATTGCGCAGAATCGTGACGCATCCGATCAGCCAGACAATGAATACGTCACCTTTGGACCAGCACTCCGTTTCGTCCTGCGCCGGAACGGCGGCGATGCCGCCGATAACATCACTTTGCGTCATCGCCAGAGCCTTTTCCAGATCCGTTCCGCCGCGATCCGCCAGTACCGCGGCGAGGTCAACGCCTCGATGACCAGATGCAGGCGGCAGGACGGACAAAAGCAGAAGGCGCTGCAGAATTGCGACACGATGTAATTATCCGATACCCGGCGGCGGAGCCGGGCGATCCGCCGATATTGCTCCGGATGTTTTTCCAGATATTTCTGCAGGTCGGCCAGCTGCTGCAGGTGCGCATATCCCAGCCGGAAACGCATCCGTTCAATTTTATCCCGTCCATCGGTGAATTTACCGCTCAAATTGGAATCGTGTTTGCGATATTTGACCAGCGGCGCGTCAATCCGGACAAATTCCCCCAGCAGCAGCGAGCGCAGGCTCATTACAATATCCTCGTTGCGGACTTCTCCTCCCAACGGCCCGAACTCGCTGTAAACATCCCGCCGGTAAGCCACGGTTGCTCCGAGAATGGCCGGAATCGTATTCCTGTACGTATAGATTCCGCCATGCTCCGCCGATGCGGAACGCGGCAGTACGGCTCCTTCCCCATCGATAAAATCGCATCCGGACCAAATGCAGGCGGCCTCCGGATATTGCTGCGCGGCACGCGCGACGGCCTCCGCACGTTCGGGCAGGGATATGTCATCGCCCGCGGCGCCGATCAGCCACCGGCCGCTGGACAACTCTCCCCACACCTTGCTGGCGTGCATTCCCAATCCCAGATTCCGTTCATTGCGGTTCAGGATAATCCGGTGCGGTCCGCGATAACCGGCGGCCAGCTCCCGCATGATTTCAAACGTCCGGTCGGTCGAACAATCATCGGAGAGCACGATTTCCAAAGGCGAGTAGGTCTGGGCAAATGCGCTCAAAACCGATTCCCGGACATATTTCTCCTGGTTGTAGGTCACCAGACAATAGGTCAGCAGAGGTTTTTCTTCAGCGTCCATGCTTCATCCTTTTTTCCAATAAACGGCGCGGCGAGAAATTCAGGCGGCGGATCAATACATACAGGCAAAGCAGTCCTCCCGCCCCGGCAAGTCCGCAATTCACCCACAATTGCGTCCACGGAGTCAGACTGCGGGCGAGAAGCAACGTGCCGCACAACCCGATCAGCGCGGCGCCGGTCAAAACCGGAACCGGCCAGGCGAACCGGATATGATAATAATAGCGCAGTAAACCAACCATCATCCCGCCGGACAGCAGATAATTGACGAACAACGACAATGCCGCGCCCTGGACGCCCCAATATCTGATTCCCAGGAACAGCAGCAGAACATGCGTACTGTGCGGAATCAGCTGCAGCATCACAAACAACTTCCCGTCGCCGTGAGCAATCACAGCATATCCCAGCGGCCAGACAAATACCTGCCCGAGAATTCCAAACAGAAACAGCCGGATCAAATCCGCCGCCTCCGTAAAACTTGCGGAGTAGAAAACGGCGACCAGCCACGGCGCCAGCGCCATCATCCCCAGCAGCGCCGGAATCGCCAGCAGGAGCGAAATCTCCAACTGTTCGTTGATCGCGCGCGCCATCTCCGCCGGACGCGTCACCAAACCCACCAGGCGCGGATAATAATCGGTACCCATTGCGTTCAGAACAAAGCCGATCAAAAACGCGGACAACGCATAAGCCGCCTGGTACAGGCCGCAGGCATCGACCCCCAGCATTCGGGTCAGCAGCAGCTTGTGAACGAACTGCGACGCCGCCATAATCACCGATGAAGACATGAAACAGATACCCAGCTGCAGCATCGGCGTCAGAATACGGCGGTGTTCCGCCGCATTCAGCCTGACCTGCTCCAGATTGATCCTGCGCGCATACAGCCACGTTACCCCCAGCATGATTCCGGCAATGACAGTCAGCGCAATCACAATCCCGTTTTTTCCCCACAGGAAATAACAGGGTATCGCTCCCATCGCTCCCCCCAGGGCGGCCCAGACACGGATCTTGCTCAAATCGGCAATCCGCCGCAGCCCCTGGATGACACATTGCTGGCCGGAACAGAGAATTCCCAGCAGCAGCGGTATGCTCAGCAGCGCAATGCTCCAGGCGTATTCCGGGGATTTGAAGAACCAGCGGGACAGCACGGGAGCCATGCCCACGGTCAGAACGACCCCCAGAGCGCCTGTAATCCAGATGATATGGCGGTAGGCCGTGACGACGGCACTGATGGACGTCTTGCCGCCGGGGCCGTCCTGACCCGCGGCCTCCGCGATCTGCCGGACCCCGCTGTTTCCCAGGCCGAAATTGACAATACTGGAAATCAGAGCGATGATGCTGTTGTAGATCTCCAGCAAAGCGAAGCCCTCGGCCCCCAGCAGTACCGCCACAACCTTGTTTTGAACCAGATGCACGCTGCCGCTGATGAGCGATGCTCCGCCAATCAGCGAAGTTGCCTTGAATATCTGCCGGTATGAACTGCTCATGCCGTCATTCCCACAGATTTCCGATCACGACTTCAAACCAATTGCGGAATATCCGCACCGCCGCCTTGAAACGCAGCGGCCTGCTGCGAAACAGGATCAGGCGGAAGCCGTGCGGCAAACGGTTGATTTCCAGCCGGCGTCCGCGCCCCCGGGGCTGAGGAATTGCGCCAGTCAACCGCATGTCGTCCAGAAAAGAAAATTCCATGCATTTATACTTATAAAGATAGGAATGTTTGGATGTGGGAAAATGATAAATCGTCATGCCGTCGAGACATTCCACTTCGAGCCGGGGTGCGCCGAAGTGCACGATGTGCAAATCCAAAGCCGTTTTAGGGCCGAATTTATCCAGCAGCACCTGCCGCAGCCGGGCGAACTTTGCCGGCTCCAGCTCAAAATCCGCATCAAAAAGCAATGCGATCCGTTGTGATTTCTTCAAATACTCATACAGCCGCTCAATCCGGCGGCGATATTTGGCCAGCACGGAATCATATTCGTTCCCGGATGCGGGATCTGCATGGAAATCATGGATGAAACGATATCCGGTCGCCGTGTCCTCACATTGAAAGATGGTGGACTGCCCCCGTTCCTGCGCGGCAAGCTCACGCAGGTTTCCCCGGCGCATCCAGTCGGCAAAATCATTGCGGAAACATTCCGTCAGCGCCTCAATGGTCCGGTCCGAAACGCAGAACAACCAGTCAAAAGGCAGGCTCGCCACCCGCAGCCGCCGCTCCTTCAACTGATGCGAAACAGCACAACTGCCGCCCAGCGAGCAGAAAAAATCATAATCCATTTTTGCCTACAATGTCCTGATAACTTCAGCGGGAACCCCGGCAGCCAGCGTTCGCGCCGGGACATCCCGGGTGACAACGCTGCCGGCCGCGATGACCGCCCCGTCACCGATCGTCACGCCTTTCAGAATCGTCACCGAGCTCCCGAGCCACACATTATTTCCGATATGAACCGGGCGGGTTTGACCGTGCCCGCGAAACCGCGTTTCCGGCGACAAGTCATGGAAATCGGCATCCATGATATTGACATGGTCACCGCATAAGAGCAAATCCCCGACGGTAATTTCCGTCATAGCGCCCAAGGTTACGTTATTGGAAAACCGGCAATGATTTCCAATTACGATCCGGGCCTCCTGATTCCGGGCCACCAGGCGGATTTCACCGTTCCCGGAACGCCGGGCGCCCCAGTAACCGAAGATATTGTCGGAACCGATCGTCACCGTTCCGCGATTCCCGGTACAGCGCAGGGGGACCAGCAGCCGGTTCCTCCGGCCGGAATTGAGCCTCCCTCCCCAGATCCATAATGTGCTCCGGAACCGCAGCCGGTAACAATATCCGCGGCACCGCAGCCACACAAAAAAACAGCGCAGTAATAATCGTCGTATCATTGATTTACTCCTGCCAGGCGTTGACGGCGGCAATCACCGCCTCGCGTTCCATGCGGGTCAGCGCCGGCCCCATCGGCAGGGAGATCACTTCGGCATGAATCTTTTCACTGATCGGATAGCGGCGGTCCCGCCACTCGGCATAAGCGGGCTGGCGATGCGGAGGAATGGGATAGTGGATGACCGTGCCAATCCCGTTTTCGCTCAGATAAGCCTGGAAAGCGTCACGCCGCCGGACCCTGACGGCAAAAATATGCCAGACATGTTCATTCGCCTTGCCAACCACCGGCAGAACGACTGCGGAATTATGAATTCCCGCCAGATAATCCGCCGCCGCTTCCCGGCGCCTGCCGTTTTCCTCATCCAGATGGGAAAGCTTCACCCGCAGCATCGCCGCCTGAATTTCGTCCAGACGGCTGTTATAGCCTTTATAGAGGTTGTGATACTTGTAATCGGAACCGTAATTCCGCAGGGCCCGGATCGCCCCGGCCAATTCCGCATCGCCGGTGGTGACGGCACCGGCATCGCCGCCGACCGCCCCGAGGTTTTTTCCGGGATAAAAACTATGTGCCGCGGCATCCCCCAGGGCGCCGGATTTTACACCGCCATGCGCAGCGCCATGCGACTGGGCTCCGTCCTCAATGACCTTGAGGCCGTATTTGCGGGCAATCGGCACGATGCCGCTCATGTCGGCGCACTGCCCGTAGAGATGAACCGGCAGAATCGCCCTGGTTCTGGGGGTAACGGCCTCTTCGATCCGGGCCGGATCAAGTTCATATGTTGAGAGATCCGGCTCCACGGGCACCGGCGTCAGTCCGGCCCGCGAAACGGCGAGAATCGATGCGATGTAAGTATTCGACGGAACGATCACCTCATCGCCGTCGCGCATGAGCCCCATTGCCTTGTAGCCTTCCAGAATTAGAATCAGGGCGTCAAGCCCGTTGGCGACTCCGACACAGTACGGGGTTCCGACATAGGCGGCATATTCTGCCTCGAATGCCTCCACCTCTTTTCCCAGGATGTACCATCCGGATTCCAATACCCTGCGGATGGCGTCCTGATACGCGGAAAAATGAGGTTCATTGACCACGCGATAGTCTAAAAACGGGACTTTCATTGTGCGTTCACATACTCCATATAATCTTCATACCGCCGGATATAATCCGCGGCGTCATAACGTTCCGACGCCAGCACGAGCAGTACCGCTCCCGGGGTATGCCCGTATTGAATGCCCCATACTCCGGCCGGAAGCAATACGCCCCGGGTCGGCTCATCCAGGCAGAACTCTTTGCGCGAACGCCCGTCTTCGGCAATCACCCGTACCGCACCGGAAACCGCAATCAGGAACTGATGGCATTTTTTGTGGGCATGCGCTCCCCGCGATTCCGACGGCGGAACATTGTAAGTATAAAAAATCCGCTTGATCTCAAACGGAAGCACATCGCCCTTTTCCAGCACACAAAGATCGCCTCGACTGTCGCTGAAACTGGGAATTTCAATGATCCGGCACTCCTCTAATGACATTCTTGCAATTTCTCCATCACTTGCGTAAAACACGTTATGAAATTCTCGTTCAACAAATCCAGCGCATCCAGATTACGGTAATATTCGACCACCCCGGCCTGATCGAAAAACGGCGTGTCGGAAGAGAGCAGAACCCGCCTGCGAAACGGCGCATGCAGACTGTAGACAATCGCCTCGTCGATATACGGCAGCCCCTCCGGCCTGCGGCCATAACACGCCAGCATGGTATGGGTCAGTGCAAAATCGATATAGATATTCGGCTGAAAATGGCAAATCTTGATGAAATCCTGAATCAGATATCCTCCGGAATGGGCGAAGATGAAAAGGATTTCCGGAAACGCCCGGGCGATTCTCCAGTAGTCGCCCGGCTGCCAGTACGGCTCGTTCAGCGTGTCAAGCATGACCGCAGCCGGACGGTTCAGCCGGATGGACGCCTCCACTTCCGCCGGAGAATACTTCTCCCGCCGCGGGTGGTACTTCAGCAGCCGGTGCGAAAATTTCTCCTGAAGCTCTCCCGCAGCAACGTAATGGAAACCGAGATACCGCTCCTCCGGACGGTGCAGCGCGAGAACCTGCCGGTTGTCCAGCGTTCCCGCGACAACAGGCACGCCTTCCAGCCCGACGAAAAAGCCGCCGGCCTCATTGCCCCGGCAATGCAGATGGGCATCGTAAAAAATCATTGACGGCCAACCATCGCCTCAAGCATCTTCTGCTCGGCCTCTTTGATATATTCCACCGTCATCAGCGACTTGGGACCTTCCAGAATTTCATAGCCGATCCGCTCATTGTCGCTGCCGATCAACGGCACCTGATAGCCTTCCGTCAATCTGGAACGATCCCAGAACCGCGAGGACACAGCTTCATCGGTAAAATCCAGCAGATTGCATCTCCGTACAATGCGGGCCCCGGCCGGCAGGTCATAGAAGAAAAACATGGAACTTCGCGTGCTCTGCGGCCTCAGCCCATCCGGCACGGACCCGCCGTTCAACACATCGAACCAATCCTTGAGAAAATCCCGGCCCGAAACAATATCCACCAGGTCCGAAGCGATACAGCCGCTGGAACGCGCTCCGATTTCCACCGGAGAGAGCGTCCCGTCCGGTTTCAGCAGAATTTCCAGATGCCCCAGCGAACAGGAAAAACCGAGCGCCTTGTAACAGCGAACGGCATAATCCGCAATCTTCCGCTGCAAATCATCAGGCTCGCAGTTGTAATGGAGCTTGACCGCGATTTTATTGCGAACCGCATTTTCCGTGTGCGTTTTGCGGGAGACGGCATATACACTGACATGCCCGTCGGCATCGCCAAGCATTTCCACGGTATACTCCCGGCCGACCACAAACTCCTCGACCGTCACCAGCCGGTCGGAGGCTTCCGCCTGCGCCTTTTCGAAGGCACGGCGCACCTCATCCCCGGCGGTTCCCCGGGTGATGATGGTTATTCCGCGCGAAGAAGCGGAGTTGTCCGGCTTGATGATGATATCCATCCGCTTCGAAAGCTCAAACACGGAATCTTCACAGTGCCGATACTGCCGCGCCTCCCGGTTCAGCAATCCGAGTTCCCGCCAGCGGGCGGTCATCCGGCATTTTGAGCTGGAATTTTCCAGCCCGGAGTCGGAAATGGTCTTCAGCCCGAGGGCCCGGTGAACTTCCGCCAGCGCGGGAACCGCCAGATCGATGGAGGTGTAACCGAATTTCACATCCGGCCAGCTTCCATCCCGTTTCAGGGCTTCAATAATCGGCCCGGCGTATTTGACGTCAAGGCGGTAATGCCGGTCGCCGGTCATCTGGGGATGTTCATTCCAATCGATCACATATACCAGATATCCCTTTTTCTGAAACTTGTTCAGAACTCCGAAGTTCAACTGATTGCCGCCGAACAGCAAAAATATCGGTTTGCCCATAACTATTCGTCCTCTTCAAGATAACGCTTAAGGCATACGGTGTCATATGTGTCCCACTTCTTAAAATCGATGCAGTTGAACCAGATATCTTCCTGCTTCTCAATATTCTCAAGCCGGGTTAAAAATTCCGGTCCGATCATATCGCGGGGAATCACAACGACGCCCGTGTCGTCGCAAACGGCGATGCCGCCGTCGTATTTTGCACGGCGCTCAGCGACAATCCGCTTCACGTCCTCCGACTCCTCAACATGGTTGTTGAAACAACCGACCGGCGTCACGCCCCGGCACCAGACGGGGAACCGGTTTTTGATGAGGTCGTTGGCGTCTCGCATGTGTCCCATCCCCACGACCGCCGCCGCCATCCTGTAGTAGATGAGGAACTTGCAGATCAGTTCCCCGGCCAGCGCACGCTTGTTGACATGGATTCCGTCCATCAGGACGACCTCGCCTTCCCGAACGTCCCGGGCCTGCTCGTGGATGCTCCAGTTGCTTTCGCTGTGGCCGTAGATGTAGTGGATGACTCCCACGCTGTACATGCCGGAGTTGACCGGATGAATATCGTCCAGCACTCCCGTTTTCCCCAGACAATCGGCGACTTCCGTGGTAGATACCCGATTCCGTTTCAGAAAGTCTAAAATCTGTTTTTGTATTTCACTCATTTTCGATATCCTCTGTGTCGATTCCGCAAAACGGCTCTCTTGTTCCCGGCTGCCGGCCATCGCAGCTGCCGGCGGCTGTATGTCAGATTTCAGGCGAAGCAATCCAACGCCGGAATTCCCGCGTCATCATACGGTCCCTGGTTCACGATCAGAAAACAATCCGCAGCGGGAACGGAACCGCTGCCGTTCTTTCACCTCAAGCACAAAGCGGGCATGACCGGAATCACCCGATGCCGCCGGCTTAAAGTAAAAAGGAGTTTAAGAACTTATCAGCTGATAAGCTTTGAATGAATAATCGCTTAAAAATGCCTTGTCTGGCGCAGGCCGGAAACAACAGGCCCCCTTCCCGTGCGGGTGCCGGTTTCCCAAATCACGTCCTGCAGCCGCGGCGCATCAGTTTCCGCAACAATTCCGGTGCCTCGAAACTCGCCGGAACGCGGCTCGAGGCACCGGAAATGCAGATTTTACAGTGGAGGAGCCTTCCCCGATGAATCGGTCAGACAGCCATAACACCCGAGGAACAGGATGCCGTTATCATACAGATCTCCGTGCCGCCGGCAATGCTGCAAATGCCTCTTCAATCAATTCGGAATCCGGACACGGCGGTGACTATTTTTCGTTTCCCGGCGGAAACGCTGCGTCACACCGGAACGGCTGCCTACAGCCTGCCGTCCACAACTTCCCGCGGCAGGCTCCCTTTGATGTCGAACACCACCGCGTTGCCGTCGCAAAACTTCGTCACATCCATGTCCGTAAATTCGCGGTGTGCCACGGCGAGCACAACCGCATCGTAAACGCCGAAGCGCAATACATCCGCATTCTTCACGGATTTCAGACCGTAGAATTTCTCAACCTCCTCCGGTTCCGCCCACGGATCGAAAATATCCACATCGCAACCGAACTCCCGCAGCCCCCTGACGACGTCAACCGCATGGCTGTTGCGAATGTCCGGACAGTTTTCCTTGAAGGTGATTCCAAGCTGGAGCACTTTCGCTCCAAGTATCTTGCGCTCTTTCCTGATCATCAGTTTAACGATCTCGGCTGCGATGTATTTGCCCATGCCGTCGTTGATGCGGCGGCCGGCGAGAATCACTTCGGGCAGGTAGCCCAGCGCCTGCGCCTTATGGGTCAGATAATACGGATCGACGCCGATGCAGTGTCCCCCGACTAAACCCGGTTTGAATTTCAGGAAGTTCCATTTCGTTCCCGCCGCGGCGAGTACATCGTTCGTATCGATTCCGATCAGGCGGAAGATCTTCGCCAGCTCGTTCACAAAAGCGATATTCAAATCCCGCTGCGAATTTTCAATCACTTTCGCGGCTTCCGCGACCTTCATTGAACTGGCCCGGTGCGTCCCGTTCTTCAGAATGCTGCCGTAAAGCGCATCGACGATATCGGCAGTCTCCGGCGTCGAACCGGAGGTGATCTTCTGAATCTTCGTCAGAGTATGTTCCTTGTCGCCGGGATTGATCCGTTCCGGGCTGTATCCGCAGAAGAAGTCGGTGTTGAATTTCAGGCCGCTGAATTTTTCCAGAACCGGCACGCACTCCTCTTCGGTGCAGCCCGGATATACCGTGCTCTCGTAAACGACGATCGCTCCCGGCTTCATCACCTTGCCGACGGTTTCGCTCGCTTTATACAACGGCGTCAAATCCGGGCGGTTGTACTGATCCACCGGCGTCGGCACGGTCACGATAAAAATATCCCGGTCTTTCAGGTCGGCCGGGTCGCCGGAGTATTTCAGGCGAATCGCGGCTTTCAAGTCCTCCGATGAGGTTTCGAGCGTCGTATCTTCCCCCCGGCGCAATGCTTCCAGGCGTTCCGGTTTCACATCGAAACCGACGGTGTCATACTTCCTGCCGAATTCGACCGCCAGCGGCAACCCCACGTAACCGAGCCCGATCAAGCCGATTTTTATCTCTCCACTCTTAATTTTCAACAGCATACTTCCGGCTCCCCTGAAAATAAGTATGTTTTGGTTTCAATGTTCTTTGCAAATTTCATTTTATGGCGTCAACAATCCGTTTCATCACCTCGGAAACTATTCTCGAGATACCAGAAAGGAGATTATTTTCAACCTGTTGAAAAAACAGCGTTACGAAAGCACCTTCGAATTCTGCCTGCAGATGTCCATTGCCGGCTTGACCGCGCAAAACGAGAGGACCACCTGACCGCGCGAACTTCATGCCCGGCAGTCAGTTCTCCGGAGCCGATTGCCGGAAGCTTCTTTTTCGGAAGCCGGAGGAGGTTTTGCCGATTCGCATCGCGCGTTTCAGAAAGCCGTTCCCGCCGGCAAAGCGCTTCCGTCTATCCGATGATTCCGCCGCCGCAACCGGGAGGGAATCAATAGAACGGAACGCATTCAGGCAGCATTCGGCAATGGAATTGTCTTCCCGGCCACAGGCCGCAGAAACGCAGCTTCCATGATATCGGTCCGTAAGCGGCTGCCGAACCGCGTTCTCCGAAAGACAGAACGATTCACAAACAGAAATCTTTGCGGTTTACAAAATCGACCGGCAGCTCAACCGTCATAACAACCGGTATGGCGGCAAGCTGCACAACAACGGTCTCATGATTTTTAAACCGTTTAATTTGGGCGACCTCACCTTTCAAATAACCTTTCGTTATGACGACCGGATCATTGATTTGCAGGTTCGTCATAACTTCCACTTTGTGAGTCTGCGCTAAAATTTCATATTTCCGGACCGTTCGCAAATCTTTCAACAGACTTGCAGAATCATAATCATTCAGATAAAAAACCTTCAGAAGGTTTCTGTTAATTCGTGTTAAATCGAAGCCGTGACGAACAATGGAAGCAAAAACGTATCCTCCCCCGAACATGGGAACCATTCTCGTATAGATGCGATGCTGGTATTCGGTTGTCTTTTTAATCAGCGGCAAATAACAGATGACGTTCTGTGCTTTTAATGCCTCGTATAACTTTATCTCGCAAAGAGACTTGGATTTGAAATACATCCAAGCGCTTCCTTCATGAACCCTGAGTAAATCGCTGTAGATATCATCATCCAAGTGTTCTTCCATTGTCACCTCAAAACAAGTAATCCGGGCAGCGCGAAGCGATAGCTTTTAGGGGTTCTAAAGCTATCGCAAATACGAAAGACAGCCGCATTCCGTTCAGAACTGGAATTCGCGGCTGTCTTTTTCTGAATGGCAAAATGTCGCCGGAGAGACAAAAAACCTCTCAACGACACAAAGCTGGATTTTTTTATATTCGTTCCGGGAATCGGAACAGGGCGAAGCCCCTGCCTGAATCCCGGCATGCAACCTGCCTGCAGAAAATCCGATCCGATGACCGGCGCCATCAAGCATTGCGGACTCCTCCGCAACTGTTTTCCGGGAGCGGGAACACAAAAATACCGTAGCCGGCATCGCTGCTGAAATCATCACTTCGCTGTTCCCTTGTCCCTGTTAATTTTCTTCAGATTAATATTATAGCGTAATTTCCCGTAATGTCAACATATGCAGCACTGAAAAATACGGCTTTCTTCACTGCCGTCAACGTTTTTCCTCTCTCTGAATCATTCCGCCGCAGCTCTCACGGCAACCGTTCATGCTGCCGGGCAGCAGCCTGTTATCCGGCTCGTTTAACGCAGACAATCGGAAGTAATCGGCCAGGTCCTCTCCGCCAAATCGGTCGACCTCACAGGAAACACAGGTTCCAGCACCGGCTTCATCATCGCGGACGGCGTCGAAATCCGAAACCGCACGGACGCATGGCGTTCTTCAGGTTCCGCAAAGCATGGAAACGATCCGCCGCGGGGCGCCTGCCGCGCTGTTTTTCGCGGAGCGGCACGCCGGCATGCGCATCATTTCCACTCATTCTTCCTGAAATCGACCGGCTCCGCGGCGTAAAGCTTCGAAAGGCCGTTTCCCCGCACAACCCGGAAGCGCCTGCCGCGCCCGTCCGTCCATGCAGAACCCGGCAGCTCAAGCCTGGTGACGAGCAGCGCCGCGCCGGAACGGTCCGATTCGACCAGCGGCAGCGGAGACTTTTCCCGGAAGGCGGCAAGCGCTTCTTCATCCAGCTCAGCAAACGGTTCGACCGCACACACGCCCCGGCATTTCAGCTCACGCACCGCCTCCGAATTGCAGACCGGCAGCGGAAAACCCGCGATAATCCGCACATCGGGAAATTCCCGCAGAAGCTCCAGCCCGTGCAGCGCTCCGATCTGAAACACGCGGACGCCCGAATCGCAGGCCGCCCGGAGCCTTTTCCGCAGCGCCGGAAGTTCCGCCTCAGGCGTGAATCCGGGCAGGATCATCCGCTCCCCTTCCGGAACAGGAGGAACCTCCCCCGGCAACGCACGGCTGTCGCGGTAAAAACGGTACAGCGCTTCGGCCAGCTCGGGGCGCAGGTTTTCCGGCCGCAACCTCTGCGCCGCCCACTCCCAGAATTCACGCCGCAGCGTCTTGAGGAGGCTCGCCGGGACGAAGAACGCGCCCTCCACCACGGCTTCGACCTCCGGCGCCGACCACGGCTCCGGGACAGCCGAAGCAAATTCCGCCGCCGCGATTCCGGCAGTGAACGGCCGCTTTCCGGCCGGAGCGAAATCGACGGCACGACGCCAGCATTCCCCGGGCAGCTCCGCAATCGTTCCCGTCCACTCCGCCGCCGTCAGGCGCAGCGAAACGGCGAGCGGATGACGCCCGGGAGGAAGCGCCGCGGCCTGGCGGCTGAAATCGTAACCGTTCTCCCCGATCTTGTAGAGCAGCCAGCCCGGTTCCGCCCGGAACTCCCCCGGGATGAAACAGTTCGCCCCGGCCCGGACCTTCACCGCGCTTTTTCCCTGAAACCGCAGGTCGATCAGCGTAAAGCTCTCCCCTTCCCCGCCCTCGGGCGGCACCAGCCGGAGCCGGTCGCCGAGATGGAGCCGTTCCAGCGCCGTAACAGACAGCCCGGCACGCGCGTACTTCCCGACTTTCGCCGCCGCCACACCGAAGGAACCAAGCCGCCCGGCATCGATCAGGGAGCTGTATTCGTTCGCAAAATAAAAACCGTTCGACGGCCGCCGCGTCGCCGTCGACCGCAGAAGCTTCTCCGCTTCCAGCAGCAGTTCCGGCGGGGAATCGACCGGTCCGTCCAGCAGCAGCCGGTAGGCCTTCACGGTTTTCCAGACATAATCCGGCGAACGGAGCCGCCCTTCGATCTTCAGCGAAGCGACCCCGATCCGCCTCAGCTCCGGCAGCAGCGGCACACCGTACAGATCGCGCGGGGAGAGCAGGAATCCGGAACGGCCGGCCGCATCATATATTCTGCGGCACGGCTGCTTGCACTTGCCGCGGTTGCCGCTCCAGCCCCCCAGTGCCGACGAGAGCAGGCACTGCCCGGAAAGCGAACAGCAGAGCGACCCGTGAATGAACACCTCAAGTTCGAGCGTGGAACGCGCCGCGATTTTCCGCAGCTCGTCGAGCGTAATCTGCCGCTCGAGGATCACGCGGCGGATTCCGAGCCGGGCCGCCGCCGCGACTCCGGCCGAGTTGTGAATTCCCATCTGCGTCGAAGCGTGAAGCACGAGCGACGGAAAATACTCCCGCGCCAGGTTGAGCACACCGAGATCCTGCACGATCAGCGCATCCGGCCGCAGCTTCGCAAGTTCGGCCAGATACGCCGCAACCTCGGAAAGTTCCGTCTCCTTCACCAGCGTATTCAGCGTCAGGTAGAGCTTCCGTCCGCGGCCGTGGGCGTAATCAAGCAGCCGGGCGAGCGAATCCGGAGTGAAGTTCTGCGCCCGTTCGCGCGCGTTGAACTTGCCGAGCCCGCAATAAACGGCGTCGGCCCCGGCATCGTAGGCGGCGAGCGCCGTCTCGAGGTTTCCGGCCGGGGCCAGCAGTTCGGGAGTTGCCGCCGGTTTCATTTCCGGTATGCCTTGTGTTCGCGGCGGCGGGCGCTGACTCCCTCTTCGCTGGTTCCGGCGCTGACCAGCTCATACAGCAGCGCCTGTTCCTTGCCGGGAGCCGGACGCAGGATGCGGCCCAGCCGCTGCACATGCTCCCGGACGCTCGCCGAACCGGAGAGAATGATCCCGACCGCCACGGCCGGAACGTCAACACCTTCATTCAGCACCTTGCTCGTCACAAGCACGGTATAGGTTCCGGCGCGGAACAGATCGAGGAACTCCTTGCGCTCGCCCGGCTTCGTCCGGTGGGTGATCACAGGCCAGCAGAAACGGCGCCCGAGGTCGTAAGCGGCCGCATTGTCGGCGGTGAAGATGATGATCCGCTCCCCGGCGTGGCGGTTCACGATCTCCCAGACCATGCGGATCTTCGCCTCCCCGCCGCGCGCGATGCGGCGCTGTTCGAGAAAGGCGCGGAACACATCGCGGCCGCCCGGCAGCCGGGCGCAGAGCCCGAGGAACCGGCCCCACTCCGATTTGAAACGGAAATTCAACCGGTTCGCGGCCAGAAAATCGGTATAGATTCTGCGGTTGCGCTCATACGCCTCCGCCTCGTCCGGGTCGAGCTCCACCGGCACCGGAATCGTCCGGTAACGGGAGAGCACCTTGCCCTCAAGGTCGCCGATTTCGATCCGGCAGACGATCGGGCCGAGCAGGTCCTCCAGCACGGCGGCGCGATCGTCCGGCAATTCGGGCGTTGCCGACAATCCGAGCCGGTACGGTGCGATCGACATGGCGGCGGCCAGACGTGTTTCGGGACCCGGCAGATGGTGGCATTCATCCGCCACCAGCAGCGCGAAACGGCCGCCGATGAACTCCATGTTCAGCACGGCCGAATCATAGGTGCTGACGGTCAGTTCGCGAATCGTGTGCTCCCCTCCCCCGAGCATGCCGATTTCACGCTGAAAAAAGTGTTCGAGCACGCCGACCCACTGCCCGAGCAGATCGAGCGTCGGCACGAGATAGATCGCCGGACGCTTCAGGTATGCGGTGGCCATGACGGCCAGCACGGTCTTGCCGCTGCCGGTCGGCAGCGCGGCCACGCCCCGGTAGAGCCCGGAACGCCAGGCGTTGAACGCCGTCGTCTGGTGAGGGCGCGGGACAAGCTCGACGGCGAGCGAAAGATCTTCGATGGGAGCAAAGGCGCGGGCCCGGTCGTCGATCTCGATGCCGGACTCCTGAAAAGCGATGACGATCGGGGCGTAATCGCAGCCCCTGCCGCGGAAATTCCGGGTTCTGTCATCATAACGGAAAAGCCGGAGCAACTTATCCGGCAAAGCATCGCGGCTGACGCCGGAGAGCGCCAGGGTTCCGGCTTCGAACGAAAGGACCGGCTTCATCACAGCTTCTGCGGACGGAACGACCCGATCGCCCAGACGACCAGAAACACCGTAATTGCGATGATCGCCGCAGTCCAGCCGTACTGCGCCAGCCGCCGGCCGAAATGCTCCAGGCGGCCGCAGACCAGAAGGAACAGCACGATCAGGATTCCGGCGGCGACGCCGGCGGTGAGCCCCCAGCGCCGCCCCTTCTTCCAGTCGGGATAGTCCGGGATATCCACCGCCTCGACCTGCCGGAGCAACTCCTTCAGCCGGGGATCGTCTTCCGGGTCACGCATTCAAGCCGCTCTCCTTCCTGTTCTCCGGCCGGAAGACGGAACTCCTCCGGCCGGACGGGTCGATCAGAAGTTGAAGTTCAGGATCGGGAATACCGGAATCCACGCATCCTTGCTGTAATTGATGAATCCGAACTGCATTCCCTTGCCGTCCGTCATATTGAAGAGGCCGAGCTGCAGCGAGCCGCCCTTTTCTCCGGCCATGTTCACAAAGCCGCACTGGATGCCGGTGAACGGACCGTCGGCAATGCTGACCGCGCCGGCCTGGAAGCCGGTGAAGCCCTTCGACAGCGCGAGCGCGAGACCGCCCTGAATGCCGGTGAAGTTCCCGGCCTGCGAAATCAGCGCGAACTGGGCGCCCTGCACATCACCGGCCAGCGCATACGGCCCGGTCGCCTGAAGACCGTTCAGGAAGCCGGTATTCAGGGTCGTCACGAACGCGGCCTGAACGCCGTTCAGGTCCTTGCTCTTGACGATGACCCAGCTGGCCTGCGCGCCGTTGATCGTGTCGGTGCCCGAATAGACCCACGACACCTCCAGACCGTAGACGGAACCGATGCCGCCGGAGGCGACCCAGCCGGTCTTGAGGCCGAAAACATTCGAATTCCAGGTCGAATTCGGCACGTTCGGCAGGAAAACGAGCTGGAAAATCGTCCATTTGTCCAGCGGCTGCGGGACATCCGGATCATTGTAATAGAGTTCCTTCGCCTGAACGCGCGGTTCCGGAACCGGAGCCGCCGCGGCGGAGAACATCCCGACGGTGCAGCCGAGCATCAATGCGGACAACAGATATTTTTTCATGATGGTTTACTCCTCTTTCGTAACGCTTCAGAAATTGAAATTGACGATCGGCAGGCAGAAGACCGGGCCGTTCTCGATGAAATTCAGGAGACCGATCTGGAACGTCTCGTCATCGGCGAAGTTCACGATTCCGAGCTGAAGCCCGCAGACCTTGACCGACATGTTGACCAGTGAGAACTGAATGCCGGTCACCTCCTGCGCATCGCAGGCGATGAGGCTGCACTGCAGACCGTTCACTTCATCGGTGCCGGCCCAGAGCACCGATGCCTCGACGCCGTAGACCGGAGCTTCGCCCGCGCTGACCGGGGCGCCGACCTTGACGCCGTTGGTCTGCATATACCCGGCGTCGGTCGGGACGCCCGGAAAGAACTGCAGATTGATGAACGTCCACGGGTAGACCGGCGGCGGCAGCGTGTAAGCCTTGACCGGCTCAGCCTTGACGGCTTCCGCCGGAGCCGCCGGTTCGGCCGCCGCCGCGCCGAACGCCAGCAGCGCGAACATCGACATCAGAAAAAATTTTTTCATACTCTCTTCTCCTCCTGTTTTAGTTAAAGGATGGGTTAATATAAGCCGATATCTCCGAGATTGCAAGCAGAAAGATCCGCGGGGAGCGGAGATTCCGCGACGACGGTCTCTCCGGAAAGCGGATGGCGCAGCTCAAGACGGGCCGAATGCAGCGCCTGGCGCGGCAGCACGAGCCTAGTCCGGTCTTCGTCCGTAATGGCGTTGGAACGGATCTTCAGATAGATCGAGTCGTCCGGCCCGTACAACTTGTCTCCCAGCAACGGAAACCCGAGCGAGAACAGCGTGGCGCGAATCTGGTGGAGCCGCCCGGTTTCGGGAACGGCCCGCACCATGCTGAACTTCCGGCCCGGCTTCTCCGGGCAGAGAAGCGTCCTTGCCGACTCGATCTCCACAGCTCCGGCGGGAGGACGTTCCCCGGCGACGAACCGGCGCTTCTTGCGGACCGGGCTCGCCGTATCCCGCACCAGAAAGCCGTACGCCTCGACCGGCTCCGGGAAGGAGCCGAAAACAAGCGCGAGATACTCCTTCCGGACCGGCCAGGAGGGTTTGCCGAGCTTCGCCGCAACCTTCGGGTTCTTCGCGGCGATCAGCAGCCCGGAGGTTTCGCGGTCAAGCCGGTTCACCAGATGGATTTTCCCGTAAGCCGAACACAGCATATGCCAGAGCGTATGCCGGAAGAACGGGCCGGAAGGGTGCACGCAAAGGTTGCCGGGCTTATCCACGATCAGAAGTTCATCGTCCTCGTAAGCGATCCGGTACGACAGCTCGGCTTCCGGCTCCGGAAGGTCTCCCGGAAAATATTCGAGCCTGTCGTGCAGCGCGAGAATCCGCTCCGGCTCCGCCGGAAGGTCGTTGACCAGAATTTCGCGCCGCGCAATGCGCTCGCGCCACTCGTCCGCGCTGCGGTAAGTGAAGCGCGCGGCCAGATAATCGTCGAGCCGCAGCCCGACGCCGCTCCAGTCGATCGAACTGCGGATGACCCGGCGGGTCAGATCCTCAAACTGATTTTTCATCTTCCCTGCGCTCCCTGCCGGACGGCGCCGCGGCGGTCCGGCACACGTTTTCTTCAGAAAAATATGGATTTCCGCGTCGCTTTGCTTACTATACACCCTCGCCCCCCGCCGGTCAACTCCGGAAAGCAAAATGAATTTCCGCATTTTTAACCGGCCGGTTATTCCCTTAAAAACGAAAATTCCCGCAAACGCTTTGCACATCCAATACTTACGGAATTCGAGCCGTTCCGGGAGCCCGTTTTCCGGAAAAGTCAAGCATTTTTCAGGAAAAATATTTTCAAGAATAGCTATCAAAATCACTTGAAAGACACTATCCATAGTGATATCTTATGGGGACAACACAAGATATAGATAACCATTTTGAGGAGGGGCCACCATGCTGAAAAATATCGTAAAACGCGACGGACGAATCGCTTTGTACGACGAATCAAAGATCGCCGGCGCAATTTTAAAGGCGATGGCCGCATCGAGCGAAGGCAATCCCGCCGATGCGCCGCGGATCGCCGAAGAGGTCGGCCGGGTCATCGAAGAACGGCTCTCCGACCGGATTCCGCAGGTGGAGGAGATTCAGGACGCGGTGGAAGTCGCCCTGATGCGCAACGGTTACGAATCGGTCGCCAAGCAGTACATTCTTTACCGCGCCGGGCGCACCCGCACCCGCGAGATGAAAACCGGGCTCATGAAGATTTACGACGAGCTGACCAACGCCTCCGCCAACGCCTCGGACATGAAGCGCGACAATGCGAACATCGACGGCGACACCGCGATGGGCGTCATGCTCAAATACGGCTGCGAAGGCGCCAAGGACTACTATGAGAAGTACCTGCTGACTCCGGAGCAGGCTCAGGCTCACCGCTCCGGCGACATCCACATCCATGATTTCGATTTCTACGCCCTGACCACGACCTGCTGCCAGATCGATTTGCTGAAACTGTTCAAGGGCGGCTTCTCGACCGGTCACGGCTTTCTGCGCGAACCGAACGACATTCAGAGCTACTCGGCGCTGGCCTGCATCGCCATTCAGTCCAACCAGAACGACCAGCACGGCGGGCAGTCGATCGTGAATTTCGACTACGGCCTCGCCCCGGGCGTGGCGAAGAGCTACCGGAAGTTCTATCTCATGAACCTCTTCAAGGCGGCGCAGATCCTCGCCCCCGAGAAGGAGCTCAAGCTCGAGGACTTCAAGAAAATGGCCGCCGCAATCAGGGAAGAGAGCGATTTCGGCCCGCAGCTCGGCGGCAACCGCGACTATGAGGAACGCGAACTCGCGCGGCTGACCGAAATGCTCGGCAGCGGCGAACGCGCGGCAAAGGCGCAGGAGTTCGCGCTGCGCGATTCCGAGCCCGAAACCGACAAGGCGACCTATCAGGCGATGGAGGCGCTGATCCACAATCTGAATACGATGCACTCCCGCGCCGGCGCCCAGACGCCGTTCAGTTCGATCAATTACGGCATGGACACCACGCCGGAGGGGCGCATGGTCATCAAGAACGTCCTGCTGGCCACCGAAGCCGGGCTCGGCCACGGCGAGACCCCGATCTTCCCGATCCACATTTTCCGGGTCAAGGAGGGAATCAACTACAATCCGGGCGAGCCGAACTACGACCTGTTCAAGCTTGCCTGCCGGGTCTCGGCGAAGCGGCTCTTCCCGAACTTCTCGTTCGTGGATGCTCCGTTCAACAAACAGTATTACAAGCCCGGCCACCCCGAAACGGAGATCGCCTACATGGGCTGCCGGACCCGCGTGATCGGCAACGTCTACGATCCGGAGCGGCAGATTACGAACGGCCGCGGCAACCTCTCGTTCACGTCGATCAACCTGCCGCGCCTCGCGATCGAGGCGAAAGGCGACGAAAAGAAGTTCTTCGACAGCCTGTACGACATGATGCGCCTCGTGGTCGGCCAGCTGAACGACCGCTTCGAAATCCAGGCGCGGAAAAAGGTCCGCAACTTCCCGTTCCTGATGGGCCAGGGTGTCTGGATCGACTCCGAGAAGCTCGGCATGGACGATGAAGTGCGCGAAGTGCTGAAGCACGGCACGCTTTCGATCGGCTTCATCGGGCTGGCCGAAGCGCTGACCGCTCTCTACGGCCATCATCACGGCGAAAGCGACGAAATGCAGGCCAAGGGACTCGAGATCATCGGGAAAATGCGCAAGTTCGTCGACGACCTGTCGGCGCAGACCGGCATGAACTACACGCTGCTGGCGACGCCGGCCGAGGGGCTCTCGGGCCGCTTCATCCGGATCGACCGCAAGAAGTACGGCGAGATCAAGGGCGTGACCGACAAGGAGTATTACACGAACAGCTTCCACATTCCGGTCTGGTACAAGATTTCGGCGTTCGACAAGATCCGCAAGGAGGCGCCGTACCACGCGCTGACCAACGCCGGGCACATCTCGTATGTGGAACTCGACGGCGACACGGCGGAAAACCTCGAGGCGTTCGAAGCGATCGTCCGCGCCATGCACGATGCCGGAATCGGCTACGGCTCGATCAACCATCCGGTCGACCGCGACCCGGTCTGCGGCTACAACGGCATCATCGGCGAAACCTGTCCGAAGTGTCACCGCCACGAGGAGCCGGGCATGCCGAAATTCGAGCGGATCCGCCGGATCACCGGCTATCTGGTCGGAACGCTCGAACGCTTCAACAACGCGAAACAGGCGGAGGAGCGCTCCCGCGTCAAGCACGGAGTGGGCTTCAATTGAAATGACGCCGGAGGAGAAAATATTCCGCCCGTCGGAAGAGGAGCCGGAGGCCGCTGAAGCAGCCTCCGTTTTTTCCGCCGCGCCTCACGGCCGCTCCGGCCTCATCAACCTTGCCGGATTCGACGACGAGTCGATCACGAACGGCCCGGGGCTCCGCGCCGTGGTTTACGCGCAGGGGTGTCCGCACGGCTGCCCGGGCTGCCACAACCCGCAGACGCACGCCTTCGGGACCGGCCGGGACTGCACGCCCCGGGAGCTCTTCGAACGCATCCGCCGCAATCCGCTGGTGAGCGGCGTGACTTTTTCCGGCGGCGAGCCGCTTTCACAGCCCTCCGGCTTTGCGGAACTGGCGGCACTGCTGAAGGAGACCGGCTACGAGATTGCGATCTACACCGGCTACCGGTTCGAGGAGCTGCTGAAGATGCGCAACCCGGCCGTCCGCCGGCTGCTTGAGCAGGCGGACGTCCTGGTCGACGGCCCGTACCGCGAGCGGGAACGCAACATTCTGCTGCGCTTCCGCGGCAGCGCGAACCAGCGCATCCTGAACCTCCCGGCCTCCCTCAAAGCCGGCCAGGCCATCCTGATGCCTCCCGGCCGCTGGCGCGAAAACGCATAACCGCACGTCCTCCGCACCCATAAGAAAGGCGACCGGAAAACCGGCCGCCTCTTTTTCATCCTTATGCACAGGCGGAGAATCCTCCGCCCGGGTCATCGTTATTCGACATACTCGATCTGCCGAATGATGATCTGCTGCGTGATCGGGTTCCGATACAGATCGACGATCGCCTTCACCTCTCCGGTAATGTCATCATAGTAAACAAATTTTCTATCCGGATCGTCGTCAGAAACAGCGCTGTCCTCTTCCACGTCGAACACCCCGTATTCGCAATTATTCCTGGTTTTGGACTTCCCCTCATAATCGAAGCGGACGACCGGCCCCATCAGGTCGCGGACCGTCTGGGCAACCACCACCATCTGAATCGCCGTCGAGGGCGAAACATCCGCTTTCAGCAGATTGATGGTTTTGCCGACCAGCTCTTCGCGTTTCGCATCCGGCCAATTTTCATAAGTAGCGGACTCAATCACCACTCCGTAGCCGTTGGCGAACTTCCCGCCGCTCACTCCATCCGTCCAGTCCAGAAACTGGGCCCGGTTCTCGAACGGCCGGTCCGCCGACTGTTTCAGGTACGGAACCGCTTTGGAGGCGCTGTCGTCACTGATTACAGTTAACCCGGTATCCGGCAGGCTCTTATCCAGATAGTTCTGGAAGGTGTGGCCGAGCTTCAGGTTGTAGAAGATCGCCTTGCCGACATCGTCATCCCAGGAAGAATACTCCGGGTTGACGGAGGTGCTTTCGCAGAGCATGTTGACATCCACTTTCCCCATGCAGTAGGCGTCATCGCTCATTTTGACCTGCTCGAGGATTCCGCCGTCACCGCCTTCATAGGAGGTGCCGGAGTCAGCCCAGCCCATGCTCTGGCGCATATCCTCCGCCCCGACGGACTCCGTGGTGCTCCCCGGCTTTTTGGCGGAGGTCAGATTCAGGGTCTGCCAGGCCGAGCCGCGATGAATCGCCCCGAGCTCCCAGAGCGATTCCATCGGGGCGTTTCGAATGAACGCCGTGGACAGGTGCTCATCGTCGGCACTTCCGCGCCAGGCAGGGTCCGTGGCTAATTCCGCATCGTATCTGGAATCGAAAGCGGTCCCGCCCGCCGCATCCTTCGAATTCGGATTCGCATCGGTGTTGCGCTGCCCCGCGCCAAGACGCTCTTTCACCTTCTGATCAGCACTCATATCCGAAGGAGCGGGCATTTCAATGCTCATCACCTTCGACGGCTTCGCATTGTCGAAATCCACCAACTTGATATTGGTGAACAGACTCCAGTCCGTTTCGTCGGAATCACTCTTATTATTCGCATTCAGGTTCTGACGCGGGTCCTTCGCCTCCATGCCGCCGAGGTAGAAGTAACGATATCCGGTCGGGACAGACGCCAGAGAGCTGCCGGCAATCCAGTCGTTTCCGCTCGTTCCCTTGCCCGGAACATTCGCATTCGAAAACAGAGTCAGAGCGGCGTCCGTTTCCGGAAGACCGTCAGCCGGGTCATCCCAACGCACGAAATCCACACCGAAATGTTTCGACTGATCCGAATCATGCACATCCATGAGAGTGATGCCGCCCAGCTTGAATTTACCGCTCAGCACCTCGATTTTCACCTCGTCGATCACAGCAGAAGTGGCCATCGCCCCGGCAGGGGCCTGAGACGTCAGTTCGCTCTGAAACTTGCTCGTAAAATCGAAATCGATCTCCGACGTCGTCGGAGCGGTAAGTTCGGTGGCGTAAACCAGATAACCGGCATTCCAAGCCGGCTGCGAAGCGGCGTCTTCCTCCTTGAATTTCAAAGTCACGCTCTGATCGGTGTACTCGAACGGAGAAGCCGTATTATCCATGACAAGATCTTTCAGATTCAAAGTGCCGGTGGTCGGAGTCGTTCCTCCCGTCGTATAAGTCAGAGTGCCGTTCACCGTTACTTTGAACTGCAGTTTCAGGCTCTTCAAATGCGCAAGCAATTCATAGTCATACTGATTTTCCTCACCGGCCTTATTCTTCAGATCCTCATAAATGTTGATCAACTCCGCGATCAGTTCGGCACGATCCAGCTTCAGATTGACGATCACGTCGGAGCTCGCATAATCGCCGGCGCCCTTCTTCAGGCTCGGATCAACCTTGAAACCGAACGCAAGCTCATTGATATACGGCGTCTTTTCATTGCCGGTATACTTCGGCCAGTTGGCCTTATCCTGATTGTAGACAGTGCTCCAATTCGTGGTCGCCCCGTAAGACGCGCTTACATCGGAAGTCGGAATCGAGTCCTCGTCCATGAAGTCATTCAAATTCGCAACGATCTGACGGCGGAGCAGCTCCTGGCTGTCAAAAGACCCGGCGTCATTGCCGATCAGCTTCAGGAACGGGATGCCGATTCCGAGCGGAGTCTTCTTATCGGTGGAGCGGAATTCCTCGCTCGTCCCGGCCAGCTTTTCCACAGCTGCGTCGCTGTTCTTTTCAATGGCCGGATCCGACTCCTGATCCTTCAACCGGTCATACCACGGCTCCGTACCGTCATAATCATCCATCTCGCCGAGATTGAAACGGTGGTAATAAGCATTCCGCGAGTTTCCCGTGCCGGAACTGCGCAGATAATGGTACGATTCCGGCTCCGCCGGAATGGTCCCATCCACAAACCAGCGCTTGAACCAGTTCTGCTTCTTGGTCGGGGTTCCATCACCGTCATCCGCAAAATAATCGCCGGCATAAGTCTGGAAGAACAAATCAAACTCCGTAACAGCCAGATCGTTCTCATTCGCCGGCCGGATCGTCTCCCAGTTCTTCAACCGTTGCGACGTATTCATATTCAGTTCGTTGATGTCCAGCCCCCGGCGGACATTCCAAGGAATCCACTGGTCGGTTTCCCCCTCCGGATAATTGTACACTCCCCGGAGCAGATGATCCAGGTTGATCAGAGAAGCGGAACGGTTCGGCAGAACCTGATAGGCGATTCGACCGATGATTTTACCTTCCTCGTCATGAAGATAGGTCCATTCGCCCTTCAGGTCGCTTTCAAACATGGTTTTCCCACTCCAGTCCGCCGGCATCAGCAGCGACTTCGCTCCCCTCAACCCATCGGTCCACGCAACGGAGTTGGTCTGCTTGTCGGACGTACCCCGATCGTAACTGTAGATCTCGGAAAAATCTTTGATCTTAAAGCCGGTAGTCGGATTCGCCGCCGCATAATTGTAATACATCAGGCTGACCGTCATCCGGCTGATCGCCGACTGAGCCAGCATCTTCGCCTGGCTGCGGCTGCTGTTGTTCTGAGCGACCTTCTGCGCAACCAGAGCGTTGGTGACGAACGCCAGCCCCAGAATCAGCAGAAGTGAAAGCATGCCCAGTGCGAAGAGGAGCGCAATTCCTCTCTGGCCGCGAAAATCTTTTTTTCTTTTTTTCATAGCATTCCTCATCTGATGAATCAATCGTCCAAACTCATGCGGGACTGGTCCCCCAGAAACACACTCCGGGAGAAGGTATATTCATGCTCCTTGCGGAAATTCTCCTTAGCCGTATCGTCGGTCATACTCTCCCATACGACAAAATCTCTCGGAGAAAGCAGCGAAAGCTTGAATTCGATCATATATGGAATCTGGCTGAACCGATAACCACCGCCGATCGTCTCATACTCTCCCTTGTCGCTGATCTTTGATGTGATGCCAGCCCCGCTGTCGTCCCGCATATACGGCGTAATCGTAAAAGAGGTCACACGCCTGGCCAGAATGGTTCCGTAGGGTTCATCCGCATTGGGATTCTCCGTGGTATTTTTCAACAATCCATCCAGCCGCTCCCGCACCCGATCTCCGACTGTATCCTTCGTAATGCTCGCATTCAAGTCGTACGGAGGCAGATACTCCTCGAAATCCCTCTCCTTATCGCAGAACACCCCCAGCTTCAATTCATCCAGATTGCCGGACCCGGAATCGTTACCATCCCCGCACTGAATCGTCACATACTTCAGCTTGCCGCCCGGAAGATTCTGACGGGACAAAGTGGCAAAATACATTTTGTATTGATTTTTGTCGTATCCCTCATTTTCCCTTTTGTTCGGCTGAGTTTTCTCGATGATAAACGGAACTCCGACCCTTTCCGCATAAAACGCATTCTGCGTCATGGTGCTTAAAATATCCATGACCGTTCTGGCGTCCGCATACATGTTGTTGCGCTGTTCCATATTGATCCACATGCGCTGGGCGCCGGAGAAAAACTGCAACAGAAGCCCGAGAAGGACAACGAATACTGCCATGGCGACCAGCAATTCCACCAGCGTGAATCTGCGGACCCGTTTTTTTTCAAATCTGAGCATCATTATCGATAACCTTCCGATTAAGGAGTTGTTGGCATTTTGAACGCTTCGTTGAAGAATTCCTGCCGGAAAACACGCCGTTCGCGGTTTTGCAGCGGCGCCTGAGCCGGCCAGCTGACTTCGACACAGAAAACCTTGGCGAATTTATCGATGTCGTTCGCGGTGCCGGAAGGCAGTTTCTTATATTCAACGCCGGTTCCCGGAGTGACGATCGGCACATCCATCTCGATTTCCTCGCCCCAGATCTTGACAACGGCGGCAAAATCGATATTGCCTCCGCTGATCTGGGTGAACAGGAACGCGCGGTTGTCCGAATCCAGCGTGTACAGATTTTCGGTGATCTGGTTGCCGATCGAACTGCTCGACCCAGCCTCCTTTACCGTCATTTCATACTTGTCCGAACCTACTTCCTTCCAGTCGAGAACAAGCCCTTTGTCGGCCGTGTCCGGATACCAGCTGGAAGGGGTGGAGGCATTGCCGCTTGTCCGCTTCTTGATCTTGTCGGTAAAGAAATTATTCTCAGGCGTTCCCTCCGAACGTTCTGCATTTGCAATCCACTCGGAGGTGACGCCGGCACGGATGTAACTCATCATATATTCCGCGATATCGGCAAGGTTGTTGTTCGCAATCGCCGCCTTGTTCGCATTGGCCCCGACCGGAAAAAGCACGAGAATGCTCGAAATGCCGATCGCAATGATAGCCAGAGCCAGGGCCACTTCAACCATGTTGAAGCCGTGTCTGATGAAACGCTTTTTCATAATTGACATCCTTCCATCAATCCGGGTACGGATAATATTCGACCCGGCCGGTGAACTTGTTGAGTTCCAGAACGAGGCAGTTGACCGGGCCGTCCGCCCCCCTCCCCGGGAACGCCAGCTCCGTTTCGCTGAGCGGGATGGCCTCGGCAATCACAAAGCGCAGATCGCGTGTGCTTTCCACGCCGCCGTACGGAGAAAAAACAATCAGGCAGTTGCCTTTGTTGTCGGCGGTGGAATCCTTGTCGGCCTTGCAGTCCTTCAACTCGCTGAGCCGGTCGCCGAAATCATCGGTTTTCGGATTGGTGATCTGCGCCTTGATTCCCTTGCCGGTTTTGAAAACGCTGTTATAGTTGGAATCCTTGTCTTTCGCATAAACCCCGACCAGCAGGGAGCCGTCCGGCATATTTTTCCAGTCCTGATTCGGCACCCAGCGCACAAACTTCCAGAGATTGCTCCCCTTTGCCCCCTCCCGCTCGACATACGCCAGGCGATATCCGCCGAAACAGAACGGGCGAACCGCATTTTCCCCCGTATCGGAAGCGCTCCACTCGCTCATTTTGTTGGGCAGCACCATCGCGACATATTTTCTGCTGGTAGCCGCGTGAGACTGCGCCTGCTCCATGCCGAGTTTCAGGCCGGACGCAAGCTGGTCCACCTTGTTCCCCCGGATCATCCGGTTGAAGGACGGCAGCATGAGGGTCATGATCAACCCCATCAGCAGCATGACCACCATCAACTCGATCAACGTAAAGTTTCGGCGTTTTCTTTTGTTCATGGTTCCTGTTCCACTACATTTGACTTCATATCTGATCGCTTTCCATTGGAAAAAATTTCCAGTCCGCTGAATCTACTATAGGAGCGTGATGATAATTTTTCAATCTCCCGGCCGGAACTTTTTTCAAAAAACTCCCGTCACTTATCCGTTTTTTCAATTCCTGCCCATGAGGGGAAGTAACGGAGAAATGACGGATCGCGTTCTCCTTCCCTCAGATACACCCGATTCCGGAAGAAACCGGCAGCTTTCCCCGACTTCGTGCGTTTTTTCCGCAATTGCGACTTGAAAACCTGCGTCCCGGCGACTACTGTATCCGGACGTCTCTTTCACATTCAACACTTAAGGAGTATTATGAGCGACCAGTTCAAGAACGAAATCGACCGGATGAGCTACGCCATGGGCATGAACATGGGCGAGTATCTGACCCGTACCCCGCTCGAAATCAACCTCGACGCCGCACGGGAAGGCATCGCCGATTTCATCAGCAAAGCCCCGAAGCTCTCCCAGGAGGAATACGTCGCCATGATGCAGCTCCTTCAACAGAAGATGCAGGAGGCCGGGCGCCGCCAGATGGAGCAGCTCGCCGCCGCCAACGCGACCGCCGAGAAGAACTTCATGGCCGAAAACGCCGGAAAAGCCGGCGTCACCGTCACGCCGAGCGGACTTCAGTATGAAGTAATCAAAGCCGGCAGCGGCCCGAAACCCTCCGCGAGCGACACCGTCCGCGTCCATTATGTCGGCACCCTGCTCGACGGCACGAAGTTCGACAGCTCCATCGACCGCGGAGAACCGGCCGAATTCGGCGTGAACCAGGTCATCGCCGGATGGACCGAGGCGCTGCAGCTCATGCCGGTCGGCAGCAAATACAAGCTCTACATCCCGGCTGCCATCGCTTACGGCGCCCAGGGAGCCGGCCAGGCGATCCCCCCGAACGCGGCGCTGATTTTCGAAGTCGAACTGCTCGACATCGTCAAATAACCGAGCGGGCCGGAGGAGGAGCGGACGACCGCCCCCCCTCCGGAGCCCGCCCCCCGACCCGCCATGCGACTCTCCCGATTCCAGCCGGATTCCTTTCCGCTCAAGGTGCTGCACTTCGACCATCAGAGCACCATCGACGTGCATGAGCATGTCTTTCACGAGCTCGTCCTGGTCGTCGCCGGAGAGGGGCGTCATGTGACTCCGGCCGAAGAGTACACGCTTTCGGCCGGCGACATTTTCCTGATCAAACCGGGCAATCCGCACGGCTACGAGGTCGAGCACGATTTTTCGCTGTTCAACATCCTGTACGAACCCGAGCGGCTCAATCTCCCGCTTTTCGACCTGGCCGACGAACCCGGCTACCGGGCCTTTTTCGAGCTTGAGCCGGAACTGCGTCGCCAGTTCGGCTTCCGCAAGCATTTCCGGCTCGGGAAAAGCCAGTTGGATGAGCTCACGCTCCTCGTCGAACGCATGAAGTTCGAAACCGAATCGGAAGAGGCCGGACACCGGTTCCGCGCCGTGGCGCTTTTCATGCGGCTGTTCGAACGCATCGCGCGCGTATTCAGCAGTTCGACGCTGTTCCGCGAGAACGACGAACTCTTCCGGCTCAGCGAAGTCGTCAGCTATCTGGAACAGCACCTGACCGAGACCATGACGGTCGCCGGGCTTGCGGAGCGGGCCGCCATGTCGCCGGCCACCCTGAACCGCGCTTTCCGGAGGACCGTCGGCAAGTCGCCGATGAATTATCTGAACGATCTGCGGATCAGCGAAGCCGAACTGCTGCTTCTGCGGAAGCCGTCCCTGCCGATCGCCGAAGTCGCCGCCGAATGCGGTTTCGACGACAGCAACTACTTTTCACGGCTGTTCAAGAAACGAACCGGCTGCACGCCGCGCTCGTTCCGGCAGCGGAATTCGAACTAGAGGCATCAAGTTGTACGACATCTTCCACGTTCCCGGCATCATCGCCCCGGCCGGAAAGCTCCGGCCGGATAAATTCGACACGGGCGTCGCCTATCTGCGCGCGACCGGCAGGGAGCCGAGGTTCGGCGCCCATGTGAACGGCCCCTCCGACACAGCCTACCTTTCCGCCGATGCCGAAGCGCGCGCATCGGACCTGACCGACCTCTGGCTCGACCCGAAGATCGACCTGCTGCTGGCCGTGCGCGGCGGCTTCGGCTCGGCCCACCTGCTGCCGCTGCTCGACTGGCGGATGCTGAAAAACCGCCCGGAACTGCCGCTGGCGGGATTCAGCGACATCACGGCGCTGCACTGGGCGATGGAGAAAGCCGGCGCCGGGCGCCCGCTCGCCGGACCGATGCTCGGCAAGCTGGCGGAAAGCGCCGCGTCGCCTTATACGGCGAAGTTTCACGCCCTCGCCTTCCGATCCGGCGCGTATGAGCTGCCGCCGGCCGGCGAATACGGTTCGCTGACCGAACTCAGGAGCGGCAGAGCCTCCGGCTTGCCGCTGGTCGGCAACCTCTCCGTCGCCGCAACGCTCTGTGGAACGCCGTTCCTGCCGGACGCGGCCGGACGAATCCTGATCCTCGAGGACCTGAACGAACCGGCTTACAAACTCGACCGCTGCCTGACCATGCTCGAACAGAACGGCCTCTTCGAATGCTGTGCCGGAGTGATTTTCGGGCAATTCACCGACTGCGCGGATGAAGCGGAACTTCGAAAGCTCTTCCGCCGCTTTGCGGCAAAGGTGAACGGGCCGGTCATCGCCAACTTCCCGTTCGGCCACATCCTGCCGATGGCCACGCTCGACTTCCATCGCGAACTCAGCATCGACAACGGCCGGATCACGATACTCTGACCCCCGCTTCACCGCCCGCAATCGAAGCGGGCAAGGAAGTCTGCAGCGGCGCGGCCGCCCTGACGAACGTGCGGACGGGCCGGGTTCAGCGGAATTTCGCGGTGCGGACATCCTCGGCATAGGCGGTCACTGCTTCGCGGAAAAGGCGGCCGAGCTCGGCGTAGCGGCGCGCGTGCTTCGGCGTGAACTCCTCGAACAATCCGAGCAGGTCGTTCAACACCTGGACCTGCCCGTCGCAGTCCGGACCGGAACCGATTCCGATGGTCGGAATCGAAATATTTTCCGAGATCATTTTGCCGACTTCGGACGGCATGCATTCGAGGACGGTGGCAAAAGCGCCGGCGGCCTCGACTTTCCTGGCGTCTTCGAGCAGCCGCGCCGCGTCTTCCGGCGTCTTGCCGGTCAGCTTGTAGCCGCCCGCGGTCATGATGTGCTGCGGCAGCAGCCCGAGATGCGCCAGCACCGGGATGCCGCTGCCGACCAGCTTCGCAATCAGCGGAGCAACCTCCGCGCCGCCTTCGAGCTTGATTGCGTCGGCGCCGGCCTCCTTCAGGGCGCGCCCGGCGTTGCGGAGCGCCTCTTCATCGCTGGCCTGATAGCTCATGAACGGCATATCGAAAATCACGAATGCATCGGGCGCGCCGCGCCGCACGGCTTTGGCGTGGTGCAGCGCCTCCTCCATGGTGAGCGGGAGCGTGTTCTTGTAGCCGAGCACGGTCATGGCCAGAGAGTCGCCGACCAGCAGCGAATCGACCCCGGCGGAGTGACAGATGGCCGCGCCCGGGGCGTCGTAGACGGTCAGCATGGAAATTTTTTCGCCGGCGGCCTTGCGTTTGCGGAACGTCCCGACGGTGACTTTGTTGTTTACGCTCATGAAAAACCTCCTCTTTGCCCGGAATTATTCGTTGAAAAGACCGCTTTCCGGGAGCCTGCCGCTTCCGGCAGACCGCTTTCTTTTTATTAATATGCGTTGTTAACGGGATTTTTTCAAATTTTTTTTGCACTTTCGAGCTTGGCGTGGTATGTTGAAAACGAATGGAATGCACCGATGAATTCGGATTATGGAGGGTTTTTATGAAAAAAGAAAAAAAGAAACGGCTGCACCGCATTGCCGAGCGGGCGAAGGTGCGCCGCGAACGGAAACTCGAGACGGTGAACGGGAAAATCACGATCACGCACTCCGGGTTCGGTTTTGTGACGCTGCCGGAGAACGAGCAGGGCGAAAAGCCGGAGGATGTCTTCATTCCGCCGCAGTTCGTCGGAGACGCGATGGACGGCGACGACGTGAAAGTCGCGCTTCTGCCGCCGCGCGACGACCACCCCGGCGACCGCGACAGGGGGCCGGCCGGGAAAGTCATCGAAGTGATCGGCCGGAACCGTGAGGAGCTGGTCGGGGAACTGCTGGCCGGGCACCGGGTCCGGCCGCTCAACAAGCGCATGCCGGACGAAATCGAGATATCCGGTTCCCGGAACGGCGCCAAACGGGGCGACTGGGTGAAGGTCAAACTGCTGAGCCATGAGGACGGTGTCTGGCGCGGCGCGGTCCGTAGGGTGCTCGGGCGCGCCGGCGTCATCGCCGCCGACCTCGACGCCGTCATGGCGGAATACGATCTGGCCCCGGTTTACTCCGCGAAGGATGACGAGGAGGCCGCGAAAATCGAGCCGCGGGAGATTGCGCGCGAAGATCATACCGGCGCGCTGACGCTGACCATCGACCCCTTCGACGCGAAGGATTTCGACGATGCGCTGTCGATTGCGCCCGGCGAAAAGCCGTCCGAAGTCGTGATCGGCGTGCATATCTCCGACGTGGCCGCCTTCATCGCGCCGAAGTCGAAGTTCGACAAGCAGGCCGAAAAGCGTTCGTTCAGCTGCTACCTGCCGGGACGGACGCTGCCGATGCTGCCGAAGGCGCTGACCGCGAAGATCAGTCTGCAGGCCGGCGTGAACTCCAATGCGCACTCGGTGTTCCTGACGGTCGAGAAGGAGACGGGGCGGGTCGTCTCGTTCCGCCGCTGCCACACGGTCGTCAAAGTCGATCACCGGCTCAACTATGAAGAAGTGCAGGAGTTCCTCGATCACGGCAAAGCACCGGCCGACTGGTCGGACGGGCTCAAAAAGGAGCTCCGGCTCATGCTCGACGTAACCCGGAACATGCGGAAATACCGCAAGGCGGCGGAAGGCTTCATCGAACTCGACCTTCCCGAAGTCCGCGTACTCTGCAGCGAGGCCGACAACAAGATCCTCGGCATGGTTTCGAAAATGCCGCGCGAGTCGGAACAGCTGGTCGAGGAGTGCATGCTCGCGGCCAATTCGGCCGTCGGCACCGAACTCGGCGAAAAGGGAATCGCCGGAATCTACCGCGTCCACCCGCAGCCGGACCCCGAGAAAATCGCAGAATTCACCGGCATCATGGAGGACTCTTTCGGGCTCACTCCGGGCGACCTGACCGAGCGCAAGGCGTGCAACGCCTTTCTGGCCGGGCTGCCGGACGATCCGCGCCGGCCGGTGATCCTGAGCTTGATGCTGCGGTCGATGCCGCGCGCGTATTACCTCGAAAAACCGGCGCTGCACTTCGGGCTCGGCAAAACCCGTTACGCCCATTTCACGAGCCCGATCCGGCGTTACCCGGACCTCATCGTGCATCAGCAGCTCTGGAATTACGACACGAAAACGCGCACCCGCACCGCGGCGACCATGACCCGCGTGGCGGCCGACTGTTCGATGAAGGAGGAGAACAACGACGCCGCCTACTTCGCCGCGAACGACCGGCTCAAGCTCCGTTATCTGGAGGAGCGCCTCGACGCCGGGCTCGACAATTTCTACGAAGGGGTGATCGTCAAGGTCGTCGCGAACGGAATTCAGGTCGATATCCGCGCACTCGGCATGTACGGCTTCGTCGAACGCGAACGGCTGCCGGGGGAATTCCGCCGCAGCGAATTCGGCTTCCGGCAGGAGCGCGGGCACAAGAACTACAAGCCGGGCGATTTCATCTATCTGCAGCTGTCGCATATCGATTTCGCGCGCGGCACCGCGCTTTTCGTGCCGGCCGGACACGCGAGGTAGCCGATGAGCCACGGATATTCGATGAAGCATATCGGAATCACGATCGTGATTTCGCTGGCGGTCGTCGTGCTGATCTCCCCGCTGCTGCGGCCGAAGGGGGACGGCCCGGCGCCGGTCGCGGCCGGGAAAGCGGCCGTCACGCCGGAGCTGCGCGCGGCCGTGCGGGAGTACCGCGATAAAATGACGGCCCTGTACCGGAGCGCCGAGCTGAAGTATGAAGCCGGAGCACTGCCGCTGAGTGATGTATGGGAGGCGGAGCTCCGCAGCCAGCTCGCGGCGCTCGACGATTTTGCGCTCGATGCGCCGGCCGGAAGGGACGGCGCCGTCACCCGCGCGGTCGTCACCGCTTACTTCCGGGACGAAATCTACCGGGTGTGGAAGGATAACCTCGCTGCGCTGGACGAGGATGAACAGTTCCGGATCACCGAAGAATGCTGTTTCGCCCGGATCGAGCTCGCCCGGCGGCTGCCGGAGGCGGCGGACAACGCCGCTTTCGCCTCCGCCCGCGCCGCCTGGGAGAAGGAGCACAGCGTGGAAAATTTGAAGAAGATGTTTGATGCGGAAATAGAAAAATGAACGATTTGCACCGGCTTGACGGCTTTCACGACCTCACTCTGCCGGAGTGGGGCCCTTACTCGAAAAAATATTTCGGAATCTCCCACCTCGCCGACCGGGAAAACGGCATGCGGTTCGATTTCACGGTCGCGCCCGCCATTTACCGGCGGCAGCTCGGGGTGCCGGACGCGCTGCGTCCCTCCGGCTATCTGCCGTGGGACGTCTCCGCGGATCTCGAGGATTACAGCTGCCGCCAGCAGCTCGAATCGAAGGACCGCATTTATGCGGACGTGCGGTTCGCGCGGATCACGGACCGGGTGCGGCTGGTCGAATGCCGCTGCGTGAACAACTCCGAGCTGGCGGCGGCGTTCGGCGTCCATCTGCTTTCGAGCCTGGAAGCGCCTCCCGAAAAGCGGGTCGTCCCGGTTCTGCCGGAGGGAGTAGTCTGGCTCGACTCGCTCGACCACGCCGGGCTTCTCCGGGCAAAGATGCGTCCGCAGGACAATCTGGTCTACGACGGGCTGCGGCGCGGCGAACTCCGCATATCCGGCACGGTCCGCGGCGGCTGCATCGAGTGGGGGGAAGAGGCGGGCGACCGGCTGCGCTTCCGGCTGCCGTCCCCGGTCGCCGGACCGACCGTCGCGGCGCTCCGCTGCCGCGTCCCGGCCGGGAAAACGGCTGAACTTCTCATCAACGGCGTTGCGGCCGCGATTGCGGGAACCGGAGAGTGGGAGCTGGTCACGGCGGAACTTCCCGCCGTCGAAGCCGGGGAGCTTGAGCTTGTTTCAACCGGCGGCGCCGCGTGGCGGATTGACGGCATCGCCGTCGGCGCCCGGGCCGCGGAGAGCGCTTTCGTTCCGGCGGAGATGAGCGTAACGCCTGAAATCGCGCCGGGGCCTGTCCCGAACAGCCGGATTCTTTCGTACCAATCGGTCGCCCCGGTTTACGGCATCCTCTGGAGCTTCGATTCGGATTTCGTGCGCCACTACCGCGCAAGGTCGATGAACGAGGTCCTGCTTTACAACGACGAGGTTCACCAGCCGTTCTTCGGCGGCAGCGCCCTGCGCGAAGGGGAAGAGGAGTGGGTCGATGCCGTCATGCAGCCGCTCGTGGCGCCTCCGGGACAGTCGGTGACGGTCTACGCCGTGGTCTGTTCCGGCTCGCGCGGCGAGGTTGAAACGGCCCTGCGCGAAGCGGCGGAGAACAAGCCGCGCTTTCCGGAAATGGCGGAGGAGTCGCGCCGGAGAAGCTTCCGGGCCGAGTCGACCGAAGCCGGCGCGCCCTATCGGTTCAGCCGGGAACGGCTCGCGGCGGTCACGCTGACCAACGTGGTTTTCCCGACCTGGTTCAAGGGGCAGAATGTCAGGCACCATGCGCCGGGGCGGCGCTGGAACTGCCTCTACACCTGGGACTCCGGCTTCATCGGGCTCGGGCTGCTTGAGCTCGGAACCCGGCTCGCGGTCGAGAACCTGAACGCCTACCTGACCGGTCCGGAGGATGACGAATGCGCGTTCATCCATCACGGCTCCCCGGTTCCGGTGCAGTTCTATTTGTTCGCCGAGCTGATGAACCGGACCGGCGACCGGGAGCTGGCGAAGTACTTCTACCCGAAACTCCGTCATTACTACCGGTTCATGGCGGGCCGCGCGCCCTCTTCGACCATGCGCGGCAGCGGGCGCAATACGCTGATCCGCAGCTGGGACTATTTTTATAATTCGGGCGGCTGGGACGATTACCCGCCGCAGCTCTACATCCACGCGCACAAGCTGCACGACGCGGCTCCGGCCGTCGGCAGCTCGCACGTGATCCGCGCCGCGAAGATTCTGCGCGGCACGGCCGCCGAGCTCGGCATTGAGGACGACATCGGCATGTACAACGCCGATATCGCGATGCTCGAAGGGCTGCTTCAGAAAGAGTCGTGGGACGAGGCGGCCGGCGTTTTCAGCTACGTCCGGCACGACGCCGGAGACCGGCCGTGCGGGATTCTCCGGCACGAGAGCGGCGCAAACTTCAATCTCGGGCTCGACGGCGCCGCGCCGCTGCTGGCCGGCATCTGCACGCCGGAACAGAAGGAGGCGCTCTGGCGGCGGCTTGAAAGCCCGGACCACTGCTGGACGCCCTGCGGAATTTCAACCGTCGACCGCAGCGCGCCGTACTACCGGCAGGACGGTTACTGGAACGGTTCGATCTGGATGCCGCACCAGTGGTTCTTCTGGAAGGCGGCGCTCGACGACGGCCGGGCCGACTTCGCGTGGCGGATCGCCCGGACCGCGCTCACCGTATACGAGCGCGAAACGGCCGAATCACGCGGCTGCTACGAGCACTTCACGATCGCGGCCGGGCGCGGCGGCGGCTGGCACCATTTTTCAGCGCTTTCGTGTCCGGTGCTGGCCTGGTTCGGGGCGTATTTCGTGCCGGGGCGGCTGACGGGCGGCCTCGAAGCCGCCATCCGGGAGTTTTCGGCCGGGGAAAACGAATGGCGCGCGTCGCTCGAGATCGGCGGTTATCCGGGTGAAGGGGATGCGACCTTCCTCGCCGTGACCGGTCCGGGCGAATGGCGCGCAAGGTACGGCAATCGGGAGTATCCGGTGCGCGGCCGCGTTCCGGGCACGGTCGAATTCGATCTTCCGCGCGGCAGTTCGGGAGCGCTGGTGCTCCGCCGGGCTTGAAGAAATCGCGCATTCCTCCTTGCGTTATCGGGTCTGAAGGTGTATATTCCACAGGATCAAACGGAAGGCGGCGGAATGGACGAAAAGCGCGTGGAAGAGTGGGCGGTGAAGTGGATCGGGGAGAACCTCGATCCGCGCCGCTGGTGCTACCATCACCTCGGGCACGTCCGGGACGTTGTGGCCGATGCCGCCGAGTTCGGGCACCTCTCCGGGCTGCCGGAGTCTGAACTGTCGCTGCTGCGCGCGGCCGGCTGGCTGCATGATACGGGCTATGCGATCGATCCCGCAAACCACGAAGAGGCCTCGGCGCGCAAGGCGCAGGAAGTTCTGCCGCAGCTCGGCTGCACCCCGGAGGAAACCCTGCGCATCACCGGCCTGATCCGGGCCACCAGCCTCGAGCGGGAACCGGCGGAGCTGGCGGAGCGGATCATGCGCGATGCCGACATCGGCCGGCTCGGCACGGCGGATTTCGTCGGCGCCGCGCTCCTGCTGCGGCGCGAGCTGGCCCATTGCGGCCGGCAGTTCACCGATCTGGAATTCTGGCAATTCGAATCCGGCTTTCTCGGGAAAACGGAATTTTACACCGCCGCCGCCCGGAGACTCCGCGGCGCCGGTCTCGAACGGAACCGCGCCTGGGTCCTCAACGAGGTGGCCCGGCTGGAACGCGAGGAGAAAGCATGAATACGCTGCGGGTGCTCGAGGGACGGGAACGGTATGAACTCATTCACCTCATCGCCGAGGGCGGCATGGGGACGGTCTTCAAAGCCAGGAAGATCGGCGTGGCCGGGTTCGAGAAGGTCGTCGCAATCAAGATGATGCGGAACAAATTTTCGGACAGCGAGGCCTATGTCCGGAATTTCATCAGCGAGGCGAAGCTCGTCGCGAACCTGATTCACGAGAATATCGTGCAGATCTACCATCTCGACCGCTTCAACGACGTCTACTATTTCGTGATCGAATATGTGGACGGCGTATCGCTTTACGAATTCATCGATTTCCACGCCAAGCTGAAAAAGCGCACGCCGCTGGATCTGGCGGTCTTCATCGCGGCGCGGGTGGCGCGGGGGCTGGCCTACGCGCACAGCCGCCGCGGTCCGGACGGCAAACCGCTCGGGATCGTCCACTGCGACGTCTGCCCGCACAACATCCTCATCAACACCGAAGGGGTGCCGAAAATCACGGATTTCGGCATTGCGCGGATCACTTCGAAGTCCGCGGCGGAGCGGCATGTCTCCGGCAAGCTCGCATTCATGGCGCCGGAGCAGGCGCGGCTCGAGGAGGTGGATTTCCGGGCGGACCTCTATGCGCTCGGAATCGTCCTCTTCTACATGGTATCGGGCAAAATGGCGCGCGATGTGACGCTGCCGCCGAACGAGCAGCTGGCTCTGGCGCGCGCAAACCGCATCGACTGGACGCTGCTGCCGGAGGAGCTGCCGGAAGAGGTGGCCGACATGCTCCGCCGCATGCTGGCGACGGACCCCGGTGAACGCTATTCCGATACGGCGCTTCTGGCGCGCGATCTCGAATATTTCATTTACAAAGACGGCTACGGCCCGACCATCGTCACGCTGGCCGATTATATGCGCCGGCTGATGCCGGGACGGTTCGGAATCGAGCCGGCCGGCCCCGAAACGATCGGGGACAGCGACCGTACCGTGGTCATAACCCCGCAATAAGAAGGATTTCCGAATATGACTTTCATGGAGAAGCTCAAGCATTCGTCGCAGGTGAACCGCAGTCTGGTCTGTGTCGGGCTCGACCCGGAACGCACGAAGCTGCCGGAGTGCGTCCGGGAGAAGGAGCATGCGCTGTTTGAGTTCAACCGCGCGATCATCGACGCGACCGCCGACTGGGTCTGCGCCTACAAGCCGCAGGCCGCCTATTACGCCGGGCAGAACGCCGACGAGGATCTGAAGCTGACCATCGATTACATCCATGAGCGCGCGCCGGAGATTCCGGTGATCCTCGATGTGAAGCGCGGCGATATCGGTTCGACCGCGACGATGTACGCGAAGGAGGCATTCGAGCGCTACAACGCCGACGCCGTGACGGTCAACCCGTACATGGGGTTCGATACCCTGAAACCGTTCCTCGACCATGCCGACAAAGGGGTCATCATCCTCTGCCGCACCTCAAACCCGAATTCGGGCGACCTGCAGAACCTGGTCTGCGGCGGAAAGATGGTTTATGAGCACGTCGCGCTGCTGGCCCGCGACAGGTGGAACTACAACGGCAACGCGGCGCTGGTGATCGGGGCGACCTATCCGGAAGAGCTGCGGCATGTCCGCGAGCTCTGCCCCGACATGCCGTTTCTCGTGCCGGGCGTCGGCGCGCAGGGCGGCGACGTCGAGAAGGTCGTGAAGTTCGGCTGCGACCGGACCGGGCACGGCATCGTGATCAACTCGTCGCGCGGCATCATCTACGCCGATAAAACCGAAAACTTTGCCGCGGGAGCGGGGAACGCCGCGCGCGAACTGCGCGACCTCGTGAACTCCTTCCGCGACTGAACAGAAAGAACCGTTATGCCGATCACATCAGGACCGGAAACTAAAAAAAGCGCCGCGCTGCCGACCATCGCGATCGTCGGCCGCCCGAACGTCGGGAAGTCGTCGCTGTTCAACGCGATCGTCGGACGGCGGGTTTCGATCGTGCATGAGATGCCCGGCGTGACCCGCGACCGCGTCGTGGCGCCGCTTGCGCGCGGCGTCCGCCGCTTTCAGCTCATCGACACGGGCGGGCTCGGGATGCTGCCGGGCGAAAGCCGCAAGGTCGACGTCTGGGACAGCCGGATCGCCGACCAGGTCAAGGTCGCCGTGGAGGACGCCGACGTGCTGATTTTCGTCGCGAACGTCCAGGACGGCGTCGTGAACCTCGACGAGGAGGTCGCCCGCAAGCTGCGCGAATCCGGCAAGCCGGTGCTGCTGGCCGCCAACAAGTGCGACAATCCGGCGCTGGCCGACCAGGCGGTGGAGTTCATGCGGCTCGGTTTCGCCGAAGTGTACCCGGTGTCGTGTCTGCACCGGAACGGCGTGAATGCGCTGGTCGAATCCGCGATCGGGCTGCTGCCCGAGACGGAGCGCCCGCGGGAAGACGGCGGCGTGGACGGGCTTGACTCCGAAAATATCGCCCGCAAGCTCAACATCGCCGTGGTCGGCCGCCCGAACGTCGGCAAATCCTCTCTCGTGAACGCGCTGCTCGGCGAGGAGCGCGTCATGGTCAGTGATGTGGCCGGGACCACCCGCGATGCAATCGATGTCGACTTCGAGCTGCGTTTCCGCGGTGCAATGCATCCGGCCACGCTGGTCGATACGGCCGGGCTGCGCAAAACCGCCAAGGTCGACACGGTCGTCGAATATTTCAGCGTGATGCGTGCGAAGAGCGCGATCGAGCGGGCGGATTTGATTTTATTCGTCGTCGAGGCGAGTCCCGACGGCGTGACCGCGCAGGACCGCCGCATCGCCGGGCTGATCCAGCAGTCCGGCAAGGGGTGCGTCCTGGTGGCGAACAAATTCGACGTCTACAAGGAGACGTACAAGGTCAAGCAGATGGAGTCCGAGGTCCGCTACTCGCTGCCCGGCATGAATTATGCGCCGCTTGTTTTCGTGAGCGCGCGCGACCGCTGGAACCTCGACGGGCTGCTGGACCGGATCGCCGGGGTCATGGAGCAGCTTGAGCTGAAGATTCCGACCGGCGTGCTGAACCGGGTCATCATGGACGCCTTCGAGGGGCATACGCCGCCGGTGGTCGGCGCGGCTCCGCTGAAGCTCTTTTACGCGTCGATGATCGGCATGACGCCGCCCCGGATTCTGTTGTTCGTGAACAATCCGAAATATTGCGCGGACAACTACCTGGCTTTTCTCCGGAACGTGGTGCGCAACGCGTTCGACCTCTCGGGGCTCCCGATCGAGATCGAGCTGCGCGAACGGCCCAAAAAGGTCCTGAGCATCCGCAGCGAGCCGGGGATGCCGCGGAAGCGCGGCTCCCGCAAGCCCGCCGCCGCGCCGGAGAAAAAGTCAGGGAAACCCGCCGCAGGAAAATCCGCGCCCCGTAAGGGCGCATCGAAAAAGAGAGGGAGAAAATGAGCAGCAAAGAGATCGAAATCAAGCGCTTCATGGCGCAGAAGCTTGAAGAGGGCGAATCGCTCTCCGACATCCAGAAACTCGTGAACGAGGCGTTCGGGACCCGGATGACCTTCATGGATATCCGCATTCTCGCCTCCGAACTCGAAGACGTCGACTGGGGTGCGCTCGACCCGGCGCCGGCCCCGGCTCCGGAAAAGAAAGAACCGGCCGAAGGAGAGGCATCCGCTCCGGCCGCCGGCGACGGCGGCACTGTGGTCGAGATCAGCAAGCTCGTGCGTCCCGGCACCGCACTTTCGGGCACGGTCCGGTTCCGGAACGGAGCGACGGCCGACTGGTATGTCGATTCGTACGGGCGGCTCGGAATCGAAAACCTCCAGGGCGAAAATCCGGGCGAGGAGGATGTGCGCGACTTCCAGACCGAGCTGCAGAAACAGCTCGGCAGGTAGGAGAAGCGGAGCAGGAGCCGGTCTGTGCGGATGAAGAAGCTGCTTAAATTTACCTTTTTTGTGCTGTTTCCCGCCGCGCTGGTGCTGGTCCTTGCGTTTTTTTTCCTGACCGGCTCCTTTTTCCTGACCACGGTTGCACTGCCGTTCCTGAGCAGCCGGGCCGGGGTGGAGATCACGGCGGAACGGGTCGAGCTGTCGGTATTCCGCTCCCGGGTCCGCATGGAAAAACTGCGGGTCGGCGCGGAAAAAAGCCCGATCTTTCAGGCGGCGCGGGCGGAGGGCGGCTTCGACTGGGCGATGCTGGCCGGGGGAGCTCCGAAACTCGAGGATGTGACGCTCGACGGAGCGGCGCTGACGCTCTACCACACGGGGAACGGAAGCTGGAACGTGTTTCCTCCGGCAGCGGCGGAGATGCCGCCGGACAAGTCCGCGGCTCCGTCGAAAAAGCCGCGCAAGCCGTTCCGGATCGACCTGAGCCGGGTCACGGTGCGCGACTCGAGGCTCCGGCTGATCTTCGGAGATCCCGAGGCGGGGAGCGCCTTTGAATTGTCGGGGCTCGATTTCACGACCGACCGCTTCGCGAACGGGAAACCGTTCCGGCTGGAGGGGAACGGCAGGCTGCGACTCGCATCGAGCCGGGCCAACCACATCGACGCGGGCAAGGCGGCGTTCGTTTTCGAAGCCGGGCTCGGGGAAGATCTCGTGCCGGGGAGCTTCCGGGCCGACTGCCGGTTCTCCGGGCTGTTCGGTTCGATCAGCGGGGAGCCGTTCAATGACGGCGCGCTGGAGCTCGCATTTCACGGCAGGCAGGGGGACGGGCGGCTGGCGCTGGAGAAGCTGACCCTCGTGCAATCGCAGGGCGGCAAGGTCCAGAGCGAAGTCGAGCTGTCAGGCGAAGTCGGATACCAGCCGTTCGAAATCCGGGCAGATGTCGACATCCGACGCCTTTCCGAAGAGGTCACGTCTCTCCTGTTCGACCTCGGTTTCGGTTTCAACCCCGGGCGTGCGGTCGTTCAGTATCGCGGCGATTTTTCCTATGCAAAACGGCGGCTGGCGGCGACCGGAACGCTGCGGGCGGACCGGACCGGCGACGCGATTTTCGACTTGGAGCGGATCGCGCTGCCGCCGCTGCGGCTGGAGGGCGAATACGATTTTGCGGTCGATCTGGAGGAGAGCTCGATCGACCTGCGGAAGTTTGCGCTGACCTTGAACGAGAAGGAGAGCGAATCCGCTTCGTTCCGGCTGCGCCGGCCAATCCGTTACTCCTGGCGCGAGGGGGCCGAGTCCACCGACCAGCGCGCGACGTTCGACCTCGAATGCAGCGCGTTCGACCTGAAGCTGCTGCGCTTCCTGATTCCGGGCGACTCGGCGTTTCAATTCGATTCGGGCTACTTCACATCGCGCATGCAGCTGACCTTGCGGCACAACCTCTCCTCGTTTTCACTGCTCGGCAGCGGGCGGATCAACAACAGCTCGTGTCGCTGGGAAGGGCGGAAATTCGAACTGGCCGAGATCCTGGCCGGGCTCGATGTCGAAATCCGGCGGGATTTCCACTGGAATCTGCGGAATCTCTCCCTTGCGCTCAAAAGCCGCGACGCCGATCTCGGAAGCGCAAATTTTTCGGGAGAAGGCGAGCTGACCGACCTGGCCGGAAAACTCACCGGCCGGCTCGAACGGCTGACGCCGGAGCTGGCGGCCTGGCTCTTTCCGTCCCTCGGACCGTTTCTGCCGGAGTACCGGAAACTGAAGCTCGGTGCGGCCGAAGTCGGCTTTTCCGTGGAGAAACCGACCGGGGACGACCCGGTTATCCTGAAGCAGCTGACGGCCCGGATCGATCGCGGCGGACAGCCGGCGCTCGAGCTCAAAACCGGCTCCTACCGCTTCGGCAACTCCGGCGAGAACCGGATCGGCGAGCTGAAGCTGCAGCTCTCCGGCGAGCTGCCCGCATCGGCTTTCAACGAATATCTCGGCGGAGAGATGCGGTTCGACGCGGGCAAGGTAAAGCTCTCGGCGGCCGGTTCGCTGGCCCATGACTTCCGCTCGGCGGTTTTTTCGGGGGAAGTGTCGTTCGACGAGCTTGCGGCGGCGGCATACGGAAAGGATTACCGGGATTTCTCCGCCCAATGCGCATTTTCGTGTTATATGCCGAATATGCGGCTGGTCGAGTTCCGGACACTGAATTTCTATCTGCGGCGCGCGGGTAAACCGGCGCTGCGTCTCGAATGTCCCGGCTCGTGGGATCTCGGTAAAGAGAGCTATGCCGGCGAATGGGCGGTCCGCTATCTGAACGAACAATTTCTCACGCTGCTCGACCCGTCGCGGTTTTCCGAAGCCCAGCTGACCGGAAAGGTCCAGGTCAGCGCCCGGGAGAATTTCGGTGTGGTGAAGGCGGCCGCAGCTTTCGACCTCGCCAAACTCGTTCTGCCGTCGTCGGCGGATGTGTTTTCCGGCAGCCTTTCGCTGACGCTGGAGCGTGATGAGCGCCGCCTCCTGCTGCGCCGGCTGGTTGCCGGGCTCAAGCAGGGCGAGGAGCCGCTCTTCGACCTCGAAGGGGAGTGCCGGGTCGACCTCTCTTCACCGGGGGGGGCGGTGACGGCCCAGCTCGCGGCCTCGTCGATCGACGCGCCGAAGCTGCTCGCCCTGATTCCGGACCGCGCGGCTCCTCCGCCCGCGGCCGCGCCGGAGAAGCCGCGGCTCGATTTCGGGCCCCGCCCGATTGATTTCGGCTGTCGTCTCTCGAATATCCGGTTTACGCCGGAACTGACGGCGGAGCTCGATACGCGGCTGCGCCTGCGCGCCGACTCCATTTCGACCGACCATCTGCTGCTGCAGGTCAACAACGCCCGCTATGACGGGGAGTTCCGCGGAATCAACACGCCGCGCGGCATCGCGTTTTCGACCGCGCTGCGCGGCAGCGAGCCGCTTTCGCTGCCGCCCCTGATGGAACTGATCGTCGGCAGCTCCCAGGCGGGGGCAGCCGGAACCCTGCGGGATCTGAATCTAACGCTGCGCTTCCTCGAAGACGGCCGGCCGGATTCATGGCTCGACACCATGTCCGGTTCGCTGGCGATGGAGCTGCGCGATATGGTGATCCCGAACACGGTGACGAACGGTCCGTTCGGCAAGCTGCTGCTGTTCCCGATCGAGATGGCGGGGCAGCTGAATTCCCTGCTGCCGGAAGACCTGGCGGCCTGGAAGGAAAGCGTGATCAGCAGCGAGTCGCTGAAGCGGCAGCTGCGGACGGTCGAGCTCGCGGAGGGGCGGGTCAAGCTGCACGCGAACGACGGCCGGGTCCAGGTCGACGAGTGCGCGTTTTTCGGAGACTGGGTGAGCCGCCTCGCCTTCTCCGGCTGGTTCGACTTGGCCGGGGAGCGACGGCTGGAGCTGACTTCGGTCCTGACCGTCGGCGGCATTCAGACGACGATCCCGATCGAAGGAACGATCGAAGACCCGGAGGTCCGCCTTGAGGCGGTCGCTGCCGGTTCGCTCGGCGCACTGCTCAAGAAAATCAAGGAGCTGAATCTGATCGGCACCTCGGCCGACCCGGAAGACCCGGACAAACTCGAACCCGTGATCATGATCGACAAGCTGCCGAGCGCCGGAACGATCCGCGAGCTTCAGAACTTATTCAAAGAACTTTGGAAGAATTGAAAAATGGAACTGTTTGACTCACATTTTCACTATTACGGCGAAACTTCGCCGGTCGAATATTTCCGCAACGTCATGGCGGAAGCGGCCGTTCCGCCGCAGAGCGATGCGGGCGTGCCGGAGAAACTTTACCTGATGGCGGCCGGCGGCGACTACCTCGAAAGCTGCCGGTCGCGCGAGTTCGCGCAGGTCATCGAAACCGCTTATTTCGCGGCCGGCGTGCATCCGCACAACGCGGACAAGTTTCTCGCCGAAGCGAACGATTTCGCCGTTTTCCGCGGCCACCCGAAGCTGAAAGCGATCGGAGAGCTCGGGCTCGACTACTTTTATGAACACTCGTCGCGCGCCGAGCAGATGGAAGTGTTCAGGCGCTTTCTGGAGCTCGCGCTCGCCTGGGACCTGCCGGCAATCGTCCATCTGCGCGACAAGGACGGCGTCTGGACCGCTTACGAGGACGGCCTTGCGCTGCTGACGCCGTTCGCGGCGGCGGGAGGCCGTTTCGTCGTCCACTGCTTCTCCGGCACGCCGGCGTGGGCGGAGAAATTTCTCGCGCTCGGCGCCTGTCTCGGCGTGACCGGGCTCGTCACCTTCAACCGTGCGGACAATATCCGCGAGACGCTCGCCGTGATTCCGGACGACCGGCTGCTGATCGAAACCGATTCGCCGTATCTCGCGCCGGTGCCGCACCGCGGCGTCGAGAATCACCCCGGCTTTCTCGTGCTGATCGCGGCCCGCGTCGCCGCCGAACGGCGGCGCGAACTCGAATCGATCGCCCGGCTCACCACGGAAAACGCGCGCCGGTTTTTCCGGATCGAGGTGGAGCCATGAGCATTTTCTTCCCCGCGGCGGCGGCGGTCCGGACGGTCCCGGCCGCTCCGGACGAGGTTCTGATCGCGCTGCCCGGCGACCGGGTGATCCTCTCCGGCACCGGACATCTGCCGCGTGCCGCCGAGTGGCCGGTCGACGGCGACCGGCTGGAGTTCGGCCGTCTCGACGGGGCGGCCTGTTCACTCGTCGGCGAAGAAAATTTGCGCGTGCCGGAGACGTTCCGGGAGATTGAGGTCCGCTTCGCTTTCACGGTCCTGCCCGAACCGGAGCAGATCGCGGTCTGCCGCGCGCGCACGCTGGCGAACTGGCGGCGCAACCGCCGGTTCTGCGGAGCGTGCGGACTCGAACTTGTCGATCTTGCCGACGAATGCGCGCGCAAGTGTCCCGGCTGCGGAGCCGTGTTCTATCCTCAGATCTCCCCGGCCGTGATCGTCGCCGTGACCGATGCCGCGGGAAGGCTGCTTCTGGCGCACAATGGAAAATTCCGGGAGGGGCTGTACAGCCTGGTCGCCGGATTCGTCGAGCCGGGCGAGTCGATGGAGTCGGCGGTTCACCGTGAAATCCGCGAGGAGGTCGGCGTGGAAGTGAAAAATCTCCGTTACATGGGCAGTCAGAGCTGGCCGTTCCCGAACTCGCTCATGATCGGCTTCACGGCCGAATATGCCGGGGGAGTTCTCCGGCCGGACGGCGTTGAAATCACCGACGCCGGTTTCTTCACTCCGCGGGAAATGCCGGCGGTCCCGCCGCCCGGCTCGATTTCACGGACCTTGATCGACAACTGGTTGCAAACTTATGGGAGAACGCATACGGATGAATGAACTTCTGTTTTATCGGATCGCACTCGGCGCCGCGGGGATTCTCTTCGCACTGTTCGCAGCGTGGACCTTCCGACTGTCGCCGGGAAATCTTTCCCGTTTCGAAGCATGGCCGCGGCGGCGGCTGCCCGGCATGCTGATCGGCTGGGCGGCGCTGGCGATCTGCGTCCCGCACGCGGAGGTGGTTTCGCCGGGCTTCCTCGTGCCGCTTCTGTGGCCGCTGGCGATTGCGGTGCCGATCCTCGGCTACTTTTTCGTCGATTATCCGCTGGCGCGGGCGCTCGGCGGAATTTCCATTCTCGGCGCGTATTACTTCATCCACAAAAGCTTCGAATGGCATACGCCGCTTCTCGGCGCTCTGGTCGTGCCGGCGTGGATTTTCGGCATCGCCGGAATCTGGGTGTCGGGCAAGCCGTGCGCGCTGCGGGACTGGATCCGGCTTTGCGCCGGGTCGAAAACCTGGCGTTCGGTCAGTGCCGCGTTCTGGTGCATCCTGACGCTGGCGCTCTTCTGGAGCGCCGCCATGACGACGGGAGAATGACGCCATGAGTTTCAGCCTTGCCTCCTATGCCGCTTCGTGCGGTGTGCCGGACCCGGAAGGATTCGCCGCGCTGAGCCGGCAGCTCCGGGAAATCATCGTCGAAACCAACCGGACCATGAACCTGACCCGCATCACGGAACCGGAGGAGTTTGCGGTCAAGCATGTCGCGGATTCGATCGCCATCGCCCACGAATTTCCGTTCCTGACCTCCGAATACACGAAAATCGCCGACATCGGCTGCGGTGCGGGTTTTCCGTCGCTGGTGCTTGCGCTCGCCTTTCCGAATCTTCGCCTGACGGCGATCGACTCGACCGGCAAAAAGGCCGCCTTCGTCGAACGGGCGGCAAAGGAACTCGGGCTGAAGAACGTCCGGGTGATCCACGGCCGCAGCTGCGAACTGAACCGCCGCCCCGAAATCCGGCACCAGTTCGACGTCGTGACGGCGCGCGCCGTGGCTCCGGCCCCGGTCATCTATCTCGACGCCTGTGATTTCATCAAGCGCAAGAGCGGGCGGTTCATCCTGTACAAAACTCCGCAGCAGGCCGCAGAAGACCTCCCGGCGCTCGAAATCGCCTGCCGGAAACTGCCGGTGCTCTGGCATGCGACGGAGCCTTTCGAGCTCCCCGAAAATGCCGGACAGCGCCTGTTTCTCTACTCCACACCCCGCTAACGCCATTTTCGCGGGTTGCGGGATCATGGCAGGCTGGCGCAAGGGGAGTGCCGGCGCGGAGGGCTCCGGCGGAGTCAGAGACAACGCCTGATTCGGAGAGCACACGCCTTCCCGGGGCGCATGCTCTCCGGGCATCCGCACGGCAGGCCGCCGGTACTTTTACGCTCCGAACTGCGCTTTCGCCTGCTTCATTCTCGCCATCACCGGAACATCGAACGGGCAGCGCTTTTCGCATGCCCCGCACGACACACACTCCGCCGCCTTGTGCGCGAGGCTGTCGTAATGCGCCCGGACCGTCGGCGGAACCGTCCCCTCCGCCTCCGCCAGGTCGAGGTAGCGGTTGACCTGCGCGATGTCGATATGCGCCACGCACGGCAGGCAGTGGTTGCAATACATGCAATGCCCCTTCGGATTGAAGCGCGGCTCCGCGGCAAAGATGTGCGAGTAATCCCTCTCCCGTTCCGGCAGCGACTCGTAACGGACCGCCGCCGCCACCTCCTCCGGCGTCTGCACTCCCACCACGATGCTCGAAACCGCCGGCCGGGTCAATGCATAATGGATGCACTGCGGCACCGTCATCGCCACACCGAACGGCGAACGCTTCGCATCCAGCAGCAGCCCGGCGCCGAGCCCCTTCATGACCACGATGCCGACCCCCTTTGCATCGCAGGCGCGGTACAATTCGCTGCGGGCGCGGCTGACGCCGCGGATCTCGGCCGACTCAAAGGCCGTCCCATTGATCTGAATCAGTTCCTCGATCGCCTCCTGGTGCAGCAGGTCGTAGGCGGGGTTCAAGCTGAACATCAGCACATCGATCAACCCGCGGTTCACGGCTTCGAGCGCAATCGAGGAAATATGGCTGCTGAGCCCGATCGCCCGGATGACCCCCTTCCGCTTCAGTTCAAGCACGTACCGGTAGATTTCCCCGTTGAAAATCGCATCGAAGTCGGCCTTGTTGTCGACCATATGGATCATGCCGATATCGATGTAATCGGTTCCGAGCCGGTCGAGCAGGTCCTGAAAAAAGAACTTCGTTTCGGCAAGGTCGAGCGTCCGGCCGTACTGGCCGTCTTTCCAGACGGCGCGGAAGTGGCCCTGCACGACGGCACGGTCCCGCCGCCCCGCCAGTCCCCGGCCGATGTTCGTCCGGACATTCGGCTCCGACATGAAAACATCGAACAGATTGATCCCCGCGTCGAGCGCGGCGTGCACAGTCCGCTCCACAATTGCGGACTCCTTGCCTTCGAGGTGTTCACCGCCGAATCCGACTTCCGAAACCGCGATTCCGGTTCCGCCGAGCTCTCTGTAAATCATCATCCTGCCTCCCGTTGTAATTGACAGGAATATAAGGCGCCGCGGACAAAATGCAAGTTTATTTCGGAGAAACACGGAATTTGTCCTTTCTTTCCCGGCAAACCGGGAGTATAATATGTAAAAAAGAACAAGTGAAATGAGGAGGACCCATTTCCGGACGGAATTGCTTCCGCTCCGCCCGGAGGTCCGGCAAGGAGAAGCCCGTCATGAAAATTGCAATTATCTATTTCAGTAAAACCGGCAGAACCCGCGCCATGGCCGAAGTCATCGCCGACGGCGCCGGAAGCGTTTCCGGCGTCGAGGTCCGCCTGTTCGAGCTCGACCGCATCGACAAGAGTTACCTCGCCGAATGCAAAGCCGTGTTCTTCGGCACGCCGACCTATCTGGCCAGCACCTGCTGGGAGCTCAAGAAGTGGTTCGACGAATCGACGATGTATCCGCTGGCCGGCAAACTCGGCGCCGTATTCGCCACCGCCGATTTCGCGCAGGGCGGCGCCGACGTCGCGATCCAGAGCGTGCTCGGGCACATGCTGGTCAAGGGGATGCTGGTCTATTCCGGCGGCGGCGCCTGGGGGCTGCCGTACATCCATCTCGGCGCCGTCGCGCTCAAAGAGAACTTCGAGGCGAGCAAGCCGATGTTCCGCACGTTCGGCGAACGGGTCGCCCAAAAGGCGAAAGAGCTTTTCGAACCGGGGAAGTGATCGCGTGGACGCAGATTTCCGGATGATCGCCGAAGAGCTGGTCCGCCGCCGCGAGCACGATTTTTCCGTGCGGGAACGCCTGCTCGAAGCAGGGCGGCTGAATGACGGCTACGACCCCGAAATGGAGGCGGTCCATCTCGGCAACGCCGCCTGGCTCGAAGCCGTCGTCGAAAAATACGGCTACCCGACCATCGGCCGGGTCGGGGCGGACGCCTCGAACGCGGCATGGCTCATCATCCAGCACGCCATCAGCCGCCCCGCCTTCCTGCGCCGGATGCTCGCCGTGCTCCGCTCCCAGCCGGAACACGAGGCCGACCCGAAAAACGCGGCTTACCTTGAGGACCGCATCCGGATGTATGAAGGAAAGCCGCAGCGCTACGGAACCCAGTTCGACCGGGACGACGACGGCCTGCTTTCGCCCGTCCCGTGCGATGACCCGGCACTGGTCGACCGCCGCCGCGCCGCGCTCGGCCTGCCCCCGCTCGCCGAAGTCACCGCCGAAATGCGCAAGCGGGACACGAGGCGCCCGACCCGGGAGGAGCTCGAACGGCACCGCGCCCGCTGCCGGGCCTGGCTCATCGAAACCGGATGGCGGATTCCGCCGCAGGAGAACAGCCGATGAACCGGCTCGGCAACTGCGAAATCTTCCGGGTCGCCGGCCCGATTCTCCTCAGTCTCCTGTTTCAGCAGATGATCGGCCTCACCGACACCGCCTTTCTCGGACGGGTCGGAGAAGTCGAGCTCGGAGCCGCCGCGCTCGGCAGCGTCTGGTTTCTCGCCGTCTACATGCTCGGCTTCGGCTTCAGCGTCGGCGTGCAGATCCTGATCGCGCGCTGCAACGGCGAAGGACACCACAGCGAAATCGGCCGGATTTTCTATTCCGGAATCGCGTTCCAGCTCCTGCTGGCCTGCATCGTGTTCGCGCTCTCCCGGCTGCTGTCGCCGCTCCTGCTGCCCCGCATGATCCGTTCCCCGGAGGTCTGTGCGGCCACGGCGAGCTATCTCGAATACCGCAGTTACGGATTCTTCTTCGTCTACCTGGCGGTCATGTTCCGCGCCTTTTACGTCGGCATCACCCGCACGCACATCCTGACCTTCAACTCCGTCGTCATGGTGCTGGCCAACGCCGTACTCAACTACGCGCTGATCTTCGGCAAATTCGGTTTCCCGGCCATGGGAATCGCCGGCGCCGCCATCGCCTCAAGCGCGGCGGAGCTTTTTTCCGTGCTTTTCTACTGCATTTACACGCGCTGCCGGGTCGACCTGCACAAATACCGGCTCGAAAAGATATTCACCTTCGATTTCGCCGTTCTGCGGCGCGTGCTGAATCTTTCGGTGTGGACCATGCTCCAGTCGTTCGTTTCGGTCAGCGTCTGGTTCTTCTTTTTCATCGCGGTCGAACATCTCGGAGAGCGTCCGCTCGCCGTGATCAACCTCGTCCGCAACGTCTCGGCTCTCGTTTTCATCTTCACGAACGCCTTTGCCACGGCGGCAAGCTCGCTGGTCAGCAACCTGATCGGCGCGGACCGCACCGATGAAGTCATGGAACTCGGGCGGCGCATCGCCGTGCTCGCCCTCGTCATCGTCTCCCCGTTCCTGCTCTTCGTCGCGCTGTTCCCGCAGACCGTTCTCGGCGTCTTCACCGGGAATGCGGAGCTGATCGCCGCCGCGGCCGGAACGCTGATCGTCATGGCCGCGATCCAGCCGCTCCAGATCGTCGCCGGAATCTGGTTCAACGTCGTCTCCGGCACAGGCAGCACCCGGACCGCGCTTTTCATCGAAGTCGGCACACTGCTGGTCTACCTCGTCTCAGTCTGGTACATTGTCCTTTTCCGCCGGCTCGGAACCGGCTGGTGCTGGAGCACCGAATTCTATTACAGCTTCGTCATGCTCGCCGCGTCCCTCTGGTATCTGAAGAAAGCCCGCTGGCAGGGCCGCCGAATCTGACGCAACGCGCGCATCACTCTTCCGCCGCGAACTCTTTCAGCAACGCGATCTCCTTCGCCCAGAGCGTTTCGTCCGGCGTCTCGAGGATGAGCGGGATGCCGTCGAATCGGTCGTCCGCCAGCAGCCGGCGGAAGAAATCGAGCCCGAGCTCGCCTTTGCCGATGCTGTTGTGCCGGTCGAGCCGGCCGCCGAGGACGCTCTTCGAATCGTTCAGGTGCATGCCCTGAAGATATTCGAATCCGATCAGGCGTTCAAATTCCGAAAAGGTCTTTTCATATCCCTCCGGCGTAGCGAGATCGTAGCCGGCCGCATAGGTGTGGCAGGTGTCGAGGCAGACGCCGACGCGGCCGGGCCGGTCGGTCAGCTCCAGCATCGCCGCAATCTGCTCGAAGGCGAAACCGACGTTCGTCCCCTGCCCTGCGGTATTCTCAAAAACCGCGCAGACATTCGGAACCGTATCAACCGCCTCGCGGACGCTCGCAGCAATCAGCTTCAGGTCCTCCTCGAGCGTCACCTCCTTCAGATGGCTGCCGGGATGGAAATTCAGCTTCACAAGCCCGAGCGCGTCGCAGCGCTTCAGCTCGTCGATAAAGGCCGCAAGCGAACGCTTCCGCTTCTCCGCATCCGGCTGGCCGAGGTTGATCAGATAGGTGTCGTGCGGCAGGATCAGTTCCGGTTTGTAGCCGTATTTTTCACAATTCGCCCGAAAGGCCGCAATCGACTCCTCCGCCAGCGGCGGCGCGCTCCACTGACGCTGGTTCTTCGTGAACATCGCAAACGCGGTCGCGCCGATCCCGTGTGCATTCAGCGGCGCGTTTTCAACACCGCCCGAAATGCTGACATGTGCTCCGATATATTTCATAGATGCTCTCCTCTCCACAGTGCGTCACAGGTTTCCACCATGCGCCGGACCGAAATTTCGTGGCCGACGCAGTTCATTTCATTCTGCACGCTCATCAGCCGCGGCGACTGTCTGAGCAGCGGAATCTTCTCCGCCCAGTCGATCGTGCCGAGCCCCGGCAGCGTATGCGCGTCGTTCAAACCGTCGTTGTCGTGCAGATGGCAGCAGACGATATGGGGCGTCAGCCGTTCAAGAATCCGCTCCTGCAGCTGCGGCGTTCCGTGCCAGAGGGTGTCGCGGATATATTCGCACAGCATGTCCGGCCGTTTGCCGGGCGTCGCGGTCATGACGTTCTCGTGTCCGGAGTCGTAGCAGCAGCCGAGATACGGCGAATCGATCCGTTCGAAAATCGCCAGCAGCTCCCCGATCGTGTCGGTCGGAGCGATGATGTTCTCGATCGCCACGGTCACTCCGGCTTTCTCCGCCGCCGGGAGCAGCTCCTCAAGCGCCGCGACGGCGAGGTCGCGCAGCACCGGCACCGGCGGGGCGTCCGCGCGTTTGCAGATCGAATCCCCGATATGGATCACGATGCTGCCGGCGCCGGCCTCCCCGGCGGCTTCGATCATGCGTTTCTGATTCCGCAGCATGAGTTTCCGCGCATCGGAATCCGTCTCGTTCAGGTCCCAGGCGTTTCCCCACGGCGCATGGGCGCCGTCGAAACGCATGCCGAACCGGGAACAGAGCGAAAGCACCGATTTGCGGAACTCCGGCTCTTCCGCAAAGCGGGGCAGGAGAAAGTGGGTCAGAATCAGCCGGTTCACGCCGTTGTCGCGGAATTCCGCCATCACGTTCCCATAAAATTTTTCCGGGACCGCCCCCCAGGACCAGTAGTGTGAAATTGCCGGCGCAGCCATCTGCCGTCCTCCCTCTTTCCATGCAGCTAAAAAACAAAAAATAGACCGTTTCCGCGATTGCCGAACGGGGAATGCGGTGCTATTTTAATAGACAATACAATGAGGTTTTTTGCAAATGAGTTCTCTTGTAAAGCTGAAAAAGTTTTTCTGGTTTTTCCTGAAGCTTGCGATTGCGGGGGGCATCGTCGGCTATCTCGTCGCCCGCAATCCGGCCGAGATCGCCGACGGCTTCAAGGCGTTCGACTACAAGTGGCTCGTTCCGGCCGTAGCGATCTACTTCGCCCATATGCTGGTCTGTTCCTGGCGCTGGTTCCGGCTGACCCGGATGCTCGGCGTCGAGCTGTCGCCGTTCGAGGCGCTTTCGCTGACCATGCAGGGGTATTTCTTCTCCCTGGTGATTCCGGGCGGCGCCATCGGCGGCGACGTGGTCAAGATGGGGGTGCTTTCGAAGCGCTCGGCGGCCGGCAGCCGGGTGGAGGGGGCCTTCACGATCCTGATGGACCGCATCATCGGCATGATCGCGCTCTTTTCGCTCGCGCTCGTGCTGCTTGTGCCGTCCCTTCCGCTGCTCATGAAGATCGAACTGCCGCAGATCGCGCTGAATGACACGATGCGGGAGCTCGGCATCCTCGCGCTGGCCGGACTCTGCCTCGCCGGACTCGGCGCGTCGTGCGTGATCTTCTTTCACCGCTGGATCGAAAAGCTTCCGCTGCTCGGCGCGCTCATGCACTGGGGCGATAAGATCACGCACGGCATGGTCACGCGCCTAACCACGGCTACCGACACCTATGCGAAGCAGTGGAAAGAGCTCACGCTGCTGACCATTGTCAGCGTCTTTTTCGTTCACCTGATGACGGTGGCGGCCTTCGGCTGCCTGCTGGCCGGGCTCGGCGTTTCGGTGCCGGTGCTCACGCTGGTCGCCGCGGTCACGATCGGCAACATCGCCGGGCTCATCCCGCTTTTTCCGGGCGGCATCGGCGGGCGCGACGTGGTGACCATCACGATTCTCGTCGCAGGGGGCCTCGCGGCCGGCGACGCGAAAACCGGACAGCTGCTGTACACTGCGGTGGTCCTGTTCTTCAATCTGTTCGGAGGGCTCTTCTTCCTGCTGGACCCGGGCCGCAGACATACCGAGGAGATTCTGAAAAAAGAGATGGAGACCGCCGATGAGTGACCCCGTGACGCCCGCCGCACCCGCCAACCGTTTCCGCGATTCCCTCAGCAACGGAGAATTCGTGCTGCTGGTGGAGAGCTCGTCGCCGAGCCTTTCGAACGACCCGATCGCGGCCGGCGAGCGCCTCGCGGCTTTTGAAGAGGCCGTGCTGTCGGTTTCGAACGTCAACACGGCGCTCGCCGTCACCGACCGCTACCTGTCGCTCGACGCCTGGCGCGCGGTCGAGTACGCGAACGCGCTGCGCGAGGAGAACCGGGACCGTCACGTCATCTACCTCTCCGGCCGCAACACGACCGGCGAGGAGCTGCGCCAGCTCTCCGATGCGGCCGCAAAGAGCCGCCTGTTCAATGTGGTCCCGGTCAGCGGCAACTGCGTGCCGGGCGACACGCTCCGCGAATGCCGCAAGCGGGTATTTTCGGAGAGCGTCGGCGTGATCCGCAACCTCGCGGAGCGGAAGGAGCCGTTCTTTCTCGGCGGCACCACGAATCCTTACGCCTATACGCCGTTCACGATGATGGGGCAGTATTTCAAACTGGTCAAGAAGCTCAATGCCGGGGCCTCCTTTGTGGTGGCGCAGGCGGGCTGGGACATGCTGAAGCTTCAGTCGCTGCGCTGGTATTTCTCGGGCCGCAGCCTCTTTTACCCGATGATCGCCCGCCTCGTGCTGCTGACGCCGAATCTGGTTGAAAAAATCCTGGCCGGAGAGTATCCCGGCATCAATATCTCGCCGGACTTCCAGAAAATTCTCGAGAAAGAGCTCCGTTATTCGCTGAACCAGTTCGAAGCCGCGCAATACCGGCGGCTCGAACTGCAGGCGGCGGGCTGCCGGCTGCTCGGCTTCAGCGGCATTCAACTGGCCGGGGCGGAGACGCCCGGCCGCGCGAAAATCGCGGCGGAGCGAATCGGCAACGCGCTCCGGGAATTCAACAGCTTCGACAGCTGGCTCGAGGAGTACAACTCCTACCTGGCCCGGGCCGAGATGTCGCCGTTCACGGGGAGTTTCTACCTGTACGACCACACGCTGCGCCGGGCTTATCCGGATGAGGAGATTCCGGTCGCCCGCGACTTCGGGGAACCGGAGATCACGCCCGGCGAAAAATTCCGTTTCAAGCTGCGCCGTTTCCTGTTCCCGCATGCCGACCGGCAGCGCGCCGAGTCGCGGCGGCTGCTGAAAAAGCTATTCGCCTCGTGCCGAGGCTGTTCGAGCTGCCGGCTGCCGAAAACCGAGTTCATCTGCACGGAAGGCTGTCCGAAACGGCTGCCGAACGGCCCCTGCGGCGGTGTGAAACCGCATGGAAACTGCGAAATCGCGCCCGGCGAATGCGTGCACAGCCGGATCGTCCGCCTCGCCCACTGGAACGGGACGCTGCCGGCGCTCGAGGACGAGATCCTCGATTCCGGCCGGGACGACTGATATTTGCGAGACAAACCACTCAACTCAATGAGGAGATCATAAAAAATGGCCGAACTTCTTCCTTTTCACGGACTGCTTCCGTCGGTCGAACGCGCCTCCGCCGTGGCGGCGGTTCCGTACGACGTGGTCAATACGCGCGAAGCGGCCGGGCTGGCCAAAGGGAATCCCTACAGCTTCCTGCATGTTTCGCGCCCCGAAATCGACCTTGAATACGGCATCGATCTGCACGACGAAAAAGTCTACCGCCAGGCCGGAGAGGCGTTCCGGCGGCTCTGCCGCGAGGTGCCGCTGACCGTCGACGCGGGCAAGCATCTTTATCTGTACCAGCTGCAGATGGGCGACCAGGTCCAGACCGGCATCATCGGCGCGGCCTCCGCTGCCGAATACAAGGCCGGGATCATCAAAAAGCACGAGAAGACCCGGCAGGACAAGGAGGACGACCGCACCCGCCACGTCATGGAGCTGCGCAGCCACACCGGCCCGGCCTTCTTCACCTACCGCGACAAACCCGATATCGACGCGGTTGTGGCGAAGGAGCTCGCCAGGACGCCGCTGTTCAACTTCACGGCGGAGGACGGCATCCGCCACACGCTCTGGCGGATCGACGAGGCGACCAGCGAAAAGCTCTCCGAACTGTTCCGGACCGAGGTGCCGGTGTTCTATATCGCGGACGGCCATCACCGCAGCGCCGCAGCCGCACGCACCGCAGCCGAGTGCGCGCCGAAGAACCCGAACCACACCGGCAAAGAGGATTACAACTATTTTCTGACCGTCGCATTTCCGGCCGACCAGCTGAAGATCCTGCCCTACAACCGGGCGGTGCGCACGCTGAACCACCACACGCCGGCGACCTTCCTGACGCTGATCGGCGAAAAATTCCGGATCAGTCCGGCCGAAGACGGTGAAGTCGCCCATTCGGGTGAATTCAAGTTCTACCTGGCGCACGAATGGTATCTGGCCCGGCCGAAATTCGACCTCTCGAAGCTGAATGTGATCGAACAGCTCGACGTCAGCATCCTGCAGGACAACGTGCTCGCTCCCCTGCTCGGAATCGATGATCCGCGCACGAGCAGGGAGATCGACTTCATCGGCGGAATCCGCGGCACGCAGGAGCTGATCCGGCTCGTCGACTCGAAGGAGTATGCAATTGCGTTTTCGATGCACGCCACGACGGTCGATCAGCTGATGGCGATCGCCGACGCGGGCGAGATCATGCCGCCGAAATCGACCTGGTTCGAGCCGAAGCTTCGCGACGGCCTCGTCTCGCACAATTTCTGACCGTACCGGCGGTTGCAAGGGGAACGGCCCGCGCTCCCAGGCCATCCGGCCCCGGCGGCGTGGGCGAAAGCGCCCGGAGGCCGCCGGAGCGGCCGGAGGGAGCGGCCGGATTTTATGCGCGTCTCTCCTCTTGCCGGTTCCATTTTTCGTCATTTGATTGTTTTGTGCGGTTTTTTGATTCGATTGTCATGGAAAATTCGCACTTTCCCGAGTATTCTATATCCGTACCCTGAAAATCAATCCAAAACAGAGGTGGGATATGGAAACTCTTTACGCTGCCGACAACCGGAAAAAATTCGATGCGGTTTTCGCATCGCCGGGTGCTCTTTACCGCGACACGCCGTTCTGGGCGTGGAACTGCGATCTCGATCCGGAGGAGCTCAAGCGGCAGATCCGCGTGTTCAAGGAAATGGGCATGGGCGGTTTCCATATGCACGCCCGCACCGGGCTCGGCACGCCGTACCTGAGTCCCGAATTCATGGAGCGGGTCAAGGAGTGCGTCAGCACCGCCAAAGAACTCGATATGCTCGCCTGGCTCTATGACGAGGACCGCTGGCCCTCCGGCGCGGCGGGCGGACTGGTCACCAGAGATCCGAAATTCCGGGCCCGCCACCTCCTGTTCACGCCCGAAAAGCGCGAAGCCGCGCCGGACGCCGCCAACGACAACTCCGGGCGCTTTCTCGCCGCCTACTCCGTCAAACTCGACGCCTCCGGCGCGCTCGAGAGCTACAGGCGCCTCGGCGAAGACGATGAACCTGAAGCCGGAGCCGGGAAGTTCTACGCTTACCTTATCGTCGCCGAGCCGCATCCGTGGTTCAACGACCAGACCTATGTCGATACGCTGAATCCGAAGGCGATTGAAAAATTCGTCGACGTGACCTACGAAGCGTATTTCAAGGCGGTCGGCGGCGAGTTCGACAGGACCGTTCCGGCGATCTTCACCGACGAACCGCAGTTCACCCGCAAAAGCGCGCTCAAATTCGCGCAGGAAAAACGCGATGCGGTGTTCCCGTTCACCGACGACCTGCCGGAAACCTACCGCGAAGCCTACGGCGCGGACCTTCTCGACACCTTTCCCGAAGTGATCTGGGAACTGCCGGACGGCAAATATTCGCTCGCCCGCTACCGCTATCACGACCACGTTTCGGAGCGGTTCGCCTCGGCGTTCGCCGACACGATCGGCAGCTGGTGCGAAAAGCACGACATCCGCTTCTCCGGACACATGATGGAAGAGGGGTCGCTCGAATCCCAGACCTGCGCGCTCGGGGAAGCGATGCGCAGTTACCGCTCGTTCCAGCTGCCCGGCATCGACATGCTCTGCGATGCGTACGAGTTCAGCACCGCCAAGCAGGCGCAGAGCGCTTCGCGCCAGTTCGGGCGCGGCGGCGTGCTCTCCGAACTCAACGGCGTGACCGACTGGGACTTCGACTTCAAGGGGCACAAGGGACATGGCGACTGGCAGGCGGCGCTCGGCGTAACGGTCCGGGTCCCGCATCTCTCCTGGCTGTCGATGGGCGGCGAAGCGAAGCGCGACTATCCGGCCTCGATCAGCTATCAGTCGCCGTGGTACAAAAAATATCCGATCATCGCGGATCACTTCGCGCGGGTCAACGCCGCGATGACCCGCGGCCGCGCCCGGGTACGGGTCGCCGTCGTGCATCCGGTCGAATCCTACTGGCTCGCCTACGGGCCGCAGGACATGACCGCCGGCAAGCGCGAAATGCTGCACGAAACCTTTGAAAGCCTGATCCACTGGCTGCTGCACGGACTCGTCGACTTCGACTTCGTGGCGGAATCGCTGCTGCCGGAGCTCTCCCCCGTCCAGCTCGGCAAAACCTTTATCGTCGGGGAGATGGGCTACGATGTGGTCATCGTGCCGCCGACCCTCACGCTGCGCGGCTCGACGCTGGAGCGGCTCGAAAAATTCCAGGCGGCCGGAGGCCGGGTCATCTTCGCCGGCGACGTGGCGGTCTGCTGCGATGCGGTCGAATCGGACCGCGCGAAGAAGCTGGCCGAAAAGTCCGAAACCATCCCGTTCACGCGGAATGCCGTCCTGACCGCGGTAAACAATCTGCGCGACGTCGCCGTCATCCGCAGCGCCGACGGCTACCCGATGGATAAGCTCCTCTACCAGATGCGCGAAGAGGGGGCGGACCGCTACTTGTTCCTGGTCAACACCGAACGCCTCGGCCTCGCCCGCGACGTGATCGTGAAGGTGCGCGGCAGCTGGCAGGTCGAATATCTCGACACCATGACCGGCGAATCGAAGCCGGTCGCAGGGCGGCAGGAGAACGGCTGGACGCTCTTTGATTACGCGATCTATCCGCACGGGCACCTGCTCGTGAAACTGACGCCGTCGGACGAGTGCAAAGGCGAACGGATCGGCACCCCGCTGCTCACCGACGCGCAGGCCGAAGCCGCGACCGAAGCACACCTGTCCGGAACCATTCCGGTGTCGCTCGACGAACCGAACGTCCTGCTGCTCGACCGCCCGAAGTGGCGCATGGCCGGCGATGCGGAGTGGCAGCCGGCCGAAGAGATCCTGCGGCTCGACAACAAAGTGCGCGCCCGGCTCGGCCAGCGCGAGCGCGGCGGCCACATCGTGCAGCCGTGGGTCTACGGCAAATCGACCGAAGTGCTCGGCACGCTTGAACTCGCCTACACGATCGAAACGCTGATCGATGTCGAATCTCCGCTCTTCGCGATGGAGGAGCCCGACAACGCCGAACTCTTCCTCGACGGCGTGAAAGTCCCGTTCGAGGACAACGGTTACTGGACCGACCGCTCGCTGCGGACCGGTTTCCTGCCGAAGCTGACCGCCGGAACGCATGAGCTCGTCGTGAAAATCGCCTATACGCGCTCCGGCAACGTCGAGCGCTGCTTCCTGCTCGGCGATTTCGGCGTCGAGCTGCGCGGCGACACGGCCCGCATCGTCGAACCGGTCCGCGAACTCGTCTGGGGCGACGTGACCCGGCAGGGACTGCCGTTCTACGGCGGCAACATCACCTATCACTGCAAATTCATGCAGTACGAGGCGGAAAAGCTGCTGCTGCGGATTCCGTCGCGCGTGACCAGCATGCCGGATTCCCTGAACAACGGCGTCGCGGCGCGCGAAGTTCCGCTCGGCGGCTACCGCGGCGTCCTCGTCAGCGCCGCGCTCGACGGCAAACCGGCGGGAGAGCTCGCGTTCGCCCCGTACCAGTGCGAACTCGGGGAAGTCGCGAAGGGCGAGCATACGCTCGATCTGACACTCTACGGCAGCCGGGTCAACAGCGCCGGCTCCGTGCATCTGACGTTCCGCATCCGCTGGGCCGGCCCGGGCGCCTGGCGGACAGAGGGCGACATGTTCAGCTACGACTACCAGGTCCAGCCTTTCGGCATCACGGCCGCGCCGCGGCTGCTGAAGAAATAACGCCCGGTCGCCGCCGGTTGAACCGGCGGCTCCGCTATGGGAGAAAACCGGAGTCAGGCGTATCCGGCGCGCCGGGCCCCGGTTTTCTTTTCCGCCCTGCGCCCCGGAACAGGCGCGGCCGCCGAACGCAGCGGCATTATCGCCTTAGAGCTTATCCCGAAATAAGCCAAATCATCCTGATTTGCTGCGAAACGCCATTCGTTTGCCCGCTGAAATCGCCGATACCTCCGGTATCGTCAATTTTATCAGGCTTCGCGACTGACATTTCGGTGCGGCATCATGCCGATTCTTTATTCATGGATAAGCTCTTACGCCGGGCGGCGGACATAGAACCAGAGCCGAATTCCGCGGACGCGGCGGAGCAGAAAACGCGTGAAGGTCCCGACCAGCAGCGCCGCGAACAGCGTCCCTTCGCGGAGGCCGCGGATTTCAGCGAGGAACAGCACCGACAGAGCAATTGCCGTCAGAACCAGCGATATGTCGAAGCAGATTTTGACCGTGCCGAACTCCCGGCCGGATTTGCCGGCGATGGCCTTGACCATCCCCTCCCCCGGAATGTACATCACATCCGCGACGATCTGCAGACTGATCCCGGCGGCCAGCAGCAGACACCCGGCCACCAGCTCGGCGACCTGAAGCGGATACAGCCCGGTCTCCAGCGGCCCGGTCAGCCACATGCCGAGATCGATGAAGAGCCCGAAAATCCCGGTCGCCGCGATCTGCAGATACTGAACCGCCCGGAATTCACGGCGGAGCAGCGCGACCTGTCCGGCCACCAGCAGGAGGTTGACCAGAAGCGTCAGCAACCCGAAGCTCAGCGGGAAAACGAAAGTCAACACATACGGTACGCTTGAAATCGGACTGGTTCCGAGTCCGGCCCGGGTGGTCAGCGCCACGCCGACGCCGGCCACGGCAAGCCCGGCGGCAAACACCGCCCAGCGCCGTTTTCTGTCATCCTGATACACTCCGGACCTCCCTTTCTCCGCAAGCCGGTCTTTAATATACACCCGGACCGGTGTTTCCGCAACCGGGCATTCACTCGCGCCGGAGCATCCGGCGCCGTTTTCTCCCCCGAACATTTGCAAACGAGGAAAGAGGCGGTATATTAGCCAAAGAGGATTCAAACACAATCAAGACCTGCCGTATTTCCGGTTCCATCAGACAGTTGGCTCGAAACAACCGTATGAACTCCGGGCCGGAAGCGGTTTCCGCCGCCGGCAGACAGGCAAACACGGCAAAGAACATGTTATTTGCAGATAAAAAATTATTTCCGGCGTTTTTCCTGTTTCTGCTTTCCGCGCTTTCCCTGACGGCAGGGGGGAACGGCGTTCCGGCGGAAAAACGAATTCTCTACATCAACTCCTCCAACTCCACCTATCTCTGGTGCAGCAACAACAATATCGGGTTCCGCACCCACCTTCAGGAGAGCGGCATCCCCGCCAGCATCGACACGGTCGAACTCAATGTTTACACCGCACCGGCCCTGAAACCGGACCCGGAGGAGGTCGAAGCGCTGCGCGAGCAGCTGCGCACCCGGAACTACGACCTCATCGTCACGCTGGACAATCCGGCGGCGGATTTGTTTTTCAGCGGGCAGCTCGAACTGCCGCCCGGAACCGCGCTCGTATTCAGCGGCTACAATGCCGCCGAATCCGGGCTTCCGCCCCGGAAACCCGGCATGACCGGGCTGACCGTTCCATCCTCGAACCAGCAGAACCTCGAGCTCGGCCGGCGCCTCTGGCCGGAGGCCCGCGAAGTCGCGATTCTGACCGACGGGAGCGCCGGCGGACTCAACCTCCACGCCAGGCTGAAACAGACGCCGCCCGACCGGCCCGGAATCACAATCCGGCTCATCAACGGCAGCGAGTACACAACGGCGGAAATGCTGAACCAGATCGCGGCCATGCCGAAGGAGTCGTTCGTCATCCTGAACAACTGGGGATCGAGCAAGCGGGAACCGAAGGAACCTTTCTTCGCCATTTTCTCCAAGCTGACCGATGCGAATCCGAATCCGGTTCTGCTCGCGCGGGAAAACCGGTTCGAGGTCGGCGTAGTGGGCGGCTTCTTCGTCCCCGGCAAACAGCACGGCGGCGAAACAGCGGCCCTTGCGGCGCGAATCCTGAACGGCGAAAATCCCGATGCGATCAAGGTGAAGACGGCCGGAATCCTCCCGATCTTCGATTACGAGGCGCTGCGGAAATTCTCCATTCCGGTCGACAAGCTCCCGCCGGGCTCCCTTCTCGCCGGGCTGCCGCCGCCCTTCACGACGCAGTACCGAACCGAACTGGCAGTGGCCGGCTCCCTGTCCGGCGCGCTGCTCGTCTTCATGCTGCTGAACTACATCTCAAGCAGCCGGCGGGCGCGCCGCCTCTCGGCCATCTTCGCCAATCTTCCGGTGCGCGTGGCGGCGGTGGACCGGAAGGGGAAGCTGCATTTTCTGCAGGCCTCGGGGCGGCCGGAATACGACAGCCTCACAAAGCTCCGGCACCTGAAGGACCTGCCGGACGACCTGCTCCGGCTATTCGGCGATCCGGTCGACACGGTCATGAACACCGGCAGGCCCATCACACTCGAATACGATTCGGCGGGGGAGCGCCGCCGGGCTGAATTCGTCAAGCTGCCGGACCGTATTTTCAATTGCGAAACCGTGCTGTGGGTGTCGACCAACATCGCCGAACTCTACGCCCTGCGCCGCTCCGCCGAAGCGCTCGCCGAACGGTTCGAACTGACGCTGAAGTCGATCGGCGACGGCGTGGTCGTGACCGATGAAAACGAAATCGTCACCCTCGTGAACCAGGTCACCGCGGAACTGACCGGTTACAAGGCGGAGGAGCTGATCGGGCACAGCCTCGACGAACGCTTCCGGCTCCGCAGCTACATCGACGACAGACCGGTGCCGTCCCCGCTCAGCCGGGCGCTGCGCGAAGGACGTGCGGTGGAGATGGCCAATCACACCGACCTCATCCGGAAGGACGGTTCCCGGCGGCACATCGCCGACAGCGCCGCCCCGATCCGGGATGCGGACGGAACCGTCACCGGCGCCGTGCTGATCTTCCGCGACGTCACGCAGGAGTATGAGAAGCGGGACTGGATGTACCGCCAGAACGAATGGCTCAAAGCTTCCGCCCGGGCCGTGCGGATGAACTATTTCTGCAATGCGCCGGACCAGACCCCGATCCGGGAGATCGAAGATCCGGCTTTCTGGGGCAAATATCCGGACGGGCGGCCGTATCCGATCGACGTCTGGATCTGCCGGGAAGACCGGGACGCTTTCCGGAACACCTGGCGGAAAGTGCTCTCCGGCGCATCGGAACAGGAGACCATCGTCTACCGGGCCGGAGAAAGCGGTCGCCGGACCGTGTTCGAAATGCAGCTCAGACACGTCCCGGGAGAGGACGGACGCCAGGCGGAAATCTTCGGAATCATCCGCGACATCACGCAGGAACGCGCCCGGGAGGCCGAGCTCCGCGAAACCAACCACCTCATGAAGACGATCATCGACAACCTGCCCTGCTCTCTCTGGCTCAAGGACGTCTCGGACGGCAACCGTTATATCCTCGGCAACCGCAGCCTCTGCCGGCTGCTCGGCGTGCCGGAAGAAAACTTTGCAGGCATGAGCGACGCGGATCTGTTTCCGCCCGAATTCGCCCGCAAATACGAAGCTGACGACCTGCGTGTGCGCGAGTCCGGCGAGCGTTTCGAATGCGACGAGGAGGTGCGCGACGGCGAAGGCAGCATACGAATCGTCCACACGGCCAAGCTGCCGCTGACCGGCTACCGTCCGGACCGCCGGATTCTCCTCGGCATCAGCTTCGACGTGACCGAACTCCTGAACAGCCGCAATGCGCTCGAACACGCCAATATTCTGCTCCGGAGCATCATGGACAACCTGCCCTGCCAGTTCTTCCTGAAAGACGCCGACGACGATTTCCGCTACCTGATGGTCAACCGCAACTTCTGCCGGTTGTACGGCTTCCGCCCGGAGGAGGCCGTCGGGAAAAGCGATTTCGAGCTGCTGCGCAATGGAGCGGTCGCCACCCGCTTCCGCGAAAACGACCTCAGCGCCGCCGGCAGCGACCAGCCGGTCGATCTGTTCGAGGAGCTGAACGAGCCGCATACGGGCAAGCGCCGTTTCATCCGGAGCATCAGGCTTCTGCTGACCGGTCCGGACGGCAAGCGCCGGCTGCTCGGCATGGGAATCGACGTGACCCGGCAGAAGGAGGACGAACGGGAGATGGCCCGGCTCAACTCACTGCTTCAGAAAATCCTCGACCAGCTTCCGGCCATGATCGCGGCCAAAGACGCCGCAAACGGTTTCCGCTACGTGCTCTGGAACCGTTCGGCCGAACGGCTGACCGGCATACCGGCGGCACGGGTGCTCGGCCGGACCGATTACGAGCTGGAATGTTTCCGGAAAACGGCCGAACAATTCCGCCGCAACGACATGTACGTCCACGGCACGGGAAACGGCATCGCGCTGGACGAATCCATCGTTTTCACCGGAGACGCCCCCCGCAGTCTCCGTACGCAGCTGTGCAAGGTCGAGAGCCCCGACAACAGCGACCTGGTTCTCGTCATGGCATTCGACGTCACCGAGGAGAGGCAGCTCGAAAACGAGCGCCGCAAACTGCTCGAAAACCTGAAGGAACGCTCCGAACAGAACCGGCAGCTCAACACCTGCCTCGAAACCGTCATGCTCAACGAAGACGAAGACACCGCGATCGAAATCGTGATCAGCACGGTCTGCCGGCACCTGGCTTCCACCCGCGGCTACATCATGAAATACGACTTCGAACACCGGCAGGTGTATCCGGCCGCCGAATGGGTCGCCCCCGGCTATGCGCCTTATGTGAAAAACCTCGAACGCCGTCCGCTGCTGCGGAACGAGGGCTGGTTCCGGCGGCTCTCACACGACGGCATCTGGGGCGGAGTCTGTACCGGAACGCTCGTCTCCGACCTCGGCAGCTGGCGGAGTGACGCGGAGCGGTTCAATATGAACTCGCTCTACTGCGCCGCCATCCGCGTGAACGGCGAGCTCTGGGGCCACCTGGGCATCGTCAACGACCCGGGTTCGCCGATGCGGAAATTCACGGAATACGACCTGCAGTTCCTGCGGGCCGCCGCACATGTGATCGAAATCATCATGGCGCGGAAGCTGAGCCGCGTCCGGCTCGAACGCAGCGAGTACGAAAAGCTCCTGATCATGGATTCGATCCGGATTCCGATTTTCCTCTTCGATCCGGAACTGAAGCTGGTCCGCCTGAACAATGCGGCGCAATCCCTGCTCGGGGTCGACGCGGAGGAGTGCGCGGGCCGGAGATTCCCGGAGCTTTGCGGGCAGAAGGCGAAGCAGCCGGACGATGCGATCGAGCGGCGCGGGCACAACTGCGACATCCGCCTGAAGGAGCGGGACTACCTGATGAGCTCATACCCGATCCTGATCGACGGCAAACTCTCCTATGTGTTGAAAACCCTGGTCGACATGACCGATTTCAACGAATCGCAGCGCCAGCTCGCCCGCGCGCTGACGGAGGCGCAGAACGCCGACAAAGCCAAAAGCCTGTTTCTCGCCACCATGAGCCACGAGCTCAGGACGCCGCTCAATGCGGTCATCGGCTTCAGCGAGCTCCTGCGCGACAACCCGATCCCGCCGGAGGAGCTTGACGACTACCTGAGGTCGATCAACCTCGCCGGAAACACGCTGCTCAAGCTCATCAACGACATTCTCGACCTCAGCAAAATCGATGCGAACCAGATGAAAATCTCGCCGGAGCCGACCGAACTGCCCGCCGTGGCGCGCGAACTTTACGCGATGTTCCGCCGCGAAACGGCGAAACGCCGCCTGGAGTATCGTGTCGAGTGTCCGGAGGCGCTGCCGCCGATGATGCTGGACGGCCTGCGCCTGCGCCAGATCCTGCTGAACCTGATCGGCAATGCGGTCAAGTTCACGCAGCGCGGACATGTGGAAGTCCTCTTCGCCTGGCGGAACGGCAGTCTGGTGATCCGCGTCTCGGACAGCGGGTCCGGCATCGCGCCGGAAGCGCAGGAGGCCGTCTTCGATCCGTTCATCCGCCAGAGCACGGTCAGGGACAGCCACTCCAGCGAGGGGACCGGCCTCGGGCTGGCGATCTCGCGCCGGCTGGCCCGCTGCATGGGCGGCGACATCACGCTCGAAAGCGAGCCCGGCAAAGGCAGCACCTTCACCTTCCGGCTGGACAAGGTCATCGAGGTGGCCGCAATTCCCGTGGACGGAGCATCGGCGCAGCTCCCGGAAGAAATGAGCCGGAATCTCCGCATCCTCCTGGTCGACGATGTGCCGATGAATCTCAAGGTGCTCGGCGCCATGCTGAAGAAACTCGGCGCCGAAATCGCCACGGCCGCCTCCGGCGCCGAGGTGCTGGACATGCTCGAAAAAGGGATTCAGGATGTGCTGCTGACCGACATGTGGATGCCGGAAATGAACGGAGCCGAACTCGCCTCCCGGGTCCGGGCCATTCCGGCCGCCTCCGGCATAACGATCATCGCAGTCACGGCGGATACCGAAAGCCACAGCAACTTCGACATGTCCGGCATCGACGGAATCCTCATGAAACCGGTCTCGCTGGACAAACTGAAGAAACTGCTCGGCACGCTCCGGACGGAGTTCGCCGCGCGTCAGGCGTCCGGCCGTCCCGCCGACGGAGCCCCGTACAACTTCGGCTGAACCGGGGTCGTTTCGCAGGTCAGAAAGCGTTCCGGGCCGCCCGTTCCGGCCGAAAGGCTCGTCACGACTCCGGAATCGGCAAAAATTTTCTCGAGCTGGTGGACAATATCCGCGCCGTGCGGAACGACTCCATCGCCCCCGGAATCGGACTCATCACATTCCCGCAGCTGAAGCTGCTGCGGGTGCTCACCCGGCAGTTCCCGGACGGCGCGCGGCTGAAGGAGCTTGCCGGCGAACTGCGCCTGACGCCCGGCACGGTGTCGACCGGCATCGAAAACCTGGTCCGGCAGGGATTGCTGCAGCGCTCCGCCGACCCGGCCGACCGGCGCGCGGTCGTGATCCGGCTGACCGACAAAGGGCGCCGCTGCCGCGACGCCCATTTCCGATTCCGGAACACCGTCATGGATGAACTGCTGCGGGATATCCCGCCGGAGGAGCTCGACGCCTTCATCGCCGTGCCGGAGAAACTCAACGCCGGCCTGCGCACCCGCTGCCGCTGAAAGCGGGAGCCGCCCCGCCGCTCTTCCCGGCGCCGCGGTCACATGACCGGGAACAGCAGCCGGAATTCGTTCTTCTTCCCGAGATCCTGGAACGGCCCCGGAAGCACCTTCTCCCCGTAGCGGTTGCCGGTGAAGTCCCGGTCCACGCCCGGAACCGGCTCGAGGGCGAACTCCCGGCCGGAACGGTTCGAAAGATAGAGCGACGGCTCGAACGGCTTGATCCGGACTCCGAACTCCCGTTCGGCCAGAAACACCGAGTTTTCTTCTCGTCCCGAAACCTTCGGCCAGACCTCCGGCACGAAGCTCCGCAGAATTTCCGCGCGGGTCCGCTCCTCCGGGGTCAGGCGCTCCGCGGCTCCGGCGGCGATCTTCTCCCACGGCGTTTTGCCGCTGTAGCGGAAGCCGACCCGGCCGACGAACAGATTCCGGTCCGACACGCAGTTTTCCGAACGGTCGCCGGGGTACGGCAGGCTCACCCCGCCGCCGTTGTTGCAGAAGATGTTGTTGACCACCAGCTCGTCGGAGGTTTCGACGATTTTGCCGTGATACTTCCGGTCGGTCACATTATGCATGTACACCCCCTCGGCCGCGTTGTCGAAAACCAGATTGTGGCAGATCCTGACGCCGGAGGCGTCGTGAACGTAAATGCCGCGGCCCGGATAGAGCCCGGAGTACGGCGTGGTGTTCGCCACGATGTTGTTGTCCACCAGCACGCTGCCGGCTCCGAGCTCGATGAAGATGCCGGAGCCGACGTTGCCGAACAGCACGTTCCGGGTGATCCGCGCCCGGTTGTAGCCGTTGTCGAACCAGATGCCGTGCGCGCCGTTGAAGCGGACCAGGTTGCCCTCGACCAGCGCCTCGTCCGCCTCATGGAGCTTGATCCCGGCCCACTCCTCCCAGTCGCACTCGTTCGTGGTCAGCGACAGGGCGTTGTTGCGCTCGACGGTATTCCCGATGATCCGGACGCCCCGGCAGCTCCACCCGGCGATGCCGCAGAGCCCGTTGTCGACGACAAGATTGCCGGTGACCAGATGCCGGCCGCCCTTGCGCAGCAGCTTCTGATCCTCCGGGAGCGTGCGCGGAATCAGGTCCGTCCGCCAATATTCGCTGCCGACGTCGAGCCCGACCGTCTTGGCGCGGCGAATCACGTTGTCGCGGATGACCCAGTCGTGGCCGCTGCGGGTCGAAACCATGCCGAGCTGCGGAAACGGCGCCTGGTTCGCGCAGTGTTCAAACACGAACCCCTCGAGGTTGATATGGCCGAGGCCGCGCCGCGCCGGGGCGAACACCCGGTCGCGGACCGTCATTTCGAGCAGCGACTCCGCCGGGTCATAATCGGCCGGGAAATGGATCAGCAGCGATTTTCCGTCCGCCGTGATGATCCAGCTGCCCGGCACGCGCCGGACCTCCTTCTCCGTCTGCAGCTGGCGCAGTTCGGCGCCGTCGCAGAAGATCTGCCCGAGCGAATAAGGCAGCAGCGCGCCGTCGGCCGGCCGGGGAGCCTCCTGCTTATCCCGGCCGCCCGCATTGAGCCTGCGCCGGAAGGGATTCGGGAATTCACCGAAAAAGGCATCCTCCGGGACCGGCGTCGCAAACACGTTCTCCGCCCCCGCAACCGGCGTCAGCACCGGCTTCCACACCTCGCTGCCGCGGACGAAAACCGTGCCGGGCTCTTCGGCCCGGAAAGTGATCGGGCGGCCCGCCTCGCCGCCGCGTTCCGGCGCGACATGCTCCCGGTAGACGCCGGGACGGACCAGGACCACATCGCCGGGAGCCGCTTTCGCCGCCGCCTCCCCGATCGTCCGGAAAACTCCGTCGCCGCCGTTCCGGTCCACAGTGAGCGTCGCCGCGGAAAGAGTGAGCCCGGCAAACAGGCACCCGGCCCCGAATACGGAAAACAGTCGTTTCATGCAATCCCCCCGTTTCTACTGATTCTGCTGATTCTGCTGAGCGAAAAGCCACTTCCAGTTGTCGGCGCAGCGGAAGGCGGGAGTCCACGCGTCGTGCCCGCAAAGCGGCAGCTCCTGATAGACCACGTTTTCGCCGCCCGCGTTCCAGATCGCCCGCACCATCTCGCGCGAGAGCCTGACCGGGACCACCGTATCGGCGGAGCCGTGCACGGCCAGCACAGGCAGCCCGGTCAGCTTCGCCGCCCGGGCCGGATCGCCGCCGCCGCAAACCGGCATGACGGCGGCAAACCGCTCCGGATTGCGCAGCGCCAGCTCCCACACGGCGAATCCGCCCATCGACAACCCGACCGCATACACGCGGTCCGGCTTGAACTCCTCCGTCTTGGCATCGAGCAAAGCCTCCAGAGCGGTCAGCATCGAACCGCCTTCCGGCGGCTCCTTCCCGGCCCACCAGCGGTCGCGCGGACACTGCGGAAACAGCAGGACCGCCTTGATCCCGTTTTTCCGGCAGTAGCCGATCAGCTCGGCGCTGCCGTGCTTCAGCTGCGCGGCATTGTCGTCGCCGCGCTCCCCGGCGCCGTGCAGAAAAAGCACCAGCGCAAACGGCCCCGGCCGTTCCGCTCCGACGACGAACTGGCGGTACGGCAGCGGCCGGGCCGCCGCGCTCTCCGCCACATCGCTCCCCGGCATTCCGGCGCAGCCGGCCATCACGACGGCGAGAACCACAACCCAAACGGCGGCAATGTACTTCATGAGCAGATCCTTATTCCTGATTTCCACAGGCGGCAACCATTCCGCCTTCCGCCATACACTACATCCGGAAAAAGCCGTTGTCAAAGCCCGCACGCCGTTTTTCGCAAATTCCGCGCCCCCTCCGAGGCGCGGGACAAAACCTTCCGTTTTCGAACAGTTCCCGGTTTGATTATCCGCAATTCGGCGCTATGTTATTGCGGTAAATCGCATCAGGAAAGGAATTCATCATGAAAGCCGTCGTTTCGGTCATCGGGCGGGACTCCGTCGGAATCATCGCCAAGGTCAGTGCGGGCTGCGCGGAGTGCGGCGCGAACATTCTCGACATCTCCCAGACCGTCCTCAACCAATATTTCACCATGATCATGATCGTCGACATCCGCGAGCTGGCCATGCCGTTCAACGATTTCGTCGACCGCATGAGCGCGCTCGGCAAAAAGGACGGTCTCGACATCCACGTCATGCACGAGAACATCTTCAACTCCATGCACAGGATCTGATCATGTTCGAAGCCAAAGACATCATCGAAACCATCAGCATGATCCGCGAGGAATGTCTCGACATCCGCACGATCACCATGGGCATCTCGCTCTACGACTGCCAGTGCGACAACGCGGACCGTCTCGCGACGCGCATCTACGACCGCATCATGAGCCGCGCCCGCGATCTGGTCAAAACCGGGGAGGAGATCGAAAAGAAATACGGCATTCCGATCATCAACAAGCGCGTGTCGGTCACCCCGATCGCCCTGATGGCCGGCGGACTCGACGTCGACGGCGCGGTCAAGCTGGCCCGGACGCTCGACCGCGCCGCGCACGAGCTCGGAATCAACTTCATCGGCGGCTACAGCGCGCTGGTCCAGAAGGGATTCACGAACGGGAGCCGCACGCTCATTTCTTCAATCCCGCAGGCGCTCGCCGAGACGGAACGCGTCTGCTCCTCAGTCAACGTCGCCAGCACGAAGGCCGGCATCAACATGGATGCGGTCGCCGAAATGGGGCGCGTGATCCGCGAAACCGCGGAGCGGACCCGGGAGCGGCAGTCCATCGGCTGCGCGAAGCTCGTGGTCTTCGCCAACGTCCCCGAGGACAATCCGTTCATGGCCGGAGCCTTCCACGGAATCGGAGAGCCGGAGACCGTCATCAACGTCGGCGTCTCCGGTCCCGGGGTGGTCGCCTCCGCGATCCGCCGCAAAGGCGCCTGCGACCTGACCGAAGTGGCGGAGACGATCAAGCGCACCGCCTTCAAAATCACCCGCGTCGGCCAGCTGGTCGCCCGCGAAGCCTCGGAACGGCTCGGCGTCCCGTTCGGAATCGTCGATCTCTCGCTGGCCCCGACGCCCGCCGTCGGCGACTCGGTCGCCTACATCCTCGAGTCGATGGGACTCGAGAAATGCGGCTGCCACGGCACGACCGCTGCGCTGGCCATGCTGAACGACGCCGTCAAAAAGGGCGGCGTGATGGCCTCGTCGCACGTCGGCGGGCTCTCCGGCGCGTTCATTCCCGTCTCCGAAGACGCCGGCATGATCGAAGCGGCCCGCTGCGGAGCGCTCAGCCTCGAAAAGCTCGAAGCGATGACGGCGGTCTGCTCGGTCGGGCTCGACATGATCGCGATTCCGGGCGATACCCCGGCGGAGGTGATCTCCGGTATCATCGCGGACGAGATGGCCATCGGCGTGGTGAACTCGAAAACCACGGCGGTCCGCCTGATCCCCGCCATCGGCTGCAAGGTCGGGGACGCCATCTCCTTCGGCGGCCTGCTCGGCGAAGCTCCGGTCATCCCGGTGAACACCTGCTCTCCGGCCGGATTCATCGGCCGGGGCGGCCGCATCCCGGCCCCGATCCAGAGCCTGAAAAACTGAACCGGCGAAACGGCCGGCTCCGGGTGCAGCGCAGACGCGCGGCCCGGAGCAGCCTGTGCGGAACGGGGTTATAAACGGACCCGGTTGAACGTTCAGCGCACCTTCCGTTCCCGCGTCTCACCATTTGCATCCGGGCTCCGGAATCTCTCGCAGGAGGGAGGAAGCGCCTCCTCCCCGTCCGGCGAACCGCCGCCAAAAGCCGCCAGTCCGCATACAGGAAGGCCAGCCGGAGCAGCACCGGCAGCAGCAGAATTGAACAGAGGCAAATTCCGGTCCGGTGCCCCTCAGCCAGACGGCAGTCCGTGATTTTGTTCCAACGTCCTGATATTCGCTCATTTCCCCTCCCCCGTCATGCGCCGGTTCCAGACCGGGATATGGCCATCCTTGTCGGAACGGGTGTCGCCGACTTCCGCCACCTCCGGATCGCCGCCGCCGTAAACCCGGTATCCTTCGAAGGTTTCGACCGCTTCGCTCTCCATGTTCCAATACGGCAATACGCCCCGCTCGAACCGGAGCGGTTCGCCCGTGAACGGGCTCTTCGGGACTTCCGGCAGGAACTCCGGCACCAGCGCCGAAAGCCCCTCCGGCAGTTTCCCGTACTTCCGAAGATACAGCTCGACCGCCAGTCCGGCGCGGATCGTCCGCATGAAGGCACATGACCGCCCCATATGCCAGATGATCAGAAACTCCGCATCCAACCGAAACGGTTCGAACGGATATGCAATCGTATCGTCGTGCCCCCGTGACATCTCCACCAGTTCCGCGCGGATGTCCTCCAGGCACTCGGCCCGGCAAAGCTGCCGCAGACGTATATTGCGGTCGATAAATTCCCGGGCCTCCGAATAGACATGCGGCAGATAAAGCGGCTTCAAAACCGAAATCAGCCACTCCGGGGTATCCGAACCAAATCCGAGAAGAACACAGGTGCGGGGCCAGTTCAAGGCATAGTCGGCAATCATGGACTGTTCGCTCTCCAAAGCCAGGGAGAAGCGCTCCCGCCATTTCGCCTCCTGAGGCGGCATGGAGTCCGCCCAGCGCTGCAGCGTCGCCGAATCGAACTTCCCGATCGTTCCCTCCCGAGCGGCATCCATCAAACCACTTCGATGAATCTGCGCCATGGCACAACTTACGGCCCAAGAAGTAAAGAAAGGTTCACGCGAAATGCGCTCCCACAGCACGGAACCCGTATCGAAAACCCGGATGGCCGCGGTAATATCACCCGTCCCCGCCAGATACCGGAAATGCTGACTGCGAAACAGCATATAGTTCTGTATGAAGCACTCATACGGCGAATCGATTTCCATGATTTTCCCGCTGACGACCCGGTACGCATATCCGGCCTCCGGATGCTGTTCCTGAATGCGGTCCGCCTGTTCGATATCGGAACGGTGAGCGGCCAGAAAACGGGCCAGCTCTTCCGGCTCCAAATCCTGAAACCACTGCTGCGTCTCTTCCGGAGCCGCTTCGACGATTCGCCGGACCGAGCCCATCAGAAGGTCGAATGCGGCGGAATCGGGCGATCCCACCCGCTTCTGCAGCCCCGGAGCGGAACACGCAATCCCCTGCTGTTCCTGCCTCCGCACCGCCGCCTCGAGCTGAAGCCGGGAGTAAAAAACAAACCCGGCCCAGAGCAAAATCAGAAATAGCGGAAGCAGAATGCACCCGGCCCAGACCGGATGCCCGGGCAAAAAACGTTTTATCTGAAAAAATCTCATGATTCGTCCGCTCTCCCGCAGGAGAGAAGATACACCGGCAAGGCGGTTTTGCCAATACATGCGAATCGAATTGATGCTTGTTTCGGTTGAAAACTTAAAAAAAAATACGGCGGAGGAGGCGTTTCCACCCCGCCCCGCCGCTTCGGGCTGCATGCGGAAATGATTCCGCAACACGCTTCACTTGTCGGAAAAATAACCGTCCAGCCACCGGTTGGCGGCGACGACGCCCGATACGAAATCGCGGTACGGCCTGCCCTCGTTGTCCACCAGGCCCCACCCCTGCCCTTCGCTGTCCGCCAGATTCTGATAGGCGAAATGGACCATGCCGGCCACGAACGGGAAGCTCTCGACGACCTGTTTCACGACCTTGCCGTGGCCGATTCCGCGCTCGCGCTGCGTGGTCAGCTGCGCCGACGGCGACGCCATGCGCACATCCAGCGCCTGAACACCCCATTCGGTCAGCAGGACCGGCTTGCCGGTCACCCGGTGCGCCTTTTCGATCTCGGCGATCTGGCGGTCGACGTATTTCGCATCCTTCCAGACCCACATCGGATAGGAGTTCCACGCGATCACATCATAATCCTTCCAGACCGCCAGCATCTCCTCGGTCGACGCCCCCATGAAGCGGTTGCTGCCGATGATCTTGTCCGGCATGAACTCGCGCATCGTCCTGAGCACGTAATCGGCATAGACGCCGACGGTGTACACGGCGAAGTCGTCGAAGTCCCGGCGCATGCGTCCCTTCTTTTCGTCGCGCTCGTCGCCGCCCAGCCGGCGGCCGATCTGCGCCATCGCCGCGGCCGCCGTCGGATCGGCCATGAACGGAACTTTGCCGAGCGGGTCGGGCTTCTTCACGAGAACATCCTCAAAGCTTCCGCCACTTTCCGACCACCGGAGACAGCCGGAGGGTACGCCATTTATCGTTCCACTCCAGACGGTGGTGCCCGGATTAACCGATTTTATTCCGAAACCTTTCGGTAGAAAATAGTCGAAATCTAGTAATGTACAACAAACATGTCACTTGCGAATTATTGTATAAGCCGTACAAGGCCAAATTTTCCCGGTTCCTTGGCTCCATCAATCCCTTCAAATAGCTGCATCGTTCGCGAACGAATACCTCCATCACAATCATTGATTAACAATGCCATACGAAATGTAGTTCCGTTTTTCAAATCGAAACTGAGTTTTTCTGGCGGAATCGTAAAATTATATTCAGTAATATTATCTTTCCGCGAGATAGAATAATTATCTTCTATTTTTCCAGATTTGAATCCATCCGGAGGATAATGGCACCAGCCAATAGCTCCATCTTTTGTCAAGGAGAAAGTATATTCACTCCATTTTTTACCATTAATCGGATTAATTGCGAACTGAATACTATCATTCAGCCAGAGACGCTCTCCTGTCTGCTTCCCGTTGTGCTCCTGGTCGGTCACGCGGCATCTGACATGCAGCCCTTCCCCGGACCAGCTGAAGGAGAGCGTCGCGGA
>ENA-UERG01000056-UERG01000056.1-human-gut-metagenome-genome-assembly--contig:-NODE-56-length-91623-cov-42.199692_pt1 | contig 91623 bp, 76 predicted proteins | sample MGYA00242954_ERZ507954 | MGnify/ENA primary metagenome ERZ507954 (study PRJEB26167, sample SAMN06115478) | human gut metagenome | host: Homo sapiens | place: China:Sichuan | collected 2015-01-21...
TTTCTTTTATACCGGGCCATTGCTTCCGAGAGGGATGATGCCCGGTATTATTGTTTTCAGGGCATATTTGAAGAACAAGCCCGAGCACACGTCACCGGATGTATCGACCAGATCTGTCCGGAGCAGGGCAGACAGGACCGGACATCCTGTTATCTGAAGGACTGCCGGATCCGGCTGGACGGTCAGAATACAATCTATTACCAGTCAAAACTCTATGTCGTGTTAAACGATAAAACGGTACTTCATCCGGGCAATACCGCTTCACTGACCGGTTCACTGCAGGAGATTATGACAGCGACAAATCCCGGCATGTTTGACCGCCGTGAATATTACAAAGAAAAGGGTGTTTACTATGAGCTTCGTGCCACAACGCTGCAGATCACCTCTTCCCGGACTAATCCGGTCAAAGACCTTTTGTACCGGCTCAGAAACCGGATGGGAGAGGTTTACACGACTTCGCTGCCCGCCAAGGAAAGCGGCATTGTTTCAGCAATGATCCTCGGCGACAAGTCGTTACTTGATATTGACATCCGACAGCTCTATCAGGAGAGCGGGATCGGTCATCTGCTCGCGATCAGCGGTGTTAAGACGCAAAACTTGGCTATCCCCCTAACCCGTAAAAACCGCATAAACTCGGCATTTGTGCCACTACATATCGCTAAAATTTACATTCAAAAAGTGTACTTGGACGAGGATATTTTACCTCGTTGTCGTTTCCCTTGTTCAAGGGGGTATCTCACAAAATGTATAAATTGGCAAAAGAAGTAATAATTCAGCGTAAGTTTAATCTTATGGCAGAAGTCTAAAAAATAGCAAAAGGAGAAGAAGAATATGGCATATAAAAAATATAGAGAAATGAAAGTTTACAAGGAGAACCACTATGAAATTAAAAGAATTAAGACTAAAACACCATCTAATTCAACAAGAATTGGCAGAAATTCTAAGCATACCGAAATCGACTTACGTAAAATATGAATTAGAATCAACCCAAGCACCGATTGAAATTTATATAAAACTCGCCAACTATTACAACGTTACACTTGACTATTTACTTGAAAACCCAAAGCCTCCAAAACAAGAAAATGAATTTACATTGAAAGAAGAAGAACTTATAGATATGTATCGCGAACTTTCGGAGCAAAACAAAGAAGTGATCTTACGGAACTTCTATATTTTGCTTAAACCGGACGCAAGACTAAACTATGAAATATTGAAATATATCAAATAAGGAGAGAAAAACTATGGCTAAAACTTGTGTAATTTGCGGCGAAACTGGATTTTCATATTATCCGTTTTGCAAAAAACACCTTGAAATGAAAACAGAAGGTAAAATTATAAAATGCGAAGACTGCGGCAAATGGCACTTTGCAAATAAACCCTGCGAATGTAAAACACCTAAATTTACCGAATTGCCGACAACCGGATATGAAAAATGTGTTTCTTGCGGCAAAAAAACAACAGGCTATGCATTTTGCAAAGATTGCTGGAATAAATACTCAAAGGCTGAAATGCTTGATATACTAAACGCTCAACAAAAAAAGAACGAAGAAATAAAAACAGAATCAAACAAGGAACAAGAAAAAGAAGAACCACCTAAAAAAATTTTAATCACAGATGACGGTTTCAAGTGTTTAACATGCGGGACGCAAACAAATGGTGCGTTGTTCTGCAAAAATTGTTACAATAAATACAAAAACAAAGACTTACTTTTCAAAATTTCAAAGTGTACCGAACTTGAATTACTCGACGATTCCTATGAAGGTATTTATATTTGCGACGACGGACACATTGTAAAAAGTAAGTCTGAACGTGAAATTGATAATTATCTCTTCGAAAAGAAGATATTACATTCTTACGAAAAAGCACTACCGATAGACACAAACCCCGAACATGATATCCATCCCGATTTTTGTCTTCCAAACTTCAAAGGTAACGGCGTAGACGTTTATATTGAACACTGGGGATTTGATGAAAGCAATAAAAAATACACTGAACAAAAGGCTTATAAAGTAGACATATACAGAAAACTACATGTAACCGTAATTTGCACAAACGAAAAAGACGATATGAAAGACCCCAAAACTTCTTTGAATAGGAAATTACAATTTTACAAAGAAGGCGAAGTAAACTACTTATAACTTCCGTATATATTTAGTCGCGCGGGCGTATATATCCGCGCACACGGATAAAAAAAATTAAGACTTTTTTATACACCGCTTATGTTACAAACAGTTACTATAAAAAAGTCTTATTCTATTGATTTTTAACCCGATTTTACCGTTTTGTTTTCAATATGCTATACTATTCTTTATCAACGATAAGGAGTAGTTCTATGAAAACAACCGACAAAATCTATCAGAACGCGCTTGAAATCAACTCAATGTCCTTGCAAATAATCGCCTGGATAAACGAAATGCGTTCCAAGCAAGACCAAATCGTCGCTATCCCTACGCGACACACCCCGCAACAACAAAATAAGGAAATATCGGCATCACCATTATTAACCGAAAAGGAGATAACAGAGATGCCAAAACCATTCAACCCGACGTATAAAGTCGGCAAAATAACAGCAAAAATACGACTTAAACAAAACGGAACGTATGAAATACGTTGCCGCGTAAACGGTCAGAATTTCAGTTCCGCAAGCACTTTGCTTGCAGACGCAAAAAAGAAATTCGCAGAAAAACTCAAAGCGGCTGTACCGCAATACGCTTCGACAAACGTGAAAACAACCTATCTCGAAGATTATATGCGTCAATGGCTCGAAACAGTCAAAAAACCGTATATCAAAGAAGATACTTATAAGCGATTATATTTACAAGTTTTTAACGCTTACATAATACCGAATTTCGGTAAACGCGACATAAAAACAATTAAACCGCTTGAATTGCAAACGTTTATCAACTCGTTTACAGAAGCGGAAAAATTCCGAACCGCTCAAAAACTGCAACAAGTCCTTTCCGCATTGTTCGACTACGCCGTAAACGACGAAATTATAAATCGTTCGCCTATGGCGAAAATCAAAGTCGCCTATTACGAGCAGAAGCACGGCGTTCCGGTTACGCGCGACGAAGAAGCCGCTTTCATCCGGGAACTGAAAAACTCTCCGACCGTTTACGCTCAGGCGTTCGCTTTTATACTTTACACGGGGCTACGACGTTCCGAACTCGCTTCGGCTGTGGTAGACGATAAATGGGTAACAGTTACCACGGCGAAACAGCGCAAAGGCAAAAGCGAAAAAATACGTCGCATACCTATAAGCCCGATGCTTAAAAGCGTTATATCGCTTATCGACGTAGAAAAAATCGTAAACGTTTCGCCCGGAGTTTTAACGAAGCGATTCAAAATGTTATTCCCGAATCACCACTTGCACGACTTACGTCATACTTTCATAACTCGTTGCCAGGAGTGCGGGATCCAACGTGAAATTGTTTCGCTCTGGGCAGGACACGCCGCCGACAGTTCTATCACGTCTACCGTTTACACCCATTTAGAGCAATACGAAGACAATCAACTTACAGAAATACAGAAGTTCTCGTATATTCTATAAAAAATTTTCCCAAATTCTTTCCCAAATTTTCGTTATTTGATTGTATCCGACAGATATTTTGAATACGAAAAAGGCGGTTTTTAACGCTTTACTCGTTAAAAACCGCCTAAATGGCTGGGGTAGAGAGATTTGAACTCCCGGATGACGGAGTCAGAGTCCGTAGCCTTACCGCTTGGCGATACCCCAATACGCGCCGAGTCGCCCTCGCTTCTTATCTCGCAAAAACGATTCAGCCTTTATATAATACACGCTTATTCGTCTTTTTGCAAGTGTTTTGAGGCAATTTCTTGCAATCCGTCAAATTTTTTGGCTCCTTCGTTGAAACAAAGGTACAAAGCGGTCGTATCGTAGCGCGCGTCGTGAGCGGATACCCCGCTGTCGAACAGTTCCATAGTCTTTCTCGTAACGTCGTAAGGATAGATATCCAGAAATTCGCCGAGTTCGGTCAGTTTAGGGAATTTATACCCTGCTCCGTTTTTTCTCGGAAGTTTCATTATCGGCGTGAAATACCGCATCGTGTCGAATTCTTCTTTATATCTGAACCGTCTTTCCCTGCGGTAAAATTCGTTTATCATAAAGCCGATATCGAACGGAGCGTTATGCGCGACGATAAGGTCGGCGGCGAAAAAATCGTCGTAAATCTCTTCCATATATTCCGAAAAAGTTCTTCCGCCCGACAATTCGTAAATTTTTTCCACGGTAAACCCGTGTACCGCCGTCGCGGAAGGCTCGATATAATCGACCGCAAAGAAAAAATTCTTTGCGGTCGTTCCGCTTTCCGTCTGCATTATGTATGAAAGTTGTATTATTCCACCGGGAGTAAGCCCCGTCGTTTCGGTATCGAAAAAAAGTATCATTTTTTTACCGGTATTCCCTTCTTTACATTCTTTCGGGGACTTCTATTCCGAGAAGAGTAAGGGCGTTCGTTAAAACGGTGAGCGTTGCCGCGCACAAATCAAGCCTGAAATTGCTTACGTTTTCTTCTTCGCCGATTATCTTGCAATCGAAATAAAATTTATTGAAAGCCGACGCGACGTCTATCGCGTAACGGGTGATAAAAAACGGTTCGAGTTTATCCACCGCGCCTTTAACCGTATCGGGGAAGTCCGACAAAACGGATATAAGATTATACTCGTCGTCGTTGACTTCGGGCGTTACGTAAGGCTTGATTTCTCCGCCTTTTTTCAAAACGCTTTTGATTCTCGCGGCGGTGTACTGAACGTAGGGTCCCGTTTCGCCGTCAAAGTTCAATATCTTGTCGTAACTGAACGCTATATCCTTTATTTTACTGTTAGAAAGCGCGCCGAAAACGACCGCCCCCGTACCCACCTGACGGGCGATATTCGCCTTATCGGCAAGGTTCGGATTCTTGCTTTCGATAATTTCAAGGCATTTTTCGTGGCATTTTTTAAGCACGTCTTCAAGCAGAACGACCGTGCCGTTACGGGTACTCATAGCGACCTGGTTGCCGTTTTCGTCGAGCAGCGAAACCATACCGTACGCGACGTGAACGAGATCTTTCGCCCACGGTTTACCCATGAGTTCGAGCACCTTGAAGATCTGTCTGAAATGCAGATTTTGCTGATACGCCACGACGTAAAGGCACTTATCGAAATTATAATGCTGCTTACGATAACAAGCCGCGGCAAGATCTCTCGTAGCGTAAAGCGACGCGCCGTCCGAGCGCAATATAATACACGGCGGCATTCCGTATTCTTCGAGATCCACAACCTGCGCTCCCTCGCTCGTTTTAAGCAGTCCTTTTTGTTTGAGTTCGTCGATAACGGGCTGCATTTTATCGTTATAAAAACTCTCGCCGGCGTAAGAATCGAAAGTTATATCGAGTTCTTTATAGATCTTTTCGACTTCTTTAAGCGTGAGTTCCTTAAACTTATTGAAAAGTCCGACGCATTCTTCGTCGCCATCTTCGATAAGTTTGAAATAACTTCTCGCTTCGTCGTCCATTTCGGGGTGTTCTTCGCTCTCTTTATGGTATTTCACGTAAAGACGGGTAAGTTCTTTTACTCCGCCCTTTTCGACGTCTTCTTTATTGCCCCAATGCTTATACGCGTAAATGAGTTTGCCAAACTGCGTACCGTAGTCGCCGAGATGGTTTATTCCGACGGTATTATATCCCAAAAACTTATACAGACGGTATAACGCGCCGCCGATGACGGTAGTCGATAAGTGTCCTATATGGAAAGGTTTGGCAATATTGACGGACGAATAATCTATACATATCGTCTTCCCGTTGCCTTCGGTCGAAGAGCCGTATTTTGCGCCGTTTTCTTTTATTGCGGCAAGAGTATCTGTGACGAGTACGTCGCGGTTTATCTTAAAATTGAGATAGCCGTTGACAGCCGAAACGGAAGTAATCACGTCGTCGGTTTTATACGCGTTTTTCAAATCCTCGGCTATAAGAGCGGGGGATTTACGCATGATTTTTGCGAATTTGAAGCAAGGCAGAGCGTAATCGCCCATGGTTTTATCGGGCGGAACGACTATATTCGCCGCTATTTCGTCCTTCGGCATTTCGCCTGCGGTAAGTCTTTCCGCTATGTATTTTCTATAATCCATAATGACCTCTTTTCGTTCGCCGTTTTCTAAAATACCGCTCTTCCGGGAACTCATCCGTCGGCTACGCCGTCGAAAACGGACGGTATATACGAACGGTATATATTAAATTTTATCATAAATTTCGAAATACCGCAACAAAAGCATTGAATAAATTTCCGCTTTATGCTAAAATTATCGAAGTTACAACCGGAAGAGGTAGACGAAATGAAACTCGGAGTCGTAGGATTGCCGAACGTAGGCAAATCCACGCTTTTCAACGCGATAACGCACGCAGGCGCGCAGGCGGCAAATTTCCCGTTCTGCACGATAGAACCGAACGTCGGCGTGGTAGCCGTTCCCGACGAACGACTTAACAAACTCGCCGCGCTTTATAACAGCAAAAATGTTACCCCCGCGACGATAGAATTCGTAGACATTGCGGGGCTTGTAAAAGGCGCAAGCAAGGGCGAGGGTCTGGGTAATAAATTCCTTTCGCACATCCGCGAAGTAGACGCGATCGTTCACGTGGTAAGATGTTTCGAAGACGAAAACGTAACCCACGTCGAAAACACGGTCGACCCGGTGAGAGATATAGGCATTATCAATCTCGAACTTATCCTTGCCGATCTCGAAACGGTGCAAAAACGCTACGACAAAGCCTTCGGCATGATTAAATCGGGCGACAAAAAATACAAGATAGAAAGCGACCTTTTAAGACGTATTTTAGACAGGCTCGAACAGGAACTCCCCGTTCGCGGAATGGAGTTTACCGACGACGAACGCAAATACGTCAACGATTTGTTCCTGCTCACGACCAAACCCGTGCTTTACGCCGCGAACGTTTCCGAAGCGGATATGGGCAAAAAGGGCGAAGATATTCCCTTAGCGAAAGAAGTTATCGACTACGCGACAAAAACGGGCAGCGAAACTTTAGTTATATGCGCAAGAACGGAAGAAGAAATTTCCGAACTTCCGCCCGACGAAGCCGCCGTATTCCTCGAAGATTTAGGGCTTAAAGAAAGCGGACTTAACAGACTGGTAAAAGCGTCGTACAAACTTTTGGGCCTTATAAGTTTCTTGACTTCGGGCGAAGACGAAACGAGAGCCTGGACGATAAAAGAAGGTACGAAAGCCCCGCAAGCCGCGGGCAAAATTCACAGCGACTTCGAAAAGGGCTTTATCCGCGCCGAATGTATCGACTGGGAAATTCTGCTCGAACTCGGCAGTTACGTCAAGGCGAAAGAACTTGGGAAAGTTCGTTCCGAAGGCAAAGACTACGTCGTTAAAGACGGCGACGTGATTTTGTTCAGATTCAACGTTTAATATTTTTATAAATAAAAAAGGGAGCGGAAAAACTCAGTTCCCATAGGGATTTTTTAGAGCATTATAAAAGACTAACGAAAATTTTCGTTAGTCTTTTCATTTTTGCTTTGAAAAACACACAACTTTGCTTGCAAAGTATAGTGTGCTACACTTTATAGAAAATTATCCATAAAAGAAATATAGGTTTGTAATTAAAAGATTACCAGTTTGTTTCTATATCCACAGATTTGCTCCACACACTAATAAAAGGGTGAGCATGGTCATCTTGTCTAAAAAATACCCATTGTTCATTTTCATCATCAAAATGGTTATAACCATTTTTAACAAACAATTCGATTTTTATACCATTATCCATAACAATTTCAACGTCGTATAAAGGGGTAACACTTACCGAAATTACAACACCACCTTCAATCTTATCGCGGTGTTTTTTTACAAAATACGATTCGTCGTTATTCTCATCATTTTCCCTATCCCAATTTAGATAATCAAGAGTCGTTACAAGGATATCATTATCTTGAATAATTCTTGTTAAGCCTAATGCGTGAAAAGCATAGTCTTCAAATGAGAACATCATCATTTCACAAGCAAGGTTCAACTTTTCTAATTTTTTTCCAACGATTACTTGAAGATATTCGTTCAATGTAGACTGATAAGACATATTTTCCCCGTAACTATTTATCTTTTATTTAAGTTATTATATCAAATATCAAATAAAAAATCAAATTGTTATATATAAAAAAAGAAACTCGACTTTAAAAAGTCGAGTTTAATAAAATCTCTATGGGAAGAGCGATAATTTCCGCTCCCTTTTATTGTAATCTGCTTTTAACGTCTTTTCCATACAACGATTTGCGCGCCGGCGGTTTGCCAGAATTTATATTCGCCAACGAAATACTCTTCCATGACCGCAATATATCCCATATTCTTTTCGCGAACGAAAACGGTAACCACGACGTAATCGTTATACGTTCCGAGATAGCCGTAAACGTCCACGGCGTATACATCGCGACCTTCCAACTCGGCGTAAAGCCTGCAATCTTTTTTTATCGCGTTTTCGGTTTCTGTCGGAAGCGTAGCGGGAGTTTTGCCCGCCGGTACGAAATCTTCTTCGATTTTATCCTCGTTGAGTTCTCTTCTCGAATTGTAGAACGCCATACTTTTCAGGTCTTCGCTTCCGAAACACCCGTTTATATAAGCGTCCGCAAGCGAGAGAATTCTCCCTTCGGTTTTCTTGTCTTCGTTTTTAGAAACGGGCGCGAAAAACATAACTATCCCCAATAATAACGCCAATAATTTTTTCATCGTTATCACTCCTTGCAATTTAAGTGTATCACGAAAACCTCGATTTGTCAATAGCGGAATAAAAATTTCACAATATCGGCTTTGGCAAACGAAAAAGTCGGGGCGGAACGCGCGATAGCGTTCCGCCTCGGCAGTAAGGAGGTTTTAAGGGTTAGTCTATGACTATGTTATGCGATTCGGGAAGAGCGGGCTTCTCTTTGGGGATATCTATCGTAAGAACGCCGTTTTCGTATTTCGCTTTTACGGCTTCTTTGTCGATATCGCCGACGTAATAACTTCTCGACACGTGGCAACTTCTCTCTCTTCTGATGTAGTTCTCTTTCTTAGTATCTTTTTCATCGTGTTCGCCGCCTTCGCAGGTCTTCTTCTGCGCAGAAACGGTCAGGTAACCGTTTTCGAGCGATACGTTCACGTCTTTTTTATCAAAGCCGGGGACTTCGATATCCAACACGTAAGAATTTTCGGTTTCTTTGATATCCGTCTTCATGGAATGATGTTTTTCTTCGTAGAAAAGCGGTTTGAAAAATCCGCCGAACGCGTCGTCGAAAAAGTCAAGTTCGTTATTCCTTTTGTTTTCGTTGTTCATTAAGTAATTCTTCATATAAATCACCTTTCCTTATATTTTTTATTTTAGCAGTCGCCCGTTTCAAGTGTTAGCACTCTAACCATTCGACTGCCAACATTATAGCACCCTTTATACGCGTTGTCAAGTGTTTTGAATAAATTTTTGCAAAAATTTTTAATAATTTTTTCGACAAAGTTTTTGCTCGGCGAAAGACGAAGAATAATAAACTCCGCAAAAAATCACCCTTCCGGGAGATGTTTCGCTTACGCTCAACATGACGGCAAACAAGCAATCTGTCATCCTGAGGTTTACCGAAGGATCTCCTGGAAAGGCAAAACCGTCGGACTTTTTGACCTCTTCCGTCGGCTTCGCCGCCACCTTCCCCGATAGGGAAGGCTAAACGACTATGTCATTACGGGCGGGAAGCAATCATATAATAAGGTATGTTTTTTTCTAAAATGCACGCCGCGGGCAACGATTACGTTTATATCCGCGACCAAGACTACGAAACCGAACGACTTGCGGAGTTTTCGCGTTTTGCTTCCGACCGTCATAAGGGTATAGGCGGCGACGGAGTAATCTGCGTTAAAAAACTTGACGAAAACGCCATACGCATGCGGATTTTCAATTCGGACGGGAGCGAAGGCGCGACTTGCGGCAACGGTATGCGTTGCGCGGCTTTATTTGCCGCAAAATATCTCGGTTCAAGGCGAAACGAACTCACCGTTAAAGCGAAAGCGGGCGATTATCCGGTGCGGCTGTTCTTTGACGGAAAAGAAGTAATCGCCGAAGCCGATTTCGACGAGCCGCGCGAAATTTTCGGCGGCGAAAAGTTATTCAAAGCACTTTCGCCGTTTATAAAAATCGACAAAAATAAAATGTTCGCCGTAAATGCGGGTAACGATCATTTAGTGGCGGTCGGCGGAGAATTTAACGCCGAAATCTACGCGAAAGCCGCATTCAGATCGGGTTTATTCGCGGGCGGCGTGAACGCGGAAGTAATCTCTTTTTGCGGTAACGATATAAAAGTTTCGGTTTTCGAAAGGGGAAGCGGATACACTCTCTCCTGCGGGAGCGGGGCGGTCGCCTCGGCGTTTGCGCTAAAAAAAATCACGGGCAGAACCGAGTTTACGCTTAAAATGCCCGGCGGCGATCTGTCCGTTAAATTTTCGGATAAAATCGCTACGCTAAAAGGCGAAATAAACGAAGTTTTTACGGGGAATATCGACTATGAAATTCAATAAAAATCCGTATACGCTGCCAAAAAATTACGTCTTTAAGGCGGTGAGAGAAAAAGCGGCGGAATTCAAAAAAACGAGCGGGATAAAACCGATAGATTTGGGCGTGGGCGACGTAAAATTACCCTTGTTCGCGCTCACCGTTTCGGCAATGGTAAAAGCCGCCGAAGAACTCGGAAACGCCGCGACTTTCAAGGGTTACCCGCCCGCCGAAGGATACTTGTTTTTGCGTGAAAAGATAGCCGAAAAGCGTTACGGCGGAGAAATTTCGCCCGACGAAATTTTCGTTACCGACGGAGCGAAAGGCGAACTCGGCTCCGTAACAGAACTCTTCGAACGCGGAATAAAAGTCGGTTTTACCACGCCCTGTTACCCTGCGGCTCTGGAAGCGAATATCGCGCTCGGAAACGAAGTAAAATGCATAAAAGTCCGCAAAGAAGACGATTTTCAGCCGTTACCGCCGAAGAAAGAAAAATTCGACGTCATATATTTATGTTCGCCGTGCAATCCGACGGGCGCGACTATAAGCCGCGAAAATTTACGGAAATGGGTAGAATACGCAACGGACGAAAACGCGGTTTTGATATTCGACGCAGCCTACTCCGACTTTGCGTCGGACGACGAAGTTAAAAGCGTGTACGAAATTCCGCGCGCAAAAGAATGCGCGATAGAAATAAATTCATTTTCCAAATCTATGGGTTTCACGGGGGTAAGATGCGGTTACACGGTCGTACCCAAAGCCGTCGGCAAACTTTACGAGATAAAAAAGCGGCTGCAAAACATCTGCACGAACGGCGTTTCGTATATCTCGCAACGCGGCGCGGAAACCTATTTTCTGCCCGAAGTCGAAAACGAAATAAAAAAACGCGTGGAATTTTACAAAACGAACGCGGACGTAATGAAAATCGCTTTGAAAAACGCGAATTTGTGGTATAATAACGGTAGGTCTTCGCCGTACGTGTTTTTCGCCTGCCCGGACGCGGAAACTTCGGAACGTTTCTGCGATCGGTTGTTATACGATTTCGGAATAATATCCACGCCCGGCAGCGGTTTCGGCGAAGGCGGCGAGGGTTACGTCCGGTTATCGGCGTTCTGTTCGCGGTCCGACGCGCTCGGATTTTCAGACAGAATGAGATACTTTTAATTATTCGTACGGTCGTAACGCCGACGCCGTAAATAAAAACGAAAAAGGAAAAACTTATGAAAAAACAATGCGGAATTTTAATGCCCGTTTTCGCTCTTCCGGGCGACTACGGAACGGGTACTTTCGGAAAAGAAAGTTACGACTTTATCGACTTTCTGGTTAAAAGCAATCATTACGTATGGCAGGTTCTGCCCCTTGGTCAGACGTCGTTCGGCGACAGCCCCTATCAGACGGTTTCGGACAAGTCGTTAAACCCCTATTTCTGCGATTTGGAAGACTTATTCAAGCAGAATTTAATCACCGAAAAGGAACTCGAAAGCGAAAAAAGAAAGGTTACGAAAGTAGATTACGCCGCGTTATATAATCGCCGGTACGCCCTTCTTAAAAAGGCGTATTCGAGGTTTACCCCTACCGACGAATTTTTATCTTTCGTAAACAAAAAAGAGTTTTACGACTACGCCGTTTTCATGACGTTAAAATCCGTTTACGGCAGCAGAGAAAATTTCCCCGAGAAACTTAAATTCCGCAAAAAATCGGCTGTCGACGAATTCGTCGCCGAACGTTACGACGAAGTTTTATTCTACGAATTTATTCAGTTCATACTCAAAAAGCAATACGAAAAACTCCGCGCTTACGCGAAAGAAAAGGGCGTAAAAATTCTGGGCGATCTGCCTCTTTACGTCGCGGGCGACGGCGAAGAAGTATGGCGCGACCCGTCCGTATTTTTGCTGGACGAAAACCTTAACCCCGAAAAAGTAGCGGGCGTTCCTCCCGATTACTTTTCCGCCGACGGGCAACTCTGGGGCAACCCAGTTTACGATTACGCCGCCATGAAAAATAACGGCTATCGCTGGTGGAAAAGCCGTTTGCGTTTCGCGCTTAACCGCTACGATTTTCTTCGTATCGACCATTTCCGAGGGCTTGACCGATATTGGGCTATCCCGAACGGCGAAAAGGCGGTAAACGGGAAATGGGAAAAAGCCGACGGATTCGAAATCTTATGCAAATTCCCGAAAAACCGTCTTATAGCCGAAGATTTGGGCGTTATAGACGACGGCGTAATAAGCCTAATGAGCCGCCTCGGCTTACGCGGAATGAAGGTCTTGCTGTTCGCATTCAACGGCGATAAAAACAACCCGTATCTTCCCGAAAACGTAGGCGAAAAAAGCGTTGCGTATATCGGAACGCACGACAACGACACCGCCGTCGGATATATAAACAAACTCGGTAAAGACGAGAAAAAGCGTTTCGCAAAAGCCGTAGCGGGCTACGCAGGGGTAAAACCGTCGTCGCTTGATTCGGCTAAAAAAATCGCGGACGCGCTTTTGAACGTTCTCTACTCTCAAAAGTCCGAAATCGTTATTTCGTCCTTTGCCGACGTAAACGCGCTCGGCAATAATTACCGCATAAACGAGCCGTCAACCATGGGGAACTGGACGGTAAGATTCCCGAAAAAATATTTCACCGACGAAACCGCCGCGAAACTCGCATTACTTGCGGCAAAGAGAAAGTAACGACGTAAAAAAGCGGCGACGGAAATTTTCCGTCGCCGCTTTTTTACGTTGAATATTATTTTTCGTTTTTATTTGCCCAACGTTCTTTCAGGAAAAACGCCGCGGTTTTGGGTTGACGTTCTCTGGTGAACACGCCCTTGCGGTTGCCCCTCGCGCGCATTACGCCGTCGCGGGTTTTGAAGTCCGCAAAGTTCCACACCTGTTCACCGATTACGTACGGTATGGTATCTAAAACTCTGCAAGTCTCTTTTAACACGTCGCGCTGAAATTCTTCCGAGAACATTTCGCTCTGTACGGAATGGAATCCCTCTATCGTGTCCGCGCCGAATTCAGTAAGCATCATCGGCTTACGGAACTTTTCGTAATACTCCCCGATATCCGCAAGGATAAGAGGTTCTATGGCGCGTATATTGGACGGTTCGTCGTACCAACCGTAATAGCGGTTGACGCAGATTATATCCGACATGTCCGAAACGTGACTGACCTCGAAAGACTTGGTGGACTCGACCAGCGTTACGGGCAAATCCGTCAGACTATGCGCCAGATCGTAAAGTTCTTTATAATACGGGCGCGACGCTTCTTCGTAAGTAGCGGTTTCGTTCGCAAGCGAAATCATAACCACGCACGGGTGGTTTTTATCCCTATCGATCATGGTCGACAGCGAGGCTTTATGTACTTTAAGAAGTTCTTCGTCGACTCTGCCTTTGCCGAAAGTATAACCGCCCCAGAATCCCACGCCCGCGGCGGGACACTCGTCTATAACCATAATTCCGTAACGGTCGGCAAGGTCTAAAATCTCTTCGGCGTAAGGGTAGTGGCTCGTGCGGAAAGAGTTGGCGTTTATCCATTTTAAGAGTTCGAAATCCCTTACGTTCACGGCGGTGTTGTTGCCTTTGCCCGAAATAAAGAAATCTTCGTGCTTACCGAAACCCTTGAAGTATACGTATTTATCGTTGAGCATCACTCCCTTTTCGTCGAACGACACTTTACGCACGCCGAAAGTCTGCTCGTAACAGTCGTTTTCGGTTTCGACCCGCAAAGTATACAAGTGAGGATTTTCACACGACCAGAGTTTCGGATTTTTAAGGGTAATATCCCCCGTTTTTGAAGCGAGTATCGCCTTATCGTCGTCGAAAATCGTATATTTTACGACTTTGCCGGAAGTCTTTACGTCGACTTTGATTTTTTCGTAATCGCCGCCGACCACGGTTTTTATAACGACGTCTTCTATTCCGTCTTTCGGAAGAGAATAGACGAGTACGTCGCGATGAATACCGGTAAAATTATAGAAGTCGAATTTTATAACCTGTTTCTGCCCCGAAAAATATTTCGAAGCGTCTATAACCGCTTCTCCGCCCGTAGTTTTCCAGAGTCTGATTTCGTCGGCGGGAACGAGTTCGCCCATCGGCAGAGTATGATTGGTCAGGCGGTTGTCGATGATTACCGACAAGCGGTTTTTGCCTTTGAGATTTTCAAGCGGCAGATCTACGGGAAGGTATCCGTTGAAACCTTCGCCTATTTTTACTCCGTTCAGGTAAACTTCGCTTTTGTGGCTGACCGAGCCGATCCGAAGCCTGTACGAAACCTTTTCGTCTATAGGCAGCGAAAATTCTCTTTCGTAAAGAACTTTGCCGATATAGTTCGCCTTATCGCGATCGGTTAAAATATCGTTCATGCTGGCAGGTACCGCCATAGGCGATACGTCAAAAGATTTTTCGCCCGGAATAAAATCGTCCGAAACGAATTTATAATTCCATACGCCGTTTAAGTTAAGCAAGCTTCTTTTTTCGTTGGATTGCGGGTATAACATAGTTTATCCGTCCTATTGCTTTATTTTATACGTTTTTATTTATTACCGTGAAGGCAGTCGATATAGAATTTCCAGTCTTCGCGGCTGAAAAAATGTATGCCTTCGCGGTGGAAAAATTTAATATCGCCTTTATCGTTTTTTTCGCCGATTCCGGGGCGTTTTTCCCGTTCGTAAAGCCCGGTTAAACCGAGTTCTTTATAGGCTTCGCCCGCCGCTTCGGAGCAGAGATATTGCGCGTCGGTATCCGCCCAATCGTCCTCGCTCGCCGCCACGACGAAAATCTTTCTCGGCGCGACCGCCGCTTCGAGAAAATGCTGATCGAAAGGCATCGCGTTTTCGTTTTTATTATACGCGGCGTTGAAGTGCGGAGTAAACCAATAGGGAAACACGTTCGTTATTTTTTCTATCGTTTCGCCACGTTTGTCGCGTGAAATCGCCGCCCCGCAGCATCCCGAACAGTTGACCATGCACCCCGCGAAATTTTCGTCTCTCGCGGCGGTTAAAAGCGCCGTTTTACCGAGCCGCGAATGACCCGCCACGTAGAGTTTTTCTTTTGCGGTATAGCCGTTTTCGAGAAGGTATCTGCCGACTAAACTCGCCGCGAAAGACCACAGCGTGAGTTTGCCTGCCGAGTAAAGGTCGTTTCTGTCCGAAAAAAGCGGCGCGATGCCGACGCTGAAGTCGTTATCGTCCGTCGCAACGTCTTCGTAAGACAGGTGAGCGACGGAAATCCCGCCGTCCATAAGTTCTTCGACGGGGCAATATTTGGTCGGCAAAAACGGTTTGCCGAAATCGAGCATAACGACCGTTTCGTATTCCTTTACTTTCGTCGGGACGAATAAATCGCAGATAAACGAAGCGGTTTTACCCTGCTTTTCGAGATCGAATTTAAGGGCGGAGTGCTTCGTTTTGCCGCAGAAAAGATAGTATTTGTTATCGAAATCGGGGTCGGTTACGTCCGAAACTTTAACGGTAAGACCCGTTTCGTCCGCGTAGCCGTACTCTTCTTTCAATATGAGCGCAAGCGTTTTTTCGCGGTCGATTTTTCCGTTTTCGTCGCGGATAAAATCGGGCAGCGCGAGGTTTTTATCGTATCTCGTTCCGAAAAGTACGGAATCGAATTTCAAAGTTTTCATAATTATAATCTACCCCCGAAAAATACTTTGACGCCGCTTTCTTTTCTCGCAAGCGTTACGTCGTTTAAGTGTTCTGCGCCGTCGTTATAGCCGTACTCGCAGAAAGTAACGTCGGGGGTAAGAAGCGCGCGTTCGTTTATAACCGAGCCGCCGAGTTTTTCTACCGCGGTAACTTCGAGTTTTTTGCCGTTCGTCAAAAGCCGGAGCGACGACGTGAACAGCGAACCTTCGCCGACGCACGACAAAGTAACGTATTCTACGGGTTTATTCTTTATCGCGATACGGAAAGTATGCGTTCCGCCCGCGTCGAAAGATACGAGCCCTGGTTTGATCGCGCCGGTATATTCGGGCGTTTCTTCCTTTTCGCCGGCGTACTTTACGCGCACTTTTATTTTCGGTGAAGAAAACGCGTCCGGCGTCACCATGTCGATATACAGAACGCCGCAACCGATATTTTCTTTTATCTGTTCTTTAACCGATTCGCAGAGATTTGCCCTGTAATTTTTAGTATTTTCGAACTGCCCCTTCGCGCTCTTTATTCCGTCGCGGTATTTTTTCCACAATTTATCGGCGTTTTCGTTGATTTTCAAAAAGCCTTTTTCTATTTCGTCGAGTTTTTCGTAAACGGAAGAAAAGTTTTTTTCTCCCGCTTCGTATCCGTCGAAAATCTTTTTGCCGAGATAGTGAAGCCGCATTTTAAGAAGTCTTTCGTAATCCGAATCGAAAATATCGGTCAGGACGTCCGCCGCTTCGCCTTCCGCGTTTTTCAACGAGGCTTCGAGTTTGTCGACAAGTTTTTCGGCAAGTCTTCTTTCGGTGAGTTTTACGAGGCTGTCGTCTTCGGCGATTTTACCGACCGACAGATTGTACAGAACGTCGTTTAAGATCGGATCGCGATAAATTTCTCTCGCGGCAAGATCGTCGCTCAGTATTCCGGCGTAAACGTTTATCGCGTCGTCTTCCGATTTTATTTCGCCGTTCCAGAGTTTCGCCGCGTAGGCGATAACGGGATAAGATCCGAGATAGAAACTATCCGAACACTCCCACTCGGTCATAAGCATACCCATAGGCGAGTGTTTAAGCGCGTAATCGGTAAGCGTTTCGAGATTATACGTCGCGGAAGTCTGCCGCCCCCATACGCAACAGAAATATTCGAAACCGAGTTCGTCGTAAATCGAAAGCCAGTCTTTGCGTACCCTGCCGGTCCAATGCCCTTTGGTTTCGCTGCCGATAAAATTATAATTCCAGTGTCCGAGCAGAATATCTTTCGGAAGGTCGGGCAGAATATCGTAATATTCGAAAAAATCGTCCCACATCATCATACGCTTGCCGAGTTTTCCGGCAAGTTCGTAGTCGTGAAGAACTTGTTTCAGGAAAATATCCTTTTTCGTTTCGCCGTTTTTAATTCTCTCTTTGCACGCCGGACATTCGCCGAATTCGAAAATTTCGTCGAGCCCCATGTGTATGTATTCGCCGTGAAAAAGCGCGGTTACGTCGGATATGTATTTATCGAAAAATTCGTTGAGCCCGGGGTTGGAAGTACAACCGACCGCTCCGCGCGGATATATCGCGGGCGCCCAGCCTCTGCCCTGCGTTTTCTCGTCCGGAAATTCCGCAAGGTGAGCGAATTCTTTGTAAAAGAGCAACTTTTCGACGTGATAAAAGTTTTCGAACGCGGGAACGGCAGTAAGTCCGGAACTTTCGATATAATCGACTATCTCTTTCATTTCGTCGAGAGAATATGTTTCGTTCTCGTCGAAATGCGGAGTGTCTTCCGTTCTTACGCAGGTTTCAAGGTACAAAAATATGGTGTTATAGCCGTATTTTTTCGCTTTATCGACGTACGTTTTCACGTAGTCGATCGTTTCTTTCTGCCTGGCAAGGTCTATCTGCAACGCAATCATTTTCATAAAAATTTTCCTCTGCGAAACGCAACCGTTTTACAGGCTTTCGCCGTCGGTTATTCGCCCGTTTATTTTAACATACGCGACTTTATCTCGTCAAGAAATATTTCGAAATTAAATACGAAGACCGCATTTTAATATAAATTCTAAAAAAATAAGTAAAAATATGAATAAAAAATAAGTAAAATACGAATAAGTAGAAACGCGGATGTAACGCAACGTCGCATTCGTATAGCCACAGATATAATTCTCGAAAACCTGCTCTTTTGTAACTCGTCCGCCGGCTTTCCGGCAGACTTGATTTTACCGTAACGTACACTACGCGGTAAATCTCCCTTCCCGGGGATTCTTCGGCTTCGCCTCAAAATGACGGTTAATAAAACGCGCAACTGCGATAATCGCTCTATACGGTGGTTTTATACCGATCGTAACAATCGTCGAAATAGAGTTTTATCCCCTCCGAGATGACCGTTGCGATCTTCCATATCCGCGCCATTCTGACAAACCCCAGATCGGTTCGATCCGACCTTTTTTCGGTCACCACTCCGATTAAATTCGCGTCGCCGACGGCGGATAAACTCTTGCTTACCCCGAGTCCGGGCTTTAACGCTCCTTCGGAAATTTTTATCGTTCCGACCTCTTCGCTTTTCCCGACCGCCGCGTCTATCGCAAGCACTTTGTCCAGCGGATGGGCTTTTAATAAAAACTTTTTAAGCGGTTCGATTTCTTTTGCCGTAATGGGGTTGGCGAACGAGCCGTACACGAACGTTCTGCCCTTAATCGCTTCGCTTAAAAAACTCCCGACCATAGGGCCTAAACTGTCGCCGATAACGGCGTCCGTACCTATACACGCGACTATGAATTTTTTACCTTTGAAAATCTGCGACAAAAAACCCGAAATTCCTCTCGCGGAATATTCGTTTTCGACGTTAAATCCTATACTTTTCATATTAATATTATTTACACAAAAAATATTTGTAAACTTGCTTGCAAAATTTTCGGGTAAGTGTTATAATGGGAACATAATTGATAATCGGTGTTTCATAAGTTGATACGGAGGTCGTCTTATGGTTGTTGACATAGTATGCGGCGCGCTGCTCCTTATTTTCGGGCTTTTCGGCGTGTTTAAGGGCTTCGCCCGTCAGATATTCAAGTTTGCGAGTTTCTTCGCCGCCGTGATAGGCGCGTTTTTACTCGTAAAGCCCACGTTCGATTTCTGCTACGCTCTCGGCTTCGGCAAAAGTTGGTACGACGCGATGGCGGGCGCGTTCAATACGGACGGCTGGCTCGGCGCGTTGGGTAAAAAGATTACGGATTACGCCGCTTCCTGCGGTAAAACGAGCGGTCAGTTCTGGGCGGGCATCGTAATGAACGCCTGTCTTTTCGTCGCTCTCGCCATTCTTCTGGGCTTGGCGTTCAATATCATCAAAAAGATAGTTTTCCCGATAGCGGATATGCCCGTAATCAAGGTTTTCGACCGTATTTTAGGTTTGGTTCTCGGTTTGTTCTGGGCGTGCCTTATTATCGTATGCGTCATACTTCTTCTCGATCAGGCGATCGCTCCGAACGTAAAGGCGGTAAACGACTGGCTGTTAAAGACGAAGGCGGATTCGCCGGTAGTGGGCAAATACCTGTGGGATTATATCGATAAGATCGGCTATGCCATCTACGATATAGTCAAATTTATCTGCGGGAAAATCAAACTTGCGTAATTTAATTTACAAATAAAGCGTATTCACCGCGGGCCGGAATCCGGCTCGCGGTTTTTATATTCCGACGGTTTTGCCTTTCGTAAGACACTTTCGGCACTACACGATAACGACTGTCTTTGCGAGACCCCTTGCGGGTCGTGGCAATCTCGAAGATTGGAGTACGTCCGTTTATGCAGCCACTTCGCCCTCTATTGCGGGGATCGCCACGCTACGCTCGCGATGACGGACTTGAACTCCCCCGGAAGGGTGGTTCGATTCAAGAGTCGTTTGTATGTCCGTAAAGTAACGAATCGATAAAAAGGGGTTGATAAAGTTTCTTTTTCCGTTTTTTTCGTTTGCGTATTTACATTTTTTGTGATATGATATATAATACTATAACTATAACTATTGCGGTCGAAAACTACGCGATCAAACGACCACGGTCGTCTTTGCGGACTGAGCGTTTAACGTTTATTCCGGGTTCGCACCTTATAACGACCTTACGCCTTTTATAGTTAAATAACTCGGGAGAGGTTAAATGAAGAAATCAACTAAAACAATTATTATCGTGGCGGTAGTTCTTATCGCCGTGATAGGGGTGCTGTCTCTTGCGGGCGTTCTGACAAATTCGGCGAGAAAGAAAACGACTTCCGAATTTTTCGGTTACGCGGGTATCACCGTAGAGGAGAGCGCAGGCGGCGAAGTCGTCTATAAATTCAATAAAGACAACTGCAAATTCGACAGCATTCTTATCGACACTTACACGATTAAAGGTCTGAAAGACGGAAAAGTCCTTTACACGACCTACCGCGACATTTACGCCGCTACCACCGAAAACGAACTCAACCTTCTGAAAGCGCACGGAATCGCTTACGACTGCGCAGACCCGAATTCGGGTTCTTTCTGGTCGAGTCTTATCATGCCCACGATTATGCTCGTTCTCGGCGTACTGGTGTTTATGTTCCTTATGCGGCAGATGGGCGGTGGCGGAAAAGGCGCGATGGACTTCGGTAAGACGAAGGCTCGCGTGACGCAGAATATAAGGGTTCGCTTCACCGACGTCGCAGGCGCGGAAGAAGAAAAAGAAGAACTCAAAGAAGTAGTCGAATTCCTTAAAAATCCCCGTAAATTCTCGGCTCTCGGCGCAAAAATCCCCAAGGGTGTGCTTTTGGTAGGCCCTCCGGGAACGGGTAAAACCTTGTTTGCGAAAGCGGTTGCGGGCGAGGCTAACGTTCCTTTCTTCTCGATAAGCGGTTCCGACTTCGTGGAAATGTTCGTCGGCGTCGGCGCAAGCAGAGTAAGAGATTTGTTTGCCATGGCTAAAAAGAGTATGCCCTGTATAGTCTTCATCGACGAAATCGACGCCGTAGGTCGTCAGCGCGGCGCAGGATTGGGCGGAGGTAACGACGAAAGAGAACAGACTCTTAACCAGTTACTCGTACAGATGGACGGTTTCGAAGCCAACGAGGGCATTATCATCATGGCGGCGACCAACCGCGCAGATATTCTCGACCCCGCTCTTCTTCGTCCGGGCAGATTCGACCGTCAGATCTACGTCAACATGCCCGACGTAAGAGGCAGAGAGCAGATTCTTAAAGTACACTCGCGCAACAAACCCCTTGCCCCGGACGTCAACTTCAAAGTTCTCGCCCGTATGACTTCGGGCTTTTCGGGCGCGGATATTGCCAACCTTATGAACGAAGCGGCTATTCTCGCCGCGAGAAACGACGAAAAGGCGATTACCAACGTAGATCTTTACGAGGCAATCAACAAGGTAATAATAGGGCCGCAAAAGAAGAGCCGACTCGTTACCGAAACGGATAAACGCATAACCGCTTATCACGAATCGGGGCACGCGATACTCGCTAAACTTCTGCCCAACTGCGACCCCGTGCAGGAAGTTTCCATTATTCCGCGCGGAATGGCTGCGGGCTATACCATGACGCGTCCCGACAACGACAACAACCACCTCGAAAAAGCCAAACTTCTCGACGACATCGTAATGACGCTCGGCGGAAGAGTTGCCGAAGAACTCATCATACAAGACGTTTCGGCGGGCGCTTCCAACGACATTTCGGTCGTAACCGACAGAGCGAGAAAAATGGTTACCGAGTGGGGTATGAGCGAAAAAATCGGCCCGGTCAACTACGGCGACAACGATCAGATTTTCGTCGGAAGAGATTACCAGACGAGGGCGAATTACAGCGAAAGCATGGCGGCTCTGATCGATTCCGAAATCGAAACGATTATCAAAGACGCGTATAAAAAGGCAACCGAACTTCTTTCGGCGAACAAGAGCCTGCTCGACGTAATGGCGAGAGTTTTAATCGAAAACGAAACCATTTATCAGGACGAAGTCGATATGATTATGGCGGGCAAATCGGCTGCGGAAGTCGGCGCGTATATAGAAGAACGCCAGAAACACGCCGCAACCAACCCGTTTGCGCGCACGTCCGCAAAAATAAACGCGGAAGAAGAAGCGAAGGCGAACGCTTCGGCTACGCCCGTAAAACCGACGTCTTCCCCCGACGCGACCGAAACCAAGCCCGAAACTCCGGCGGAAACCCCGACGGACGACAAACCCGAATAATTTTACGGCCTTCCCTTCGGGGAAGGCTTACGATTCGTTATGACAACCGAGAACGAAAATACAACCGACGAGATTAAAAATCTCGACGTGAATACGGTCTACCCGAACCCCGACCAACCCCGAAAAGCGTTCGACGAAGCCTCGCTTAAAGAACTAGCCGACAGCATAACGAAGCACGGCGTAATTCAGCCCGTGACGGTCGTCAAAACCGACAAGGGATACATGATAGTCGCCGGCGAAAGGAGATTTCGCGCAACGCTTAAAGCGGGACTGAAAACCGTGCCCGCGGTCGTTAAAAATTACGACGAAAAAGAAACGAAAGAAGTAGCCCTTCTCGAAAATCTTCAACGCGAGGACCTAAACCCCATCGAAGAAGCCCGCGCCATAAAACGCCTTATGGACGAATTCGCCTTAACGCAGGACGAAGTCGCCGAACGGCTCGGCAAAAGCCGCTCCGCCATAGCGAACACCTTGCGTCTGCTGGCTCTTTCGCCCGAAGTAACCCGTCTTGTAGTAAACGGCGAACTGTCGGCGGGGCATGCCCGCGCGCTGGTAACTTTTCCGTTCGTAAAACAATCCGCGCTGGCGCGTAAAGCCGTAAAAGACGGGTGGAGCGTAAGAGATTTAGAAGCCTTTATCCGAAAACTCAACGGCGAAAAGCCTAAACCCAAGCCGAAAAAACAAGCGGATACGTGCCTCGAACTCCGCGATCTGGTAGAGCGCATGCAACGCGTTTTCGGCACGAAAGTTTCCGCAATCGGCAACGACGACAAAGGGCGGATTTACATAGACTATTTCACCCGCGACGATCTCGATCGTCTGGCGGAACTCATAGAGTACGCCGAAGACAAAACCGAAGAAATCTTCGGCAAATAACCTTCTATCGCCAATCGTTACGACGATTTAATTCCGTCTTTGCGTACCCCTTGCGGGTGAATCAATGACGTGTTTCTCTTGCCTTCCCCGCTGGGGGAAGCCATTATACAAATGCTTAAATTCGAAAATTATTCCATCGAAACGTTAAAAAAATATATCCCGATAATAGAAAAAAGTCCGTTTTCCGTAAACGACGTGTCAACCGGCAGTTTTTTCATGTGGCATAAAGGCGTAAACCTCGCGTTTTGTCTTACCGAAGACGGCTCGTTCATCTCAAAACAAGAGGTTTCGGGCGAGGTCGCTTTCAGTTACCCCTACGGCGGCGACGAAATCGCCGCGTGCAAAGAACTTTTCGATTATTGCCGGGAAAACGACCTTCCGCTTAAATTTTACGGCGTAAGCGACGAACTTTTGACTAAACTTAAAAGCAACCCCGTTTTTAACAAAATCTCGTATGCGTACGACAGAAAATGGAGCGATTATATATACGACTTTTCCGAAATGAAGACCTTTTCGGGTAAGAAATTCAGCGGTCAGCGAAACCACATAAACAAGTTCGGGAAATTATACCCGACCGCCGGATTTACCCCGCTTCTGCCTGCCGACAAACCCGCCGTAAGAGAGTTTTTGAAGCGCTATCGCGCAGAACACGCAATCGCGAACCTCGAAGAAACCGACGAATATAAACACACCGAAGAATTGCTCGATAAATTCGACGAAATAGGGCTTTTCGGCGGAAAATTCACGTTAAACGGCGAAGTGATTTCATTCACGATAGGCGAAATTCAGGGCGATACGCTTATTATTCATATCGAAAAGGCTCTTAAAAGCGTAATCGGCGCGTACCCCGCCACGTTCAACGCGTTCGTAAACTACGCGGGCGAAAAGTACGATTTTCTCAGATTCGTCAACCGGGAGGACGACAGCGGCGACGCGGGGCTTCGTACGTCGAAACTTCAATACAACCCGATAAAACTCGTAAACAAAAATGTAGTCAAAGTAAATTCCCCTTACGCGGACGTCGAAATTCCGACAATAATCGGCAAAAAAGTAATTCTCTCGGCAATAACCGAAGCCGACAAAGCGAATTATCTCGCGCTGTGCACGGACGACGACAACAATAAATACTGGGGTTACGACTACCGCGAAGACGAGGGCATAACTTCGGAGATAGACGAAAACACGTTTTACGATATAGTCGCGTTCGACCGCGCCGTCGGCGATTCGATAAATTTCGCCGTCCGCGATAAAGACACGGGCGAACTTATCGGCGAAACGATAACATACAACGCCACCGTGAACGGAAAAGCCGAAACGGGTTGCAGAATCGCAAAGGCGTTTTCGGGCAAAGGCAGAGGCGAAGAGGCTTTCGGACTTACCGCCGACTTTGCGCAGAGCCTATCGCTTACCCCTACGGCGAAATGCTACAAGCAGAACGAACCGTCGAAAAAAATGATAATCGCCTGCGGGTTTAAGTTTATCCGCGAAGACGAAACGTTTTACTATTTTTCAAGATAATATCGCGTAGCGCGGTTGGAGCAATAATATGCCCGACTTTTCAGCCGAATATCTCAAAGCAATGTACGGTAATTTAAGATAACCGAACGAACGAAAAAGCCTTCCCGCAAGGGAAGGCTTTTATTTTTACGCGTAGTTATTTCTTTTTCTGATCGTCTTCGGCAGTTTCGCCGTAAGCGATGTTTTTATTCTGCTTCATCACTTCCGCCGAAAAGTTGTCGAAATCGGCAGGCGCGATTATTATTCTTAAAGTCGATTCGTCCTTAAACGTTACGGTTAAAAGGTCAGTCTTTATATTCTTTATTATGTTGTCGATATCGGCGCATTTATACTCGTCTTTCAGAAATCCGAGCCTTACCGTCAACTTGCCGTTTTCCGCCTTATAGTAGGAGTTTGCCAGAAGCGCGATTATAAACGCGCCGCAAACGAACGGAAGAATAAGGCAAAGCACGAGCGAAGCGGTGTTATATACGTCCATACCCTTGAAATCGGCGTTTATCGCCTTTACGAGCCTTATAACGTTAAAGATAAGGCAACCGACGGAAACGAGCGCGACCGCCACGACAAGCAAAGTAACGTATACGGATTTGGTTATTTTATACTTGAATTTCATTTTGCACCTTTTTTTCGTTTTTATTATTCTTGCCCGGCAATGACGATTGAACCGATATTAAGTAACTGTAAAGAGTATATAATAATTTTTCGTAAAATGCAAGTCTATAAAGTAGCGTTTCCGGAGTATTTATGTTAAACTTATATCGTTATGAGTATTTTGGACATTAAAGGACTGTCGCACAGATACGACGAACGGGATTTATTCGTAAATTCCGACCTTACCGTAAATAACGGCGAGCATATCGGCGTAGTCGGTCTTAACGGCGCGGGTAAATCGACGTTTATCAACATTCTGGCGGGTAAACTGTTACAGGACGAAGGCGAAGTTAAAAGATTGCCGGGGCTAAGGATCGGTTATCTCGATCAGCACGCAACTCTGCCGAAAGACGAAACCGTAATGGCGTACCTGCGCGACGCGTTTTCTTATCTTGACGAACTCAACTTAAAACTCGAAGAAATCTACAATAAAATGGGCGAAGCCGACGGCGACGAACTCGACAGGCTGATTGAAAAATCGGCTAAAATGCAACAGCGTTTAGACGATTCGGGATATTACGATTTGGATTCCCAAATCAAAAAAGTCGCCAACGGACTCGGCGTAAATAAGTTCGGCTATGACGCGATTATCGGCACTTTATCGGGCGGGGAAAGGGCAAAATTGATGCTTTCTAAACTGCTGCTCGAAGAACACGATTTAACCCTTTTGGACGAACCGACGAACTTTCTCGATACGGAACACGTAGAGTGGCTCGTTAAATATCTTACTTCATACAAAAAAACTTTTCTGGTAATATCGCACGACGTGGCGTTTCTCAACCGCGTGGCAACGACGATAGTCAGCATAGAAAACGGGCAGATCCGCAAATTTTCGGGCAACTACGACAAGTATCTGGAACAACGCGAAATGCTCAATAAGCAATACGAAGCGGCTTACGACCGTCAGCAGGCGGAAATTAAAAAAATGCAGGATTATATTGCCAAAAACGGAGCGAGAGCCTCCACGGCGGGCATGGCTAATTCTCGTAAAAAAATGCTTGACCGGATAGAAGTTATGGCTAAACCGACGGTCGAAAGAGATTGCTCGTTTAACTTCCCTTACGCCGAACTCAACACGAAAGATATGCTCGTGATAAAAAATCTTAAAGTCGGGTACGACCGCCAACTTATCCCCGACGTCAGTCTGCATATCAACTCGCGAGACAAAGTGTGGATAAGGGGTACGAACGGCGTAGGAAAGACCACTCTCGTAAAAACTCTGCTCCGAAAGATTCCGTCGCTCGGCGGCGCGTTTTTATTCCACCCCGCGGCGAAGATAGGGTATATCGAGCAGGAACTGAAATTCGACAACGGAAATCTCTCGGCTTACAGGGCGTATCTCGACGCCTATCCGAGATCTTCGCAAAAGGAAATCCGCGCCGCGCTCGCAAAAGTAGGGCTTGGCGGCGAACTCGCCACGAAACCCGTTTCGACACTTTCGGGCGGCGAGATGATGCGACTCAAACTCGCGATAACGGGCAACAGTTCGTCTAATATTCTGATTTTGGACGAGCCTACGAACCACCTTGACGTAAAAGCGAAAAAGGCTCTTAAAGAGGCGTTGTTCGCCTACGAAGGAGCGTTGCTTCTCGTAACCCACGAGCCGGATTTTGCCGAAGGACTTTGCAATGTCGTTTTCGACGCCAAGGTAAAGTAAGGTTATATTGTCCCGTAAACTACCCTTACGGGAGTATATTCTCCCGTTGAAGCGGGAGAGAGGGGCATGCGAAGCGCGCCAAAGAGGGGGCGACCGGACTAAGATACTTCGCCAAAGGCTGCTCGGATTAAGTCTGTCATCCTGAGGTTTACCGAAGGATCTCCCGGAAGGGCAAAACCCGCATTTCGTTACGATAATATTTACGCCCGTAATGCCCTCAATAAGTTGACTAATCCGTTTTATAAGAGTATTATATGTCAGGCGGAAAACCGAAACGGTTTTCCGCCTGACGTTTTATGAAGATTCTTAAACTTTTGAAAAACAACGCGGTGTTATGCGTGGCGATTGTCGCCGCGGTCATTACGGCGTTCATAGTTCCGCCCGACGAAAAATATCTCGGATATTTCGACTTGTCCACGCTTTATTGCCTGTTCGGCACGCTCGCCGTGGTCGAAGGTCTGGCAAGAATAGGTTTCTTTGAATTTCTTGCAAGAAAAATCGTCGTGAAATTCAAAAATCTCCGCGCTGTAACGTTCGCGCTCGTATTTATCACCTATTTCGGCTCGATGGTTATGGCAAACGATATGGCTCTGATAACCTTTTTGCCGCTCGGATATTACGCGCTCGAATCGACGGGCAGAAAAGACAAAAACGCCTTCGTGTTCGTTATGCAAAACGTTGCCGCAAACCTCGGCGGAATGCTTACGCCTTTCGGCAACCCGCAAAACCTGTATCTTTATTCCTATTATAAAATTCCAACGGGCGAATTTTTCTATATAATGCTCGCGCCCTTTATCGCCGCGTTTCTGCTTATATTCGTATGCTGTTTTTTCGTGAAACCCGACCCCGTAACACTCGAAACCGAGCGTGAAAACAAACCGGACGCGTTCCGCTCCGTCGCTTATCTCGTATTGTTCGCCGTTGCGGTCGCTTCGGTTATGCGACTTTTCCCGTACTACGTAGGCGTATCTATCGCGGTTGCCGGCGTTTTGATTCTCGATTTCAAATCGTTCGCAAAAGTCAATTACGGGCTGCTTTTAACCTTTTGCGCGTTCTTCGTATTCAGCGGGAATATGTCGCGTATAGACGGGGTTCATCGTCTTATAGATAATCTTCTGAATAAAAACCCGCTGCTCGTTTCGATTCTTTCGTGTCAGGTTATAAGCAACGTTCCGTCGGCAACGCTTCTGTGTAAATTCACGACGAATTACGCGCCCCTTCTTCGCGGCGTAAACGTCGGCGGATTAGGCACGCCTATATCGAGCCTTGCGAGCCTTATCACGATAAGCGAGTACAAAAAACGCGACGGCGATTTCAAAAAGTACGCGCTCGTCTACGCGGCTGTAAATCTTTCTTATCTTGCGGTTTTAATCGTCGTCTGCCTTATTTTTCAGCCCGTCGGATAACTATCAGGCGACGGCGGGGTAACCCGAACGAAGAAGTATAGTCTTCGACGCGTCGTAACCGTCTTCCAAAGCCGCAAAAAGGTACCTTTTCGCCTTCATTACGTTTCTTTTTACCGTAACGCCTTTATCGTAACAAAGACCTAAATAATATTTCGCTTCGGGGCATCCTATTTCGGACGCCTTTTTCCATATCTTTACTGCCTTTTTAACGTTTTTATCCACGCCTACGCCGTAAAAGTAATTTCGCGCGAGCAACAACATCGCCTCGGTGTGAAGACGTCCTGCCGCTTTTTTAACGTATTTAATACCCGTTTTTAAGTCTTCTTCGCCGCGGGCGGAAGCACACAGAATGTAACCGTACATATATTGCGCTGAAACGTGCCCCATCTTCGCCGACGCCTCGTACCATTCTTTCGCAAGTCTTCTGTCGGCAGGCACGCCTTTGCCGTAATAATATTTTTCGGCGAGCATATAGCAGCACTCTTTGTTTTTGTTTAAGGCTTCTTTGATTAAATTTTTATCGTTCATTTTTTCGCTCCTTTGTGTTTACACCGAAATTTTACCCTATAAATAAGACAAACGCCTGTCATATAAAATAACTATTATTTGCTTTTTTATAAAATTTTTGCCGAGTTATTGATTTTAAGCGGTTTTTATGTTAAAATGTAGGCAGCAAATAAATTCCGACCGTTTTGCATCGGTCGGCGGGAGCAAACTATGATAAACGACAAAATAATTTTTCCGTCGGCGGGAGAGATAACCGAAAAGGGATACGCCGGTAAAATCAACGATTACGTAATAGCATCTCAATTTTCAGACGAGAATTTATGGAAACTCACCGTTAATCAATTCCGTCTTCACCCCGACACGGACAACAACGGTTGGCGCGGCGAATTCTGGGGTAAACTTATGCGTTCGGCTTCGCTTACTTACAGAGCCTCGAAAAACGAAAAACTCTACGAAACGATAACGGAAAGCGTTCTCGATATGCTCACCGCGCAGGACGACTGCGGGCGTTGGTCCACTTACGGCTTCGAGAGAGAATTCAACGGCTGGGATATGTGGGCAAGAAAGTACGTAATGCTCGGCTTTACGTATTATATCGAAATCTGTAAAAATCAAGCGTTGAAGAGAAAAATCGTCCGCGCGCTTAAACGCCACGCCGATTATATAATGAAAAAAGTAGGGAAAGGCAGGGGCAAAACCGACGTTTGTCTTACTTCGGGCGTCTACGGCGGAATGAATTCCTGCTCGATTTTAGAACCCTTCGTGAAACTCTACGAACTCACCGACGATAAAAAATATCTCGACTTCGCGGGGTATATCGTAAGCACGGGTTTCTCGAAAGATTTCAATCTCTACGAAGCCTGCCTTAACAAGACGGCTTACCCGTATCAATTCAAGCACACGAAAGCCTACGAAATGATGAGTTGTTTCGAGGGCTTGCTCGAATACTATAAGGTTATCGGCGACGAAAATTATCTTACCGCAGTTAAAAATTTCGTGGATATGGTTCTCGAAACCGACTACACGCTGATAGGCTGTTCGGGTTGCACTCACGAACTTTTCGATAATTCTTCGGTTAAGCAGACCGAGTATTCCGACGGCGTTATGCAGGAAACCTGCGTAACCGTCACTTTTATGAAACTTCTTACCAAACTCTACGCCGTAACGGGCGATTCGAAATATATTGATTATATCGAAAAGTCGGGCTATAACGCTCTTTTCGGGGCTGTCAACAACGAAAAACAGACTATGAAAAGAACTCTCGGCATAGTATGGAAGGGCACCGAAGCGGTTGCCATCCCGCACGAGTCGTACCCGTTCGACAGTTACAGCCCGCTATATTTAGGTCAACGCGCAAAGAAAATCGGCGGATTTATGCTTATGCAAAACGGAAAAACTTACGGTTGCTGCGCCTCTATAGGCGGGGCAGGCACCGCAATATTTACGCTTGACGGCGTAGTAAAAACCGACGACGGAATTGCGGTCAACCTCTATAACGATTGCGTATATAAAACGACCGTTCTCGACGCGAAATTCGCTTTAAGCATAAAAGCCGACGTCTACGGAAAACCGGTAGCGAAAATCACCGTCAAGGCTCAATCGGTCAAGACCGCGCTTAAACTCCGTATTCCCGACTGGATGGAAAATTTGAAAATAACCGTCGATAACGAAGAATTGCCCGTTACGACCGAAAACGGATATATGACGATAGACAAGGTATGGACGAACGAATCGATCGTTTTATCATACAAAACGCCCGTAAAAGCGGTGATTCTGAACGGTAAGGTCGCGTTTACGAGAGGACCCGTAACTCTTTGCCGCGACGAGCGTTTCGGCGAAGATATGAGTCTGCCGATTTCGGTCAGGATTAAAAAAGACGGAACTGTTCCGTCGGCGAAAGTCGTTAAGAACGAAGTTTTCGACGGCAATCTCGCGGTTAAAATTTCTACGACGGACGGCGGAGTAATCACTCTTACGGATTACGCGCAGGCAGGAAAGAACTACGACAGCGACAACTGCACAATTTCCGTCTGGAACGATATTAAAAAATAATCGTCGTTTACCGTCGCCGCGTTACGCTTACGCTTAATACAATAAACTATCGGGCTTCCCCGCTTCGGGGAAGCCCTTTTGCAATATCTTTTACGGGTGAGTCCGCCTATGCCAGACAAGAATAACGTAGCGTATACGCCACTCATAAACTCCCGTTTTTGGGTTTTCGACACTTTTCGACATTATCCGACGATATAAGCCGATATGCGACGGAATCTGTTATTCAAAACGCTTGAAAGGTTTTTCGTAATGGTTTATAATAGAATGGCGATCAAAAGTTCGCAAATATTAAAACCCGCAAACGAAGGAGGACATATATAATGACTATCAACAAACTCGACCTTATAAGTAACAGATGTAAAACTTTGCTTTATTGTAAAAAATTTCCGCACGTTCTCGACTCGGAAGGCAGAGCCTACGCTTACGAACGCGTACTGGAAGATTTCAAAGCCGATCTGAAAAACGAATTCGGTAACGAAAAAGACGAATTCACGGCTCTGAATTTTATCGACGAACTCGTCGTCAACGACGTGGACGTTATAGCCGACCTTTACGACGTCGCCGAAAAAACCCTTGACGAATACGCTCAATCGTTATCGTAAAACTTTTTAAGCGGAGAAATAAAAAAATAATATAATCGAGTAAGATAACAAATTTTAATTGTGAAATTTTTAGTTCGGGTATTGACAACGTATCAAACACGTGTTACAATGAGGCGGCAGACGGAAAGTATTTATAATTAACGCGAGGCACTTATGATTTTTCGTAGGTTCGGCGCGTTTTGCATTCATAATGTCCGTTTGCAGTAATATTCATATAAAAAGGAGGAACAAAAAATGAAAAGACTTTTGGCAATTCTATTAACTCTTACAACTCTCGGCTGTTTAGGCTTGAGCGGTTGTAAGAAAAGACAGGCGATAGGTAAGTTTTATACTTTGCAAGAAGCATTTGACCAAGGCTTTTTAACCGAAAACGATTTGAAAAGCATTGCGTATTATAACAACGGCGGCAGAGAGAACAACGAGGATAAAATAGAAGAAGATTTCGTTCCGCAGCCGTTGAATCCGAAAACAATCCCCGCCGATATACAAAAAAGTATCAAATCCGACTATATTTACTATAACGAAAAACTCGATAATAAAACAAAGGATTCGAAGGTTACAATTAAACATTACTACGGGAAATATAACGACTCTTATATCGTTATTTTGAAGGGACCTTTTGGCTATACAGCCGACGATAAATATTTTTCGGTGGACGGTTATACGTTTTACTATACACAATCTGAGTATAAGGTCTGGAGGAAAAAATAATGAAAAAAATGAAAGAAAAACTGTTACTCGTATTACTCTCTGTAATTTTTGCTTTTTCAATGATTATTACACCGAATATGCAAACCGCAAAGGCGGCGAATGAAGAAATAACCGCCGAAGCCGAAGAAGTTGTAACCGACGACTTCGTGGATAACGAAATTTTAGTCGTTATGGACGAATTAGCTGGCGGGATAAATAAAGTTATCCCCATAGACTTTTTCAAAGACTTGAAGTTAAATATTTCTAAAATAGAAGACTTAACTCTGTCTACAAACAATTATATCGACTATTACAACAAATTGGACGAAGAAGAACAGAACTTCCACCAGATATTAAAAATTACGTTGCCCGTACATAGTAAATCTTTGGTACTGAAAGCCGTAAAAGCGTTAAATACCTTTGCAGGAGTTGAGTTTGCCGAACCGAATTACATTCAGCATATTTGCTCAGCCGCCAATGATCCTTATTTTTACCAGCAGTGGGGATTTTGTTCAGACATTGGCATAGATGTTCTAAATGCGTGGAAAATAACATCGGGGTCGCGAGAAGTTAGAGTTGGAGTCATTGATACAGGTGTAGACTTAGACCATCCGGATCTTGTAGATAATTTAGCAGAAGGAAAGAGTTTTGTTAATGGTGCAAATACGGCGGATGATACACAAGGTCATGGTACGCATGTCGCCGGAATAATAGGTGCAGTTGGAGATAATAATCTCGGGGTTTCGGGAGTATGTAAAAAGGTAACGCTTGTTCCGCTTAAAGTATCGATAAATGGCGGAATAAAAAGTGGCGATGTTGTGAATGCTATAAATTACGCAAAAAACTTTTGGGGTAAGGAGACTCAAATCAGTGTATTGAATTTTAGTGCTGGCTCTTTCTCGAATACCTCAGCACTAAAGAACGCTATTGATAATTATCCTGGGCTATTTGTCGCTGCAGCTGGTAACGAAAATAGCGATATTGATACTACTCTTGATTACCCTGCCTCGTATAATATTGACAATATGATTGTCGTAGGTGCACACTCAGCGAATGGCGAAAGAAGAACGTCTTCTAATTATGGCAACAAGAATGTTGATATTTTTGCGCCGGGAACTGATGTAAAAAGCACAGTCATAGGTGGTTATGACTATAACAGTGGAACATCTATGGCTGCGCCGTTCGTTACGGGTGTTGCCGCGTTAATGTTGTCTGTTAACTCAGATTTATCGGCAAAAGAATTGAAAGAAAGTATAATGGGTAATGCTAGAATACCTAACGTCAACGGTACAAACCCGCTAGAGGGGTTATGCGTTACGAACGGAAGACTTGACGCATATAAAGCGGTAAGCAGCGTTGCTTTGGATATGTACGGAACTTCGGTTATGGGTTTGCAAGAGAACGCGTCGAGAGAAGTGAATCACGTTACTATTCCTAAAACTTACAACAATATCAATATAACCGCGTTAGACGTAAGAGCGTTTAATAACTATACAAAATTAGAAAGTTTTTGCTATAACCATTCCATGAGTATACCCTCTACCGTTTTAGACGGTTGCACTTCGCTTAAAACCGTACGTGAAGAAGGCGGTTCGTCTTTCAGTTCGGGCGGGTTAGATACTCACTGGTCTTCTTGGCGAGAAGTAGCGGTTTTGCCGATATTGAATTATTCCGATTTATATGCGAACGGAAAGACTACGCTTCAACTTAATTATAACGCATATTTCAGTGTGTATGGTCGAGTATCCTATCGATTCAGAGTGTCTGACTATAATAACAAACAATACGCAATTTCAGGCACTTATAACAGCGGAAACGGTCAAAATCACACGAGGAATTGCATATTGGATATTCCCGATATAACTGCGATACCACAATATTCGCAGTTACGAATTCAAATACAGTACATGAAACAGAAGCCACTTTGGGGCGGACATTTCACAATGACAGGCAAATATTTGCAACTGAATATTGCATAACGACTAAAAATCAAACACTAAATAAAGCGAGGCGGGCGGAAGAAAATTTTTCTTCCGCCCGCCTCGATTTTTGATTTATAACTATTTCGAAATTCTTGTCGAATAAGTACTAAAAATTCTTTTGCGGAATTTTTAATTTATGTATTGACAATATGGTAAACTTGTATTACAATAATGTTGCCAACGGAAAATTTTTACAATTAACGCGACGCGCTTATGATTTTTCGTAGGTTCGTCGCGTTTTGCGTTCATACGACCGTTTGCAGTAATATTCATATAAAAAAGAGAATAAAAAAATGAAAAAACTTTTGGCAATTCTATTAACTCTTACGACGCTCGGCTGTCTGGGGTTGAGCGGTTGTAAGAAAAGACAAGCAATAGGCAAATTTTATACTTTACAAGAAGCATTTGACCAAGGCTTTTTAACCGAAAACGATTTGAAAAGCATTGCGTATTATAATAACGGCGGCAGAGAAAACAACGAGGATAAAATAGAAGAAGATTTCGTTCCTCAGCCGTTGAATCCGAAAACAATCCCCGCCGATATAGAAAAAAGTATTAAATCCGACTATATTATTTACTATAACGAGAAACTCGATAATAAAACAAAGGATTCAGAGGTTAAAATCAATGACTATTACGGGGAATATAATAACTGTTACGTCGTAATATTGCATGGACCTTTTGCTTATTTTGCGGTAGTAAACGAGTTTTCCGTAAACGGGTACAATTATAGTTATACACAATCGGAATTTATGGTCTGGAGGAAATAACCTATGAAGAAAACAAAAGAAAAACCGTTAATCTTACCATATATCCGCAACTGAAGATTGTATAACTATTAAAAATCAAAAACCGAATAAAAGCCGAGGCGGGCGGAAGAAAAATTTTCTTCCGCCCGCCTTGAATATTGATTCGTTTTCAGTCTTTTTTTTCGTTGGCGTTACCGAGGAAAGTTCCCCAGCCGCTCGTCTTTGGTCTTGGTTGACGGGGAGCGCGTTCTCCGCGGTTTCCGTTACCTCTGAAGCCGCCGCGATTATCCCTTCCGTAACCGCTTTTACCGCCCCTGAAACCGCCGCGATCGCCGCGTCCGGTTCTACGGTCGTTTCTGCCGGAATCTCCGCGTTTACCCTTAAAAGAAGCGTCGATAGGCTCGTCGCTCGTAAGTTCGCCGGGAACGATCACCACGTGACGGTTAGGTTCTTTGCCGTCCGATTCGGTGGTTACGTCTTTCCTGTCGGCAAGGGCGGAGTGAATAATTCTTCTTTCATACGGAGCCATGGGTTCGAGTATGACTTTTCTTCCTTCTCTTGCCGCTCTGTCGGCGAGTTTTTCGGCTAAACTTTTAAGAGTATCTTCGCGTTTTTCTCTGTAATTTTCACAGTCTACGACAACTCTTCTGTAATCTTCTCTGCCGATGTTGGCAACCGCGCCCGCCAAAGTCTGAAGGGCGTCGAGAGTTTCGCCGCGATAACCTATAACCTGTTGAGATCTTTCGGCTACGACTTCTACGACTATTTTGTCGTCCTCTTCCAGGAGGTTGCATTTTGCGTTGACTTTCATTATCGGGAAAAGACCTTCCAAAAACGCTTTTACTCTTTCTCCGTCGGTCTTTTTTGCGTTGATTTCTACTTCCGCCTTTTTGGAATTGATACCCAAAAATCCTTTTTTCGCTTCTTCTATAATTTTGATTTCGGCTTGTTCGGCGGTAACGCCTAATTCTTTCAAGCCCTCTTCGATCGCTTCTTCGACCGTTTTACCGTAATAGGTAGGCATCTTTTTTGCTCCTTTATCTTCTTTTGCCGTAACGGGCTTTGCTCGTTTCTTCGGCTTGTTTTTTAATTATTTTGTTCTTGAACGCCTTTTCCACGCAGAAATTGATAACCAAAGTGAATAACGTGGAAAGAATCGAACTCATTACCATGTAAATCGAGAAACCCGCGGAATAAATAAACGCGAATACGCCGAACATAATAGGCATTATCCAGGTCATTATTTTCTGCTGGGTGGCAGCCTGTCCGTTCGCGCCGTCTACGGACGAAAGTTCCATCTGCGTCTTCTGAGTCTTGTTCATTATTACCGTGGACAAAAGCATGGTAATAATAGACAGCGCAACGAGTATAAACAGACCGTTACCTTTGCCGAATCCCGTCTGTTTGTATTCTTTAAGGTCGGCGGTAAGTTCGTCGTATTTCTTCTGCGAAAGTTGTTGATCGCTTATTTTTAAGGTCGTTTTAAGTTCTGCGTAAGAAGGAATAGCGGGTTTGAACGGACTGTCCACTACCCAGAGGTTTTTAACCCACGGAAAAACGACCGAACTGCTTCTGTTTTTCTTATAACTTTCTTTCGCCGCCTGTCTTGCGGGTTTATAGATATTTTCCGTCGCGTAACTTTCCGCGATAAAATTTACTACGTCGCTACCGAAAACTTTATTTGCAATTTCGAGTTTTTTAACCGAACCGGCTTCTTCGCCTACGTTCGCTTCGGGATATTTATTCGATATATACTTCATATAATCGAACTCCCCGGTGTTTTCGTTTATAAAAACTTCTATTTTGCCGTTTCTCGCTTTGAAAACGTTTATATCGGCGATAGAGTATAGACCTGTGTCTTCGTCTTTATCCAGGGCTTTTTTATCGTTTTCGTCTTTTCTGAGAAGATCTTGTATTTCGGTTTCGTTAAGTTCTTTTTCTACGAAATCGTTTACGGCGAAATTTATTAACTCCGACTGTATTTTTTGATGAGCGAAATTTAATTTGCCGGTATAAACGGTATCTTTTCCTTCTCCTTCCGAAACGAAGTAAATATTAAACTCTTTACCCGAAATCTTTCTCAATTCGGTAATGAAGTCGGCGTCGTAACCGTTAGTCGAATCGTAATTTGCTTTAAGGACGTAATTGTTTACGTTTGCTTTCGCGTTGACCTCGGTATAATCTATACCCGTTAAATCGAAATAACTTACGAGAGAGGAATTTTTAACCGCGTTGTCTACGTTTACGTAATATTCCCATTCGGGGTTTTCTTCGCTGCCTTTATTCACCGCGACGAAATAATCTCCGTTGTCGGCTTCCCGTACGATCGTCTGATCGTAAGCCGTCTGCATCTTTCTGAAAACTTCGAAGTCCGCTTTACGCGAATAGGAACTGAAAGCCCCTATGACGATAATGAAAAATACGAGCGAAACTATCGTCGGAAGACACGGCATAAGAGCAGAATATCCGTTCTTTTTATAAAGAGCCATCATTTTCTGCTGATAAAGTTGCTTGTTGTTCGCGTATTGTTTCTGTAATTTTTCGAGGTCGTCCCTCATCATTTCCATTTTAAGGGCGTTTTTCTTCATAGAAGCCCTTGAAAATATGTCGAGGGGAAGGGTTATGAGTTTAAGAATAAGCGTGAATATTATAATACCAAGACCTACGTCTACTACCGCGTTTATCAAAGACTCGATAATCTGTAAAAGCCAGGCGTATTTTACGTTCGGCAAAGAACCGAGTGAACCTATAAAATTTACGCCTACGCCCGAAAATAATAAATTTTCTAACATTTTACTCCTGTTTTATCAAAAAACGACTACATTAACCACTTTTTATAGTTGGGGTTTTCCGGAACGGGATCGAATCCGCCTTTATTTATTCTGTTACACCTTAAAATCCGCCATATAGTAAGCCCTACTGCCGCAAAAAAGTTGTGTTTTATAAAGGCTTCCATCGAATACACGCTGCAAGACGGGGTAAATATACAACCGGATCTTAAGGGTACGGATATAAATCTCTTATAAAATTTCAATGCCTTTATGCAAAACCTGTTTACGGGGCTTATTTTGTACAACATTTTACGGACGTTAATTTATCATACGCCGAACGAATATCCTTCAAAAATTCGTCGTAAGAATATTCGTCTCTTTTTTTAGGCATAAATACTATATAAAGAGGGGCTTCGTAATCTTTGAAAACCTCTCTCGCAGCGGCGCGGAGCAACCTCTTTATTCTGTTTCTTACTACCGCGTGTCCGTGTTTTTTACTTACGGAATAACCTATTTTAAGTTGGTCGCTTCTGATATAAAGCATAGCGAGCGTTTTTAAGTAAACTCTTTTCCCCTTGGAAAAAACTTTATTAAAATCGCTCTCTCTTTTCAATCTGTTAATCAAATCAATAGGTAAGACGTTTACGTCCTTTATTTCTTCTTCTCTTTAATACCTTTCTGCCTGCGGTGGTGGACATTCTCTTTCTGAATCCGTGTACTTTGTTTCTGGTTTTCTTTTTGGGTTGATAAGTTCTTTTCATGATTTTACTCCTGTATTTTTCCGCGTAAAATTATATTACACCGATTATTGCTTTTGAAATTATACTTTTTTTCTTTCCGTTTGTCAACTTTAATATCGTTCTTTTTAAGAATTTATTCTTATGGGAAGAACTAAAAATACGTAATCGTCGCCCGCGAAAGGCGTTATTATTGCCGGCGCTATTTCACCTACGAATTTGAAATTGACGTATTCGTCGGGCGACGCTTTCAACGCGTCTACTATATACTTCGAGTTGAAGTTTATATCGAGGTCTTTACCTACGCACTTGATCTGTACGTTTTCGTTGACGTTGCCTTTTTCGGAATTAGCCTTTATGTTTACGAATTTTTCCCTTATTTCGAGTTTTATAAGGTTTCTGGAATCTTTCGCTACTACCGTCGCCCTTTCAAGACCGCTTATAAGAGCGTTCCTGTTTACCGTAACTTCGGTAATGAATTCGGTCGGGATAATCTGCGAATAGTTTATAAATTCGCCTTCTAACAGTCTGCTTACGAAAACGGTGCTATTTTCTTCCACCATCAATGAATTATCTTCCGAAACGATAGTTATTTCTCCCTCTTCTTCTTCGAGCATTCTCGAAATTTCGCCGAGAGCGCGCGAGGGAATAATCATCTTGAAATCTCCGCTTGCCGATATAAGCGGAACTTTCGCCACCGCCATTCTGAATCCGTCCAGCGCGACACATTTAAGATCTCCCCCTTTAACCTCGAAAAGACATCCTTTGAGTATAGGGCGTGATTCGTCCGTAGAACAAGCGAACACGGTTTTGTTTACCGCGTCTTTATAACACTTCTTCGAAAGATTTATCCACTTTTCGCGAAGGTTCTTTTTAAGCGACGGATATTCGTCCGCGGAAAGAGAAGAAAGGTAAACGACGCTGTCGCCGTAAACTATTTTTATTCTGTTTGCTTCTTCGAGGAAGAACTCTACTTCGTTTTCGTTTTCGAGTTTTTTTACGAGTTCGGCAAACATCTTACCCGGAACTACTATATCTCCTTCCATAAAAGTTTCGCAAGCGATAGTTTTTTCTATTCCTATCTCCATATCGGTGGCGGTAAGCGTAAGATTATCCCCTCTTACCGAAAGTTTGATTCCTTCGAGTATCGGATTGGTAGTCTTTACGCTGATAGCCTTCGACACTTTCATTACGGCGTTCGATAAATCGTTGCCGTTTACGATCATTTTCATTTTTGCTCCTTTTTCCGATTGATAGATATATATTTTTTTTATTACGTAGAAGTAATAATAGGAACTGTCGATTTGTGGAAAACTTTATTTTTAAGCGATAAAATTTTCGATTTTACCTTAATTTTCGGCTTTTGATAAGCGGTGGAAATACTGTTTATTAAAAACGATAAAAAGGTAGAAATGTATACAAACGGAAGGCTTGTCCACAGGAATATATCTTTACGGATAAAAAATATATTCCGATTACCCGCAGTATTGAAGATTATCTCTTATATATTATATATAATAACGCTCAAAAAAGCAAGAAAAAAAAGGCAGAAAGATTAAAATAAGAAAATAGTGGAAAAGTAGTTGACAAACGCGGTAAAAATGTTAAAATCTTGTTTATGAAAGAATTATTCGAAAAGTATAATATAGAGTTGACGGACGAAAAAGAGAAAAAATTCAAAGAATACTCTTCTTTACTCAAAGAATATAACTCGAAATTTAACTTAACTTCTATTTTAAGCGACGATCAGATAGAGATTAAACACTTTCTTGACAGTTGTTTATATGTGGACAAGTTTATCCACAACGCGGATATAATAGAAATAGGTTCGGGCGGAGGGTTCCCGTCCGTTCCGAATAAAATTTTACGCGACGACCTTACATTTACTCTTCTGGAAGCAACCGAAAAAAAATGCGAATTTTTATCCGTAGTCGTTAAAGAGTTGGGTTTGAAAAAAGTAAGGATAATAAACGGTCGCGCGGAAGAACTCGGCAACGATAAAAATTATCGTGAAAAATATGATTATTGTATCGCCCGCGCTGTGGCAAGGCTTAACGTTTTATCCGAGTATTGTATGCCTTTCGTAAAAGTAAACGGAAAATTCGTCGCGTATAAAGGCAACGCCGCCGAAGAAACGGAAGAAGCGAAGTCGGCAATAGACCTTTTAGGCGGAAAAATAACGAACGTATACGAGTTTTCTTTGCCGAATGACGAAGGAAAACGTAATATTATAGAGGTAGAAAAAGTAAAAAATACGCCTTCTTTATACCCCCGCGCAAACGGAAAAATAAAAAAGAAACCGTTGTGATAACGTTTCATTTCAATGGCTTATGCCTTTTGCCTTCCCTTGCAGGGAAGGTGGCGGCGTAGCCGACGGATGAGTTCCCGGAAGGGTGGTTTACCGCGGAGTGTATATAATGGTAAAATAAAGTCCGACGGTTTTGCCTTTCCAGGCGATCCTTCACTACGTTCAGGATGACAATATAAGTTACCGTCATTGCGTCTATTAAAGAGAAAAAAATATATAAAAAAAAACTATGGTAAAACAAAGAGATCCGCTATTCTACGGAACGGAAAAACCTATAAAAATATTACTGAAAATTGCGCCGCCCGTTATGGCGGCGTTACTTATTCAGTCTCTTTATAACGTAGTTGACAGCCTTTTCGTCGGTAAATACGACCCTTCGGGTAACGGAATAAACGCTCTTTCGGTTATATATACGATGCAACTCGTTATAATCGCTCTGGCTGTCGGAACGGGCGTGGGTGTAAATACGTACATGGCTAAACTTTACGCCGAAAAAAAAGAGAAAGAAGCCAACGAAACTGCGGGCGTCGGCGCGGTCCTTTCAATTATAATGTGGATAATCTTTTCGTTTTTGTCGGTAGTTATACTTAAACCTTTTATAAATTTTCAATGCACGGACGAAACCGCGAGAGAGTACGCTTTTACTTACGGAATAATAGTTTGCGTAGGTAGTTTGGGAGTTTTCGCCGAAGGAATATTCACGAAAGTACATCAGGCGGAAGGAAATATGATTTTGCCGACGATAGCGCAGATAACGGGCGCGGTCGTAAACGTTATATTAGACCCCGTTCTGATATTCGGGTGGTGGATATTTCCCGAAATGGGTATAGCGGGCGCTGCCGTCGCTACCGTATCAGGTCAGGTGATAGCGGCTGTCATAACCGGAATTAAAGGGTTCAGAAAACCGCCGGAACTCAAAAATTTCGGTCATTATATAAAAAAGATATACGGTTACGGCTACCCTTCTATTTTGATGCAGTTCGCCTTTACCGTGTACATAGTCGCTCTGAACGCCATACTCGCAACTTTTTGTAACGAAGCGGTTATCGTACTCGGGCTGTATTATAAAGTTCAGTCGTTTTTCTGGATACCTCTGATGGGGCTTCAAACGTGCATAGTACCCGTAATAAGTTATAATTACGCGATAAAGAGATACGACAGAATAAAATCGATAATGAATTGCTCGTTCGTCGTAAGCGCGGTTACGATGCTTATAGGAGTATTGTGTTTTGAATTTTTACCCGTACCGATAATCTCTATATTCAATAAAACGGAAAGAGTTCTCGCAATAGGTAAAAGGGCTTTTCCTATAATAGGGTTGAGTTTTATTCCCGCTATTTTCAGTTTTATGATACCTACGCTGTTTCAATCCATAGGAAGATCTTTCCCGAGCGTGTTTTTAACTCTTTTAAGACAGATTTTCGGGCTTATTCCGTTGTTTTATCTCTTTTCTCTGATAGGGCTCGATTACACCTGGATAGCCTTTCCCGTAGCCGAAAGTTTAACGGCGATTTTCGGAATGATGTTCTACTTTTTACAACTTAAAAAATGGAAAAAAGAAGAGAATAAAATTAAAGATACCTTCTGATCACGTTCAACATGACGGTATTAAAATAAGGCGGACGCAAATTTGCGTCCGCCTTGTTTTTTATAGAATAATTTATTATTCTTTGCCTGCGAGTTTCTTATACTTCGCAAGACGCGCTTCGTTGTCTTCTTCGCTCTTTTCAAAGAGTTTTTCGGCGAGTTCGGGTTGCGCTTTTTTAAGCGTAGCGTAACGGTTTTCGCCTAAAATGAAGTCCTGATAACTTGCGGTGGGATCTTTGCTGTCGAGCGTGAACGGATTGACTTCGGTGCCGACTTTTTCGGGGTTGTACCTGTAAAGGTGCCAGTAGCCCGCGTCGACCGCTTTCTTCTCTTCGTTCTGCGAGTTCGCCATGTTGATACCGTGGTTGATACAAGGCGCGTAGCAGATGATAAGCGACGGTCCGTCGTACGCTTCCGCTTCGGTGATAGCGTTAAGGAATTGCTGTTTGTTCGAACCCATAGCGCATTGAGCGACGTAAACGTAGCCGTAACTCATAGCCATCATGCCGAGGTCTTTCTTCTTCGTTCTCTTGCCGCCCGCGGCGAATTTCGCGACCGAGCCGGTAGGAGTCGCTTTACTTGCCTGTCCGCCGGTATTGGAGTAAACTTCGGTATCTACGACGAGTACGTTGACGTCTTCGCCCTGAGCGAGAACGTGATCGAGTCCGCCGTAACCGATGTCGTAAGCCCAACCGTCGCCGCCGAAGATCCAGATGGACTTCTTGACTACGCAATCGAGCGAATTCTGAACGGTTTTGAGTATTTCTTTAAGTTCGCCCTTGTTGTTCTTAATCGCCGAATAGAGCGAAACTTCGAGGGTTTTCTGAACTTCTTTGGTGATTTCCGCGCTCTTTTTATTGGCAAGCCATTTCTTGAACGCGTCGCCGACTCTTCCGCCGAGACCGAGTTCGAGAGCCCTTTCCATAAGTTCGCCGAGGCGACCGCGTCTTTGAGCGTAAGCGAGGTTGAAGCCGTAACCGAATTCGGCGTTGTCTTCAAACAAACTGTTAGCCCATGCGGGACCTTTACCCTCTTCGTTCTTGGTGTAGGGGCACGTCGGGGACGAACCGCCGTAAATGGACGAGCAGCCCGTAGCGTTGGCTACGACCATGCGGTCGCCGAACATCTGCGTGATAACCTTGATATAAGGAGTTTCGCCGCAGCCCGCGCACGCGCCCGAGAATTCGAAGAGCGGTTTGTTGAACTGAGAACCTTTGACGGTGGTCGGTTTGAATACCGAGGTGTCTGCTTTGGGAAGTTTTTCGCTGAATTCGTAGTTTACGGTTTCTTCCGCAACCACCTTTTCGAGCGGGATCATCGTAAGAGCCTTCTTGTCTTCCTTGGTCGGGCAGATGTTGGCGCATACGCCGCAACCCATACAGTCAAGCGGGCTCAACTGCATTCTGTACGAATATCCTTTCATGCCGATCGCGGCTTTGGTCGCGAACGAAGCGGGAACTTCCGTTCCGTCTTTTACGAGAACGGGGCGGATACAAGCGTGCGGGCAAACGAACGCGCACTGGTTACACTGAATACAGTTTTCCGCGTTCCACGCGGGTACTTTAACCGCTACGCCGCGTTTTTCGAATCTGGTCGTGCCGGTAGGAACGTGTCCGTCGGCGTTGAACGCGGACGAGGGAAGTTTGTCGCCCTGAAGAGCAAGTATCGGATGAATAACTTCCTGGAAATATTTATCGTCCGCAAGTTTGACGGGAGAAGCGTCGGTCGTGGCGTTTGCCCATTCTGCGGGAACGGCTATTTCTTTGAGTTCGGAAGCGGCTTTGTCGATAGCGGCGTAGTTCATGTTGACGACCGCGTCGCCTTTCTTGCCGTAGGACTTCTTGACGTATTGTTTCATCCAGTCTTCCGCTTCGGCGTAAGGCATGATTTCGGGGTTGATCTTGAAGAACGCGGCTTGCATGATAGCGTTGGTTCTTCCGCCGAGACCTATCGATTGAGCGATCTTTATAGCGTCGATAACGTAGAGTTTCGCGTTCTTTTTCGCAAGCGTAACTTTCATCGCCGCGGGAAGGTTGGCATCGAGTTCTTCGGCGGTAGTCCATTCGCAGTTAAGAAGGAACTTGCCGTTTTCTTTAAGGTCGGTAACCATATCGTATCTCGTAACGTAAGAGGGTTGCGAGCATGCGATGAAGTCGGCGGCGTCGATAAGGTAGGACGACTGAATCGGAGTCTTACCGAAACGAAGGTGCGAAACGGTTATACCGCCCGACTTCTTACTGTCGTAGAAGAAGTAACCCTGAGCGTACATATCCGTATGGTCGCCGATAATCTTGATCGAGTTCTTGTTCGCGCCGACCGTACCGTCCGAACCCAGACCGTAGAACTTACAACTGATCGTGCCTGCGGGCGCGGCGTTGTATTGAGTCGAGAAGTCGAGCGAAGTGTTGGTTATATCGTCGTAAATACCGATAGTGAAGTGATTCTTCGGCTTAGCCTGTTCGAGGTTTTTGTAAACCGCGTAAACCATGGACGGGTTGAATTCTTTTGAACCGAGACCGTATCTTCCGCCGTAAACCTTGATTTTCTTCTTGTTGTTTTCCGCGAGAGCGGCGCATACGTCGAGATAAAGAGGTTCGCCGAGCGAGCCGGGTTCTTTCGTTCTGTCGAGTACCGCGATTTTCTTTACGGTTTTCGGGAGAGCCTTTACGAACGCTTTCGCCGCGAACGGACGGTAAAGTCTGACTTTCAGAACGCCGACCTTATGACCTTCGCCGTTCATTTTAGCGATGGTTTCTTCTATCGCTTCGGCTCCGCTGCCCATAATAACGACTACGTTTTCCGCGTCGGGCGCGCCTACGTAATCGAAAAGGTGATAACTTCTGCCCGTTAAAGCCGAAACCTTGTCCATCATCTTCTGAACGATTGCCGGGGTTGCTTCGTAATAAGCGTTGGCGGTTTCTCTGTTCTGGAAGTAAGTATCGCTGTTTTGCGCCGTACCTTTCTGAATCGGGTGTTCGGGGTTGAGCGCGCGGGAACGGAAATCTTCGATATCTTTAAGATCGACGAGTTTCTTCATATCCTCGTAATCGATCGCTTCGATCTTGGAAACTTCGTGGCTCGTTCTGAAACCGTCGAAGAAGTGAAGGAAAGGAACCTTCGCTTTAAGCGTCGAAAGGTGAGCGACGAGCGCAAGATCCATAACTTCCTGAACGGAGTTGGAAGCAAGCATTGCAAAACCCGTCTGACGGCAAGCCATAACGTCCGAGTGATCGCCGAAGATGTTAAGGGAGTGAGCGGCTAACGCCCTCGCGCTGACGTGGAATACGCAGGGGAGCAACTCGCCCGAAATCTTGTACATATTCGGAATCATAAGGAGCAAGCCCTGAGAAGCGGTATAGGTAACCGTGAGCGCGCCTGCGCTGAGCGAACCGTGAACCGCGCCCGCGGCGCCTGCTTCGGACTGCATTTCGGCAAGACGAAGTTTCTGACCGAACATATTCGTTCTGCCTGCGGTAGCCCATTCGTCCGCCACTTCAGCCATAGGCGAAGACGGGGTTATCGGGTATATAGCCGCGACTTCCGAAAACGCGTACGCAACGTGGCTGGCGGCGGTATTACCGTCGATAGTCATGATTTTCATTAAAACGACCTCCGTAAAATAATTTACAAAATTTTGTTTATAGCAGCCTTACGGGCGGAATAAATTTCGTCCGTCGGCCAACTTACAATATTATATCTTATAGTCAAAATTAAGTCAATTGTTTTACTAAATTCTTAAAAAAATCTTTCAAATTTCTTAAACGCGATTTATTTTGCCGCAAAATAATAAAAACGCGTCATTGCCGCGATGACGCGTTTTGTTAAGCGTCATATTTCTCTTACGCGCGACGTGACACAATTGTCATTGCGCGGTCGCTTTGCTCCTTCGCAATGACGCGCGTTTTGTCATCGCGAGCGTAGCGTGGCGATCCCGAAGATTGAAGTGCGGATAATAATATACGTGTCATATTGAGCGTATATACAAAACGTAAAACAACGAACAAAAAACCGAGGCGGGGTTGAAATTCTCATTTCAACCCCGCCTTTTTCTATTATTTTGACTTGTAATTACTATTATCTAAAAATTTTGAAATGTCTTCAATGTTGTTTTGTAATTGCCCGCAATAATCAAACAACGATTTTTGTTCTTCGGGCGTCATACAATTAAAATATGTAAGACCAATAGACATAGCCTTTTCCAGTTCTTCTCTTAATTTTTTAGACAATGTTTCTAATTCTTTGATACTTTCATTATTAGACATTATTTACCTCGATTATATTTTTTTTCACTTCCTTCATCCGAAAAAATTTCTTCACTTTTAACATAATCAATGAGTTTTTCGGCATTGTGGCTTGTGTTATTTTTCCTTTTATAACACCGGGTTTTTAATACATCGGGGAAAGTTTCATGTAACATATCTTCGTTGCTTTTACAATTTAAGCAAGGTATAGCCCCATATATTACCTTGTATCCTTTTAATATATCAATATTGCAAAATTGTAACGTGTGTGTAGATTTTATGCTTTTCGTATGAGCGGCAAGCCGTAATCCCATGTTTTTATCTTTTCCCCAATATAAGGGATAATAATTTCCTTCGATTGGTTTCCATTCGGAACAGTTTTTCGGCTTCTTTCCGTTATAAAACCGTTCATGAAGTATTTTATTATTAGCAAAATATTGAAAGACGGTATTAACATCTTTTTCCGGAATTTGTACGGCAAAACCATAGACGCAACCTCGTTCACCAAGTAAGTTACAGCAGAGTGATCCAATATCTTTCACATATCCGCTTATGTATTCAATTTTGTCTGTGCCTATAATATTTTCAATTGTTCGTACAATAATATTTTTTTCCATAGTGATAGTTGATTACCTCTTCGTTATTCATTATTTTTTAGTAGTTACGGCAAAGCGAGCCGTAACTACTTTTTTATAATTTAATTTTCTTTTTTCCAGATAACGGGCGTTTTACCGTCTGTATCGTAATGCCAATAGTTGCCGTCGTATGCCGTGCCGTCAGAACTCAGCGCAGGCTCGGTTTCGCTATAATAATATCGAGCAGCGTTTGTTAAATTTGTATTGCCATTACGGATTGAAATTTCCTTCCATTGTTCAGCTGTTCCCTTGTAAAATACAGTTTTAAGGCTGTTGCAATCATAGAACGCATAAGAGCCGATAGAAGTAACGCCGTCAGGGATTGTTATGCTCGTAAGACTGCTACAACCATAGAACGCATGAGAACCGATAGAAGTAACGCTGTCGGGAATGGTAATACTCGTAAGACTGCTGCAATTATAGAACGCAGACTCACCGATAGAAGTAACGCCGTTACCGATTGTTATACTTGTAAGACTGCTGCAACCATCGAACGCCCTCTCACCGATAGAAGTAACGCTGTCGGGAATTGTTATACTCGTAAGACTGCTGCAACCCCTGAACGCATAGTTATCGATAGAAGTAACGCTATCAGGAATTGTTATACTTGTAATACTTCTGCAACCATCGAACGCAGAACTATAGATAATTTTACAACTATCGTTTATATTGCAACTTGCAACACTTGTTGTTTTTGCTTTTATAAGAACGACGTATTTGTTTGTATCATTGCCTAAGTAATACGCATTATCATATTCGTTGAACACAAGCAAATCGCAACCAGAGAACGCACCACCACCAATAGAAGTAACGTTATCGGGAATTATTATACTTGTAAGACTGCTGCAACCAGAGAACGCACCACCACCAATAGAAGTAACGCTATCGGGAATTATTATACTTGTAAGACTGCTGCAACCAGAGAACGCACCACCACCAATAGAAGTAACGTTATCGGGAATTATTATACTTGTAAGACTGCTGCAACCCCTGAATGCATCATCACCGATAGAAGTAACGCTGTTTGGGATTCTTATACTCTTAAGACTACTGCAAATCTCGAACGCAGAATCATCGATAGAAGTAACGCTATTAGGGATTGTTAAACTTGTAAGATAGATGCAACCCTCGAACGCAGAAGAGCCGATAGAGGTAACACCGTTACCGATTGTTACGTTTGTAAGGTTGGTGCAAATATAGAACGCATAAGAGCCGATAGAAGTAACGCCGTCAGGGATTGTTATACTCGTAAGACTGCTACAACCATAGAACGCATGAGAACCGATAGAAGTAACGCCGTCGGGAATTGTTATACTTGTAAGACTGCTGCAACCTTCGAACGCAGAACTATAGATAATTTTACAACTATCGTTTATATTGCAACTTGCAACAGTTGTTGTTTTTGCTTTTATAAGAACGACGTTTTTGTTTGTATCATTGCCTAAGTAATACGCATTATCATATTCGTTGAACACAAGCAAATCGCAACCATAGAACGCAGAAGAGCCGATAGAAGTAACACTGTCGGGGATTGTTACGCTCGTAATCCTGTTGCAACCATAGAACGCAGAATAGCCGATAGAAGTAACCGGTTTACCTTTATAGTTTGCGGGGATTATAATATCCGCATCAACGCAAGAGCCTATTCCCGAAACGACGTATGACGTACCGGAAGAAGAAAGTGTAAATTTAAGGTCTTGTGAAAAATAATCGCAATTACAATACTTGCATTGTTTTGATTCGTTCCATTCGTGGTCGAGCATTTCCGCCGTAATTACGTGCATTGAACTCAAAATTAGGTTACATTCAGTACATCTAGTAACCACGTCGTAAGAGCCGTCTTTAGTACAGGTGGGGTCGACTACGTTTTCTTTGACTTCTTCGCCGCGGACGTGCGCCGTCGGAACGGTGGCGATAGTTTCGTAATTATAATTCACACCGCAAACCGAGCATACTTTATGCCTTAAACCCGTGTTCGTGCAAGTGGGGGTTTTGTCGATAACCCAATCCGTCGCGGTTTCGTGTTGCCAGTCGGCGTAAAGAGTTATATCGCCGAACGAGCGATTAGCGATTACGGTGATTTTTTCTTTCAAGGCTTCGTCTTTATACCAACCTATAAAGGTATGTTTGCCCGTCGGGTCGGCAAGAACGATGTCCTGACTTTCGATAGTATATTCGGTCGGGTTTGCGCCTATGGTATCGCCTCCGTTAAGGACGTAAGTTATATTATAGGTTACGATTTGCCAATCGGCGTAAAGAGTTACGTCGTTAGTCAGATTCCATATTCCGCCGTCGAATTTTTCGTCGCCGTTAAACCAGCCCGTTTTAGCGTAGCCCGTTCTTTCGTAATTTATCAAATCGTAATTTTTATCGTAAGTTACGCTCTGAACGTAAGTTTCGCCTTTTGAGTAAACGAGAGCGGCGGCAGTTTTTACGGTAAACCCTTCGAAGTAAACGTAAGCGTCTGACGAATAAGAACTATCTTTTTCGATTACGATTTCTATAACGTCGCCCACGCTTGCGTAAAATTCGACTTTACTGTAACCCGATGCCGAACAAGTCGTTCTCTCCTTTAACGTTTTACCCACGCTTAAATTGACGATAGTTATAATGAAAGATCTGTTATACGAATAAGATTTTGCGTAGTAAATCGCGTGCTTGCCGTTTTCGCCGACTATCGCGTATATCGAAGTCGGTTCGTTCTCCGTCGTTACGGAAAGGCGAGAAGACGAAGAGTTTACCTTAGTCGCGTCCGTTGCGTCGGTTATGAGTTTCGTATCGAGATAGGTTATCGTATATTTGTTTGCCGTCCACTTTGCGTAAAGAGTAACGTTGCCGTAACTACTTTGCGGTAATTCCGTAACGTTATCGCCCGAAAAATCTTTTTCGGCGTACCAGCCGTTAAACGTATAACCCGTTTTCGACGGAGCGGCAAACTCTATAGTCGGGGTTTCTACGGTATAAGTCGTCGGGTTGTTTTCGTCGTTCGCTCCGCCGTCGAGTTCGTAAATTATATCGTAGACGACGGGCGTCCATTTGGCGTAAACCGTCTTATTGCCGAACGACCCCGCTACTATTTCCGTTATTTCGTTCGTAAAATTACGGTCGGTAAACCAACCTGCGAAAGAATAAGCCGTTCTTGCGGGCGTTACGAGAGTTACGGTATCGCTTTCTATCGTATACGTCGCGGGGTTATTTTTATTATTCGTTCCGCCGTTAAGGTTATAAATTATTTCGTAGGTGTTAAGCAGCCATTGCGCGGTGAGCGTAACGGGATAGTCGTATTTCCATTGCGCAAGCGATTTGAAAACGTTGCCGTCGTCGTCTTTCCAGCCGACGAAAGTATAACCGTCGCGCTTGGCTGCGGCAGGAACGAACGGAGAATCGTAAGTTACGTTTTGCGTTTCGCTTGCAAGCGGTTTTCCGCCGTTTACGTCGAAAGTCGCGGTATAAACGTTGGGCGTGAATATCGCGTAGAAAATAACGTTTTCGTCGAGTCTGTACGGGAAAGTCGCCGCCGTCGTACCGATTACGGCAGAGGACGGATTAAAGCCTTCCGACGAGTCGGGCAAATTATAAGCGTACCAACCGTTAAACGTGTACCCGGTTTTCGACGGCGCTTCGGGCGCGGAAAGATAGGTCTGCTCTTCGACGGTCGCGCTCTCGCAATAAACCTCGCCGTCGGCGTAATACGCGTAAGACCTGTGCCCGAGACGATAAATATCGAGATAATATACTACGTTATATTCTTCGTCGTACCATACCGTTACGTACGCGATATTATGCCCTTCGACGAGCGACATATTTTTGGTCTTGATTAACTCGAAACCTTCTATATCGCGCGAAAGAGTCCACGTGCAGCCTTTGCTTACCTGAATAGTGGTCGAAAGCGCGATTGACGTCCGCGAAGAAGAAACGGTCTGAATAAGCGCGGGGTAATCGTAGTTTTTATAGTCGAAAGTAAAGCCGTCTGCCGCTTCTACGCGGTATTTCAAAAATTTTGCGTAGAGCGTAAGATTGCCCGAAGACCCCGAACTTATTACCGAAACTCTGCTTTGCGGTTCGAAGTTCGGCGTGGTATACCACCCCTGGAAGGTGTAGCCCGTAACGCTTTCGGGCGCGTAAAGAGAAATCGTTCCCGATTCGTAGGTGTAATACGACGGGTTTCTCGGATTGTTTTCCGCTCCGTCGAGAACGTATTTTATAGAGTATTCGATCGGGGTGTAGAGTACGGATATAGAAGTGTCTTCGTATATTTCTTCGCCGTCGTAAATCCATTCGCCGGTATAACCCGTCTTATCGGGGATGGCGGGCATTTTGTCTTCGTCGATCGTATAGCCGTCTTTTACCGCGATAGATACGTTATTCGTCGGCAGATCGTCGAAACAGAACGTAACCTCGTGATATTTGCTGTCTTTATTTATACGTAATTTTGAAATCAGACAAAAACCAAGGTCTATCGGCGCGCCGTCTTTCGAAAGAGTGGCGGCTACGGCGTAATCGCCCGCGGAAATTATTCCGCCGGGCAATTCGTCGTCAAACGAAACGTCGGTAGAATACAGGTATACCGCATCGATTCCGTCGGGCAACTTATCGCCCGCTATTTTACTTTCGTGCGGTTCGCCGTCGTAAGAAAACGTGAGTTCGGGCAGTGAAACGTTATAATCATTTTCGCTTAAAACCGTAGAACAGAATTTGCATGACGTAATTTTGCGTAAAATGCCTTTCGTAGCGTCGGCGGCGTTCACCGTAGCCGTATACGTCGGCGAGCCTTGCGTATGGTCGATCGGTTCTACGAAATTATCTTCGTACTTTTTGCCGCACGAACAGACGTGTTCGGTGTAACCTTGCGACGAACAAGTCGGTTCGATAACCGTAACCGTATACTTATGTTCGTGTTTTTTACCGCAACCGCTTGCGAAAAACGCGGCGGATAGGATAAACGTTAAAGATAACGCCGAAAGTATGAGTTTTTTCATTTTATATTCCTCCCGAAAAACAAAAATGCGCCACCTCGAACGAAATGACGCATCGTAGAAAATGCACCGTTTCGCTTGCTGCGACACAAACATACAGAACTAAATCAAAACGTATATGTAATGCGAAAAAAGATACAATTCTACCGAAGAATATGTACCGTCTTGAATTAGTCCGAAAAATATTAAGTTTATGTCGCGTGGATATTTTAACACATTTTTACCGAATATGCAACGTTTATTCACGCAAAAACAAAAAAGTCGGTGGAGTTTTTATATAAAACTCCACCGACTTCGGTTATTTTGCTTGTGTTATGTTTTATTGCGTTCAAAATATATAGTAATGCTACGTGAATTCGGTATAATTTCTATATTTTCGAAAGAACGTATTCGGCGTATTTGCGGGCGACGTTGATATGCGTAACGGCTTCGAAAGACTTGAAAAACGCGTTGCTGTTTACTTCGCATACGATCGGTTTTCCGTTTTCGCCGAATAAAATATCTACGCCGGAATAATCAAGCCCCAACGCCTTATGCGCTTTAAGAGCGATTTCTTTGATTTCGCCCGACAACTCGTATTTTTCGGCTCTTCCGCCCGCCGCGACGTTAGACCTGAAATCGTTTTCCGATTGCCGAATCATTCCGCCGATGACTTCGCCGCCTATAACGATTACTCTTACGTCTTTGCCGTAACTGGTCGAAACGAACTTCTGAAACAAATGAGGACGGTCTATAAGGCGATTTGCGAGAGTTTCGAGTTCTTCTTCGTCTTTCGCGAGATATACCCCTTTACCGAGCGAACCGAACGATTCTTTTACGATTATCGGGAAAGTCAATTCCGCTGCGATTCGGTTTAACGCCGCTTTCGGAACCGTCGAACCGGGTTTGTAACACAGCGGCGCGGGGTAGGTTTCGGGAGTGGGAATATTCGCCTTTGCAAGAGCGAGATAGGTTAAAACTTTGTCGTCGCAATTCTCTATCGCTTCGCGGGTGTTGAAAACTTTGATTCCCGATAAAGTCAACGCTTCGAGCAGATATTTGTCCTTATCGAGATAAATCGCGAAATCGACGTCGTTAAAAGGCAACCGTATACTGTTTTCGTCCGTCGATAATCCGAAATCGTCGTTTTTGCATATCGTTACGTCTGCTCCGAGTAAATCGAACTCTTCTTTAAGCCTTGCGGACTGGTAAAGATAAGTTGGCGAAGCGTCGAACGCGTTTATTACGATTATTCCGCGCTTCATCTCGAATACCCTTCGAAATCGTTCTTTATTTCGTTGAGCCTGCCCGAATAACTATAACTGTAAGCGTCGCCGTCGCCGACTATAACGTGGTCGTATAAGTCGATTCCCGACAGTTTGCAGATCAGCGCTATCTGCGCGGTTGCCGAATCGTCGCGCGCGGACGGCAGACAGATTCCGCTGGGATGATTATGCACCACGACTATTGATTTTACGTTTTTTACGGAAAGAGAGCGGACGAAATTTTCAAAGGGAAGAGTTACGCCGCTCGGATCGTTCTGCGTAAAAGATTCTCTGCCGATAATGCGCGCTTTGGCGTCGAGAAGAAAGACGGTAAAGACTTCGCTCTGATAATACGAATAGTGTTTCACGACGTAATTTTTAACTTCGGCGTAGTTGTAAAATTTCAGGTTGTTGAACTTTTCTTCCTGCGCGGTGTCGGAGATTTTGCCGAGCATATTAAGATAAACCGCCACCGAATCGCCTACGCCGTCAATCTGTTTAAGGTCTTCCGCAGGGGTGTGGATAACGGCGGATAAAGAGCCGTATTTATTGATCAGAGTGTGGGCGAGCGGGTTGACGTTTACCCTCGGAACGGCGTAAAAAAGAGCCAACTCCAAAAGTTCGTGATTGGAAAGCGAATCGGGAGATTTTACGAATCTGTCCCTCATTCTCGACCTGTGATTTTCGTGAATATTTTCTTTCGTCGTTTTCATAGTCTAAAAAATTATAACAAAAATTCAAAGATAAAAATTCACATTTAATGATATTATCTTTCACGTTCGATGTCAACGGTTTTAGCGGGTTATTCTTAAAAATAATATCTTCGGGGTAAAAACTTGACTGTTAAACTAAATAGTGATACAATCAAGCGCAAGGAGACATTTTATGAAAAAACCGTTTATAGTAATGATTTTGTTATCGCTTACGTTGTCGCTATTCGTCTTTAGCGGGTGCTCGGATAAAAAAGAATCCGCTAAAACCGTTCCGCTTCAATCGTTGAAGTTCGATTTGTTCGAAGGCGAAGACGGAAAGTACTATCGCGTAAGTCAAAAAGACTTTAATATTTCGGGGCGGCTCGTTATTCCGACGACGTATGAGGGGTTGCCCGTAAAAGAGGTCGCATTTTTTAACTACTGCAAAGACATTACGGAATTGGTTATTCCGAGCAGCGTGGAATATATCGACTTCATAGATCTGGCTTCGGTATTGCAAGGAACATTTTCCAACGGAATAGAATCTATATCCGTGGACAAAAATAATCGCGTTTACGAAAGCGTAGGAAACTGCATAATAGAAAAGTCGACGAAAACTTTGATACTCGGTTGTAACGGCGCGAAAATTCCTGCCGACGGCAGCGTACTGAAAATCGGATACAACTCTTTTTACGGGTGTGAAAAAATCAAAGAAATCAAGATTCCGCGCTTCGTTACCGAAATAGGAATCACGGCTTTTGAACATTGCGCGGAAGATTTTACGATTTATTGCGAAATCGAAGAATCCGAAAAACCGTCCGGTTGGTGTGAAAACTGGGACTGCGGTTATCCCGTAGTCTGGGGCTACAAAGGGTAAAATAAAAAAATATTCGCATTGCCCTTGCGCCACTGTCGATTATACTCTTATCGGAAAGAATTGCAACTTAATGAAGTTTCTTACATAAAATTATTATAATAAAGCGTGGCGGGGAAATATGGATTTCCCCGCCACGCGGTTTTCCGACGTTATTCGGATTATTTTTTTATTCTGATGATTTTGAAACTCAGCATCGTAACGAGTTCCGCGGGAATAATAATCAGAAACACCCACGGAATACATGCGTCGGCAACCTGCAACGGTATTAAAAACGCGTCTAAAATAAGCGAAACTATAAGCAGCGTTACCGACCAGAAACGAAGCGACGGGCGAGCCCACAGGCTCGTGAACACTATGGCGACTATTGCCGCCGCGGGGATGGGGTATACGTAACAATACAAAAGATTTTCGCCAAGGGTACCGAAAACCGACTGAAGCGTCGCGAACACGACGGTTTCCAAAGCCGCAATCGCAAAAAAAGTGATCGCCGCGACGAGCAAACGATTACGTTTTTTTACCGCTTTCGCGTAGGAGGTTTGTTCCGCCACCACTTCCGGTTCGGCGTGTTCGGTTACCAGAAAGTCGAGCGTTACGCCGAAGAGCGACGAGATAGTCATAAGCACCGTAACGTCGGGTATGGACTCTCCGCGTTCCCATTTCGAAACCGCTTTGTCCGAATAATTTATCTTTTCGGCGAGTTCGATCTGCGTCAACTTCATTTGTTTTCTCAAAGATATTAAGTTTTGAGCAAATACGACTTTAACGTCCTGCATTTCAAATCTCCGTGAAAGTTATTACACGTTTGATTTTATTTTAGCACAATAACGGATAAAAATCAAACGAAAAAAGGCGAATTTGGGTAAAAACGCGATAATTTTACCGTTTTTCTACCGCGGGTAGAGTCGGATTACGCGTGTGTAGAAAGTGGTTTTTACGCTCTACGTTAAAGAAAATTTCTTTATAGCGAGCCCCTGCGGGAGTAGGTTGTAATTTTACGCCCGTCGGGGTAAAATACGGATATAGACGAAAAACCGTTTACGACGCGTTTTGCGAAAACGGAAAGGAGGCTGCTATAATGAATAGAGAAAAGAAGATAACGGTGTTCGGCGATTCGATAGGTAAAGGCGTATTTACGGACGGCGGAAAGATAGAAGTTATCAAAGACAACGCGGTAAAATTGTTCGAGGAATGGAAGGGCATAGAGATAGACAACCGTTCGGGGTACGGGCAGTCGCTTAAAAGGCTTCTGGATAAAGGCGTAATCGAAAAATATATCGCCGGCCTTGACAAAAGCAAGAGAAATATCGCCGTTATCGAACTCGGCGGAAACGACGCGGATTTCGACTGGAAAGCGGTTGCGGACGCTCCGAATGAAAATCATTACCCGAAAACCGGAATCGAAGAATTTTCTCTCGCGTACGCAAAACTATTGAAAGATTTAAGGAGCGCGGGCGTCGAAACGATCGCGTGTACGATAGTTCCGATAAGCAGCGAGAGGTATTTCGACAACGTTATATGTAAAATTACCGACGGCGAAAAAGTGCTTGAATATTTTCGCGGCGACGTGAACACGATACACCGTCATCAGGAAATGTTCAACAACGAAATTCTTAAAAACGCGTTTTCTTCGGGCGCGGAAGTCATAGATCTTCGTCGTGAATTTCTGAATACGAACGAGTTCGAAAGTCTGATTTGTCAGGACGGTATTCATCCCAACGCAACGGGGCAGCGCAAGATTTTCGACGTGGCGAAAGAATTCGCTTCGTAAGGTCGGAATACGTTTGCGCAGCCGTTGCGCTCCTTAGTAGCGGCGTACTTCGCAACGTGTCGTTCCGAGGCAAAGCCGAATAATATCCCGGAAGGGGACGTGATACGATATAGTAATAACCCCGCGGGTTCGTCGGTAAGACGAACCCGCGGGGTTTCGCATTCGTAATATAAAATTATTTAATAGTGACTTTAATACCTTTCGGGGCAGTAACGTTTTTAACGTAACTTCCGTCGGGGTTTTTCTTTATTTCGACCTCTACGTTTCCTTTCAACGTCGGGTAAACCGCTTTTACGTAATCAAGCGAGCCTAAATACGGGTCTAATTCATATTCGTCGGGTTTGTCTTCGATCGGTCTTATGCCCGCGATATACTCCGTCATATACGCGAGTACGCCGCTTGCCCAGCCGTGGCAGAAACTGTGGCGATAACCGGTGTAACAGAACCTGCCTTTGTCGCCGTGCGGATCGACTTTTCCGCTTTGTAACATTTCGTCTATGCGGTTGGCGTTTTCAAACCATTCGACGTCGAAGTCTTCCCAGAAAGTGGTCGCGCCGAGGTCGAGCATTTTCCCGTAATATTCCCTTATCATCGCTTCGGCTTCGTCGCGTTTGTTCATTTTCGCCATAGCCTTGAATATAAAGTAGTTCAGGAAAGTGGTAAGCCCCTGCGCGCCGCCGTTTAAGATGACGTCGAGGTTTTCCTGCGTTTCTTCGCCCGCTAAAATTGCCAGAGCCGCAATTTGTTTGTATCTTCTCACCCTGTGAGTTTTTCTTTCGAGCCGTCCGACTATTTCTCTCGCCAAAGAAGAATCTTCGCCGAATTTGTCCAGAAGAAATTCGGCTTTTTTCATGATTATACGAAGAAGATAGTTCGTACCCGCGAGTTCGTCGTATTTTTTATCGAGTTCGCGCGCGCTTTCGGGATCGTTTTCGTCAAAGTCGGAGGAGTCGTCTTTCCCGACGTAATGACTGCCCCAGTCGATAAAATCGAAAGGCAGGCGGGTAGTTCCGTCCTCGTCTACGAAAGGATAAAAATCTCTTACTATGCGCTTTACGAAGCCGAGATTTTCTTTGACGAACCCTTCGTCGGAAGTTCTCATATAGTATTCGTATAAGTTGTAAATCCACCACGCCGAGTAGTTCGGTATGCCGTTCATCCACACGCCTTCGTCGGTCTGATCGCGGCAGAAAATAAGCGAATTCTTGATTTCGGGAACGTCCGGGTAAAGGCAGAACGAAGTTTTGGTTTCGGGGTAGATGTCGCCTATCCATACGAGTCTGTCGCGTTTGATTCCGTCCCATACGTAGCCGTTTTTAAGGCACAATTTGAGAGTGTAAGCGGCAGTTTGCCAGATTTCGTTCATACGGTCGTCGCTGCACGTGAATTTTCCCGATTCTTCTCTTGCGGTATCGTCGCAGGCGGCAACGATCGATTTGACGGCGAAAGAGGATTTTTCCGGAAAATCTATTCTTAAAAATCTGAACCCCGTCTGTCCGAAAGTCATATCCGAAAGTCTTACGAGGCGAACGTTCATATCCCTTACGGAATGGTCGTTGGTGGCGTTTTTTTCGCCGATTTCGGCGCAGGTTTCGCCGACCGATTCGCCGAAGCGAAGTCTTACGATTTCGCTCGGATCGGCTGATTTGGTTATAATTCTTACTCCCCCCGAAAGTTCTTTTCCGAAGTCGAGAATTATCGACGAGTTACCGTTGATAACGGCGCAATCGTATTCGTAAAGACCTATCTGAAGAACTTTTTCTTTCAGCAGGCTTTCGGGATTTTCTATTTGTCCTTCCGTGTATACTATTCTTTTTGGAAAAACGTATCGCATTTTATTTCCTTCCTTTTTTCTGGTGTGAAACGTAATCAGTCGGTTATTCCGACGACGTCGGTAACGGGCATCGAAAACGCAATGCCGTAACCGGGGGTTTTCAGCCCTACTTTTTGATATAAGTTTTTAAGTATCGGGTCTTTTTGTTCGGATTTTACGATTATCACGACTATTTCTTTTTCGGGTTGAACGGTGATATTGAACAACTTTTCCGCTTCGGGGTTGGCGGTTCCTCTCGCATGCAGGACCGTGCCGCCTTTCGCGCCGAACTCTCTCGCCGCGTCCATTACGGCGTCCGAAAACCCCGCGTTTACTATGCAGAATATTACTTCGTGATTAAATTGTTCGTTCATTTTCACTTCTCCTTATTGCATAAAAATTGGTAGACGGCAACGCCTATAAGGCTCGTCATGGGGGAAACGAAGGCAACGCCTTTCGCTCCTTTAAGCGTCCGGAATTTTTCTTCCAATCCCGTAAGCGCGGTTTTTATCATATCGTTTCTTACGACTCCGATAATAACCGCCTTGTCGCTCGATACTACGCCGAGCGCGGAAAGAGTTTCATTCGAAGCCGTACCCGAAGCCGATAAGACGTATTCGGCGTTTATCTCGTATTCGTGCAGAAAGTCGGTGAAAAAGTCCGACTTGTTTCTCGGTGTGATCACGAAGAGAAGAAATAACTTATGCGGCGCGTCGGGTTGCCTGTTCTCGATTTTCTGTGAAATTTTTTCTTCCGCTTTTTTTATGGCGGATTTTATTTTTTCGCCCATTCCGTTACCTCCTTAAAAGTTTATGATTCGGTCGTCGTCGGCGGCGAGAATTTTCTTCATCGCTATTCTCTGACGGACGCGTTTCGTCATAATCGACTTAAAGCCGAGAAGTTGAATGGTTATAAGCGGCGTCATCGCGACCATTGCCACCACGCCGAAAGCGTAACTCATAACTCCGCCCGCGTCGCCGCCCGCAGCGCAAAGACCTATCGTAAGCGGAAGAATGAAACTCGAAGTCAAAGGTCCGCTTGCTACCCCGCCGGAGTCGAACGCTATCGCGGTGTATACGGGCGGTACGAAAAACGCAAGCCCCAAAGACAGCAGATAACCGGGGATGAGATAGAATAAGATATTGAACTTGAAGTGCGCCCTTATAAGCGACAGCGCGATAGAAACGCCTACGCCCACCGAAAGAGCGATCATCATCGATTTTTTGCTTACGGTTTTATCCGTAACTTCTTCGACCTGTTTATTGAGGACGTGTACCGCCGGTTCGGCGAGAACTACAACCAAGCCGAGAATAAAACCTATCAGCGTTATAGCCCATACGGGTAAATCGGCAAGGCATTGACCTATTCTGTAACCGACGGGCATAAATCCGACCGAAACGGCGGTCAGGAAAATCAGAAGCCCTATGAAAGTAAAGCCTACGCCCACGCCTATTTTGGCGAGTTTCTTTTTCGGAAGGTGTAGGCAGGTGAACTGCAAAACCGCGAAGAACGCGACTATTAAAACGAGCGCGACGGCGACTTCTTTCGCGGTGCGGAGAAACGTCGAACCGACGGCGGAAAGATCTATCGCGTAAGAGCCGAGATCTATCTCGGACGCTTTACCGTTCGAAAACACTCCGAGAATCATTACGGCAAGGATAGGACCGATAGAGCAGAGCGATACGAGGCCGAATGAATTTTCGCCCTGATTTTTACCGCCGAGCGTAGAAGCGATACCTATGCCGAGAGCCATTATAAAAGGAACGGTGATAGGACCGGTCGTAACGCCGCCCGAATCGAATGCGAGCGCGAGGAAATCGGAATTACCGGTTACGACGAGAAGGGAAGCAAACGCGAACATACACGAATAGAAGAAAAACAACATCATCGAAAGTTGCAGTTTGCATACGATTTTAATTACCGCGAGCAGCAGGAAAAGCCCTACTCCCAACCCTACGCTTACAATAAGAACGGTCGGGTTTATTCTGCCGCTTATCTGCGTGGCGAGAACGGATAAGTCGGGCTCTGCGACGGTTATCAATACTCCCATTAAGAAACATACGCCGAGAAGAAGCCCTATTTTTTTGAGTTTCGACAGTCCCGCGCCGATATGGTCGCCCATAGGCATCATCGCGAGATCCGCGCCGAGTGAGAAAAGCCCCATACCTATAACGAGCGCGATCGCCGAAACTATAAACGTAATAAGTTCGGAATCCGTGAGGTTTATAAGGGGCGTAAAGTGGAGTATTACGACTATGAGCGCCACGGGCAGCACCGAGATGAACGCTTCTTTGATTTTGTGAAGCAAAGCCGAAAACACGCTGAACTCTCCTTATTTTACTTGATTGTTATATATAATAGCATAAAACCCGCTTTTATGCAAACGAAATGCCGGCAAAAAACGGAGTGAAAATTTTCGCGGGAAAGAGCCGGTACCGATTAAATTCCTTTTCGACGAGAATCGACTTCGGAAAAATTATTTTCGTTCTAAACCTTAAAACGCGGTCATAGGATATAGCAGTAACGAAAAAAAGGAGCGACAAAATGAACGACGGAAGGGAATATTCGGAAATGTTGAAGACTATGGCTTCTTCGTGCGACGTGGTGGTGAAACCGGCCGGAAGGGCAAGGAAGAAGAAAGACGTAAAAGAGGTAAAAGAAGAAATCGTAACGAAAGTCAACGACGAGATCGCCGCAGGCGAAGTAAAAGCGGCGGATGAATTGCCGTTCGCCGAAGAAGCCTTCGGCGATGAAGAAATAATCGAAAGACCGAAAAAACGATTTTCGTTTTTCGGAAAGAAAAGGGCGGGAAGAAAGGAAAAACCCGTCGGAGAAAAGAGTAAATCGGGCTTTGATATAGTTTACGCCGAGGGCATAGCCGCTTTCGCGCTGGTCGTGGCGATCCTTCTGACGAATATATTCTGGGAAAACAGCGGAATGAATACTTTTTTCAGAAAAGCGTTTTCGCCCGCGCAGGTTACGACCGATGTCCGTTCGTATAACAGTTTCAACGCGCAAAGTCCGTCATCCTCTCTCGACGGCAAAGTCGAAGACGGCGTTATGACTTTTTCGGGCAAAGGCGCGCTTTACCCCGTATGCGACGGCAAGGTCGTTTCGGTTAAGCAATCCGACGACGGCAAGTACGAAATAACGATCGCGCACAGCGGATCGTTCAAAACCGTGATAAGCGGAGCCGACTATTCGTACTGCGACGAAAACGAAGAAGTTTTCAAATACATACCCGTTTGCTACTTAAACGGCGGCGAGGCGAAAGTTTATATGTACGACGACGACGCGCTCGTAACGAATTACGTGCTTGAAAACGGGTCGATAATCTGGTCCGTATGACGTTTTCGCTGCACCCTTTATTTTATATTTTCGGATTATACTTTGCTTTCACGGGCAAAGTATTTTCTTTTCTGACGATAACGTTCTGCGCCGTGGTTCACGAGTTCGGGCACGCTCTCGCCGCCGAAAGACGCGGTTATAAATTAAAAAAAATAACGCTGATGCCGTACGGCGCGGTGATAAGCGGCGAAACGGGCGGAATGACCGCCGCGGACGAAATATACACCGTAATTTTCGGTCCTCTCGTCAACCTTTTTACGGGGCTTTTCATACTCGCGCTGTGGTGGCTGTTCCCTATGACGTATCCGTATACCGAACTCGCCGCCACGGCGAATTTTTCGCTGTTTTTCGTGAATTTATTGCCCGCGTTTCCGCTTGACGGCGGAAGACTTTTGCTGTATCTTTTAACAAAACCGCTCGGCAGAAAAAAGGCGATGTTCCTGACCAGGGCGATCGGCGTTTTGCTGTCCGTTTCGCTTTTCGGATTATTCGTCTGTTCGTGCTTTTCTTCCGTGAATTTTTCGCTTGCGTTTTTCGGCGCGTTTTTACTTTCCGGAGCGTTGGAGAAAAGGCCCGACGACAGATATATCCGCCTTATAGAGCAACTTTCCGCAGAGAGCGTAAAAAAGGCGAGAACGATAAAACGGCTTGCCGTAAAGCAGGGGTTTACGGTGAAAGACCTTTACGCCGTCATGGACGGCGCGAGTTTATACGAAATCGAAATCTACTCTCAAAGCGGAAAATTATTAAGAAAACTGCCCCCGGGGGAACTGTGCGAAGAATTAAAAACGAAGACGTTGAAAGAGCCGCTTTGACGCGGCTCTTTTCGTCTTTGTAAAAAGGTTGCCTCGGGCGTAGGGGCGAACGCCGCGGCCGCTCCGCTCTTTTACGGGGATCGTTTTACCGCGTGGAATATCGGGTACCGTTTTTACGTAAGAAAAAAGACCGTATAAAAACGGTTTAGTTTTGTTAATATAAAAAGTTAAGTTTATTTATTTACTTTTCGATTTCGATATGTTAAAATTATGTTATGAAAGCAGGAATTATAGGTCTTGGGGCGATTGCTCCGATGCATATAGAGGCGTTAAAGGAACGCGCCGAAGAAATAGTCGCCGTGTGCGACGTGGAACGCGAAAAATGCGCCGCCGTAAACCGCAAGTATTCTCTTAACGCGCGCGGGTACGAGGATTATAAAGAAATGCTCGAAAAAGAGGATCTCGACGTCGTTCACGTGTGTACTCCTCATTACCTTCACGCCGAAATGACTATAGCGGCTCTTAAAAAAAACGTCAACGTAATCTGTGAGAAACCGCTTGCCATAAATCAAACTCAACTCGATAATATCGAAAAAGCGGTTAAAGCGAGCAAAGCCCGGCTCGGCGTATGTTTTCAGACGAGATACAACCGCGCGTTTATCGAACTGAAAAAACTGATAAAACCCGAAGACGTGATCGCGGCTTACGCAAACCTCGTGTGGAAAAGGGATAAAGAGTATTATAATTCTGCCGCTTGGAGAGGAACGAAAGACGAAGAAGGCGGCGGAGTTCTGATAAATCAGGCGATACATTCGCTCGATTTGCTCTTGTGGGTGTGCGGAATGCCGAAAAGTCTTACCGCGCATTGCTTCGACGATTCGTTAAAAGGCGTTATAGAGGTCGAAGATACCGTTCACGGCGTCTACGATCTGGACGACGACCGCAATTTTATACTCAACGCGACGAACGCGTCGAAAACTTGTTTCAAAAACGTTTTAAGTTTCGTTACAAAAGATAAAACCGCTTTGCTTTACGGCGACGAGTTATTCGTAAACGGCGAAAAACTTACTTTTGCCGACGGAAGAAAGACGGCGGGCAAAAAAGAATGGGGAAACGGACACGGACCGCTAATCGACGATTTTTACGATTGCGTCGAAACGGGCAGGCGTTTTCCGATAGATTTTTACGAAGGCTCGAAAGCCGTAAAAGTGTTGCTTGCCTCCTATCGTTCAAACGGCGAAAAAGTGTATTTGTAAACCCCGTGAGATTAAAATCGACGGAACGCAAAAGGAGATAAAATGAAAAAAATCGTTATTTTGGGGTGCGAAAATTCGCATGCGGATACGTTTTTAGACTTTATTAAAAACGATCCGAAATATTCCGACGTTGAAGTTCTCGGCGTACACAGCGAAGACGAAGGCGCGGCGGATAAACTCAAAGAAAAATTCGGAGTAAAAGTTCTTTCGTCATACGACGAAGCGGTCGGTAAAGTCGACGGCGTTATGATTACCGCGCGCCGCGGCGGCGATCATTACAGATTCGCGAAACCCTATATCGCTTCGGGCGTTCCTATGTTTATAGACAAACCCGTAACGATAAGCGAAGCCGAAGCGATCGCAATGGCAAAAGATTTTGAGAAGAACGGCGTAAGAATGACGGGCGGTTCGTCGTGCGTTCACGTCGACGTCGTGCAAAAACTTAAACGCGACCGCGAAACCGACTTCGGTGGTAAAACGCTCGGCGGGTTCGTCCGTTGCCCCGTTTCGCTCAATAACGATTACGGCGGATTTTATTTTTACTGCGAACACCTTATCGGTATTACGTCCACGATTTTCGGGTTCTATCCCGAATCGGTAAAGGCGTTTGAAAACGACGGCAAAATAACGGTCGTATTCAGATATAAAGACTACGACGTTACGGGGCTTTTCGTGGACGGCAACTACGTTTATTACGCCGCGCGTTATTCGGTCGACGGCGTTTTCGGGGAGAAATTTCCGATTACGGGCGAAAGCCCCTGTTTCCGCGCGGAATTCGACGAGTTTTACGATTTGTTAAACGGCGGCGAGCAGAAAAAATCTTATTCCGATTTTATCGCGCCCGTATTCGTCATGAACGCCGTTAAACGCTCCTTGGGCGGCGGGAAAGAAGAAAAGGTAAATAAATTCGAATTATGAAAACCAAACTTATACTGTCTGCGTTCGCGGACGAATACTGCGACGATTTTTCGAGGCAGTGCGAGGCGATGAAAGGCTTCGGAATAGACTATATCGAACTTCGCGGGGTGAACGGTAAAAACGTTTCAACCCTTTCGGGCGACGAGATTAAAACCGTCGAAAAAATCTTATCCGACACGGGTATGAAAATTTCGGCGATAGGCTCGCCGATAGGCAAAATCACGCTCGACGGCGATTTCGAAAGTCATCTTGACGCGGCGAAAAGGATTTACGACTACGCCGAAGAATTAAACGTAAAAAATATAAGGATATTTTCGTTCTACGCTCCCGACGGCAAAAATATCGCAGATATGAAAACGGAAGTTTTCGATAAACTCGGCGAACTCGTTAAAGCGGCAGACGGCAGAAACGTTACTCTCTGCCACGAAAACGAAGCGAAGATTTACGGCGAAAGCCCCGAAAAGTGCAGAGAAATTTTAGAGGCGTTTGACGGGAAAATCAAAGCGGTTTTCGATATGGGCAACTTCGTTCTGGACGGTTACGATCCCGAAAAGGCTTACGAAACGTTAAAGCCGTATATCGGATATTTTCATATAAAAGACGCGCTTTACACGGGCGCGATAGTACCTGCGGGCAAGGGCGAAGCGAAGATAAAAGAGATTCTCGAAAAATACGAAAGTTCCGGCGGAAAGACGACTTTTATGGCGTTGGAGCCGCATTTACAGACTTTTTCGGGGCTGAACGCGTTGGTCGGAAAGGCTTTCGAAAACCCCTATAAATACGAAAGTCGAGAAGCCGCTTTCAAGGACGCGCTTGAAAATTTAAGGAGCATATTATGAAGAGTTTTTGCGTCGACGAATTAAAAGTATACGCCTGCGAAAACAGGACGATAATGGGCGAACTCGCCGCAAAGGATATTTCGGCGAAGATTAAAGAACTGCTTGCGAAAAAAAGCGAAATCAATATGATTTTCGCGGCGGCTCCGTCGCAGAACGACGTATTAAAATCGCTCGTAGAAGATAAGACGATCGACTGGACGAGAATAAACGCCTATCATATGGACGAATACATCGGTCTTGACAAAGACGCGCCGCAGGGTTTCGGAAATTTCCTTAAAGCGCACATTTTCGGTAAAGTTCCTTTTCAAAGCGTGAACTATATAGATATTACCGCCGCAGATCCTGAAAAGGAAGCCGAAAGATACGGTAAACTGCTTAAAGCCAACCCGACGGATATAGTCGTAATGGGTATAGGCGAAAACGGGCATATCGCGTTCAACGATCCGGACGTGGCGGATTTCAACGACGAAGAGGTCGTTAAACCGGTAAAACTCGACGAAGTCTGCCGCAATCAGCAGGTAAACGACGGTTGTTTCAAGTCGATAGACGAAGTTCCGACCCACGCGATGACGCTTACCGTACCCACGCTCGTTGCCGCGCCGTGGCTGTTCTGCATCGTACCCGCCGCGACCAAAGCGAAAGCCGTTTACGAAACTTTGAACGGCAAAATAGACGAGCATTGCCCCGCAAGTATACTCCGCACGAGAAAGAACGCAAAACTTTATCTCGACGACGCAAGTTCCGCATTGCTTGATTTATGATAGAAATCAAAAGCGATAAAATCATAACTCCCGACGGGGTGAAAAACGGGTATCTGTATATCGATAATCGCTCCATAGCCGGGATTTATACCGAAAAACAACCCGCAAACGAACGCTACGACTTTACGGGCAGATACGTTTCGGCGGGGTTTATAGACACGCACACTCACGGCGGAAACGGGCATCCGTTTATAAACGGAACGGAAGAAGACGTAATAGAGGCGTGTAATTTTCACTTAACCCACGGCACGACCGCGATTTTGCCTACCGTTACGGCGGGAGCGTTCAAAGCGATGCGTAAAGCAGTCGAAACCATAGCGGCCGCCAAAAACACGGGCAGGATAAAAAGCGACGTTATCGGCGCGCACATGGAAGGGCCGTATCTTTCGGCAAAACAGTGCGGAGCGCAGTGCCCCGCTTTTATAACCTCGCCGAAAAAAGAGGACTACGAAAAACTCGCAGATGACCTCGGCGAATATATCGCCCGTTGGACCTACGCGCCCGAAAACGATATCGGCGGCGAGTTCTGTAAGTTTATAACGTCGCACGGAATAATCGCTTCTGCAGGGCATACCGACGCGAAGTACGAAGATATGCGTGTCGCTATAGAAAACGGTTGTAATCTCGTAACTCATCTGTATTCCTGCACCTCGACCGTTACGAGAGATCACGGGTTCAGAAGTTTAGGCGTAATAGAAAGTACTTTTCTTCGCGACGAACTCACCGCCGAAATCATAGCCGACGGCAAACACCTTCCGCCCGACCTTATCAGAATGATAATAAAAATCAAGGGCGAAGAAAAGACCATCCTTTGCACGGACAGTCTTGAAATAGCGGGTACGGATATTAAAGAGGGGGTAATGAGCGGTACGGAGTTCATCGTCGAAGACGGCGTTTGCAAACTCAAAGACCGTTCGGCTTTCGCGGGGAGCGTGGCAACCGCAGACCGCCTCGTGAGGGTACTCGTAAAAGATTGCGGTATCGCGGTCGAAAAAGCGATAAAGACGATAACCGAAAATCCCGCGAGATTACTGAAAGTAAAAAAAGGGAAACTTAAAGCGGGGTACGACGCGGATATAGTCGTATTCGACGACGATATAACGGTAACCGACGTTTTCGCGCTCGGCAAAAAAGTCGTCTGACGGCAGGGCGAAAATAGCCGCAGTATCGAGTCTGCAAGATCAGCGCAAGGTTTCGACGGGTTGTTCTTTCGACGGCGGATAGCCGAAAGTCGCGACGTATTGTTTGTAAAACCCGGGGTAAGAATCGAACCCGCATTTTTCGAAAACCTCGCTCGGGCGGTTTCCCTGACGAAGCATCGATTGGGCGTATAACAGTCGTTTCGTGTTGATATACTTTTTGGGGCTCGTTTTTATCTGATTTTGAAAAATCCGATACAGATATTGCTCGCTTACGTACAGGTTGTCGGCAATTTCTTTAACCCCTCTTAAAGTAAAAAGATTGCCGTTGATATAATCGATTGCCTTTGATAAAATAGGCGAAAGGTGCGAATAGTCGATGTAAAATTCGTTTTCCGAAATTTTAAGATAGTAAAAGAGTTCCGTAAGGAGCGATTTTAACAATTCTTTGAACGATTCTTCGTCTAAATGCGAGGCAAAATAGTCGGCTTTTGCGAATAAGTCGGCGACCGAACCGTCTTCTGGGCAATGAACCAATTCGATTTCTTCGGGAATGGACCCGAGTAATTTTTTCCCGACGAAATTTTCGTCGAAAGCGATATTGTAGCGCGAATATTCCGCCCCCGGCTTTATGTCGACGTAGTGGAATTTCATCGGGCGGATAACCACCAGATCGTTCTTTTTAAGTTCGTACTTTTTGCCTTCGATAAAGTACGTAACTTTGCCCTTCTCGAAAAAGATGAGTTCGTAGGTATTGTGCGAATGTTTCAGAAAGGCTTCCGGCGAAGCGGACGGATTTTTGTAGTATTTGTGGTTGTATACGAGGTTTTCGTCGGATATGTCCATTTATCCACCCAAAATAAATATAATTGAATACATTATACGGTAAAAATCCGTATTTTGCAATAAAAATAACGAAAAACCGGTTTAATTTTATAAATATTTTATATCGGGAAAACGAGGAGAACGTATTATGAAGAAACTTGACGTTGCCATTATCGGACAGGGCAGAAGCGGACGCGACATACACGGCGTTTATTTTCGCTCGGAAAGGAACCTTTACTATAACGTAAAGTACGTCGTCGACGCCGACGAAAGAAGAAGAAATCAGGCGAAAGACCTTTACCCGGGTTGCGAAACGTTCGCGGACTATCGCGAACTTCTCGATAAAGATTTCGATCTTGCCGTAAACGCTTCTTTTTCGGACGATCATTTCGCGATAAGCAAAGACTTGCTCGAACACGGCAAAAACGTGCTTAGCGAAAAGCCCTTTGCGAGAAATCAGTTCGAGTGCGAAACCCTTGAAAACACCGCGAAGAAAAACGGCGTAACGCTTGCCGTTTTTCAAAACACTCAACTAGCGCCGTTCTATCTTCACGCGCTTAAACTCATAAAAGACGGCGTTCTGGGTGACGTAAAGCAGGTAAGTATCAGATATAATTCGCTTGCCCGCCGTTGGGATTGGCAGACTATGCAAAAGCACATGGGCGGCAGCGCGTATAACACCGGACCGCACCCCGTAGCAATGGGGCTCGGATTTCTCGATTTCGATAAAAATACGAAGGTCGTTTATTCTAAACTCGATACGGCTTTAACCAGCGGCGACGCCGAAGATTACGTTAAAATTCTCGTGACCGCGCCGGATAAACCGCTTGTCGATATCGAAATGAATTCGACGGACGCTTTTTCGGATTACAACATAAAAGTACAGGGTTCGAAAGGAACGCTTAAATCTACCCCCTCCAAATATACGCTTAAATACATAAAGGACGGCGAAAACGTCGAAAGACCTTTGATAGAGCATTTTCTCGAAGACGAAGACGGCAATCCGATTTATTGCACCGAGAAACTCATAACGCACGAAGAAAGCGGACTTTACGACGGAACGGCTTTCGACGTGGGTACTTCGGGTATATACGCAAATCTCTATAAGGTTATAACGGAGGGCGCGGAACTCGCCGTTCCGCTGTACCACGCGAGAATGGCGATAAACGTAATCGAAGCGGCGCACTCGGCAAATCCGCTTCCCGTGAAGTATTAAGGTTTTACCGCAGAGCGAATAAAACGTAATAGCCGCGGGGCGAGTCGTGAAACGACTCGCCCCGCGGTTTCGTATATAAATTTTAATCTTTTTCGTATATTCCGACCGACGTTTCGCCGTCGGTTTCGTTCAGGTGTACGACGATTTTTTCTTTCATCGACGACGGCACGTTTTTGCCGACGAAATCCGCCCTGATGGGCAGTTCTCTGTGTCCGCGGTCTATTAAAACGGCCAGACGGATGCTGTTCGCTCTGCCGACGGATAAAACCGCGTCTATCGCCGCGCGCGTCGTTCTGCCCGTGAATAAAACGTCGTCTACGAGTATTACGTCTTTACCCTCTACGTCTTTTTGTTCGAGTTGTGTCTTTACTTCTACTTCTTCGCGAACGTCGTCGCGGTAGTGGGTGATGTCTATCTCGTAAAGGGGAAGGTCTGCGCCCGCGTTCAAAAGTACGTTGCCCTTTATGATTTTAGCCAGAGGTACGCCGCGGGTTTTGATTCCGACCAGAACCACGTTGCTCAGATCCTGCGAACGCTCGATTATTTCGTAAGAAAGCCTCGTCATCGCTCTCTTTACGGCTATTTCGTCAAATAATAAAGTCTTGAATTTCATAATCGCATTATATCACATCGGTAATCGCAAGGTCAACGAAAAAGGCGTTGTCCTTTGACAAAAACGTCGAAAATAAGCCAAAAGGTCTTATTTTTCACTATCCGAAATATAATATATTGAATAAAAAAAGGTTTTGTATGGCAACGAAAAAATCGGTGGCGTTAATAAACGAAACGGGCGCGGGGTTTGCCGTTCCCGGCGCAAAGGTCAGGGGAGTGGCTGTTCGTTCGGATAACGGCGGACAAGGCGTGATAAAGATTTCGCTTATAGATCTCGCTCCCGCAACGAACGGTTATACGGTCGCGATAAGTGGCGGAAACTTGACTAAATTATGCAAATTACCCGATTTAAGCGGCGCGGAAATTTTGACGGATTCAACCGAAAATCTCGCCGTTTTAATATTTTACGTAACCGCGGACGAGAGATTTTTGTCCGTCGCTTACGGCGCGTTTTCGTCCGATGCGAAACCCGAAAAGGAGGTTTTGGAAAATGCGAAGAACGCGTATCGCGCAGGCAATGACGCAGGCGGGCAGACGGAAAAGAGTGTTGATGACGAAACGTACGACGACGAAGTCGTCGCTGCCGAAAACTACTATGAGTACGAATCGGGACTCGGAATAAAAGGGGAAAATAAAAATGAAAACGCAACTTATGATAATGAAAATGTCGGCGTTCAAAGCGGCGGCTTTAAGAAAAAAGAAGCGGACGAATACGATTTATCGGCTTTCGTCGATGAAGAGAACGGCGGCGAGAAAGGAACTTATTACGAACGTATAAAACCGCAAATAGAGCGATTATTCGAAGATTTCAACGAAGAAAAATCGCTTTCGGAAGTCGTACCCGACAGCCGTTGGGTAAAGATAAAATACGACGGCGACGATTATTACGTAGTAGGTATAATTTACGATAAAAATCGCCCGCTATACGTATGTTACGGGGTTGAAGGTCGTTACGGCGAGAAACCCGAAAAGATAGGCGACTATTGTTCGTTTATTCCGTCGTCGATATTCAACCTGAAAGGCGACGGATATTGGGTAATGTATCAGAGCGCGATAACGGGCAAATGTTTATCCGCAAATGATCGTGCGGACGAATAGCGTAAAATCAACTCCGCGGTAATTTACCTTCCGGGGACTCATCCGTCGGCTACGCCGCCACCTTCTCTGCAAAGAGAAGGCAAGGGCAATATGTCATTGCGTCGGCTTACTTGAAATAAACGATCGTAAAAAACTTTACTTTTAAGCGGGAAAGTGATATAATCCGCGTATGGTCAAGTTGTGGATAAAAATTTATAAACACGATAAAATCGTCAAGCAGACGGAAGTGGAACGCGACGAAAAGTTTTACTATTCGAAATTCGCCGAATACCTTTCCGAGGGGTGTTACAAACTTGACGAAGCGACGCCCGTCGTGCTTAAAAACCATATAATGAATTTTGCCAAGTACAATATGACCGTTTTCAAGCCGTCCGATTTTATAGAATCCTTTCCGTACGACAGAATGACGGTCGAAAATTTAGACAGATAAATAAACGCCGTGAATTTGCGTAAACTTTGTTTATGAAATTCTCGGCGTTTTTATCTTTGTTTGCGCTGTGCGCAGTGGCGTTAAATTGTCTGACGCAGGCGATATTTTCGTTCAACCCGCTCGAATATCTTTTCGGAGCGGGCTCGTTTGCGGTAAGGCTTATTTACGTTTTCGGCGGAGTGGGCGCGATTTATTTTATACTATTCGCGATTATTTTCAAGCCCTTCCGCACTCTCGGCAAGTAATATCCGCTTCGTAGTAACCGTAAATTTAACTCCGCGAAAAAGCCGCCCTTTGGGGAGATTTTTCGGCAGAGCCTCAAAACGACGCAATAACAAGACGGACGACTTGTAATATATACTTAAAAATCGTTGCGTTTTAGAAAATTAAGTGCTATAATGCAAACCGAGCGAAGGTTTTCGGAAAACACTTCGTTGCCGCTTCGATATTTTGCGGCAAATAAAAACCGAGGTAATTTAATATGTTTAAGTCGTTTTTCACGACGCGCCGTCTTGCCCGCGCGGGGATCATTGCCGCGCTGTACGCTCTTTTAACCGTTTTTCTGCAACCGTTTTCTTTCGGTATATGGCAGTTCCGGGCGTCCGAAGCCCTGACGGTGCTTCCCGCAATATTCCCCGAAGCCATACCCGCTTTGTTCGTCGGCTGCCTTATAGCCAACGTAGTAGGTAACGGTATCTGGGATATTTTTATAGGTTCTTTCGCGACGCTTATCGCTGCGGTTTTAACCTATATAACGGCAAGGGCGATTAAAAACGTTCACCTGAAATTGTTCGTGTCGGCTATTTTCCCCGTTGTTTGCAACGCGATTGCCGTCCCCGCGATATTCGTTCTGTGCGGAATATCTTCGCACGCGTATATTATCGAAGCGTTGATTATCGGCGCGGAGGAAGCCGCCGTCGTATATACGCTCGGCGTGGTTTTGTATTACGCGGTCGTTAAAATCGAAGGTCGCCTGTCCGCCCGTAAAGCCGCCGATTGACAAATTTTAGCGATAATGATATAATGTAGTCGTCTTTTTTAAGGCGACTATTTTGCGTTAAGGAAATACTATGGCAAAAAACAAAAACGATAAAGAAAAAATAAGTATTTACGAGTACGAAGACAAATACGCTTCCAAAGCCGATCAGAAAAAGGCGAAGGGATTTTTTACGCTTATCGTCCTGACGATAGGCGTTCTCGTGTTTGCTTGCGCGTTCTCGCTGTTCAAGGACGTTTACGACGTGAATAAATACGCGGGTTACTCCGTAGGGGCGGCGCTTATAGTTCTGATAATATTATTCTTTATAATTCCCGTCGTAAAAATCGGTACGAAAGACAAATTTTCGGTTGACGTAACGGCTTATAACGCGCGGCGGGCGAAAAAACACAACGCGGCTTTGAGAAAAACGCTCGCCGATAAAATTATCGAATGTTATACTTCCACGACCGACGGCAACACCTGGTACGGCGGCGAAAGAGTTCTTGCGCTTAACGAGGCGAGAAATTCCGGCGACAATCTCGCGCTGCGCGCGGCTTTGGACGAGATATATAAAAAGGACGTCAAAAAAGCGGTTAAAGGAGTAATAACGAAGTGCGCCGTAAAGTCTGGCGCGTACTCGGCGATTTCCCAGCGGAACGCCGCCGACGCCCTTCTGGTTACCGCAATAAATCTGCAAATGATTAAAGACGTCGTCTTTATTTACGGTTTCCGCCCGTCGGACGCAAGACTTATGAGCATTTTCGGCAAGGTGCTTACCAACTCTTTCGTCGCGTACGGACTGGGTAACGTGAAAGTCGGCAACGCGGTGGTTAAAACCATGGGCGACGTGGCGAGAAGCATTCCGCTTTTAGGTTCGGCGATCTCGGTTATCGTTGACGGAACGGTGCAAGGGCTGGGTAACGCGACTTTAACGGCGGTCATAGGGCATAACACGGTCAGGTATTTAATGAAAGAATATAACCTGCAAAATATACTCGACGACGCGGAGATTACGTTCGACGAAAACGACTTTGCCGACACCTGCGCGGAAGTCAGAAAAGAACTTGTATCCGAAAAAAAAGATAAGAAAAAAGCGGTCTGACGACCGCTTTTTTTACGCGTTGTTTTATATTATTCTATTATTCCGCTTTCTTTCGCGAGTTTTTCCGCATCCGTACCCTTGATTTTTTCGGTTACTTCTTTAAGCAGAATTTTCTCTTTAAGCGAAAGTTTCATACTTGAAAGCGGCTGTTTGTCGAGCGCGTAATAAACCGCTCTTAAAAGTTCGCGCACGTCGTATACGCTGCCCCAAACTTCGGGAACGGCTCTGTCGACGTCGAGCAGGGTGTAAACCGATTCCATACCCGTTCTCATCGAATATTCGATAGTAAAGATAGTATCTCTCGGCGTTTCGGCGAACTGACCTATAAACGCGAAGTTTACCGCTCCGTCGGGAACGACCTTCGGTCTGTCGGAGTTCTTTCTCGGTCTGAAGAACGCGTTGATGAAGGGCATATAACACGTAGTCGTGTTTGCTTTCGTCTTTGCGTACTCGTCGATTTTTTCGGTCGGAAGACCGATGTGATACAGCCATTCTTTGCAGACTTCTTCGCCCGTACATTCGCGCATCGGTTTTTTCACGTAGTTGCCGGGACGGTCGGTGTTAAGCGAGTAAAGCCAGATAAGAACCGACTTTTTATCCTGCGATTTGAATTGCGGCTGACGGTTGATCGTCCAGGACAGGTACCAGTTGTCCACGCTGTCTTTTACGGTTACGATTCCGCCCGTGGTAACTCTGCCCGATCTCGGATCGCGGCGGCAGATTTTTTCGATATATTCTATTATTTCGTCGTCCGAAGTTTCTACCGTAGCGCTCATCCAGTTGGTTTCGTCGGGGTGGTCGCAATAGTTGGACGGGTTGCCGAAAGCCGGATCCTGAATGGCTATATTCTTCCACAAATCCCACGATTCTCCGCCGCCTTTTCTGATTTTGGTAAGGTCGGGTGCGTGAGTCTGATCGCCGTAGCAACTCGTATCGGTGCAGCAGCCGTTGGTGATGAATACGAGATCGCTTTCGAGCAGGTCTATCGAGCCTTTTTCGCCGTTTTTAACGTATTCTATCTTTTTGGCGACTTTCTTTTTGCCGTTGATTTCGAAAACGACGTTCTTTACGTCTATGCCGTATTCCACCTTTACGCCGTGGTTTTCGAGATATTTTTGCAAGGGTTGAATAAGGCTTTCGTATTGGTTGTATTTGGTGAAACGAAGAGCCGAAAAGTCGGGAAGCCCGTCGATGTGGTGAACGTACCTTTGCAGGTATCTTTTCATTTCGAGCGCGGAATCCCACGTATGGAAGGCGAACATCGTCTGCCAGTAAAGCCAGAAGTTGCTGTTCCAGAAGTTATCGTCGAAGTAATCGCTTATCTTCTTGTCTTCGAGGTCTTCTTCGGGCGTCATAAACAATTTGCTTATCTGCATAGCCGCTTCTTTGTTAAGCCCGAATTTGTTGTCCGTATGCGCGTTTTCGCCGCGGTTGACGGTCGCTCTGCAAAGCGAGTAGTTGGGGTCGGCTTTGTTGAGCCTGTAATATTCGTCGAGAACCGAAAGCCCCGGGTTTTCGAGCGACGGAACGTCCCTGAACATTTCCCACATAACTTCGAAGTGGTTGTCCATCTCTCTGCCGCCGCGCATATAATAGCCGCTTCTCGGAACCGCTCTGCCGTCGCACGAGCCGCCCGCTATATCGAGTTTTTCGAGCAGGTGAATATGTTCGCCTTTCATCTGTCCGTCTCTGACGAGGAAGAACGCCGCGGAAAGTCCCGCAAGTCCCGTGCCGATAATGTAAGCCGATTTGCCGTCTACGCCTTCGGGTTTAACCGGGTGAGCGAACGCTTCGTAATTGCCTGATCCGTAATACATATATTTTTACCTCCGAATTTGTTTTACGCCCGTATTATAACCCGCGGAAAAATAAATTGCAATATACGATTTTTTCGTATCGTCGTAATTTAAGACACTCTTTCAACATTGTAAAAATTTTATACGAAAACGCCCGTTTGTCCGGGAGGGCAGACGGGCGTTCGGATTATATATCCGAATTATATATTATTTATTGAAATTATTGAAAGCGGTTTCTATCGAGCCGCCTACTATCCTGCTTACGCGGTCCACTATTTCTTCGGGGGATTCTTTCATATCGCGTCTTATCCAGTCGAGAAGAACGCCCACGAAAGCGTATTTGTAAAAGTCGGCTATGTACTTTTTGTTTTCGTCGCGTACGGTTTTACCTTCGGCTTTTTCGTCCACTACGTTTTTCAGCAGCGGATAGACGAGCCTGTAAAGGTATTGTTCGAGCATTTCGAGCGAAACCGAACGATATATGTTGTCTATAAACGTCTTGTCTTTTTTTGCGAGAGTGAATACCGCAAGAAAACCTTCCTGCCAGGTTTCGTAAGTTTTATTCTCTTTAAGAACTTTTTCCGTGTCTTCTATGCACGTCCATTCGACGAGGTCGTAAATGTCCTGAAAATGATAATAAAAAGTCTGACGATTTACTCCGCATTCGTCCGCTATATCCTGCACCGTTATTTTGTTAAGCGGCTTCGTGCGAAGCAGATTTTTAAGCGCGTAAGACATCGCTCTTTTCGTAATATCGCTCATAAAGTTCTCCTATGATACCGGCTATGCGGCGTATGGAAGTTTCCGGTTGGTTTTGAACCACTCCGTTTCGCGGAGTTCGGTTGCGTTATTTGAAAAATACCGCGTTACGGAATTTCCCGTGGAACAGATTACGATATTGCCGTTCATCGACGTAAACTTATTCGCGTCGTAGTCGACGCAAAGCGAAGTTACGAAAACCTGCGTTCCGGCGTTTTTGGTATAAACTCTGTCTACGAAGGCTTGCGTGGGGAATTGATTGTCTTTGTTTTTGGTATATTCCGGGCTGCCCGCGCACGCGCACACGCAGATCGCGTCTGGGTCGATAAGGTCGAGAAGTTCCTGCGAAGTGGAAGTTTTCGAGCCGTGATGCCCCGCCTTGTATAATCTCGTTTTACCCATTTTATCCGCGTTTTGCTTTACGAGGTCTTTTTCTCCGTCTTCTTCGAGGTCGCCCGTGAAGAGATAGCGATAGACGTTTTCGCCCGCCGTTTCGAGTATCTGGAAGCATACCGAGTAATTGTTTTCGGTTTTCGATTTTTCGTGGTAGAATTTATGTTCGAGAAATTCGATTGAAACGTTATCGTTAATTTTAACGGTCGGACTTGCTCCGCTTTTGAAATATTCGTTGACGTATTTTCGCTCCGTGCCTTTTTCTTTAAGTGTTTTTACGTTGTTTTCGAAATATTGATACAATCCCGCTTTATCGGCTTTTTGGTTAGTCTGCGCGAAAGTTACGACCGTGCCTATTCCCCCGTCGAATTTAGAAAAAAGACTGTTTTCGTAATCTTTGGTTGCGAAACCCGCGTAGTGATCCTGATGGGCGTGGGTAACCACGACGTATTCGAGTCGTCCGTCTACGTACGGCTTAACGTATTCGTATATATCGTCAACGCTGTCGGCGCGGCTGCCCGCGTCTATCAGAATTTCGAATTCGCCTGCGTTTATAAACACGCAGTCGCCCGTGTACTTGTTGCCGAGTTCGAGAAAGTGTACCGAAAGGGTGGTGTCGTCGGATTTTATCGCCTTTACCGCGTTTTCGTCGAGCGCGCCGCCCTGATAGACGGTTGCGGTTACTTTATCGGGGATAACGTAGGTTTCGTTCGCGGCGAAAACTCCGCCGGCAGCCCCGCCGACGAGTCCGACGAGAAGGGAAATCACGATAGTCGCGATTAAAATCGCGCCGCTTATTTTCTTACGTTTAGCCATCGTTTTCCACCCCCGTAACTATTATGGTGCGTATGAGTTTCGAATTTCTGAACGCGAAATGATCGACCGTATACTCTTCGTAGTAAATACCCGATTTTTCAAGGTCGATAAATTCGACTTCAGATATATCGTGCGATTTATCTTCGCGGTAATAAATTACGCGTTTTACGTCGTCTTTAAGCGACTTGCCGAAAAACGAAACTTCGACCCCTCCGCTTTGAATAAGGGCGTTCATATCCGAAAATTCGTTCGGTTTGCCCTCGGCGATCAGACTCTCTTTCAGAGCGGTAACGTCTATTTCGACGTAGTCGTTTTCTTCCGCTTTTATTCCGTTTACCGTAAACGTATCGAAGCGGAAATAGGTGAGTTTTTTCGCGGCGAAAAAGCCCGCGACCGCGCCGATCGCAAGGAAAAGTATCGCCACTATTAAAATCGGCGATTTTCCGATTTTTTTAATCGTCTTTTCGTCTATCGTTACTTCTTTCGCTGCGGCGGGCGACGATTTCGTCCGTTTTACCGCTCTCGCGTCGTTGTATTTTTTAGCCATAAATTTAACCTATATTTCTTTTGAGTTTTTTTCTGAAAATCATATAGAATATCGAAAACACCATGAATATTGCCGTAATTATTGCGGTGTACATCGTGGTCGAATTTACCGTTACCGATATAGATTTGCTTGCCGCCGTTAAAACGTTATAGACGTTCGCCGGTAAAATTTTCGTTAAGGCGTTCGTTATGAACGCGGGCGCGGAGGCGAGATTCGAAACGGCAAGCCCCGCGACGGCGGGCGTGATAAACAACGACGTAACGGGTGAACTGCCCAGCCATATCGCGCTCCATACTTTTATCGTCGGATTTTCGGCGAAAAGTTTTATAACTATCTTTATAACCAACCATCCCCACAGCGCAAACGAAAGAGCCATACCGAGCGTCAGAAGCGTTATATTCGTCGAAATTGCGGAAATTACTGATCCCGTGAAAAAGGCGTTGATTTTGTCGGTGATAAGTTTTTCGACGTCTTCTTTCGTGTAAGTCTTTTCGCCGTCGGCGAAAAGGGCGGTTTTTATCGCGGCGGTTTCTCCGCCTTCCGTCGGCGTTGTAGACGAAGACTTATCGAGCGCGCGCCCTAAAACGTTATAGATAATCGAATCGGGGTCTATATTGCCGTTTTTATCCGCAAAGCCGCCGATAATCGACTTAATCGAGGACTTTATCGTTTCTTTTACGCCGTCGGGAAGATCTTCTATCGTAAGATTTTCGTATTCGCCCGTCGTCGAGGAGGCAAGGTCGTTTACGACTTCGTCTATTACCGCGATCGTTGCGTCGGTAACCGTATCAACCGTCGCGCCGTCGGCTTTAATCGCTTCGAAAATTCTGCCCGCCTTTTCGTCGAGATATTCGTCCGTAAGCCCTAAATCGTTAAGCACGGTATCTACGGTTTTATCCGATAACTCTTCGTTACTTATGAAGTCGTTTATCGTGTCCGACAGCGCGGACTTGACGGAGAGCCTCAACATGGATTTAGAAAGGTCTTCCACCACGACGTCTATACTGCCCGACATCTCGCCGAGAACGGTGGAAACGTTGGCGTTTATAACCCGCTTTATCGCCGCTTCGGTTTCCGCCTTATTGAAAAGCAGGGCGAAAAGTTGCGGCGTGGTCGCTTTTATCGAAAACGTAAGCGTAACTTTGTCTTTGCCGAGTTGATCGAGTACGTCGGCGATGACCTCGTTTTCGCTTATTTCGCCCGTTTGGGAGGAATCGGGCGAAGAATCTTCGGTTATCAGAAGTTTTTTAAGTTCTTCGGTAAGTTCGGGCGTGGTTACGACTTTCGCCCCGTAATTCATCGCGGGCGCGAAAAAATAACTCGCTATCGTAAGAACGCAAAAACATACGATAACCGCGTTGAAAATATACGCCAAAAGTCTCGTTGAAATCTTCATAGTAGTAACAGTATAATATTCCGCCCGCGTTTTTGTCAACGAAAAATTAAAATTTATTAAAGTTCTTGCTTAATTTCCGCAAATGTGATATTATGATAAACGGTTGTTTTTAATTTACCGAAAGATTTATAAAAAAGAGGTAAACATGTCCGTAAATATTTACGTAGACCGATTCGGCGGTAATTACGTCGGCGCGGTCGCGAAAGACGGGAAAGTCATGGAATACAGACTCGAAACGGTCAATAAAACGGTTGCGATAGGCAGCGTTTTCAAAGGCAGGGTAGAAAACGTACTTTGCGGAATGAACGCGGCTTTCGTGAACGTAGGCTTGAACCGAAACGGCTATCTTGCCGCAGGCGATATGCTTATGGACAGGTCGGAACTTATAGGCAACGTCGAAATGCCGTCTATACTCGACCTTAAAGTCGGCGACGAAGTTCTCGTTCAGGCTATAAAAGATCCCGCGGGGACCAAAGGCGTAAGGCTTACTTCCAACGTTTCTTTCGCGGGGCGTTACGTCGTGTTTATGCCCAATATCGATTTCGTCGGGGTTTCGAGAAAGATTACGGACGAAAAACAAAGAGAAAGACTTTTGAAAATAGCGCGCGGGTGCTGCTCCAAAAAGACGGGGGTGATTATCCGCACGGCGGGCGAAAACGCCGGCAAAGACGAAATCAAAAGAGAGATCGCGGCGTTGAAAAAACGCTACGACGCCATACTCAGGCAGTTCAGAAAACAACCCGCGCCGTCGCTGTTGTACGAAGAAGGCAATCTTGCACTTCGCATAATCCGCGACGTGTATTCCGAAGATATAGACAAATTCATAGTGGGCGATAAAGAAACGTATAAAACCGTACTCGAATACGCCAGAAAGTTTGAAACCGAACTTAAAAGCAAACTCGTGCTTTACGATAAAAAGCGGGATATGTTCTCTTATTACGGACTTTCCGCGGGCGTCGAAGAAATGCTTTCGTCCAACGTCGCCATGGCAAGCGGAGCGTATCTCGTCATCGATAAGACCGAAGCGTTGACCGTTATCGACGTAAATACGGGCAGTTTCGTCGGGGACGAAGATATGGAAGAAACCGCGTTTTCGACCAATCTGGAAGCGGCGGCGGAAATCGCAAGACAACTCCGACTCCGCAACATAGCGGGTATCATCGTCGTTGACTTTATCGACATGAAAGAAGAAGCCCACAGAAAAAAACTTCTCGAAGAATTATCGGTTTATCTGGCGGAAGACAGAGAAAAATGCGCGGTCGTCGGAATGAGTCCGCTCGGGCTGGTGGAAATAACCCGCAAGAAAAAACGCCGCGAAAGCGTTTCGTCGCTCGTTCAGCCTTGCCCGTATTGTCAGGGAACGGGACTTATCGAATCGAACGACTATATCGTAATGAAGATAAGGGCGGGGCTGCTCGATCTGTTTGCCGACGGTTACGATAACGCGGTTATCGACTGCAACGTCGACATAGCCGAGTACATATTTGCGAAAAAATGTCTTAAAAGCGACGTGGAAAAAATCTGGACGAACAAGCGGGTATACGTGATACCGCATAAGACCTATCATCGCGAATTTTTCCTGATGAAAGGCGATAACGACTTTGCGATGAGCGTTCCCGAAAATGCTCGCCTGCTCTATTGATTTTTACCGAAACGGCAATTCACCGGGAAATACGCGGATAACGGAAAATAATTATGGAATATAAACTCAATTTCGAACTCGTTCCCGACGGGTGCTGGTATTCGAATTTAAGAAGCGAACTCCCTGAAAAACTATGGGATATCGTAAGAAAAGACGCATACGCGCGGGCGAACGGAAAATGTATGATTTGCGGCAGACCCGCAAAACGGCTCGAAGCGCACGAAAGGTGGAGTTACGACGAAAAGACGGCTACGCAAAAACTCGAAGACGTAATCGCCGTATGCCATACCTGCCACAGCGTTATTCATATCGGCAGAACGCAACTTACGGGCGAAGAAGATAAGGCAATAGCGCAGTTTATGAGGGTCAACAAGTGTTCTTACGCCGACTATCGCAAAGCCCTCGGCGAAGCGAACGCAAGACACCGTAAACTTAACGAAATTCCCGAATGGAATCTCGATATATCCTGGCTTGAACGCTTTGGTAAATAAAAATATATCGTCGTATATTTTAACGCGATATATCCGGGGGAATTATCCGGGTTCCGGAAGGATAAGGGAATTAAGAACGGAAGTATGAAAATTTTTGCGGAAAAATCAAGAGAAGAAAGGATCCGAAGGGGAGTAACGCAAACGACCGACGGCGCGGCAAACGACCGGGAGCGCGGACGCTTCGGGCCGTCGCCCGAAATTCCGGCGGTGATAGCGGAATATCCCGGGGTTTCCGTCGATTATCTTCTCGGATCGGGAAACTGAAATGGATTGGCTGAAAATCAAAGATACGATCTTTAATCGTAACTTAACCTGCAATTTATGCGGCAGGGAAAATTTCAACGGCAAGCCGTTTTGCGATAAATGCTATCCGTTGCTTGAAAGAAACGACGGCTATATCTGCGATCACTGCGGTTCGCCCGTCGAATATCCCGTGGAATATTGTAATTGTTGCGCGGGCAAAAACGTCAACTTCGACTTCGCGAGAAGCGAGTTTATCTATACGGGCGAGGTCAAAAAACTCATACGCGCAATGAAGTTTTCGTCAAAAGCATACCTTGCCGACGTATTAGCCGAAGAAACTTTCGAAAAGTTTATAAAGTGCGGATATAAGGCGGATATAGTGCTTTACGTGCCTATGACGAAAAAGCGCGAAAGAAGCAGAGGTTACAATCAGGGCAAGCTTATCGCGCGGCGGATAGCCTACCTTGCGGGATTGCCGCTCGGCGACGGGGTAGTTTCCAAAAAAGAAGGCGCGGCGAGGCAGGTCGGGCTTACCCGCGAAGAGAGAAGAAGAAATCTCGACGGAAGTTTCCGCGTGGAAGATAAGTCTGCGGTTGCGGGCAAAAGAGTTCTGCTCGTCGACGACGTAATGACCACGGGTTCTACGATGGACGTGCTTGCCGCCGCTCTTAAAAAGGCGGGCGCGGCAGAAGTGAGCGTTTTAACCGTAGCCGTAACCGCGAGAAAATTCAATTTTCGCGCGGGCAAAGAAACGGGAGAATAACGGAAACCGTTCAAAAACCGCATTTTTTTGCATTTTTCTTGAAATACTCACTTAAAATTATTGAAAAATACGACTGAATATAGTAAAATATACGAAACGGTGGTTTTGCCGCTAATTTTTATATGAAGGATTGTTATGGGGCTTATTAAATTTATTTTAAGCAGCGATTCGAGAATAAGTTTGCGTAAAATCAAGTCGCAGACCGAAAAAGTTCTCGCTCTTTCTCCGAAGTACGAAAAGATGACCGATTCGGAACTCAAAGACCAGACCGTCGCGCTTAAAAACAGACTTAAAAACGGAGAAACTCTCGAAGACGTAATGTACGACGCGTTCGCCGTCGTAAGAGAAGCGTCTTACAGAGTTCTTAACATGCGTCATTATCCCGTTCAGATTATGGGCGGTATATGCGTTCATCAGGGCAGAGTTGCCGAACTTAAAACGGGCGAAGGTAAAACGCTTATGGCGACGTTGCCCGCGTATCTTAACGCGCTCTCCGAAAAAGGCGTGCATATCGTTACGGTAAACGATTACCTTGCGAAGCGCGACGCCGAATGGATGGGCAAAGTTTACAGATTTTTAGGGCTTACCGTCGGCGTCAATACCCACGATATGTCCGACGAGCAGAAACGCGCCGCCTACGCCTGCGATATTACTTACGGAACGAACAACGAATTCGGTTTCGACTATTTAAGGGACAACCTTAAAATCAGCATGGCGGATATGGTTCAGCGCGGACTTAATTTCGCGATCGTCGACGAGGTGGACTCGATATTGATCGACGAAGCGAGAACTCCGCTTATCATTTCGGGCAGAGGCGAAAAGTCGTCGAACCTTTATTACGACTGCAATCGCTTCGTCAAAACGCTCAAAGCCGACGAAGATTACACCGTCGATCTCGAAGACAAATCCGTACAGATTACCGAAGAAGGCGCGAGAAAAGCGGAAAAATTCTTCAATATCGAAAACCTTGCGGATATAGAAAATTCCGAACTCAACCATCACATACAACAGGCTCTTAAAGCGCACTTTATTTTCAAGCGCGACAGCGATTATATCGTAAACGACGGCGAAATCGTAATAGTAGACGAGTTTACGGGTCGTCTTATGATAGGCAGGCGGTATTCCGAAGGTCTGCACCAGGCAATCGAAGCCAAAGAAAACGTGGTGGTAAGAAACGAAAACAAGACTTACGCCACGATAACTTTCCAGAACTATTTCAGGCTTTACAATAAACTCTCGGGTATGACGGGTACTGCAAAGACCGAAGAGGAAGAATTCAGGACGATTTACGGGCTCGACGTACTCGAAATTCCGACGAACAAGCCCGTACAGAGAATAGACTACCCGGACGTTATCTATTCGACGGCGGCGGGCAAACTCCGCGCGATAGTCGCCGAGATTATCGAACGCCACGCGACGGGGCAACCCATTCTCGTAGGTACGGTTACGGTAGAAAAGTCGGAAGAAATTTCCCGTTGGCTTATCAAAAACAAGGTCAAACACAACATACTCAACGCCAAAAACCATAAGCGCGAAGCCGAAATCATAGCGCAGGCGGGTAAAAAGGGTGCGGTTACGATAGCCACCAACATGGCGGGGCGCGGAACGGATATACTTCTCGGCGGCAACCCCGAATTTATGGCTGTACAGGACCTTCGCAACGAAGGATATTCCGACGACATGATAGACGTCGCTACGTCTTACGTTCAGGATATAACCGACGAACAAAAAGCGGTAAGAGATAAATACCGCGAATACCTTAAAGAACACGAAGAAGTTACCGACGCCGAAAAGAAAGAAGTAATCGCTCTCGGCGGTTTGCACATCATCGGTACCGAAAGACACGAATCCCGCCGTATCGACAATCAGTTGAGAGGTCGTAGCGGTCGTCAGGGCGACCCCGGATCTTCGCTATTCTTCATTTCGCTCGAAGACGATCTCGCGAAGCGTTTCGGCGGCGAGAGGTTGCAAAGCATATACAGGGCTTTCAAGGTTGACGACGACACGCCGCTTCAATCGAAAATGCTCTCCCGTTCTATCGAAAACGCGCAGAGAACTATCGAAGGCAAGAACTTCGGCATAAGAAAACACATAATCGAATACGACGACGTAATGAACCTTCAACGTAAGATTATGTACGAAGAAAGAATGAAAGTTCTTCGCGGCGACGACGTTCATCAGGACGTTCTGAACCTTATCCCCGACTTCGTCGCGGAAATCATCCGTTCCAACGCGGATATAAAGCAATCGCCCGTCGATTGGGATAAAGACAGACTCAATAAGGCTTTGGAAGACAGAGCCTTACCGCCCGAAACGAATTTTATTACCGACGAATTCCTTGAAAATTGGGACGCCGAGTATATTATCGATAAAGCGGTAGAAAAAGTTATCGAGTGCTACGAAGAAAAGATCGCCCGCTATAAAGAACAAGGGCTTGACTTCTCCGATTTCGAAAGATTTATATTCCTTAAAGTCGTCGATAACAAGTGGATAGACCACATCGACGCGATGGATAAACTCAAACGCGGCATTTCGCTCCGCGGTTACGCGAACGAAGACCCCGTTATCGCCTATAAAAAGGAAGGCGTAGAGATGTTCGACGCGATGACGGCGAGCATACAGGAAGACGTAGTCGCGTTGCTTCTTAAATCGGAACTTCGTAAAGTGGAAGAACCGCGCAGAGAACCCACCGCCGATTTAGTCGAAAACGGCGGCTCGAACGACGGCTCGCGCGGCAACGCGCCCATCGTAAGGTCGTCTACGGTCGGCAGAAACGACCCGTGTCCTTGCGGATCGGGCAAAAAATTCAAAAACTGCTGCGGCAGAAACCTGTAAAAATTAAAATTTTATAACGTTGCCCCGAAGATTTTCAAAAATCTTCGGGGTTTTTCGTAAATACATAAAATATATTGTCGATGATTACACTCTGCAAAATGATGGTTTTAGTTGACAAAGAAATATTTTGTTGATAAACTTGATGTATCAAAGATAATAAATGGAGAATTTATGTATAGAATGAAAAAGATTGTTTTAATTGTCGTTTCGATAAGTTTATTGGTTCTAAATTTGGGATTGGCTTCATGTAAAAATATAGTTGGAGTTCCTGGGAAGTCTGCTTATGAAATATGGTTAGAAAACGGACATTCCGGCAGTGAGAATGATTTTTTAGAGTGGCTTAAGGGCGACAAGGGAGATAAAGGTGATAAGGGGGATAAAGGAGAACAGGGCGAGCCGGGAAAGGATGCTGCGGCTACAGATTTGCAGGGGCTTGATTTTTATCTTCTCGATTCCGGATATTATAGTGTTGGTGTAGGCAAAGCAAAAGAATTAAGTGAAATAATTATTCCGAATACATATAATGGAAGGAAAGTCGTTGCAATCGCTAAGAAAGCATTTTATAACTTGCCGACTTTAAGGTCAGTCCAAATCCCCAATGGTATAACAAGTATAGGTGAAGACGCTTTTTATGGCTGTTACAATCTTCGTGAAATTGTTTTGCCTTCAAGCGTTCAATTTATTTATGATGGAGCATTTAAGGGGTGTGAAAGAATTACGGATGTAACAATAGGCGAAAATGTTGTCCAAGTTGGGGGTGGAATATTTGACGGTTGCACGAATCTAACGAGTATTACTTGGTCAGCAAAAAATTGCCAATCTAGTGTTGTGTCCTACAAAGGGGTTTTTGGAGTTTGCAAAAAATTATCAAGAATTACCATAACAGACGGAGTAAAGGTAATTCCTGATAATCTGTGTAATGGATGCGAAAAAATCTTTGAATTAACGATTCCTAATACTGTAACCGTTATTGGAGAACGAGCGTTTGCTGAGTGTAAATCCTTAACTACAATAAAAATTCCTGATCAGGTAAAAACATTGAAGAACGGTGTGTTTGCCGAGTGCATATCTTTAACGACCATTATAATCGGAAGCAAAGTCGATTATATAGGAACTGGTGCTTTTGCAGGTTGTATTAAATTAAAAAGTATAACAATTCCAGATAATGTAAAGGTAATTAGTCAGGAAATGTTTTTTCAATGTACTAGTTTGTCGTCAATTGATCTTCCGAGCGGAATTACTTCAATCGAATTTAGAGTGTTTGCGTTCTGTGAAAATCTTAAAACAATAAAATTCCATGGAACAAAAAATCAATGGGAATCTATAAAAAAAGACGCACTATGGGATTCCGAAATGGCTGATTATACGATACTTTATGATTCGTTGTTGTAGAGTTGAAACTCTACGGCGGGCGGAAGAAAAATTTTCTTCCGCCCGCCGCGTTATCGTAGTAACGATTTCGTTATTTTTTTAATTCTTCGTGGAAATTCGGGATAACGAGAACCGATTTGTAGTTGACGTAAATTACGCTGCCCGCTTTGGCTTTGGGCGGCTTTTTTACGTTTTTGCGTTCGGTGTAGTCCACGTAAACTTTTCCGCCTTTGCCGCCTTCGGAATACGCCGCGCATATTTCGGCGGCGGTCAGAATTACTTCGTCGGGTATCTTTTCGCCCTTGGTTTCCGCTATCACGAAAGGCGAGTGAAAGGCTTTCGCGTGCAGCCATAAATCGTCTTTGTACGCCCTTGCGAACAAGCGGTCGTTCTGTACGTTGTTTTTGCCGCACTTTACCGTGTAGCCGTTTATCAGATATTCGCGGTAGGGCGATTCTTTGGCTTGCTTGTCTTTACGTTTGGGCGCGGGGAGCAACCCTTCGGCGATAAGTTCGTCTTCTATATCCTTAAAATCGTCTTTCGTCGTCGCAAGCGACAGTTCGTGCTTTACCGAACCTAAATAATCGAGATCTTTTTCGGTCTGTTCCTTTTGCGGAGTAACTATTTCTACCGCGCGTTTTTCTTTCGCGTATTTTTTGAAGTACCTTTGCGCGTTGGCGTTGGGCGTTAAATTTTCGTCCAGCGCGATTTTCATCGGCTTATAATCGTCGTAATAGTTTTCGAGTTCGCAACTTCGCATGCCTTTGGCGAGTTTGTATTGATATGCGGTTATGAGTTCGCCCTTTACGCGGAGTTCGTCGTAGCCTTGGCAGGAAAGCAATTTTTCGCTTTCGCCCTGCAATTTTTTGCCGAGTTTTTTTATCTGCGCGTTTACCTTGTCGGACAGGCGTTTGAAGTATAAATCGAAGGCTTTTTTCGTTTCTTTTTCAGAGAAAACTTCGTCCGCCGCGTCTGCGATAGTGCCAAAAAATTCGGGCGGTTCGGGGATAGAGATATAGTCCGTTACGTAGTAATCTCTCTTCTTTCCGTCGCCTTTTACGTTGGGGCGGATTTCGGGTGAAAGATAAAAGTTTTTAACCGTTTCGTAAACACCGTCAAGGTCGTTTTCGTCAACGACTCTTGCCGCCGCTTCCTCTGCGGTAACGAACGAAAAACCCTTTACGTTCTCGAATAAAAATTTGGGCATATCTCCCGTAAAAGTGAGCCTATAACGCGATTTAAAGGCATTTTTGTCCGTAATTTCGATTTTATCCTGCGACTTCGGCAGTTCGTATTTCGCGCCCGAAAGGGTGAGGCGGGTGGTCGCCACGTCGAGCGGGGCGTTCTTTATGCAACCTAAAATTCTGCCGTCTTCGGTAAGAATAAGGTTGGAATATTTGCCCATTATTTCGCAGTACATAGTCTTTTCTACGGAGTCTTTGAAGTCGTTTTTGGTCTTGAAATCAACTTTGACTATACGTTCGAAACCGACGAGCGACACTCCCGTGATTTCCGCGCCGAGCAGGTGCTTGCGGAGCAGCATGCAAAAAGACGGCGCGACCTGAGGCTTGGGCTTTTCGGCGGAAGTAAACGCCACTCTGCAATATTCGGCGTTCGACGAAAGTACGAGAGTTCTCGCTCCCGCTTTGGTGTAGACGGCAAGGTAAACGTCGTCTTTGTCGGGTTGAACGACGCGGTTGACTTTTGCCCCCGTTAAAAGGTTATTCAGTTCTTTCGCCGTATGCAACAGCGTAAATGCGTCTTGCGGCATAATTTCTCCTGCCCGTTTTTTTATGATTGTATAGCGATCTCGACGACGGGCGTATCCGTCATTCTGAACGCAGCGAAGAATCTCCCGGAAGGGAAAGCCTTAAATCGACTTCGTATTTTATATTCGTATTCTATGTAAATTATATATAAAATTTAATAAAAAGTAAAATTTATACTGTACAAAAATTTGCAAAACGAAAGAAAATGTGCTAAAATGTACGGGACTAAACCTATATGCAGGTTATTTACAGGAGTTAAGATGAAATACACTACCGCGCAAGGCGAAAAAAGCACCGTAAAGATTACCATTACTTTAACTGCCAAAGAATGGAACGAAATGCAGGACAAGGCGTACGAAAAGAACAAAGGCAGATACCAGATTCCCGGTTTCAGAAAAGGACACGTGCCTAAGGCTATCATAGAACAACACTACGGCAAGGGCGCGTTTTACGAAGAAGGCATAAACGAAGCGTTCGGCAAATACTATTACGATATTCTCGATAAAGAACCCACTATCGAACCCGTAGATCGTCCGGACGTCGCTATCGACAAACTCGACGCGAAGGGGCTTACGATGACCGCTACCGTGCCCGTTAAACCCGACGTAAAGTTAGGCGACTACAAAGGTATAAAGATTAAGAAAGTTGAGTATAATGTTACCGACGCCGACGTGCAGACCGAAGTCGACAGATTCCTCGACCAGAACTCTTTCGAAGAAGAAGTTACCGGCAGACCCGCGGAAAACGGCGATATAACCGTTATCGATTACAGCGGCAGCGTAGACGGAGTTAAGTTCGACGGCGGCACAGCCGAAAAGCAGACGCTTACTTTGGGCAGCGGCGCGTTTATCCCCGGGTTCGAAGACGGCGTAGTCGGTATGAATATCGGCGACACCAAGGATATAACCGTTAAATTCCCCGAAGACTACGGCGCGAAAGAACTCGCAGGCAAAGAAGCCGTTTTCGCCGTTACTCTTCATTCGCTCAAAGTTAAAAAACTCCCCGAACTTACCGACGAACTCGTAAAGGACAAGGCGGGCAGCGAAACCGTAGACGCGTACAAGGCGACGGTTAAAGAAAGACTCGAAAAGGCTAATACTCAAAGGGCCGAAAGAGAAACCGAAGACAATATCATAAAGGCGATTACCGAAAAGAGCGAAGTCGAAATCCCCGACGCGCTTATCGAAAGAGAAATCGACAATATGATTCAACAGACTTCGTACAGACTTATGTATCAGGGTCTTAAATTCGAAGATTATCTCAAATATACCGGTCAGACCATGGAATCTTACAGAGAGGGTTGCAAAGAAGCGGCTAAAGACCACGTTAAAACCCAACTCGTTATAGACAAGATTCTCACCGCCGAAGACATCAAGGCGGACGAAGCGGATATTGAAGCGAAGTTGAAAGAACAAGCCGAAGCCGTAGGCAAGACTTACGAAGAATACGCGAAAGACGTCAACGACAGACAGAGATCTTATATCGAAAACGAAGTCGTCGTAGACAAACTCTTCAAGTTCCTTAAAAGCAATAACGAGATAGCGTAAATATAAAACGAATTAACGAAACGGGGGTAATTATTGCAATTACCCCGTTTTTAGAATGGCAAGGAGTATGATTATGGCGTTAATCCCCATGGTGGTGGAGCAAACCGACAGAGGCGAGCGTTCCTACGATATTTATTCAAAACTTCTCGAAGAGAGAATAATTTTCATAACGGGCGAAATAAACGACGCGCTCGCAAATACCGTCGTGGCGCAACTTTTATATCTCGAAGCGAAAGATTCCACGAAAGATATAGACGTGTATATAAACAGTCCCGGCGGAAGCGTAACGGCGGGTCTTGCGATTTACGACACCATGAACTTCATCAAATGCGGAGTTTCTACGATTTGTATCGGTATGGCTGCGAGTATGGCGGCGTTTTTGCTGTCGAGCGGCGAAAAGGGCAAGAGATTCGCTCTGCCGTCGAGCGAGATTATGATTCACCAGCCTTTGGGCGGAGCGCAGGGACAGGCGAGCGACATTAAAATTCAGGCCGAACATATTTTAAGCATAAAGAAAAGGCTTAACGAAATTCTCGCCAAGAACACGGATAAACCCGTCGAACGGATAGAAATCGACACCGACAGAGATAATTATCTCACCGCCGAAGACGCGCTTTCTTACGGCTTAATCGACAAAATTTTCGTAAAGAGATAATTTTTGTCTTCTTTTGATTTTATGTAAAGAGGGTACGATTGTCATCCCGAACGAAGTGAAGTCCCCTGGGCTGGTCGCCCCTTCTTCGGCACGCTATGCGCGCCACCTCTCCCGCTTCAGCGGGAGAGCATACACCCGGAAAGGCAAAACATACGGACTTGATATTACTATAACATTCACTCCGCATTAAACCACCCTTCCGGGAGATTCTTCGCCAAAGGCTCGGAATGACGGTATATTTTGACTCGCGCCTCGATCTTCGGGATCGCCGCGCTACGCTTGCGATGACGAATTATTCCGACTTTCCCGCTCGGGGGACGCATAATAAAGCATATAATTTTAAGACGACTTTAAGGAGAATATATGGCAAATAATAACAATCGCGACGACGACTTGTTCTGCTCGTTCTGCGGAAAACCCAAAGAACTCGCCAAAAAACTTATAGCGGGTCCTAACGGCGTGTATATCTGCGACGAGTGCATAGATATATGTAAAGAGGTTCTCGAAAGCGACGAAGAAAAGAAAGAAGAGAAATCGAGCGTAAGGCTTCTGAAACCCAAGGAAATCAAAGCCGAACTCGATAAATATATAGTCGGGCAGGAAAAGGCTAAAAAAGTGCTTTCCGTCGCCGTCTATAATCATTATAAAAGAGTAAAC